>Ga0105239_10003379_pt1 | contig 19579 bp, 15 predicted proteins | sample KBSC44metaG_FD_92761 | JGI IMG/M metagenome (GOLD analysis project Ga0105239, IMG submission 92761) | Corn rhizosphere microbial communities from Kellogg Biological Station, Michigan, USA - KBS C4-4 metaG | ecosystem: Host-associated > Plants > Roots > Rhizosphere > Soil | place: Michigan, USA...
GGCCACACCGCGGGGGCAGCGCGGCAACGGGTTTGGACGGCGCTGATCGCCGATGCCACGCCCTACAACCTCGGCGCACGGGCACGCCGCGAATTCGCCGACCTGCCATGGTCGATCGTCGAGGTCGGCTTGAGTTCGATCGCCCCGCAACAACCTCCGCCGATGACGAGCGGCGGCGATGGTGAAAGGCCGCTGGACCGCGGGGTGATCGACCGGGTGCGCGCGACGCTGCGCCGCGCGTTGGACCGCGACGACCTGCCCGACATTCCGCTGCTGTGCGCAGAGGAGGTCGACCGCGCGTGCGCACCGTGGGGGCTGCTCGCCGAGGACAAGCAGGCGGCGTTGGTTGCGGGCATCGAGGTCGCAGTCGACCTCGCTCCGCTTCGCGAATCCACAACGCCGCGTTATGACTTGGCCCGCCAGATCCAGGCCAGGCTCCGCAAGGAGGCCTACGTACTGCACGCACGGCGCTACCTGGCGGAGGGCGGGCCGCTGCACCCGCGCCAACGGCAGGTGATCGAGGACCTCGCCGCGTTCGCCCGCCCGTACACCAGCAGGTTGTGGGCCCGCCTGCACGGACGTGACGTCTGGCAGGAGCCCTGCGCCGACGTCGACGACGTGCGAGCTCTGCTCGAGGGGGTGGCCAGGTCGGTGAGCCTGGATCATCGGCAGCGGATCAAGGCCATGCTGGAACTGACCGGGGCGGCGGCGCAATGAGATTCGACGCCGATTCCGGCCTCTGGAGTACGGGCCCGACGGTGGCTGCGGCACCGGCCGTCGCCGTGCTCGAGCTCAGTGGCGCGGTGTTGGCATGGACGGTCGACGATCCTTCCGGTGCGGCCAGGATTACGTTCACCGACGTGGCTGCAGCCGAATGGCTTTGGCGTGTGGTCGGGGAAGCCGGCCACGTCGCCGTGCTCGCCGCACTCGGTGACGGGATGGCGGACGACGGTCGGAAGGTGGAGGTCGCAGGCGTCGAACCGTCGCCGGATGTGCTTGCCCCACTGCGAAGGATCGCCGTCGGCCACTGGTTGCGGCGGTGGTGGCCCGCGAGTTCACGCGACGGCATCGTCGCGCTCGACCATGCGGTTCTGGACGGTGAGATCGCCGTGCTGACGGCGGCCGCGCAGGACTTCTTCGCCGAGGACACCTTCGACTCCGACGTGGCCGAGCTGTTGCGTTGGCACGGCACGAGTCTGGTGGCGGGCGCCCACGGCGACGATCCGCGCGTTGCCGAGCTGGTCGAGGCCTGCCGCGAGCTCGCCGACGAACTCGGTGTAGCCGAATGGTCGAATCTGGTTGAACCAGTGGCTCGATCGGCACGCCGAGACGACTATGCCTTGGCCGCAGGGCCGGAACCCGTTGGGTCGGGAGCGTCGACGATCGCGCGCGGAGTCGGTTCGGTCAATTGGACCGCCGTCCCGCCCGGGCTGTTCGACGCCGCCGACGGCACGGTCGACTGGGCGATCGAGATGGCCGGATCGGCGGCAGTGGCCGCGGTCCGGGTGGCCACCACGGCACCCGCAGCGGGCGTCGAGGTGCGGCTGCGATCGGGAGCGCTCAGCGGCGCAGGCGTCCTCGACGCCGACGGTCGTGCGACGCTTCCGTTGGTGGGCGCCGAACGGCAGCCCGTGACGGAAACTCAGGCCTGGGACCATGATTGGCCGACCACCGCCGTCATCGTGGGCGCTGACACCGGTGACTCCGCCGATTCGGCCGTCTCCGCCCGCATCAGGACGCGGATCAGGGCCTTCGCAAGGACGAGGCTCGCGCAGCCAGGTCCCGACGCGTTCCTCGCCGAGATCCTGGCCGCGGAATCCGACTACTGACGCCTACTTGGCGGCCGCCTGCAGTGTCGGCGCAGGAGGTGCAGGCGTCGGCAGCGGTTGCTGCGCCACCTGCGGCGTGCCGATCTGACCGGCCAGCCATGGCAATGCCGCGGCGAAGGCGTGCGCGGCAAACGGCCAGTCGTGCTTGCCGGTCTGGGCGACGACGCCGCACTTGATCCCGTTGGCCGCGCCAAGGCTGCACAGCGTGTTCGCCGCCTCGGTCTGGTCGTTGGTCCTGCCAGCGGCATCGCTGCCGCCAAGGCCGTTGCCGCCGGCGTTGGCGGCGTTGACCGCCGTGGGAGGCGGTGCGGTGGAAGGGGTTCCGCTGATGTCGAACCAGCCCGAGATCCCGGAGTATGTCCCGTGGCGGGAGATCACGGTGGCAGGGTCGAAGGCGGCGTACTGCGCGGCGTTGCCGCCGAACAGCCTGTCGATGGTCTGCTGCTTGGTGCCCGAGTTGGGCCCCATGTCGCCTGCGATGTCCTCGAACGTGCTGAACATGTCGGGGTGCATCGCCGTCAGGTCGACCGCGCAGGTTCCGCCCATCGACCAGCCGACGATGCCCCAGTTGGCGGCGCTGCGGCTTACCCCGTAGCTCGCCTCCATGAACGGCACGACGTCCTTGGTCAGGTGGTCGGCCGCATTGCCGCGGGACCCGTTGACGCATTCGGTGTCGTTGTTGAAGGCGCCGCCCGAGTCGACGAACACCAGCACCGGCGCGTTTCCGTGGTGGGCGGCCGCGAAGTCGTCGACGGTCCTGATCGCGTTGCCGGCCCTCAGCCAGTCGGCGGGGGTGTTGAACTCGCCGCCGATCATCATCAGCGTCGGCAACGGTGGCGGCGGGTTGGTCGCGTACCAGGCAGGCGGCAGGTAGACGAGTTCGCCGCGGTGCTTGAAGCCGGAGGCAGCAGGGCTGATGGTCACGGGAACCAACGTGCCCTTGGCAGGGATCTGATGCGCCGCCTGCATCGCCACCACGGTGGCCTGGTCGGTCTGATCGGGCAACGGACCCGCGGTGAGCTGGTTCCACGCCGTCTGGACGGTGGGGAAGTAGCCCACCCACAGATTCAGGGCGAGGCCGGCGCACAGCAGGCACAGCGGCAACGCCACCACGGACACGCCGCGCCGCCACCACTTGGTCCCGCGCCAGCCGACCACCAGGACCACCGCTGCGACGCCTGTCACCGCGATCCAGATCCACAGCAAGTTGGGAGCTGGGTCGCCCGCGAGTCCCTCGGAGGAGATGTACCAGTACGCAGTTGCTGACAGCACGACGCCGATGCCGATGGCCACCGGCAGCCAGATCAGCCGCCAGCGGCGGTTGCGCCATCCGATGGCCGCCAACAGCACGACCGCGGCGACCGCTTGGATCGTCAACGGCAGCCAGCCGTGCATGAGAGAAAGGTGTTGTTGGCGGTAGCCGGCAGCCGGATCCGCCAGCAGCGTCTCGGCGATCCTCGGCATCGAAGTCGTCACGGCCCCATGGTGAATGCCGTTCCTGGTGATGCGCTGTGAACTACCGGGGTTTGGCGAGGGGGAACGGGAGAGTCTCGCGAATACTGCGCCCGGTGATTAGCATCACCACCCGGTCCACGCCGACGCCGAGCCCTCCCGTTGGCGGCATCGCGTACTCCATCGCCTGCAGGAAGTCCTCGTCGAGTTCCATCGCCTCGGGATCGCCGCCCGCGGCGAGCAGCGATTGCTCCTGCAGCCGCCGTCGTTGCTCCACGGGGTCGGTCAGCTCGCTGTACGCGGTACCCAACTCGACGCCCCAGGCGACGAGATCCCATCGCTCGGCGACCCCTGGCTTGCTGCGATGCGGACGGGTCAGCGGTGACACCGAGGTGGGGAAGTCCTTGTAGAACGTCGGATTTTGGGTCTCGCCCTCGACGAGCCGCTCGTACAGCTCGAGCACCACCGCCCCCGCGTCCCAGTGGGTCAGGTAGGGGATGCCCGCCCCGTCGCACAGCGAGCGCAGCCGGGCCAGGTCGGTATCGGCGTCGATCTCGGTGCCGAGCGCCTCGGACACCGCGCCGTGCACGGTCTTGACCGGCCACTCACCGGAGATGTCGACGGGCTGCAGCGCGCCGTCGGCAGTGCCGGGCCGCATCACCACCTGGCTGCCGTTGGCGGCCTCGGCGGCGTTCTGGATCAGCTCACGGCACCCGTCGACCCACACGTTGTAGTCGGCGTGCGCCTGGTACGCCTCGAGCAGCGTGAACTCGGGGTTGTGGCTGAAGTCCACGCCCTCGTTGCGGAACGCCCTTCCGAGTTCGAAGACGCGTTCCACGCCTCCGACGCACAGCCGTTTCAGGTAGAGCTCGGGGGCGATCCGCAGATACAGATCGAGGTCGTAGGCGTTGATGTGGGTGACGAACGGCCTGGCGTTCGCGCCGCCGTGGATCTGTTGCAGGATCGGCGTCTCGACCTCGAGAAAGCCCTTGCCGACCAAGGTTTCGCGGATCGCGTGCAGGATCCGGCTGCGTGCCGTGATCAGATCACGCGCCTCGGTGTTGATGGCGAGGTCGACGTAACGCGTCCTGACCCTGGCCTCGGGATCGGTAAGGCCCTTCCACTTGTCAGGCAGCGGACGAAGGCACTTGCCGATCAGCCTCCACTCGTCGACCAGGAGGGAACGCGTTCCGTTCTTGCTGTGGCCCATGGAACCGGTCACCTCGACGAGGTCGCCCAGATCGATGGCGCCGGTGAAGTCGGCCGTGGTGTCCTTGGCCAGCCGTGAGTTGTCCAGCAGCAGCTGCACCTCGCCCGACCAGTCGCGAAGCTGCGCGAACAGCACGGCACCGTAGTCCCGCATGCGCAGCACCCGGCCCGCCACCGACAGGGTGACGTCGTCTCTCGCGTCCACGGCCTGCGCGATGGTGTGGCTCGGCGCCTCTCCGACGGGGTAGGCGTCGATTCCGCTGGCCTGCAACGCCTTCAGCTTGGCCATCCGGACCCGCACCTGCTCGGGCAGCCGTGGCGGCCCCGCTTCTTGGAGCAGGTCGACGTCGAGCCCGCTGAGGTCGGGCGTGCTGCCGTCCTCGTGCAGCAACCCGGATTGCACGAGGGTGTCCGGTACCGCGGTGTGATGTCCGGTGTGTTGTTTGGCGCGCCGGCTGAAGGGCAGCACCAGGAAGCCCTCGGCGATCACCGAGGCCACCCCGACCCGGGGGATCAGCCGGGCGTCGTCGTAGCAAGCGAAGCGGGGCACCCACTCCGGCAGGTACTTCATGTTGGAGCGGTACAGCGTCTCGAGCTGCCACCACCGGGAGAAGAACACCAGCAGGCCCCGCCACAGCCTCGCGACCGGACCGGCGCCGAGCTGCGCACCCTCCTCGAAGGCGGACCGGAACATCGCGAAGTTCAGCGAAATCCGGGTGATGCCAATGTCTTCGGCCTGTAGGCACAGTTCGCTGACCATCAGCTCGTTGGTGCCGTTGGGGGATTGCGGCGAGCGTCGCATCAGGTCGAGTGACGCCCCGTTCGCGCCCCATGGCACCAGCGACAGCATCGCGACGACCTCGCCGTTCCCCTGCACCGCCTCGACCAGCAGGCAGTCCCCGTCGGCGGGATCCCCGATCCGGCCGAGCGCCATCGAGAACCCGCGTTCGGTCTCGGTGTCGCGCCAGGCGTCGGCGTTCTTGATCACCTGCGCCATCTCGTCGGCGGACAAGGCGCGGTGCCGGCGGATCCGCACCGTCAGATCCGCTCTGCGCGCCCGCGTGACGGCCTGCCGGACCGGCTTCATGTCCGGCCCGGACAGCTTGAACGTGTCGGGGTGCAGGATCGCCTCGTCGCCCAGCTCGAGGGCGTTCAGGCCGGCTTCGCGGAACGCCTGCGCGGCAGTCGAACTCGCGCCCATCACACCGGGTGCCCAACCGTAGGACTGGCACAGCGCGAGCCAGGCGTGGATCGCCGCGGGCCACGCCCGCGGATCCCCGACCGGGTCGCCACTGGCAAGGCAGACGCCGACCTCGACGCGGTAGGTGATCGCGGCCCGTCCGTTCGGCGCGAACACCACCGACTTGTCGCGGCGGGTGGCGAAGTAGCCCAGCGAGTCGTTCTTGCCGTACAACTCGAGGAGCCCGCGGATCGCGGACTCGTCCTCGCCGGTGAGCGCGTTGTCAGCGCGCTGGGACTGGAACAGCACGATGGCCGCGACCATCAGGGCCATCGCGCCGAACAGGCCGAGCAACGCGTTGACGAAGACGTGCGGATGGCCCGTGAACGAGTCTGCGGCGGCGCCAGCGAACGCGCTGACCCGGTTCAGGGCGTACAGCGGACGGTCGGATCGGGCCAGCGACCCGGGGAACAGCTCGAGCAGGCCCCAGCCGATCAGGGTGCCGGTCGCCATGGCCACGACGAGCGTGGCGGCCGCCTTGAACAGCGCACCGCGCCGGACCTTCGCCCAGAACTCGTGCCTGGCCAGGATCAGGAAGCCGATCGCGGCGACGTGGAAGGCGGCGCCGATGATCTCGCCGATGTCCACCATGACGGTCTCATCACCGGTCAACACGTCGAGGACGTTCCAGCCGATGGCGGCCACCATGTAGAGGACGAGAATCCACCAGGCGATCCGCTTGCGTGCAGCCAACGCCGCCGCGAGCAGCGCAAGCACGAACGCCCACGCGAAGCTGGTGTCCGGGAAGTTGAAGAGGTAGTCGTTGACGAACTCCCGCGGGATCTTGATGATCAGCCGGATCAGCGGCGAGACGCTGGCGACCAGTGACAGCGTGGCGATGACACCGACGGCCCAGCCCGCCGCGACGGGGACCCACCAGAATGCGGAGCGCCTTTTCTTGTTCACCGCGGTCAGGGTCATAGGCCGCGAGGATATTCGGTCAACCCTAGAAATGGGTGAGACTGCCTACCAGACGGGGCCGGTGTATTTCTCGCCTGGACCGTGGCCGGGCTCCTCGGGAGCCGCGCTCGACTCGCGGAAGGCCAGCTGGAGACTCTTCAAGCCGTCACGGACCGGCCCGGCGTGCGGGCCGAGGTACTCGGCCGACGCGGTTACCAGCCCGGCCAGCGCGGTGATCAGGCGGCGGGCCTCGTCGAGGTCGCGGTACGGGCTGTCGTCCGGGTCCGGTGCCGACAATCCGAGCTTCTCGGCGGCGGCGCTCATCAGCATCACGGCGGCGCGGGTGATCACCTCGACGGCGGGGATCTCGGCCAGCTCGCGCGGAGCCGGCGATTCGGCGGAATTAGAAACCTCGGTCATGCCTGCTAGACTGGCACGTGCGACCGTCCTGGTGAATTCCAGGACACCCAAGTGGAGTCCCGCTCCCACCGTTGGCCACGTGTTCGACGCCGGTTTCAACGGTCCGGTCACGAGCGTCTCGCGACGCTCGTTCTGCGATATGCGCAGGCGGCGAGAGCCGTGATCGGTCGGCATCGGGCCCTGCTATATGCAGGGCCTTTCCCGTTCCATGGAACGGGGGGCTGATGGTGTGGGCTCCGGCAACACTACATAGGAGGCCCCATCAGCACTGAGACACGCATCAACGAGCGCATCCGCGTACCCGAAGTCCGCCTCATCGGACCAGGTGGTGAGCAGGTAGGCATAGTGCGCATCGAAGATGCACTCCGCGTCGCCGCGGACGCCGATCTCGATCTCGTCGAAGTAGCCCCAGACGCCAAACCACCGGTTTGCAAGATCATGGACTACGGCAAGTTCAAGTACGAGACGGCTCAGAAGGCGCGCGAGTCTCGCAAGAACCAGCAGCAGACCGTCGTCAAGGAACAGAAGCTCCGACCCAAGATCGACCCGCACGACTACGAGACGAAGAAGGGACACGTCGTCCGCTTCCTCGAGGCCGGGTCGAAGGTCAAGGTCACGATCATGTTCCGCGGACGCGAGCAGTCGCGGCCCGAGTTGGGTTACCGACTGTTGCAGCGCCTCGGCGCCGACGTCGCCGACTACGGATTCGTCGAGACGTCCGCCAAGCAGGACGGCCGCAACATGACGATGGTGCTGGCACCGCACCGCGGCGCGAAGACTAAGGCACGAGCTGCACACGATGCAGCCGCGCCACCGGCGCAACGCGCGGCACCGGCTCCCGCCGAGCCGGCGGCAGCGCCGCCGAGCGAAGCACCTGCGGCTCCAGAAACGACCTGATCCACCACTAGAACTAGAGGACAGCATGCCCAAGGCCAAGACCCACAGCGGAGCGTCGAAGCGTTTCCGCGTCACCGGATCCGGCAAGATCGTGCGCCAGAAGGCCAACAAGCGCCACCTCCTGGAGCACAAGTCGAGCAAGCGCACCCGTCGCCTCGACGGCCGTACCACGGTGTCTGCCAACGACACCAGCCGCGTGAAGAAGATGCTCAACGGCTGAGCGCAGCACCCCTGACGACCGCACGAGAATAGGAACACCCCCATGGCACGCGTGAAGCGCGCACTCAACGCCCAAAAGAAGCGGCGTACAGTCCTCAAGGCCTCGAAGGGCTACCGCGGACAGCGGTCCCGGCTCTACCGCAAGGCCAAAGAGCAGCAACTGCATTCATTGACCTACGCCTACCGCGACCGGCGCGCCCGCAAGGGTGAGTTCCGCAAGCTGTGGATCTCGCGCATCAACGCCGCGGCACGGGCCAATGACATCACCTACAACCGCCTGATCCAGGGTCTCAAGGCCGCTGGCGTCGAGGTGGACCGCAAGAACCTCGCCGAGATCGCCGTGAGCGACCCGGCTGCGTTCACCGCGCTGGTCGAGGCCGCCAAGGCCGCGCTGCCGGAGGACGTAAACGCACCGTCCGGAGAGGCGGCCTGAGCTTCGGAGGGCAGGAGCGCAGCGACCGGGAGATCGGCGCAGCCCCGCTCACCGAGCGATCGACTCGCGTGGTGGCTGCGGCCAAGCTGCACCGTCACGTAAGCCGTACCCGCGCCGCACGTTTCCTCGCCGAGGGGCCCAACCTCGTCGAGGCAGCGTTGCGGCGCGGTCTCGTTGGTGAGGTGTTCGCCACCGAGGACGCTCTGCACAAGTTCGGCGCGATGCTCGAGGGCGCGCCGGTCTCGCTGGTGACCGAGAAGGCCGCTAAGGCGTTGTCGGACACCGTGACACCCGTTGGGCTGGTCGCGGTGTGCACGCTGCCGGAGACCAGCCTGTCCGACGTGCTGGCGGCCGGCCCACGCCTGGTGCTGGTCGCCGTCGCCGTCTCGGAGCCCGGCAATGCGGGCACGCTCATCCGGCTGGCCGACGCCATGGGCGCCGACGCCGTCGTCCTTGCCGGGCACGGTGTCGACCCCTACAACGGGAAGTGCCTGCGCGCCTCGGCGGGAAGCATCTTCTCGCTGCCGGTGCTCGAGGTCGCCGACACCGAAGGCCTCATCGCGGAGTTGCAGGGCATCGGCGTGCGCGTGCTCGCCACCACTCTGGACGGCGAGACGTCGCTGGACGGCCCCGAACTCGACCTGGCCAAGCCAACGGCGTGGCTCTTCGGGCCGGAAGCCCACGGTCTGTCATCCGACGTCGCGGCGCTGGCCGACGTGCGGGTGAACATCCCGATGCGCGGTGGCGCGGAGAGCCTGAACGTGGCTGGCGCCGCGGCGATCTGCATGTATCAGAGCGCCCGCGCGCAGGCCTAACCGCTCAGCAGCCCCCGCGCGACGTGGGTGATCTGCACCTCGTTGCTGCCCGCGTAGATCATCAGCGACTTGGCGTCACGGGCGAGTTGCTCCACGCGGTACTCGGTCATGTAGCCGTTGCCGCCGAACAGCTGCACCGCCTCCATGGCCACATCGGTGGCCGCCTGCGAGCAGTACCACTTCATCGCCGACGCCTCGGGCAGCGAGATCGACATTCCGGTCTGCGTTGCCTCGATCACGCGAAACAGCATGTTGCGCACGTTCATTCGCGCCACCTCCATGTTCGCCAGCTTGAGCTGGATGAGCTGGAACTGGCCGATCTCCTTGCCCCACAACGACCTGGACTTCGCGTAGTCCACGCACAGCCGCAGGCATTCCTCGATGACGCCGAGCGACATGGCCACGACGCCGATACGCTCGGAGGCGAAGTTCGACCGGGCGCTGTCCCGTCCGTCGCCTGCCTTGTTGTCCTCTGTCTCGCCGAGCAGCCTGTCGCGACCGAGCCGCACGTTGTCGAAGAACAGTTCACCGGTGCGTGAACTGTGAATCCCCATCTTGCGGAACGGCTTCGACTGCACGAAACCCTCCATGCCGCGATCGAGCACGAAGGTCAGCACCTTGCGGTCGCGCTTCTCGACGCTGGGATCGCCCTCGTCCAGCTTGGCGTAGACGACGAGCATGTCGGCGTCGGGACCGTTGGTGATGAAGGTCTTCTGCCCGTTGAGGATGTAATCGTCACCATCGCGCACGACATAGGACTTCATGCCGCCGAACGCATCCGAGCCCGCGTCCGGCTCGGTGATCGCCCATGCGCCGATCTTCTCGTAGGTGACCAGGCCGGGCAGCCAGCGCTCCTGTTGCGCAAGCGTTCCCCGCGACGCGATGGTGGACACGGTCAGGCCCAGGCTGACGCCCATACCGGTCACGATGCCCATGCTGACCCGGCAAAGTTCACTGACCACGACGAAGCCCATGCCGCCGGCGTCGCCGCCGAACATTCCGCCAGACGACGGTTTGGACGACGACCCGCCGTCGCGCATCTTGGCTAGGCGCTTCTCCAGCGAATCCTTCGCCATCGCGTCGATGCCGAACGTGGTGAACAGCTTTCGGATGATCGGGTACGGCGCCATGTCGCCGCTCTCGAGGTCGTCGAGGTGGGGCCGGATCTCCTTGTCTACGAACTGGCGAACGGCGTCGCGCACGGCAAGATCCACCTCAGACCACTCGAGCATGTATTCAGGCTGCCTTTCCTGGCTTTTGCCGATTGCGGGCCGGCCGCACGCCGGCCAGCGAGAAGGTGGTGTGCACCAGCGAGCCGGCGCGGTCGAGCAACGACCTGTGCGGTGGGACGTAGTGCACGGGAAGGTCGCGCCGGTCGCGCGGCGGCGACATGAACGCTGGGGCCTCGACCAGCGGGGCGTCCTCGGGCACTCGGCCGTTGGCGCGCTTGTAGGCGGCCAGCGCGCGCGGGTGCAGCCGGATCTCGTCGGGCACCACGACGAACGCCAGCTCGACGAACTTGCCGAACAGGCGCAGCAACACCTCGTCGCTCGGGGTCCACCGCATGCCGGCCTTCTCCCGGACGGCGGGGTCGAACAGCCCGGCGGCGATCCACCGCTGCGCGCCGACCAGCGGTCTGAACATCTGGTCCCAGATGGGCGTCGGCATCAGGACGAACCAAGGCTTGGGGATCCGGATCGAGAAGATGTCCAGCGTCGCCTTGTTGATCTCGAGCTCGTCGCGGCACTTGGCCTCCCAGTACTCCTGGAAGTCCTCCCACGTCTGTGGCACCGGCCGCATGCTCATGCCGTACATCCGGTACCACTGCACGTGTTCGTCGAACAACTGGTGCTTCTCGGCCTCGGTGAGGCCGCCGCAGAAGTACTCGGCGGTCTTGATGATCAGCATGAAGAACGTGGCATGCGCCCAGTAGAAGGTGTCCGGGTTGAGGGCGTGATAGCGCCGCCCTTCGGCGTCGACGCCCTTGATCGACTCGTGGTAACCCCGGATCTGAGCACCGGTGTCGGCAGCGCGGGCGCCGTCGTACACCACGCCCATGATCGGGAACACCGACCGGGCCACGCGTTGCAGCGGTTCGCGGAGCAGGATCGAATGGTCCTCGACGCCCGCGCCGAGTTCGGGATACATGTTCTGGATCGCGCCGATCCAGACGCCAAGCATTCCGGTGCGCAGGTCGCCGAAGTACTTCCAAGTCAGGGAGTCGGGGCCGAGGGGATCGGCGGAGGCGCGCGCCCTCGCGGTCGGCTTCGATATCGCGGTCATGGTGTCCTCGCTGACTTCCAAACCGGTGGTATGCGGCCAACGATAATGTTGACAACACGCGTTGTCCATCATTTGTGGGCGCGCCGGACGGCACCGTTACCGACCTGCGACGCGAGCGTGTGTGGGCCGACACAGACCGGTCAAGATCAGCATGACCAGCGACTTCGGTGGATGCCTCGCGGACCACTTAGGGTGGCGCTGTGGATGTCGAATCGTTCGAGCGACGATCCGGCGGTTCCGGGGGACCCGATGGGCAGGAGCCCGGCGCACTGGAGCGAACCGACCACGGGTACAAGCCCGGCGGTCGGATGGCCTGGCTGAAGAACACCAACCACAACCCCGAGGTCATCGCCTTCATCAGGCGCGCCCGCCGCGCGCTGCCGGGCGATCCGGACTTCGGTGACCCCTTGTCGGCCGCCGGCGAGGGTGGACCGCAGGCCGCTGCGCGCGCAGCGGATCGGCTGCTGGATCACGATGCCGCGTCGCGGGAGTTCAGCCTCGCGGGCCTGCAGGTGTGGCAGGCGCTCACCGAGCGGGTGTCGGGACGGCCGGCCAACCCCGAGGTCACGCTGGTTTTCACCGACCTCGTCGGCTTCTCCGAGTGGTCACTCGGGGCGGGGGACGACGCCACGTTGCGGCTGCTGCGTCGCGTCGCCCAGGTGGTGGAGCCGCCACTGCTGGCCACCGGCGGCCGCATCGTCAAGCGCATGGGCGACGGCGCCATGGCGGTGTTCTCCCGTCCCACCACCGCGATGCGGGCCGTGCTCGCCGCGCTCGAAGCGGTGAAAACCGTTGAGATCGACGGCTATACGCCGCGGATGCGCGCGGGCATTCACACGGGCAGGCCGCAGCGGATGGGTTCGGATTGGCTCGGTGTCGACGTCAACATCGCGGCACGGGTGATGGACCAGGCCACCAAGGGCGGCCTGGTCGTTTCGGGGGACACGTTGGAGCGCATTTCGGACGACGAGTTCGACGCGCTCGGGGTGACCGTGAAACGCATACGCAAGCAACTCTTCTCGCCGAAGATCGCGGGGGTCCCCGAGGATCTGGCCATGTATCACGTGAGGATTCGCAGGGATCTGCCAGCTGCCGGTAACGGGGATGGTATTTCCGCAGGCGCATAGTGGATGGTGATGGTGTCGGCAGTGTGGTCTGGACTTTCCCGAATGCGGGTGACCGTGTCGTACGCCGTGATCCTGTTCGGCGTCACCACCACGCTCTCGATGCTCGGACCCGCCGCCGCGGACCGCGTGATCCGGCACGCCAGCACCAATTTGCACAACCTCAACCACGGACACGTCGGGACGCTGCTCGGTAGCGCGTTCGTCGTCGACGCCGGAGCCCCCTATGTGTGGTTGCCGGGTTTGGTCTGCCTGCTGGGCGTCGCCGAGCTCTTCTGGCGCAGCGGACGTCTGGTGGTCGGGTTCGCCGTCGGCCACGTCGGCGCGACGTTGCTCGTCGCGGCGGGTCTCGCAGCGGCGGTGAAGCTGGCTTGGCTGCCCGTCGCCATCACCCGTGCCGAGGACGTTGGCATGAGCTATGGGGCCACCGCGGTGCTCGGCACCTTGACCGGGGTGGTGCCGCACCGCTGGCGCTCCACCTGGATCGGTTGGTGGCTGGCGGTCGGCGCGTCCGTGGTCTGGCTGAGCAGTGACTTCACCGACGTGGGGCATGTCGTGGCGATGGCACTCGGGATGGTCCTGGCCACGCGGTTCGGCCGACCGGGACCGTGGACGGCACCGCGGATCGTCCTGCTCGTGATCGGTGCGGCGTTCGGCTTCCTGATCCTGGCCAGCACGATTCCGGCGATGGTGATCGCGGCGGTGTGTGGGACGGCGGGAGCGGTGCTCGGCGCCCTGCTGGGATTCTGGCGCCAGCAGGTGCGCCGATCACCGGCGGCGCCTGCCGTGGTGGTGGCTCGACCTGCGCTGGGTGAGTGCCCGGTCAGCGGCGGGTGAACTCGATCCTGACGCGCTCCAGAAACGTGACCACATGCGCGACGTTCAGGTGAACTCGTCCGCCGACGCCTCGATCCAGTCCGAGAGCCACGATTCCGGTGGGTCGTCCAGCAGCTCACCTGGCATCAGCCACTCGTAGATCTCGGCGTAGGTCAGCGTGCGTTGGCCCTCGATGCGGCGATTCAGCATGGCCGGCGACAGCTCGTGGAATCCGTTCAGGCCCATCGACGCGACGATCTGTGCGGCGCTGGCGACGGTGGCGCGTTGATAGTTGAACACCCGAATCGACTTGTCCGGCACGTCGAGTGCACGCGTCCGGGCCGGGTCCTGGGTGGCGACGCCGGTGGGGCAGTGGTTGGTGTTGCACTTGAGCGCCTGGATGCAGCCGACGGCGAACATCATGGCGCGCGCGGACATCGTGAAGTCGGCGCCCTGGCACACGCGGCTCACGATGTCGACGCCGCTGGCGACCTTGCCGGACGCGCCGACGCGGATGCGGTCGCGCAGGCCGGCGCCGACCAGGCTGTTGTGCACCAGCATCAAGCCCTCGGTCAGCGGCATGCCGACGTGGTCCTCGAACTCCTGGGGCGCCGCGCCCGTGCCGCCCTCGCCGCCGTCGACGATGACGAAGTCCGGCGCGATCCCGACGGCAAGGATCGCCTTGCAGATCGACAGGAATTCGGTGCGTGCGCCGATGCACAGCTTGAACCCGATCGGCTTGCCACCCGACAGCCTGCGCAGGGTGGCGATGAAGTGGACGAACTCGGTGGGGGTGGAGAACGCGCTGTGCGCGGGCGGCGACACCACCGTCTTGCCGATCGGCACGCCGCGGGTGGCCGCGATCTCGGCACTCACCTTGGCGCCGGGCAGCACGCCGCCCAAACCGGGCTTGGCGCCCTGGGACAGCTTGATCGAGATGACCTTCACCGCCGGCAACTGGGACTTCTCGGCGAACGCGACCGGATCGAAGCGGCCGTCGGCGTCGCGGCAGCCGAAGTAGCCCGACCCGATCTCCCAGATCAGGTCACCGCCCCCACGCAGGTGATACGGGCTGATACCGCCCTCGCCGGTGTCATGGGCGAACCCGCCCCGCGCGGCGCCCGTGTTGAGCGCCTCGATGGCGTTGGCGGACAGCGCGCCGAAGCTCATCGCGGAGACGTTGAGCATCGCCATGTCGTAGGGCTGGGTGCAGTCGGGGCCGCCGAGGCGCACCTTGGGGTCGAGGTTGTCGGCGAAGCGCGCGCGGATGGAGTGCCGAAGGAACTCGTAGCCGATGGCGCTGACGTCGCGCTCGGTGCCGAACGGCTCGTCACCCTTGGTGGCCTTCGCGCGTTCGTAGACGAGGTCGCGGGTCTCCCTGTCGAAGGGCGCAGCCTCGGTGTTGGACTCGATGAAGTACTGCCTGATCTCGGGCCGAATGAACTCCATCAGGAAGCGGACGTGCCCGAGGATCGGGTAGAGCCGCAGGATGGTGTGCCGGGTCTGCACCAGATCCCAGGTGCCGAGAGTGCCGAGACCGAGCAGGATCACTGCCGGTGCGGCCCACCAGCCGCTCCGCAGCGCCGCGAGGACGACGGCACCCGCCCCGGCCACGAAGATGATCGCGACGATGACTGGCCGGATCAGCACGGCGCAACGGTATCGCGTGTCGCGGCCCACATCTGGGCATCGCCTATGATCGCCGGGTGTCTGATCAGCCCATCGACCTCTCCGAGGACGCCCTAGCGAAGGCCGTGAGCGCGGCTCGCGGCGCCTTCGATCTGGCCGCCGACCTCGATGCGCTGGCCCGCGCCAAGACCGAGTACCTCGGCGAGCGGTCGCCGATCGCGTTGGCGCGTCAGGCACTCGGGTCGCTGCCCAAGGCCGACCGGGCCGACGCCGGGCGCCTCGTCAACGTCGCCCGCACCGAGGCGCAGAAGGCCTTCGACGAGCGTCTCGCGGTGTTGCGCGCCGAACGCGACGCGGCAGTCCTGGTGGCCGAGCGCATCGACGTCACGCTGCCGTCGACGCGCCAGCCGGTCGGTGCACGGCACCCGATCACGATCCTTGCCGAGCACGTCGCCGACACCTTCGTCGCCATGGGCTGGGAGCTCGCGGAGGGCCCCGAGGTCGAGACCGAGCAGTTCAACTTCGACGCACTGAACTTCCCGCCCGATCATCCGGCGCGCAGCGAACAGGATACGTTCCACGTCGCGCCGGAGGGGTCGCGGCAAGTGCTGCGCACGCACACCTCGCCCGTGCAGATCCGCGCGCTGCTCGAGCGGGAACTGCCGGTGTACATCGTGTCGATCGGCCGGACGTTCCGCACCGACGAACTCGACTCCACGCACACCCCGGTGTTCCATCAGGTCGAGGGCCTCGCCGTGGACCGCGGCCTGACCATGGCTCATCTGAAGGGCACGCTGGATGCGTTGGCGCGGGCCGAGTTCGGGCCGCAGGGCCGCACCCGGTTCCGGCCGCACTTCTTCCCGTTCACCGAGCCGTCGGCCGAGGTCGACGTGTGGTTCGAGAACAAGAAGGGCGGCCCCGGCTGGGTGGAGTGGGGCGGCTGCGGCATGGTCAACCCGAACGTGTTGATCGCGTGTGGCATCGACCCATCGACGTACTCGGGTTTCGCGTTCGGCATGGGCCTCGAGCGAACCCTGCAGTTCCGCAACGGCATTCCCGACATGCGCGACATGGTCGAGGGTGACGTGCGGTTCTCCCTGCCCTTCGGAGTCGGAGCCTGATGCGCGTTCCCTACAGCTGGCTCCGTGACGTCGTCCGAGCCGGTGCACCGGATTGGGACGTCTCGGCCGACGAACTCGAGCGAGCGCTGATCGCCATAGGGCACGAGGTCGAGGAGATCATTCCCGTCGGCCCAGTGACCGGTCCGCTGACCGTCGGCAAGGTCGTCGAGATCGAGGAGCTCGCCGAGTTCAAGAAACCCATAAGGGCCTGCACTGTGGATGTGGGGCCGTCGGGCATTCGCGACATCGTCTGCGGGGCAACGAACTTCACCGTCGGCGACCTCGTCGTGGTGGCATTGCCGGGAACGGTGCTGCCCGGTGACTTCGCCATCGCCGCGCGCAAGACCTACGGTCACCTCTCGGACGGCATGATCTGCTCGGCCGCCGAACTCAACCTCGGCGTCGACCAGTCCGGGATCATGGTGCTGCCGCCGGGCACTGCCGAACCGGGCGCCGACGCCATCGAGCTCCTCGGGCTCGACGACGTGGTGTTCCACCTGGCGATCACCCCGGATCGCGGCTACTGCCTGTCGATTCGGGGGATGGCGCGCGAGATCGCGTGCGCCTACGACCTCGACTTCGTCGATCCCGCCGACGTCACGCCGCTGCCCGCCGACGGCGACGCCTGGCCGGTGACCGTCCAGCCGGGCACCGGTGTCCAGCGATTCGGCCTGCGGCCCGTCACCGGCATCGACCCGACCGCCGTATCGCCGTGGTGGATGCAGCGCAGGCTGCTGCTGAGCGGAATCCGTTCCATCTCACCGGCCGTCGACGTCACCAACTACGTCATGCTCGAGATCGGGCACCCGTTGCACGCCCACGACCGCAGCCTCATCACCGGTGGCTTCGACGTGCGGTTCGCCAAGCCGGGGGAGAAGGTCGTCACCCTCGACGACGTCGAACGCAAGCTCGATCCAGGTGACGTCCTGATCGTCGACGACGTCGCGACGGCGGCCATCGGCGGCGTGATGGGCGCAGGCACCACCGAAGTCAGGGACAGCACCACCGATGTGCTACTCGAGGCCGCCGTGTGGGACCCGGCCGCGGTGTCCCGCACGCAGCGCCGTCTGCGTCTGGTCAGCGAGGCGGGCCGGCGCTACGAGCGCACCGTCGATCCGGCGATCTCGGTTGCCGCACTTGACCGTTCGGCCTCGCTGCTGGCAGAGATCGCCGGCGGCACCGTCGAGAACACGTTGACCGACTGGCGCGGCGACCCGCCGCGGGACGACTGGTCGCACCCGCCGGTGAGCATGCCCGTCGACCTGCCCGACCGGACTGCAGGCATCGACTATCCGGCAGGCACCACCGAACGCCGACTGACCCAGATCGGTGCCGCGGTCACGACGTCCGGTGACCAGCTCACCGCAACCCCGCCGAGTTGGCGGCCCGACCTGAAGCAGCCCGCCGACCTGGTCGAGGAGGTGCTGCGTCTCGACGGCCTCGAACAGATTCCCTCGGTGCTGCCGCTCGCGCCCCCCGGGCGAGGTCTCACCGCCGCGCAGGAGCGACGGCGCGCGGTCGGGAAGTCACTGGCGCTCAACGGGTTCGTCGAGATCCTGCCGACGCCGTTCCTGCCTGCCGGGGTGTTCGACACGTGGGGTCTCGACCCAGAAGATCCCAGGCGATCCGTCGTGTCGGTGCTCAATCCGTTGGAGGCCGACCGGCCGCATCTGGCGACGACGCTGCTCCCTGGCATGCTGGAGGCGTTGTTGCGCAACGTCTCTCGCGGTGCCACCGACGTGGCGCTGTTCGGCATCGAGCAGATCGCTCAGGCGACACCTCGGACACGGGCGCTGCAGCCGATCCCCGTCGACAGGCGCCCCACCGACGACGAGATCGCCGCCATCGACGACTCGCTGCCGCGGCAGCCGGTGCACGTCGCGGCGGTGCTTGCCGGATTGCGAGAGCCGGCGGGGCCTTGGGGTCCTGGTCGGCCGGTCGAGGCATCCGACGCGTTCGAGGCCGTCCGGATCATCGGCAGGGCCTGCAACGTCGAGTTCACCCTGCGTGCCGCGCAGGAGTTGCCGTGGCATCCGGGGCGCTGTGCCGAGGTCGTGCTGGGTGATTCTGAGACTGGCACGGTGATCGGGTACGCGGGGCCGTTGCATCCCGCGGTGATCGAGCGGACGGGCCTACCCAAGGGCACGTGCGCAGTGGAATTGGACCTCGACGCGGTGCCGTTGGTCGAGCGGTTGCCCCTTCCCGCGGTGTCGCCGTTCCCCGCGGTGTTCCAGGACGTCAGCCTGATCGTCGCCGACGACGTCGCTGCGCAGGCCGTGGTCGACGCGGTTCGTGACGGCGCAGGCGAACTCCTCGAAGACGTCCGTCTGTTCGACGTCTACACCGGTCCGCAGATCGGTGAGGGCCGGAAGTCGCTGACGTTGGCGCTGCGTTTCCGCGCGGCCGATCGCACGTTGACCGAGGACGAGGCCAGCGCGGCTCGCGATTCGGCCGTGCGGAACGCCGCCGATCGCGTCGGCGCGGTCCAGCGCGCCTGACCCGGCGACAACGCAATTATTAGTTTGCACTACGCTGCATATTCATGCAGAATCGCCGCATGACTTCAGTGGCAGTGGCCGGTGCCAGCGGATACGCGGGTGGCGAGATTCTGCGGCTCCTGCTGGGCCATCCGGCCTACGCCGACGGGCGGCTGACCATCGGCGCGTTGACCGCCGCGGCGAGTGCGGGCACCTCCCTGATCGAGCACCACCCGCATCTGCTGCCGCTGGCCAACCGCGTCCTGGAGCCTACCGATCTCGACGTATTAGACGGTCATGACGTGGTGTTCCTGGCCCTGCCGCACGGTCACTCCGCGGCGTTGGCCGAGCAACTCGGACCCGACACGCTGATCGTCGACTGCGGCGCGGACTTCCGGCTCACCGATTCCGCGGCTTGGGAGCGGTTCTACGGCTCGACGCATGCGGGCAGCTGGCCATACGGCCTGCCCGAACTGCCAGGGGGCCGGGAGGCGCTGCGGGGGACCAAGCGCGTCGCCGTGCCCGGCTGCTACCCGACGGCCGCACTGCTCGCACTGCTGCCCGCCGTGGCGGAGAACCTCGTCGAGCCCGCCGTCACCGTCGTCGCCGTGAGCGGCACCTCGGGTGCGGGACGCGCCGCCAAGGTCGACCTGCTCGGCTCCGAGGTCATCGGGTCCGCAAGGGCCTACAACATCGGCGGGGCGCATCGGCACAC
>Ga0105239_10003381_pt1 | contig 19576 bp, 14 predicted proteins | sample KBSC44metaG_FD_92761 | JGI IMG/M metagenome (GOLD analysis project Ga0105239, IMG submission 92761) | Corn rhizosphere microbial communities from Kellogg Biological Station, Michigan, USA - KBS C4-4 metaG | ecosystem: Host-associated > Plants > Roots > Rhizosphere > Soil | place: Michigan, USA...
ACCGAAAGCGATAAGAATAAACAGCGAACAAAACGAAATACGGTTGTGGCTGCAACAGGCCGCATCGTTTATGAGTGATGAGCTCAATGCAGATAAGGCAGGCAACCAGATAATTTTGGGGCGACTGGCAGAAGTGGTTTTCATACTAATCATACGCGCTTATATGGATCAGGCTGATATAGCACAAGGCTTTCTCCGCGCATTCAAAGACCCGCGTATCAGCGCATCGTTAAATAGTATGCATGCTGATCCTGGTAAGGAATGGACACTCAACCAACTCGCTGCCACAGCTGGCATGTCGCGCTCCTTGTATTGTAAGGAGTTTAAAGCCCTGCTGGGAGAAACCCCGCTAGCCTATCTTACCGAATGGCGTATTTTAAAGGCGAAAGAGTTTTTATTAGAGAACAAAGAAAACGTTAACGAGATAGCTGAAAAAGTCGGGTACTTGTCAGAGGCCGCATTTAATAGATTGTTCAAGTCAAAAGTTGGTGAGACTCCTGCAAGCTATAGGCGACGAGTGCTTGCGCAAATCTAATGCCCTACAGGCACTGACAGATCGGGCTCTACTTCGTGAACAATCTTTGTACGGCCGATCAGCATAACAATAAGTGCTATTGCCGATGATACCGCGATAATTATCGCCATAGGTAATGCCGACTTATCGCTAATAGTACCGATACAAAACGAGGCTACTGCGCCCAACCCCAATTGCATAGTGCCCATCAATGCCGATGCTATGCCTGCATTCCTGGCGAAAGGCGCCATAGATAGTGCTGCTGCATTAGGATTGATAAGGCCTACACAGCATAACACCAAAAACATAACAGCGATAGTACCCCCAAGGCCAAACCATCCATTCATAGCGCCAACAACAAACAGCACACCGATAACCAACTGCGCTATCACCGCTACTCTTATTATTTGCTCGCTTTTAAATTTCTTAATGAGCAGGCTGTTTACCTGGCTGGCCCCGATAAACCCGATAGATAGGCCGGCAAATACCCAGCCGTACTGCTTCTTATCTAAGTGGAATACATCCATGAATACGATAGGCGAACCGGCCACATAGGCGAACAAACCACATAACGACATGGCACCCGAAACTGCGTAGGTATAAAACTGTGGGTGACCAAATACCGATAGAAAATTCTTTATGATGGGGCCGGGCTTTAATGAATAAGACGGATCGGGCTTGTGGCTTTCGGGGAGGGTGAATATAACGGCGAGTAGTATAGCCACCGCAATGATGAGCAGAACTATAAAAACTGACCGCCAGCCAAACGAATCTGCCAGATAGCCACCGGTAGTAGGGGCCACCAGGGGAGACGCGCCCAATACAAGCACAAGTAGGGCAAACACTTTGGCGCTTTCCTTTACGGGAAACAGATCGCGCACCATAGCCATGGATGCCACACCGGCAGCACAGCTACCTATGGCCTGCAGCAGGCGCACTGCTATCAGCATATCTACGGAACGAGATAGCGAACAACCTATGGAAGCCAGTATATACAACCCCATCCCAAAATACAACGGGCGTTTCCTCCCGAACCTATCCATCAGCGGCCCATAGATAAGCTGCCCGAACGCAAGGCCTATGAAGAAGCTGGACAATGACAGATCAACTCTTTCCGTAGTTGTACCCAGCGACCTTGCTATATCCTGGAAAGCAGGAAGATACATATCGATAGAGAACGGGCTTAGGGCCGTAAGCAACCCTAATATGATAATAAGAAACAGGTATCGTTGTTTGGTCATGGGTGCAAAAGTATGCGACCAGTTTTTGCTGTAGGTTATTTTTTAACTATTGTGGGATTGAGAGAAAAGAGTGAGGAGTTATTGAATGCAAATCAGTATACTATTCGCATCCTGTCTTGCGTAATTTCATCACACAATAGTTTGATTTTATTAATTTTGCAGGATGGCCATTCAAGTCGCTGGGCAAATGCCGGAATTAGATATTGAAGATGTGAAGCTGAAAGGTTTTAAAATGCACGAGCTGTCGGGTATTGTAAACGCTGCACCACATGCCGGGCGTAGGGACATTTATAAAATGGTGCTGGCGACCGGGGAAATGACCCTGCATTATGGCAACCAAACGATAGGGGCAAGCGGCACTTTTTTGACTTTCGGTAATCCTCATGTGCCATACACTGCAGTACTGCACAAGGTGCAAAAAAGCCAGGCATGTGTGTTTACCGAAGATTTTATTTTGAGCGCGGACTGGACAAATAATCTACAGCATGCTCCCTTTTTTGCTTTTGATGGTATGCCGATCATTCATATAGACCGTGAACAGCAGATATTTATTGATGGTCTTTATAAAAGGATGCGCTCCATACACAGTGGCGACTACGACCACAAGTATGAAACACTGCGCAAGTGTGTAGAGCTGATCATGTATGAGTCGCTGAGCGTTCATCCGCAAAACGGAATGAAGCAAAAAAATGCGGCAACAAGGCTCACCCATTTATTTATGGAATTACTGGAAAAGCAATTCCCTATAGACAGTATAAACGAACCATTAAAGCTAAGGACGGCTCAGGATTTTGCCGAGGGGCTATCTGTACATACAAACTACCTTAATCGCTCCGTAAAGGAGGTGACGGGCAAACCAACGTCTGCACACATCGCAGAGCGTATAGCCGCAGAGGCCAAAGCTCTTTTACAACATACCAACTGGAGCGTGGCGCACATCGCATACGGTCTTGGTTTTGAATATCCCACCTACTTCAACAACTATTTCAAGCGAGTAACGGGTAGCACCCCTAATTCCTTTAGAAAAGAGTAAGGTTTGAAAATCATACTTTTTGGTTTGATTCTCTTTAACAGTGAACCCTGTTTTAAAAGGAACTTTGCCTTGAATTTTAAATATGAACAGCATGAAAATTTTAATTACAGGTGCTACCGGAAAAGTAGGTAGCAGATTTGCTCCACGTATGTTAGCAAAGGGTTATGACGTTCGCATCCTTGTGCGTGATGCTGCAAAAGCATCTGACTTGGTTGATCTCGGGGCTGAGGTTGTTGTGGGGGATCTATACGATGCAGATACTTTACCTGCCGCAGTAGAAGGTATAGATGCGATTATACACCTGGCAGCACTTTTCCGCACCTTTACAGATAATGAGGGTATCATAAAAACAAATCGTGAAGGAACTATAGCGCTTGCAAATGCAGCTATGGCAGCAGGTGTAAAAAGATTTGTATTCGTGAGCACCGGTAATGTGTATGGGTCGGGCTATGGGCACCCGGCTAAAGAAGATGATCTGGTTAACGTTAATGACCCCAGGGCATATTCATCCAGCAAGATAGCCGCGGAGCAGGAACTCATTTCGCTTCATAAAAGCAAAGGCTTTGATGTACGTGTATTGCGGTTGGGTTTTGTGTATGGGGACAGAGACCCTCATATAGAAGAGATAATGCCGTTGCTGAAAAGAATGAAACGTCATTCGGGATCAAGGATGCACATGGTACATCATCTGGATGTGGCCCAGGCTTTAACTTTATTACTTCATACCGATGGGCTAAATGGAGAGATATTCAATGTATCAGATGATGCACCTATTACATTGTACGAACTTGCTGATTCTGTTGGAAAGGGAGCTGATGCTTTTGAACCTACTGAAGGACCATTAGTTGACCCCTTCGAAGGGATAATGGATATTTCAAAACTCAGGAGCAAGACCGGCTTCAGGCCACTTGTGCCAAGTTATTATGTGGCCCGCGATCTGGGGATTTTGTAAATGCCTGGTAATTAAAAAGTCAAAATTCAAAAGTAAAAAGTGTTGCCGATTAAATGAGCGAGGGCTTGGCGGGTAGCAGGGTAGTATTAATGCCTTACGGTTGTAGAAAGAGATGTGGAAAATCCTTTCATTTTATGAATTATATTTGCTACCAATGTCTAATGCTTCTTTTTCTGCTTTCTGTAAATGTGTTCTAAGCCCTATTGCTATTTTTATAAGTAACTGTTGTTTCGCACAGTCTAAAATAGATACGACCGAAGCTATTGAGGTAGGTGGAATTAAGCAAGTGGTTACAGTACAGGGTGCAGATCGGTCAAAACCACTATTTCTTTTTATAACAGGTGGGCCGGGCTCAGAAGGCATCTATCCTGAAAACAAAACTTACCTCGATGAGTTAAAGAGGCATTTTGTTGTCGTAGCCTGGGATCAACGAAACTGCGGACAAACACTCAAGCTTAACCCCTCACCTGCGAAGCTAACTGTGCATTTGTATGAAGATGATACACACGCTTTGGTTACAGCATTGCTAAAACAGTTTCATCAGAAAAAACTGTTTATCATGGGCTGGTCGTGGGGTACGGTATTGGGTTTCTATATGGCAGATAAACATCCTGAACAGCTATATGCTTATATGGCTGTGAGCCCTGCTGTTAACCAATGGGAAAGCGAGCGCATATCGCTAAGCGAATCAAAGCAGAAAGCTGTGCAGCAAAAGAATACACAAGCCATCAATGAGTTGGAACAAGTGAAGATACCATTTGAGAACGGGCTACAAAATTACTACGACAGGAAATGGTTATCGATATTCAATGGCGAGACCATCGATGATACTACGGAATTCAAAAAGTACTTCTTAGAGAACTCAGAAATGACAGCGCTTTTTAAAGAAGCTAACTATATCAATCTTTCTGTTTCTTTACCTAAAGTAAATTGCCCGGTTTATTTTTTTGTAGGCCGAAAGGATCACCAGACCAACTGCCTGCTATCAGAAAAATATTATGAGCAGTTGAAGGCACCCAAAAAGGAATTATTCTGGTTCGAAAAGTCAGGCCACTTAATTCCTGTTACGGAACCTGAATTGATGCAGCAAAATGTTATAACAAAAGTGTTGCCGCAAACAATTGTGAATAAATAAAGCCCGACATTGTTGCCCAGTTTTATTTGCTTAATTAAACTTAGCCCATCTCTTTACTATCTTCGCCCATACTGCTAAAAAAGTCTAGCATAAACTGTAGATTATTTTCGGACTGCATACCATCAATAAGTTGAATAGCTTCTTCATTCACTTCTGATATTCTGTTGAGCATTTTCTTTTCAAACGAGGAGATGGCTGCCTGCAACGTGTTGAAATCTTCCAGGCAAAGGGCTTCATATAATTCCAGTGCATCAAGCATTGCCTGGTTCACTCCTTCACCTGAGGGTGGCGTTTGATGTGCTGCATCGCCAAGCATAGTAAGATTTGGAAGCGATTGCCACGACTGGTCTGAAGGAAGGTAATATTGCGGCCGCAAAACAAAATAAGAATCGTCCGTAGAAAAAATCTCGTGCCAGTCATCGCTCCAATCAGAAAAGCGTTGCCTGAACCAGGTAAAAATCTCTTCTTTATTTGTAAAGTCAATGCCGGATGCTGTAGCCCATTCTTCCGTTTCCCTAGTACTTGTATAAAATGAAAGTGAGCCTTCGCCTTTTGCGCTCAGCACAACCATTTTACCATTCCACATTGCAAAAACTTTTCCTCCATTTGTTAACTCCCACAAACGGGGAGCATTCGTAGCGGCATTATAAATATTGCCTTCTACAATGGTAATACCTGAATATATGCGCTCAACGTTGGTGATGTATTTCCTGACCCTGGAGTTTGCTCCGTCTGCCGCAATTACCAGGTCGGCATAGGCAGTAGTTCCATTTTCAAAAATGAGATTCCATCCGCTACCGTTTTCTTTGAGTGCTGAAAATTTAGAATCCCATACGATCGTATCATCGTGCAGCGATGCAATGAGCAGGTCGCGAAGCGGACCACGATCTATCTCAGGGCGTGCATACTTGTTGTCAAGGTCCAGCATTGGTTCGTCATCGCGCTCGGTATAGTGCACAACTGCATTGTTATCTGTGAGCGTAAAACGCTCTGCGCCCGGTCGATAGTTTTTCTTAAATTCTTCCATCAATCCTGCTGCTCTTAGTGCTTTTAGTCCTGATTCGGTATGCAGATCGAGCGTAGCTCCTTGCTGACGGAATGACTTGTCTTTATCTCTTTCATAGACTTTTACTTCAACTCCTTTAAGTTGCAGTAATCTTGCCAGCGTCAATCCGCCGGGGCCGCCACCTACTATGGCTACTTTTTTATTTTGCAATAACATATTGTTCATCTTTATTCTGCAAAGCTCGGCATACCTTTATGATTAAAATAGCCATATTCAATATAAAAATAGTCGCAAATGAAAATATCAGTTACTGACAGGCAGGGTTCGGGTATTATGAAGGAATTTGCGCAGGCCATTGGCGCTACTGTCGAGGGGCGTTATTTTCTCATTCCCGAAAGTAAGGGTAGTGGCTATATTACCGGCTTCGCGTGGGACAATGGACTGCGCATGATGCTGCGCAATTATTACCTGCACGAGGAGATAGTACTGGAGCGCACAAATGAGCTGGCTGAAGGGCAGGACAATATCATCTTTTTTATAAGCGGTGTATTCCCTCTCCCGATAGAACAAGACAAAAAGTTGCTACCGGAACAGTCGAGCGTATTCATTTGTACGCAAGCTATTTCATCAGTGCTTACCATGCCTTCAAATACATTCTTCCGCAGTATCACCATCGCGGTTACGCGCACATACCTGCAACAACTCTTTGGGAATATAACCCACCCGGTGGTGGTAAGCATCCTGGAAGCTAAAGAGAACTTTGCCTATGAGACCGGCATATCGCCGGAGATGATAAGAACGGCCGGCGACATCCTCGACCACCCTGTACCTGAAAATATAGAAAACCATTACAGCAGGCTGAAATGCGAAGAGCTGCTTTGCTACATTTTTACGCTACTGATGCAGCGGGAGGCATTACCCACAAGCAGTGTGCATGTAGATGACATCAAAGCTATTTACGGCATTAAACTGCGCTTGCAGTCGCAACTCGATGAACCACCCAACATTGCTGCACTGGCTAAAGCAGCCGGCATGAGCGAACCTAAAATGCGCAAACTATTTAAACAGACATTTGGCAAGGGTGTGTTTGAATATTACCAACTGATGCGGATGCAGGAAGCAGCAAGACTACTAAAAGAAAAACGATTGACCGTATCTGAAGTGGGCTACCAGCTTGGCTTTACTAACCTGAGCCATTTCTCAAGAGTTTTTGAGCAGCATGTAGGAATGAAGCCGAAGAGGTATTCGGTGGGGTGAGTAATTTACCACCTGCTGCAAGTGACTGACGGCATAGTAATCACTCTGCTATAAACTTATAACCAACGCCCCTGAGTGTAAGTATTTTATTGGGGCTTTTCTCAAAATATTTCCGGATACGATTGATGTATACATCAAGTGTACGGGAATTGTAAATAGTACTTGTGCCCCATATCTTTTGCTGCAAATGGTCACGGCTTACCATTTGATTGCGATGGGCAAATAATACCTGAAGTATTAAGCACTCCTTATGGGTTAGCGTCAAGGTTTCTGAAGCAGTTATCAGTAATTGCTTTTCGGGGTGAAAGGTGAATAAACCTGCAGTATAGATCGCCTTTTCTTCCGTTACAGCCTCCCCGTACTTTTCACTTATCCAGCTATTGATCCTTACAAGCAGCTCATCTATACTAAATGGCTTACGGATATAATCATTGCAGCCCGTATTAAAACCGGCAATCACATCATTCACTTGCACTTTTGCGGTAAGAAATAAAACCGGCACATAACTATCCAAAGTACGTATCTGCCTCGCCACATCATACCCGTCTTTGCCCGGCAGCATAATATCCAGCAGGCACAGATGCGGCTTAAAATCTCTGTAAGCCCGCAAGGCATCAATGCCATTCGTAACCTGCAATACTTCAAAATTTACTTTGGCCAACGACTCCGTGACCAGCTGCCCCAGTATCTTTTCATCTTCCACATATAGTATCCGGTATTTCATTGTTCAGAAAACTTTGAATTTAAGATAAAAGGTTGTACCACTTTCGTCGCTACCAAAGCTAATAACGCCCTGGTGTAGTTTCATCAATTGCTTCGCAAAGCTTAGCCCCAGGCCATGCCCTGATGTATTGTATACGTTCCCCGTAGGTACGCGAAAAAACGGCTCAAATATTTTTTTGCTCATTCGCTTATCTATCCCTATTCCATTATCCCTGATTTTTATAACCGCGTCTTTACCATCTATAGCCAAGGATATATTGATTTCAGGTGGCTTATGCGTGTATTTTAGAGCATTGTCTATAATCGCGGAAATGACATTTAACAGTAACGCAGGATCACCCGCCACGATTATATTATTACCGGGTTCGTACCGGATAATACCTTGCGCCTGACGCACATTAATTTCCATTGTCCTGATTGCCGTTACAATCAACTCATTGAGGTCAACTCTTTCCTTTTTAAAGGCAAAGTGATCATGACTCATCTTATTGAACGACAGTATGCGGTCAACGATCACTTTCATGCGGTCGAGCTCGTTTTCTGCAAATAATATATGCCGGGGAGAGATCGTGGCGATATCGCCGTCTGAAATGTTTTTTTTAGCATCATTTACTATCAGCTGTATGGATGTTATCGGTGTTTTTAACTCATGCGCAATGTTGCCAAACAGGTTTTCCCTGAATTCATATGCCTGAAGCTTTATCCTGTAACTGCGGTTAAAAAACAAAGCGCTAAAAATCAGCAGCACACATAGAAAAACATTTGACAGCATATAGGGCGCCATGTTCCCAAGTACAAGAATTGCCGGTATCCGATACTTAACATCATACATCCGAGGGGTAAAAAAGTCGATGATAAACGGGGAGGATACTATTGTATCTTTTGACACAATAGTATCTCCAACCCCGACCTTTTGAATATTATAGCTGATCCCCAGTCTGTTGTCTTTAAGCCCGATCCTGAATAAGGAATCGAACTGTGCAATGGTCATCAGGGAGGCGGGTGTAAAACGGATATTATTCGCCTTGAGCAATTTTGCTGATATAATATTTGTATCTGACCCCGGCGCCCTGGACGGAGTATCGTCGTCAAAAAATAGTTTGGAAAATTTGCCCTTGTTATGTGTAAAACCCGCAGCGAACGCCACCTTGGCATCAAAATTTTTATCTGTAAGCATTGCAGTGTAATTGCTAAGCTGGCTGCCGTTGTACCACTGCACCTTATTCGCTACATCACTTATTGTTGCTTCTACTTTCTTCTGTATGTTTCCATTTTCAAATGAATAGATCCTTGTACAGTTCCAGCACAGCAAGCCTATCAGCGCTACTAACACCGGAAAGATGATATAAGGAATATACCTGCCTGCTTTCATACAAGCTAAAATAGAGCGAAATGTATTGCGTATCAACGATTTTAGGTTATTTAACGTGGTTTAACCTTAATAAAGTTTAGAAAATATGCAGACAGATAATTTTGGGAAAAATATTCTTTATGAAAAAATGTTGGTTGCTTTTAGTCATGGCCATTGCCGCACTACAGGTGTATGGAGGCGTTTACCGGCACGATGTATCGCCGGAGAAGTATAAAAAGCTGGCGAGAGAAAAACAATTTGATTGCGTAGGAATGGTATTAACAAATTGCGGAGTGGATTATCACGGCGATTGCAAATTCAGGGGAAGTTGTGTACTGATAGGCAAAAAGTACGTATTGACGGCAGCACATTGTATCACTCACGTGGATATAAGGCTTGACACCTTCTACCTTGATCAAAATCGCAAAAGAGTGGATAGCCCGGTAAAAGGCGGCGCTATGCTGATACTAAACCAACCTGTGGCAACATGTTCAGACACAACCGCTAACTTCTCATTCCGCTTTAAAGACCGTTTGTATTATGCTGTTAAATGGCAGATATACAAACCTTATTTGGATAGCGTTAACGCCAAACCAGGCGTTAACTTTTGCGGCGATCTTGCACTTGTAGAACTTACCGATACGGTAGAAGGCGTTATACCCGCAAATTTAAATGTGGCATTTGATGAGCAAGGTGCAATAATTACCGGCGTAGGATATGGTATTTCTGGCGCAGCTAACCGGGTAGATGACCTGGGACCATTCTGTGAAAAGATTGCAGGACAAAATATGGCCGACAGCATAGAAGGGTATAAAGTAAAGGGCATACCATCCTTATTATCATACGACTTTGATAGCCCCACAGACACAGGATATAACCACATGGGGTCAGCTAAACCATTACCGCTAGAGTGGTCGCCGGCGGCAGGTGACAGCGGCGGAGGCGTTTTTAGAAATTACCACGGACACTGGCAATTGGTGGGGATAATTGTTGGCGGCCCACATTCGGGATACAATTCTGAGTCTGACAGAAAAAACTGCTATGGCGGGATAGCATCGTGCGAACGCATATCTGTTTTTAACGATTGGATACGTGAAACAATGAGCGGTTTTGACGTAGCAGATATGCAAGCAGTTCATTGATAACGAATATGCATGCATTGAAATTACGCCAGTTGTCAGTGGTGCTTTAGCGGTTTATTCTAGTTACTTTTGTATCTAAATATCCCTGCTTGACCGATAAGATATTCCTTGTTACGCCACCTTTTACACAGCTGAATACGCCCTATCCGGCTACAGCCTACCTGAAGGGTTTTTTGAATACACGGAATATACCGGCGTATCAAGCCGATCTGGGTATAGAGGTAATACTGGCATTATTCTCTAAAAATGGGCTGCAACGGCTATTTACTTATATCAATGAGCTTGCCCCGCAGGAGTATAGTGATAATATCCGCCGTATTATAGCCTTGCAGGATGAATACGTAAAGACCATAGATGTGGTCGTTACGTTTTTGCAGGGTGCTGACCCTACAATGGCACATTTGCTGGCAGGGCGTAGTTTTTTACCGGAGGGTGCACGCTTTGCCCAGCTCGACGACCTGGCATGGGCCTTCGGTAATATGGGTATACAAGACAAGGCAAAGCACCTGGCCACCATGTATCTCGAGGACCTGGCAGATCTTATAAAAACCTGTGTCGATCCACACTTTGGTTTCAGCAGGTATGCCGAACGGTTGGGGCGATCGGCCAATAGCTTTGATGAACTGTATGGGGCATTGCAACAGGAATATACGTATATAGACCATCTGCTGGCAGAGATACTTGCAGCGCGTATGGCGCAGGTACAGCCGGGCATCGTAGCGCTATCTGTACCTTTCCCCGGCAACTTGTATGCGTCCTTCCGGTGCGGGCAATGGATAAAGAAAAATTATCCTGAGGTAAAGATCGCTATGGGCGGTGGCTTTGCTAATACAGAGCTGCGTTCGTTGTCTGATGCACGTGTGTTCGAGTTTTTCGACTACATCATGCTCGATGACGGAGAGGCACCAATGGAGCAATTGGTACGCTATAACAATGGCGCATGTGCCATAGAAGAATTGAAGCGCACCTTTGTACTGAAGGATGGTGTAGTGACTTACATCAACAATAGCGCCTGTACCGATTATAAAATGGGGCAGGTGGGCACGCCCGACTACAGCGACCTGTTGCTCGATAAATATATCTCTGCCATAGAAGTGGCAAACCCCATGCACAGCCTCTGGAGCGATGGGCGGTGGAACAAGCTGACCATGGCGCACGGCTGCTACTGGGGTAAATGCACTTTCTGCGATATATCGCTCGACTATATAAAACTATATGAGCCAATCACGGCCCAGCTTTTGTGCGACCGCATGGAAGAGATCATGGCGCAGACAGGCTGCACCGGCTTCCACTTTGTGGATGAGGCTGCACCGCCCGCGCTAATGCGCGCACTGGCGCTGGAGATACTGCGACGCAAGCTGGCTGTAAGCTGGTGGACCAATATTCGCTTCGAGAAAAGCTTTACCCGCGATCTGTGCCTGCTGCTGCGTGCATCGGGCTGCATAGCGGTGTCGGGTGGGCTGGAGGTGGCATCTGATCGTTTGCTGGCGCTGATACAAAAAGGGATAACCATAGCTCAGGTAGCAAAGGTGAACAGATACTTTACCGAGGCGGGCATCATGGTGCATGCTTACCTCATGTATGGCTTCCCAACGCAAACGGCCCAGGAAACCATCGACTCGCTGGAGATGGTGCGGCAGATGTTTGAAGCGGGCATACTGCAATCGGCCTTCTGGCATCAGTTCGCAATGACGGCACACAGCCCCGTAGGGCTGGAACCTGAAAAATACAACGTTCGCAAGCTGTCAGATATTATTGGCACATTTGCCAATAACGATATTGTGCACATAGATACCGCAGGCGATCATGATGCTTTTAGCGACGGGCTTAAACGATCGTTGCACAATTATATGCACGGCGCCTGCTTCGATCATCCGCTGCAAAAATGGTTCGACTTCAAGGTGCCGCGAACCGGCATTGCCCCCGATCATATAAAAAAGATACTGGAAGATGAAGTGCTTACCGCTGTAAAGCCCACTGCCCATGTGGTATGGCTTGGCAGGGCGCCGCAAATCTCGTTCTTCACCAAATCGAAAAAAGGAAACCATTGGGAGATGGCATCGCTATTATTCTACGGGCAGAAGGAAACACTGGAAATAAAAGTGAACCGTGAGCAGGGAATATGGCTGGCAGACCTTTTACCAAAAATTTCTGTAAGCCACTTGAAAATGTGGACCATGCAAGATGTACGCGACAGCTACGAAGCCGCCAACCTCGAAGATTTCGACCTCTTCTGGGACAACCGTCCGGTAAATACTTTGTATAAGGTGGGGTTAGTAGTTGTGTGAGGTGAAATAAAATGGTCGTCTTCGCTAAAGCTAGACGACCAAAATTGAAAGGACTGGAGATTTTTAAATTAGTTTACTCTTTAACAATCTTTGTTTGTGTTCGGGTTCCGTTAATGTCAGTGACTACCATTATATATACACCTGCTGTTAGCGATAGCATGGAAACACTATTGCTGCCTTGTTGCAATGTTCCTTTCGAAATGGACACACCTGTAATACTATATAAGTCATAAGTACAGCCAATAGGAACATGATCTAAATGCAACGTATTGATTACTGGATTAGGGTAAATTGACGGAGATAATGGTTGTGCAGTATTTACCTGCGCGGTGACACAACCTATCACATTGTCCACCTGATTAGTCATAACTACCGCGTTGTAATCAAAGTAAATACCCGCACGATTGGATATATCTGTTCCATCGGCTAAGCCGGTTTTAGAATTGATACTAAAGATGAGCATTCCATCACATAAGCCATGGTGCGAACTATCCAACAGGTTGATGGAAGGGAAATCAAATTTAAGAATAGTTTGTCCTGTCGCGTCTGTCATCCGGGTAGTGTACATTTCGGCTGATGTTGCCAGTATTTTCATTGATGATGGGTCAGCAAAAGAAGAGAGGGTATCCATCACATAAATGTTGAAAGCAGTATCATTGCCGGTATTTTCAAAATGGATGGTGTATTGTAAAGGTAGGTCCGCTGACGCCATACAACCATTGGGCGAAACCCACATCTCATTAGGGTCGCAACCAGCTTTGACTGTGTCTATTATTACCTGGCTATTGTTGCTTGTGTCCATATCACCAACGTATGGATTAATAACAAAAGAGGTATTCGTAGTGTCGCCAATAGGTACGGGACCTGATGAAGGATTGTTCATTCCCCAAATTATATCAACCGTGGTAGCGGTATGAGCAGTCAGTGTATCAATATTCCATGTTACAGTAGTACCGGTTACTGATGTTTCAGGCGGAGCTGCTCCATGGTAGTCATAAATAGGACTGAAATTCATAGTAACTATGGCAGGAGGTGCATAGCAGGAACTATTGGTCACATAAATATGCCCCCATTGGTCGTATACACCGGATACAACAACGATTGCATGTATTGCAAGATCAAAATTGCTTGTTGTATCACAAGAAAGTCCGGCATATTGTATTGGTTGTGTTCCGGTAAACATAGTATCGTTTATCACTCCGGAAGACGGGCATGAGACATGTAGTCCAGCAGGAGTAGAAAGGACTTTAAAAGTATATACCGTGCCAAAGCTGCCATATGCCAGGTAATTGAATCCGGAGGTACATGCGACCGTATCGATAGCAATACCGCTCGAGTCGATCTCCGTTTCTATATTCTGTGAAAAATAAAATTCGGAACTATCTTTTGTACAATTGCCATTTGCATCATAATAATACTTTACAGAAAAATTCTGGCATTCAGAAAATGTCTTGACATACATTATTGAATCAATCGCAAATGATCCGTCATACAACACATGCTTAATGGTGTATGTACCACTTAAATAAGGGTGAGAGAAATTACAAATTCCTTTTGTGCCATATGCTGTAACACCGGTATCAAACGAGGATCCATTACCAAAATAAGTGACAACATGCTGTGTAGCAGAATATGAATTTGTAATAGCTTGAAATGCTATTCCTGAACAATTAGCAATGGCTATAATTGAAAAGCTATCGGAAGTAGCAGTAGGATAGCCGGGACCTACCCTGCATATACGATAGTTATCCCGGTCTGATACATAGACATTATTATAGGCATCTATACCTATTCCCCATACATCTGTAAATGATTCGGATGTAGCCGGAACGCCGCTACTCGTAGATGATCCTCCACCTGCAAATGTGGTCACAATACCCGAAGGATCCACTTTTCTTACTCTGTCATTGTGAAAATCTGCGATGTACAGATTACCATAACTGTCCGTACAAACATTACTTGGTTCAGAAAAAGATGCAGATGTAGCAGGTCCACCATCGCCACCAAATCCACCTGAGCCCGAACCGGCATAAGTTGTAATAATACCTGCCGGGGTTATTTTTCTGATTCGATAATTATACCGGTCAGCTACGTATAGATTGCCTACGGCGTCAAAACATAGCCCATCAGGAGTCATCAGTTGTGCAGATGTTGCCAGCCCTCCATCACCACTAAATCCCCCTACACCGGTACCAGCATAGGTGCTGATGATACCAGCGGTAGTTACTTTACGCACGCAGGCATTTGATGCATCTCCAATATATAGGTTCCCTGTGGCATCGAAGCAAACACCTGCCGGTCCGTTTAATTCCGCAGAAGTTGCCGGTCCGCCATCTCCACTATACCCACCCGCAATTGTACCGGCGACTGTGGTAATAATGCCGGTGGCCATTGTTATTTTACGGATGCGGTTATTATCCGGAATGTATATGTTACCTGAAGCATCTATAGCGATTGCAGAATTTACACCTAAACTGGCACTTGTGGCCGGAATGCTGTCCGCCGTAGATGTGCCTCCGCCAGCAATAGTAGAAATTATACCCGCAGGAGTTACTTTCCGGATCCTGGAATTATCCATATCTGAAAAGTATAAATTACCATCGGCATCAAAACATATTCTGCCCAATGCTTCTCCTATCTCTGCAGATAGGGCAGGTCCACCGTCGCCACTAAATCCCGATACGCCATTACCTATAATAGTGTTAATGTAACCAGGCTGGCAAAAGCAATGGATAGGGAATAAACAACACAAGAGTAGTAGTCGTTTCATATAGTTATTTATTGGGGTTATTTCAAAGTTATAGCTTTAAAACCAATATACATTCCTTTACTCTCGTCATACATGTGTCTGTCTCGCTTATACCCGTAGATATTTATTGAGCACTTCCTCGCTTTTTAACGTTGTTGAACTATAGCTATTTTAAAAATTGATCGTAGTTCTTTCTATCACAAATGTCTACAGATAGCGCATGTTATTGAGGGTGTAATCAGGACAATATTGGGGCGATTTGAGCCAAAGAAAGAAATGAGAGCAGATATTATCTGTAAATTGAGAAAACCGTTTCTAAATTAATAGAAACGGTTTTCTCAATCCCCGAGAGTGCCAGAATAGAAATGGCAATTTTAGAGGTCTCTAAGACCACCGTCCAGCAGCATTTCAGCGCCGAGCATAAATGCGGAGTCATCTGATGCGAGATATAAGGCTGCCGTAGCTAACTCATCAGCAGTGCCGACACGTTTTATTGGAGTGAAGTTGCCCATCGCCTCCATCATAGCTTTTGCTTCATCAGTTGTATTCGTAACTGTATTGAATACCGGGGTATCAACAGGGCCGGGAGTTAATACATTCACACGTATGCTGCGATCAAGTAGTTCTGCAGAGAAACTTCTTGCCAGGGAGCGAACAGCTGCTTTTGTTGCAGAGTAAGCAGCATGGTTAGGAATACCCTTACCATTTACGGTTGAAGAAATGAGAATAACAGATGCGCCATCATTCAATATAGGCAACGCTTTTTGAACAGTAAAAAAGACGCCTTTGAAATTGATGTCACTGACTTTATCAAACTGCTCTTCACTAAACGATGATAACGGGCCAAGCACATACACGCCTGCATTTGCTACTACTATATCTATTTTGCCAAACTTGGCTTCAATGGATTTGTATATGCGTGCCAGGTCGCTTATGCTGGATACATCGCCCTGCGCTCCAAAACCATTAACCCCGATTTCTTTAAGCGCGTTGTCAATAGTATCCTGATTGCGTCCTGTAATGGCGACTTTAGCACCTTCCTTTGCAAAACGTTTTGCTATACCTAAACCGATACCACTGCTTCCGCCGGTTACTACTGCAACTTTACCTTTTAATTTTTCCATGATCTTTTATTTATGTTTGTCGATATTGACAACACAAAATTGAGCATATGGATACGCAGTAGCAATGAACTAGATTAGGAAATTATGTTGAACTAGTTCAACTTTTTTTCACCTTCAGGTTTCTGATCTTAGATAGGAATTCCGTCGTCATCCCCAAATAGGAAGCTATTATATATTGCGGGAAACGATTTATCATCTCCGGGTATTTCTGCAGGAAAAAGTTGTAACGTTCTTCTGCAGATTGTGTAAGGCGTGCGATAATTCTGCGCTGCATAAAGGCGCCGGAACGTTCGGCAATGATCCTGAAAAATGTTTCGAATTTATAGTTTTCGGCTTTTAATAATTGTTCGTCCTCAAAGGTAATTTGAAGTAATACCGAGTCTTCCATTGCGACAACAAACATACTGGCCGGTTGTTGAAAAATATAGCTGTTATAGTCTGATATCCACCAATTCTCAATAGCTAGTTGTATCGTGTGATCTTGCCCTTCATCACCCACCACGAAAGCCCTTAATGCTCCGGTGACTACAAAAAAACGACTCCGTGCTGTAAACCCAGGCTGAATGAGTAGTTGCCGTTTTTTAACCTTGATCTCAGTAAAGCGTGCGCTAAATTCTTCAGATTCTTCATCTGTGAGCGGGATGAATTTCTGAGCATACTCTGTAATTTTATTCTTGTGTAACATTGGCGGAAGCCTGCATAAGATATGCGAATATACTCTTTTGGATTTGTACAACCTCCATTGAATTCCATCCAATTATGCTATTGCCGACTATCACCCCAAAAGGCGTCTCAGACATTGAAGCGGTTGCATGTTGTCCTATTTATATTCCTGTCTATCATTCAATCCGCATCGTCTTTTTTTATCTGAATATTAAAGCCGGGAGCCTGATAATCTTTGGGCAAGTAATTCGCTGGGATCGTGGTTGTGTTTCCATCTCTTGCCGCAGTGTAATGAGGAGACATGATTTCTATTCCCCTTTCATTGCACACGTCCTGAATGTTCTGATGCAGATCAGAATAAATTATCGCTTGCTTGTTGGCTTCTCTGATATATGCATTGATCTGGTAAGAAACATAGAAATCATCAAGGCTTGTTTGTAAAACGAATGGTTTGGGTTCCTGTAAAATTAAGTCTGTTTTAAGCGCAGCATCGATCAGCGCGCCGTACATATCTTTCCATGGCACATCATAGCCTATTGTAACTGTAGTATGGATGATCAAACCTTTGTCCGGTGCATCGCTGCTATAATTAATTGCATGGCTATTCATAACTGTTGTATTTGGAATAGATATGATCTCATTTTTTATTGTCCGCACTCTTGTAACTAACAATGATTTCTCTATCACATCGCCAACAATGTCACCAATCTTTATACGGTCTCCGATTTTAAACAAGCGCATATATGTAAGCACCAATCCCGCAATGATGTTAGACAGAGATCCCGAAGACCCGAAAGTGAAAAGAAAACCAAGAAACACGGATACGCCTTGGAAAACGGGAGACCTGCTCCCGGGTAGATACGGGAATATTACAATGATCATAAAGGCAAATACCAGCACCCGTATTATCTGATATGTGGGATTTGCCCAATCAGCATAAAACCCGGGTAGTTTTAAATTGCCAGCTTCAATCTCATTTTTAAGAAATTTTATGACTTTGAAAACATACCTGAAGACAAATACAATAACGATTATCGTAATGATGTTGGGTAAAAAATGCCAAAACGATAGCGCTATTTTTTTAAATGGTGTTAGTATATAACCAATTAGTGTATCTGCAAAATTCTTGGTCCATGGAAAAATTCCGAAAAGTATCGGTAGCGCAATGTAAATGACAAGTATAATAATGCCCCATTTCAGGATCGAATTAAAGGATAATAAAGCATTAACCTCTCTTTTAGCGTCAAATAAAGTGTAGCTTTTTATCTTAATCCCCTGTAATTTTCTGTTCTCTTGCTGCTGAATTTTGCGTGCAGTCCACTTGAAAAACTTCCTTATATAAAAGATAAAAATACCCATCCCAATCAACACCAATAATGCAAACCCCACCCCCTTTGCTAATGTGCTAAAGCTTGTTTCTGTTCTGTAGCTTAGCTCCGCTTTATTAATGATTGCGATATATTTTTTCGCAAGCTCAGATTTTGTAGCATTGTTCCATAAAGCATCGTTTTCGGAGATGCTCATGATTATAGTCTCACCGTAAAATATATCAACAATACCTTCCGCGTCTACGAGTTTTAATGTATCCGGCTTATATCTGAAGTTGTCGGCAAGGTGGTGTATTCTGTTGCTTATCGCATCGGCCCTATCTTTTGCAGAAAAGCTTCCCGACTTAGTATAAATAACAAATAGGGTATCGTTAAAAAAACCTATAACAGGGGAAAATCTGGCTGTGTGCCTTAAAGAATCAATTTGTTCCTTTTTCTTCGCAAGCTGCTCATCGTCCTTGTCTTTAAGCTCTTGTAATTGTTTTTGTAAATCCTCCTTTTTAAAATTATCGGCTGTTTTTAACGACTTTAATTTATCCTCTAATTGATCTCTTTTAATAGAATCTTCTAACCTCAGTCCTTCAATTACGGCGATTTTTTTATTGTAATCCTGGAGAATAGCGGCATTCAGTGAATCGGTGTTTTTATATGTGCTATCATTTTGCGCAAAAGTCTTTAGACTGAGCAGCAAAATTGCCATGAAAATAAATATAGGTGAAAGATGGTTCTTCATGGCTCCATTTTTTTAATTTTCAATTATGCCTTTTGATTTAGTTGCTCTAATCCTCGATGATATACCCGGGTTTGTGAAATAATCTAAACATTCACAGCCATATCCGGTATCACTATAAATATCTTTATTGGACATTGCTATTTGATATAATAAGTTACTCCAAGATACATGAAATTATTTCAAGTAGTATTTGGCTTACAGAAACGTACCAAAGGCTAGGAATAAAACTTATTGAAAAATGTATGCTAATTCAGAAATAGGAACAATTAGACTAAGCAATATAAGGTTGTGCCTGATTGTTCCTATTTGTTTCAAAGTCGGGATGACTGGATTCGAA
>Ga0105239_10003383_pt1 | contig 19573 bp, 21 predicted proteins | sample KBSC44metaG_FD_92761 | JGI IMG/M metagenome (GOLD analysis project Ga0105239, IMG submission 92761) | Corn rhizosphere microbial communities from Kellogg Biological Station, Michigan, USA - KBS C4-4 metaG | ecosystem: Host-associated > Plants > Roots > Rhizosphere > Soil | place: Michigan, USA...
CCTTCTGCACGGGCGTCATTTAATACGAAGTACTCCGTACGGAGCACAACTGTTTATCTCCAACCGACCTCTGCTGACCTTTCGTTCCGACTTTTTGGCCTTACCATTCAGGTCGGCGACATTCCTTTCCTTTATTCCCTATTCCCTATTCTTTACTTTCCCGAAATCCTGTCTTCGCTTGTGTTTTGTACACAAAGCGGGTCATAGCTGACCATCACCTGGCTGAAAAGGCCCAGCTGGACGAGCTGCCCTGGATCTATCTAGTAAGCCCTGTAGCAATCTCCAGGTCGAGAAGTCGTGCGGAAAGGCAGGAGATGGCAGGTACGCAATTTACGGCGGCATCAATCGCGGTGGTTGACTCTGGACATCCTGCTAACTTCACTACGACCTACAGAAACCGAACAGCCCACGAGGCAGGAGGTGCCCGCGGGATACGAGCATGTCATGGATGGTCAGGACCATCATGGCGACGGTCCTCAGATCATTAGCACCAGTGCCGAACTCGAAGTCCTCTGCGGCCCCCTCCTGAACTACCAGCGCTTGGCCGAAGAAGAATCCGAAGCCGTCTGGTACGGCTCCGTCCTCCTGGTCACCAAGCCTGGCCAAAAGCTCCCTCACCTCACATTGAAACCACTGGGCGCCCTCGATGGTGTTACAAAAGTCAAGAGCCACGCCGAACTAAACATTGAAGGATTGAAGCTCTATTCGGATCCAGACAAGGCCTTCTGGCGCTTCACTCTCAGAGTTCCTCTCGTCGAGGCTGAGGCGAGATGGCAGTACTCCTTTGACAAGATCCAGTTTCTGGCCGACGTGAAAAATAAAGACCCGTCGAGGGAATTCGTTGTGCCCGCGTCCACCGACTCCTTCAGAATTATGTTCCACTCCTGCAACGGATTCTCCGTCGGCACCGACGAGGACTTCTGGAACGGTAAGCCCATACGGCCTATTGGGGAAGCATCTAGACCAGCAGAGCTGATGGTGAACAGGTCCTGCACTGTGGAATGACGTCCTGAGAACCCACCAAGCCCGACCCTTCCACGTGATGATCGGTGGTGGTGATCAGATCTACAACGACAACATTCGAGTCAAGGGCCCTCTGAAGGATTGGACCGCGATCAAGAACCCGAGAACGCGACAGCATTTCCCTTTTGACAACGACATGCGCAGCCGTTGCGACAAATTCTACTTCGAGAACTACATTCGCTGGTACAGTACTGAGCCCTTTGCCAGTGCCAATGCCAGCATCCCGCAAATCAATATCTGGGATGATCATGATATTATCGACGGATTTGGTTCATACACTGATCATTTCATGAAATGTGCTGTATTTAGAGGTATTGGCGGCGTCAGCTTCAAATACTATTGTCTCTTCCAGCATCATACCGCACCTCCATTGTCGACCTTTACCACCGACGCACCCGCGACCATGGAGGCTGATGCGAATGGCACGGCCGGCGCCGATCCACGGCAGCTGAAGGATACCTTTGTTTACAAGAGGACTGCAGACGATCCGAGCTGGATTGTGGGCAGACGGCCCGGTCCCTATGTCGAGGAGCGATCGAGAAACCTATACATGCGTCTAGGGAAACGTATCGCTTTCTGCGGCATTGACGCCAGGACCGAGCGAACACGAAAACAAGTCAATTATCCCGATACGTATGATCAGATCTTCCAGAGATTGCGCACCGAGTTCAAGGCCGCGAATGGCGAGATTAAACATCTCATCCTCCTCTTAGGTGTTCCCATCGCATATCCTCGTTTGGCGTGGCTCGAGAACATCCTGTCCTCACCTTTCATTGCTCCCATACGACTGCTAAATAAGCGTTTTGGTTTCGCTGGAAACTTCTTCAATCAATTCGATGGCTCCGTGGATCTTTTGGACGACTTGGACGACCATTACACGGCCAAGCACCACAAGAACGAGCGGAGAGACCTGATCGTCCGACTTCAACGTCTGGCCGCCGAATTTTCCGTCCGAGTCACAATCTTGGGCGGTGACGTTCATTTAGCGGCCTTGGGACGATTCTATTCCGCTCCTGCCGACGATATGGATCCACTTGAAGATCCACGCTACATGGCCAATATCATATCATCGGCCATTACCAACAAACCACCTCCAAAAGCAGTCGCAAACCTTCTCGCTCGACGAAACAAGATCCACCATTTAAGGGACGGTAACACCGATGAGACTCTTTTGAGCATGTTTAACGAGCAACCGGGTGGACAAATGAAAAGCGCCGATTTCAACTTGGTAACCATGCCAAGCCGAAATTACGCATGTATAACAGAAATTCCCGATGACAGACCAGTTGACGGTAGCCATCCACCAAACGGAATCAATGGTGATGCCGTGGTCAACACGACTGGAGAAACAGATAAAGATCGACCCAAGGCGAGGGGTGCGGATGGACACACCGCTCTCCATATCGGTGAAGAAGGTGCCGGCACAAAACATCCAGCAGCCGATGGAATCAGCGACAGTGGCCCTCTGAAAGGAGGATTGAATGTTTGCATCAAGGTGGAAATCAACAATAGCGACCCCACTGGCCAGACACAGGGCTACGGCATGAGTAGTAAGTTGCCATTCTTACAAAAGCCTCGCCATTCTTACCCTGCAGAAGCTGATGATCTCAATTTTAGTACCTAAACTTACCGTCGTCCCGAAGCCGGGAACTGCCACAGCGCGAACCACCACCCCCCAAGCCGCGGCGCCGCAAAACCCGTCGACCGAACCTGCCGCATGAAGATCGGACGAATAATTTGTCGCAGCTCTGATTTTCGATATTTCGACCATTGCTCGACGACAAGTATCAAAACCACCCTATTGAGACAGAGTTCACAGTTGAGAGTTCAGGCAGAGTGTGCATATTAATTCGGTAAATGTCTAATTATCATTGAAAGGAATCATGATGGGAGAGTATCATGATTAGAAATCTCCAAAGGAAGGGGAATGGAATACTTCCCACCGAGGGGGCTGATTTCGTTGCGGGTGCTCTTTCCACGAGATATCCCTCAACGCTAACTCGTCACACCGAGAGAAAGTGCTGTTAGAATAGGTACCTTGTTCTCTTTCAGGTTTATATTATTCACTATTCATGGTACCTTACCTGGGTACAGAGTACTTATGTAACTACTGTTTAGTGTAGTCGCTTGGATACCCCCCTGTACGGCAGACCGAAAAATAATTAATCGATCTTTGGCTCGTTTCCCTACACACTTATTCCCTTGCTCGCTTGTCTTTCTGGGCTGCGGTGGCTTTGGTTTTTGTCCTTCTAGAATTGGTTACAATCCGCGACAGAGCAGCGCAGGGTATGAGGCTGCGATCGAGACTCGATCTCCAGTCGTGACATTAACTAATCCAATGGCATCTTCAACTACATACATACCTCTCCTGCAACTATCTGGCCGTTAGCATTCCCGTTCAGCACGATTGATCGACCCAGGACGGCCATCCCAAGTTACAGATGTCCTCATATCAACGATATTCAACAGTGACTGAACGAGCGTGCAGGAATTCTCAGAGAACTCTCAGGTTAGACCAAGCCACAGAGTCTTTCACCAGAGAGCAAGGAAGGCGAGCAAGGTGGCTCTCTCGATTTGTATCTATCTATCCATATCATCATCTTCACATCCGGCATATCCATCCACCTCACTGAACCTCACGGCTCCAGAAGGCCCTTCTTCAACGTCACCGCCGGCCGGGGCGCTGGCGGCGCCACCACGCTCAGCCTCGTCTGCCGGAACTGCACGGACCCGTACCGCAACAACTCAGCATACGTGCCCTTCGCACGATCCTTCCCCTGGTGCTCGGGCAGATCCCACAGGGCGCCGAGATGTGCATCGTGCGTGAGGTGTTTCCCATGCGTGATCTTCTGCAAGCTCGAACTGCTGAGCAGCCGCCACACGAGGGTGTAGGCTTCGCGCTGGCGCGGGTCCGTGTCGAGCGCGCCGAAGTCGCGGCGCAGGGCGAGCAGATCCAGCATCTTCTGCCCTGCGCCGGGGAAGCCGAGCACCGACTCGGCGCCCCAGCTTTCGGGGAGGCAGTCGATCAGTTTGACGTGCGTGCTCCAGTAGTCGACGGCCCTGAAGCCGTCGCCCTCGTCCTTGTCCAGCATCGCGACCCGTATCCAGGCGAGCACCTGTGTGATGTACTCCATCACGGTCTGGAACGGGACCTTGAAGTCCCAGTGGAAGTTGCTGGCGCGCGCGTCGTCGATGCTGAGTTCCTTACTGAATGCCACCAGCGGGTCCTCGAGTAACCCCACGTGGTTCTGCCGGTTGCGCCATAGGTGGACGAATAGGTCGTGCCTGGTGGTGAGTTGCTTGGTCAGATTCGAAAGTTTGTAAGGGCAATATTTAAATCAAGTGTTCGACGAGGGGAGTTAAGCATATATATGTGCGTATATGTATGTATATGCCATATAGCAGCAAAAGGGGCTGGGGAGAGTCAGAGGAAGGAGACAGCGCACGCCTGCCCACCCACCGGGGTTGGAGTCTTCTCGTTCTTCCACACGATTTCCTTCCACTTACCATTTTTGGATAAAGCGATCTCCCTTCCTCGCGGCAATAAGGTGCTGCGCGATCGTCGTGCCGTACATCCAGGGCACAGCAACATTAAACGGCGAGTTTGGATCCTCCAGCTCGTCCCAGCAGATCCTATCGAGGGACCGGAAGAGCACGTTCCCCACGTCCATGAACACGCCTCCGTAGGCGATCAACGTCGCTCCCCGTAGGAAATCCGCCGAATGGGGCCCAACATACGGCCCGTCCATGGTGCGCTCGACGAAGCTTTTGGGGAGTGTCTCCGCCGGCAGGTACTTCAGGATATAATTAGGTGAGTCTGGCTCGTTGTCGAGCACCCGGACCGTCCAGGAAGGGCCGTTGATGCGGATCCAGTCGATGACGTTTCGTTGGCACCAGGCTGGCATCGTCTTGACACCGGAATGCCAGAAGGCCCAGATGTTCTTCTCCGACGTGACGGGCACGTACTTTGTCAGGGTGGACAGGATCTCTTCGTCCGAGCGAGTGTCCGGCTTCTCGACATAGCCAAGCTGGTCCTTGAACTCATCGGGGATCTTGAGGTCGGCGTCGGTCATGTTGTAAAAAGAAGAGAAAAGAAAGCAAGGACAGTTTTGAAGGGGTCACACGCGAGCGAATTGGGACGGCGTCAGGTAAGTAAAGCACAAACCTCGATGTCACTGCATGGCAAAGGACCGGTGCATCTCAAGGGGTCCTCGACCCATTTTATACCCTCATTTGGCCCTCTATGGCGAGAGGACAATGAGAGGTGGATGGATGCCTGATATTGCTCCATAGGACCCAGACAGTCTGAGCAAGGCCGTGTAGAACAGCATCCACCTGAAACAAGTGATGGGAATGTGGACTCTCTGAGGAATAGATTCAGTCGGCCAGTCAACGTGATGACTTTGCTGTTATGCTCGCAAGGATGTGAGGACCTTCGAAACAACAGGGTCGCCTTGTACATACATAGCTCTGCAAAATATGCCTCGTCGCCACTGGTTCATAACGTAGGTCAGGAGCGCTTACGTACATACCCCGGGTGCGTGCTTCGTCATAATATGTAATCCGCCACAGAGGGCTCCTTGACAACGGGATCCAGCTAACGCTAAAAGGGAATGTGCTTTAGCTTTATTTGCTTTGCGTGTGGGTGGCCTTGCATGATTTGGAGCATAAATGAATAAGATCGTGGAGGCGCACCGAGATCCCTGAGGGACTGTGGGGTGCGTAGCGTGAAAATATCCATTGCGCTTGAGCTTCTTGTCCAAGTTGGATTTTCGTGACGCGTATTAATAATTAATTAACCGGTCCCTTCCTAGGATCGAGTCCCAGGATGGGATCTTCATGCAAGGCGAGTACTACGCTTGGACGGATACAGAGAAGGCTGGCTGTGTCCTCTGTAACCAGTCCCCTATCACTAACCTGCTTCCCCTCTCCAGCATCAAACTGGTTAGTTCAAAGTTGACAATTCAAGCACGCCAATTTTACGGAGTGAACAGGAAGGGTTTGTTTTTTGGTTTCTTTTAATAGGAGAACATCCTTTTCTTCTGATTTTTTTGGGTACGTAGGCCGTAGGTATTCCCGTTCGAGTTCTCTTCTCCCTCTCCACCGTTTCAGGCAAAAGGGAAGAAGGCGAACCTTCCAAGACATATGCCTGCAGCTTGGGACTTTAGCTAATTTTCTTTCTTTTTCTTGTTTCGCGATCTACTCCCATCATTCATCTATTGATTAGATAGGACGAACGGATGATAGATCTTCGAATGTTCAAGGCCACATGTCACGGAGGGATAGGTAGCAAGTGAGAGACCGCCCCCGTGGAGAAGTGGTCGGTTGGGTCATCTCGCCCTGCGCCTTCCTTCCCCGTAACGATGTGTCTGCCCGTTTATGAGTCGAACATCAATCGATGCAACCACTTCTTTTCTATCCCTCTCTTCTGCTTTGCATCAGATGTTGAAAAACGGCGATAATGTAACAATGACATAACAGCGTCAATAGTAAGTATTTCTGGCTCTTCTTCTGGATTCCTGGGAGGAGTTTGTCCTCCTCCTCCTCCTCTCTCGCTAGCTCGATTTTGCCTTTTTGTTTCCGGGTGTCTGGAACCATCTCGTGCTTGACCGGTTCTGTTCAAATGGAGGCCCAGCCAGTGATTGGGGTGAATAGTCATCACTGGGAGGGAAAACAATCCCGTCCACACGCACTCTTTGTTGCCCCGTCAGCCTCTGAGAAACTGATATTCACATGACTTGTTCCACGACCAAAAGCCAAACGGTGGAACTTCCTATTTCTGGAAGGCCGGTGGTCGAGGACTCAGAGAACACCACGCTCAAAATCAATAACCATAAGTGTGTAATCAGACAACCACCAACGCCGCGCACATGTCCAAACAGCAGAGGCATCAAATACATAACCAGAATTATACAGGAAGCTCGTAACTCAAAACTGCAAGACTGTTAGAGAGTATAAGTTGGCAACATCGTGCCCCTTATAACCTCGACTCATACATGTAATTGAGTGTCGGTTTACGTGTCAGCCCTGTCTTCATTCCGTTGCCGTAGTAGTTGTCTGAGTTCTTGTTTTCTGGTACGCCGGGTCCTTCTGGTTGCCTTGGGATCGGAGGCCCTGGTTCACCCAAGTTACCACCCTTTTGTCTTTTCTTTGCCTCGGCTTCGGCGGCGGCAGCGGCAGCGGCAGCAGCAGCCGCTTGCTCTTCCGGCGAAATATACCGTGGTCCACTGATCTCCATTTTGCCCATTTCCACAAAGCCGCCGGTTTTCATGTTGATTTGGCGTCTCTCTCCGCCGAAATCTATACCGGCGCCTTGCCTTCGTAGAGCTTCAGAACGGGCACGCTCGGCACGCATATACTCTCGTCGTGCAATTTCGATCAACGCAACAGTGAGGGCCACCATGCCCCACTGAAGGAAATCCTTGACCGTTGCCAAAGTGCCTAGCATGTCGACTAGGCCTGGCTTGCCCAGGTCCTGAAAACGAGACTGAGGGCACCATCCGGGTACTCGACCTTGATTGCCTGACAGGATAGGTCCAAGCTCACAAGATGTGCAGAGTATGGCTTGGGCAAACCAAGCGATAAAATGAAGGATCGACACGCCGAGGATGAAGAAGGTTGTGGTGGAAGTATAGTCGGGATCGTAAACTTTGACTGTACTTTGTCGATTGCGAGGATTAGGGGCGATTGTCGATGTACGGGTTGGTCCATACGGTGGCATAGGGAGCCCGTTAAATTGTAGTGCTGTAAGGTGCAGGGCTGTGTATAAAAGCGACAGAAATGGGACTGAGCCAACATAAAAGCAAAGTGTTCTAAAAGATAGCAACGTCAGTATTTACCCTCCAACCACACGGCCATTGCTGACTGCCGGATGCAGACGCGTGAAAATTGACAATTGACAATTGACAATGAATAAACTCACAGCCAGCTTCCTGAAGCCTTCGTCATCTCCTTTGACCAAGCAGCATACTTGGATGACATTATAAGCAGTATGATGGCGAGGACCAGACATAGCAACAGCAGAATAACCTGGCCCGCCCGGGTATTCATATTTGCTGTCGAATCTCGAAACGGGTTGTGCTATGCCTTCGTGGTTGAAATGGAGTAATCTATTGAGGTATTCCTTATAAGTGTAGTTGTCCTGAAGGAGCGGCAAGGCCAGGAAGGAGTGAAATCGGAGGAGTCAGATGTTGTGGTTGTCGCTCTGAAAGAATGAAAAGAGACTTGAAATCAGTATCCAGCGCTCAGCGCCAGCGCCGCGTGCGAGGAAAAGGCAAGGGGTGCCTGGAAGTAGAAGGAGAGTGCCAGCTAGGGAAAAAAAGAATGGCAGTGTGTCGGGTCCAGGTCCCTGTATATGAAGTGAAATATCAACACCAACAACACACACCAACAAATACAGCGAAAGAATGGAAGGTCAGGCCCGCTGAAGGGGAGAAGGGAAAGAAGAGAAAGGAAAGAACCACCAGTGAAGAAGGATCAGATGAGGTTCAACAGATTAGCGAGAAGGAGGAAGAGGGTTTCCAAGTCCCAAAGAGGCAGGAAGCTATGGGGACCACGGGTGGCTATCCCTCCGAATTCTCACGCCCCGTCGATCCAGGAGAACTAACGGTATCGCATGTCCACCCTGTCGATAAGGTGACTCGTCGACGTAGAAACTCCTGGGGAAGTCTTGGACTGGCGGCAGCGATACCAAGCCGTGACAGCTATCCCAAGGGAGGGTGCCTTCGTGACCAATGACAGGCCATCACCATTGTACCAGCGAGACCTGCCCTGAATTGTGGCAAAGTCCTTGATGGTCTGATTTTTGGGTACGCCCTCGTATACTCCGTACTGGGGTACGGAACTAGGCGTGTTAGCACATTTTCAACAGATTTGTCTAACTCCTGTCGCAGATGATGGCAGCGGAGAAAGCTGATTCGGGCTTGGTCCTCGATCTTAGCTCGGGCGATCTCGACGATAAGACGGTGGATGCAGCAGATGGACCTTCAGAGTGAGGATCCGCTAGGGTGAAGGGGACCAAGGCGATGGTACGGAGGACGGAGTGAGAGGCATGTGTGATGAGGCGCTGTGTCCCTCGAGGCTGGGAGGTTGAAAACTCATGGAAAAGGAGTGGTTAGCTGGGGTTCAGGCTGATGACGAGACTGATATGCGACGTCAATTGTTTGATGTTGAACACTTCTAAAACACTAGTCTAATCCTATTCTGGTTAGCGATCAAAGAAGGTTATATTAGAGCTGGCGCTAGAGTTGAGGGTTAGGCCATTCCCTAACGGGTCATTGTTGTCTCTCCCTCTGGTTCCTCTCAACGACACGCGATCATGAAGGGAGGACATACAAGTGTTGCCCTTGGTATCGTCACCCCATCTTGGATGGAAAGTATCAACGGAGCACGACTTGGCTTGCAGACGAGCCCTACCTGAAATGCCTTATACCAATGTTCGACCGTCTCGAGGTACTCCATACTCCCAGGGGCCTCCCTCATCAAATACCCCTACTAACGTCACGATTTCCCCCACACGGTCCCTTGACTCCTTGGGTGATCAAAGTCCATTTTTGGATGATCCGTGGGTCCGATTTCCCTCACCATCACAAGGCAAAGGGAGGGCAAGGCATCCACTCCGAGCAGTAAACCAAAACGATCGAGGGAACCCACAGATGGCCTGTGACTGACTACCTAACTGTCACCCCCGAACTCTGTCACCCACAAGTACACCCGAACACGCGTGGCTATTTGTCCGCCAATCGAAGCTTGTTCGGATGTCGATGCTTCCTTTGCTCAAATGCCTATGGGTTTTCGCTAACGCCTTTTCTTTTTGTCAACGTCTCCTGTGGAAGAATCTGGCATTGGTTAATACCTCGACCAAAGAGGTACCTTCCCGAGCACGGAGAATCCTTGATCCTGGCAGAAGCCTGGTCATCAGGGAGGGCTACCGAAGAATTGTGCTGTGTACGGAGTAGTTAGATTGACCAGTGACCAGTACCGCCTTGTTACCTGGTGAATCTACTAGTCAGTACTCCGTGCAGTAACGACGTGTTCCTAGTAGTATACTAGGAACACGCTGCGACATCAATACCGCAACTTCCCTATTCAGGCGGAACCGTAACGATCGTTACCCAACGCCACGCACACTTGGGTGACACTCCTGTGCATAATCGATCAGCGCAGACGGATCCTAACATTATTCAATAAGTGGTAGATCATTTCATTCATTGCTTGCACTTCAGCAGCAACAGACTCATTCAGTAATGAATACCCAAGGGCTGTGTAATGAATGGGACGCTCTTTCGATTATGATTCAAGAAGTAAGCACACCCCAAGAACTCGTTTGGCATCTGTCCATCCCCTCTTCCAAGTTTGCCCTCTGTGTATTCAATTTCTGCTCATCATAACAAATTCATCGACCGAGAGGTTCAGGTCAGCTAGTGAGGCCCCGAGGGCAGATATGAGGAAATGAGGAAACCAAAATTACCAAAACGACTGAAATAAAATAAATTAACCCTGAATCGCCTCTGCAGTGCCCATCGGCAAAGTGCATGATTCATTCTGATCTTTCTGTCATTCCTTATGGCGACTTTTCCACATGCTGCTGTTCCGTGGTGGGAGCGGCCAGTCCCGAGGTACCGGTGACACTACTAGCACTAGCAGTACCTCCTTATTCGATTGTTACGTCTTCCAAGGTCGTCGTATGATCTTTAGTACCGGTTGATGACTGTTGCTCCTCAGTAGTCGTTTCAACGGTGCCCGGTTTGGTGATACTATCAGCGCTTACGCCCGGGGTTGCGTGGATCTCGCTCGTGTTACTGGCGACGCCTGCCTCAGGTTGAGATGTTTCCTCGGAGGGAATTGGTTCCTGAGGAGTCATCGCGGCTGCTGGTGCGTCTGTGGTACTCTCGCCGGGTTGCTGAATGTCTGAGGCCTTGCTTTGCTTTTCGACGGGCTCCTGAGGTACGATCTCGGATTGGTTAGTTGCTGAGGCTGTTTCTGGCGCTGTTTCTGGGTTGTCTGCTGATTTCGGTTCCTCCCCAACTGCCGAACTTGGCTTCTCAGCAGTAACATTACTGAGATCCAACTCTTCCACCTCTACCATTGGAACGTCCACAGGCTCTATACTTTGAATCGGCGGCGCCTGTGGTCCCGTATCATCGTCATTCGAGGCATCGTAACCCGTCATCTCGACGTTATCATCTCCGCCTTCCCTCTGCGCTATCTCCTCGAGTGCGAGTTGCGCCCACTGCTCGAGCATGTTACTCAACTCGACTGTTGGGTCCTCCTTTGCGACTAGGTAATTTGGGTACCTGGAACTGAAATGGAGATAGTCCGAAGGACTCCAGGCCATGTCCTTGACGATCAATTCCATGCTCTCATAAAGTTCCTTCGGTATCTGACCGGGTGCAGGGACAACAGGCTGCTCATCATCCCGCTCCGCGAGTGGAGACGACGAGACCTTCACCCGTTCTTCTGACCCTTTTAGCAGCATTTGCGTGACCCCTTTGACGAGCTGCCAACGCTTGGAGGCCTGCACGAGAATCTGCATGATCTGCAGAAGCATTTCCTCCTCGCGTGCCGAATGTAAATTGCCGGCAAGGAGAAAGTTGGCACAGAAAATACCGGATTGAGGCATCAGCATGCTATGATATGTAGGTCCGTATTGTTCATCGAATCTACGTCCGATTGAGACCACGCTTTCGACGATCTGCGACCCCATCGCAAGGGCCGAGGTTCTGATCTCCTCAACCGTCTTAGCGCTCGACTTTGTCCCTTCAGTCGATTCAGGCTCGTATCTGGTTTCTCCTTGCTGAGGACTTTTCACCTCACTGAGTGCCGGAGTGGTCCAGTTCCATATGAAGAGTCGCGCAAAGAATATTGCCAGACTGGTAGACGGTCAGCAGATCTGGCATAAATAAGGAAGGCGAGACCTCTCACGCCAAGTCCACGGTCGCTGGGACAATGAGGAAGGGTGGCTGGTCCCAACGATGCTCAGCGGGAAGTGAGTTATACCACGCGAGAATTCGACCATCTTGTTCTTGTGCGGCCTCGTACTTCTGCACCGCATTGAGCTTCGGGAATTCTGAGAACAGTAAGGTTTGAACCTCCCCCATGAAGGTATACGCAACCGCCATGTCATCGGACAACGCGTGTTGCGGGAGTTGAATCGATTCTTGATTGAGGGGATAAGGAGACCACGGGGTGAGATGGCTCCTCCAGGACTCCGATTGATAGGGTCGTTCCAACGTCGGCTTCGACCACGTGGGAGGGGCCATGAACGAGATTCCAAACGCGCTTTGTAGTTATTAGTAAGTATATTGAAAAAACTACATATTCGAGTAATGACATGCCTGAGATATATATATGCCGCCCACTCAGTGATCGCGAGCGATCTTTGCAATTCCGGCGTGATTGGCTGGTCAGGGCTTGATTTGTCGTACTGAGAAAGTAGCTCCGGCACAATGACCTCGAGTTTCTTCAAAGAAGCCGTGCTGACCCTGTCTTTACCGGAAAAGGCGGCCCTAGTCGCCAGTGTGAGCGAGATGGAACTGGGTGCAGTGAAGCTGATCTCCACTCACAACATGATCATGATCGTGAATGCTTGGACATTCACAAGCGTCAGCCGATCACCCTCAAGCTCGTAAAGCCGTAGTCCCTCGTTGTAAAAATGCTGGCCACGCGTCTCAGGGTCTCCGTAGTCGGCAAGCGCCGACGGATGGTCCGTGAACATCTTGGATTTTGATCTCAGCTTTTCAAGGCCGTAGATGGGGAACTCTCAGGCAAAGAACTTACACACCCCATGCCTAACACAGCATTCACCAAAAACGGCGAACAGTAGGGCGAATTGAGATCCTTCGCCTTGAAGGCCTCCAAAAACAACTCCCAGTCAAAATTGACATAGTGCCAATGAAACCAGTTGTAGTACGCCGATAGAACGTTGGACACAAATGCATTGTCGGAAGTCACGGTCGTCCAGGGCTCGGCTTCGACTTGAAATGTTGGCATATCGATCAGTTCACTGATGGCAAGCATCCGGCGAATGCCAACTCCTTCTGGAGGAGGGGGGCTTGCAGACAATGCCCGCTTCGTCTCGTCCGCCAGTTCGCCGGGGTTCCTCTCGATGAATTCCAGGATCTCCTCGAGCGGTGCATCCCGTTTGAGGAGGTCGATCAACTCGCGCGCTTCGGCGTGCGAGGAATTCCTCAATTTCAAGAGAAGTTTGTCGAGGGCGTTGCTGCGGAACTCGAGCTCGTCGAGTCTACGCTTCCGCACCTCCTTTCGTCTCCCATCTTGCAAGGCATCGTAAATGCATTCCTTGTCCGTGTTGCGGCAGTTGGCACAGGGATTCCCTTGGTCGCACTATGATAGTCAAATTAGAGAATGTCATTCAGTTGACGTAGAAGCAGTAAAAGCACAACAAGAGGCATTGGCTTAGCATGGAGGGTAGCAGGCGCCCAAAGAAATGCAGTAGTCACTGCCTTGGCGTTGGGTCTGCTGTTGGCGGACTTGAAATGAGCGCTGCGAATGTCTCAACATATCAACATATCAACGAAAAGGCAAAAATACTTGCCTTTCTCTTCGCACTTTTACAGTTGAGGCAAGCGATGGAGGCATTTCGCTTCGATGGGCCTATCCCCGACTGAAGCTGGGACGGACCGCTTTGATTTCTCCCATTGGAGCTTGAGTCTCGAGATGATTCTGAAGTGTCAGCAGGAGCGAGCGGCCGAACTGGAGCGCGATGTTGGGACATCTGGGGACAATTAGGGACACATTCAAGACGGGTAAAATTGAATCGCTGTGAGCTCGCAACCTCAAACGTCTGGAGCAAAGTTTGTTGTCATGATATTTTACTTGAAGGAATCCTTGACGGTGCCAACCAGCTGAATTTGGCGGCGAGCCGGCATGCAGGGGTCCTATCCCCGACCCGTCCAGAATCCAAAGGTCGAACCACATGAGAGTGAGGGCTCGTCCGATCACACCGAGGTTTGTCGTTTGGAAGAATCTCCGGAGGAAGGTAGACACAAATGGCAGACAGGGAAACAGATGTTGCATCAATAGCTCGAAAGCGGTTTGCCCCAATGCCAGTTTGAAGCCTATGGGGGCTACTGTGATTGGCCTAGAAATGGAAGCGAAGTGTGCATTGAGCAATGCACTACCACTCCGCAAGGTCTTTGCGTGCTACAAATGGTCTGTCATTCTCCATCATCATTGCTCCTTTCGAACAGGGATTGCGACGGAGACATACACCCGTACAGAGGACGGTTGACCGTATTCTTCTGGTTCTACCTCGCTAAAGGATTGTTGGTCGATACCTGCATTTCCGCTGCACGTAAAGACCAACGGCATCACTGTTGGTGCACCCCCACCGGCCGAGAATCTCCATTCACTGAGTCGAGCAGGTTTCCATCACATGCTTAACCGAATCAGTCGTTCAATCCATTTCCTTGCATCTACGCCAACGCCTTCGCCCACTGCTCTCGCATTCGTTGCTGCAGACACTGAAAAGCCCCCTCCAGAGCCACTCACGTCGCGACTACGTGGCTGGTCTCGAAGTAGCCACCTTCCGGACGAACTTATGCTCCTCGGATCCCCTCTAGCCCCGGATGCATCCCTCGCACGCTCTTGGGGGGATCTCCTAATCAGAAATGCCTCCTTTGCTTCTTGAAATTTGGCCTTGTATGAGATCTCTTCCTGGGAAGCTGTCGTCGGGCTCGAATCATTCCCTTCATCCCGAGGTTCTTTCCGAGCGCCGATACGCATCCAGACTACCCACCATCCTCTTGAAGTTTTGACACTCCTCTCTATCTCCTCTCGCTCGGCTTTAGATTCGCTAAATGCTGGGCCGCGCGCACGAGTCGCTGCCCAGATGTTCAGTAGGTGTGTATAAGTGTTGAGAGCATCGACACGTGTCCAATCCCGCTTGACGAGTCCAGCTCGGTTGGTGGGGGTGGAGCTTCCCGACGCTGAAAATGGCCCGAGGGGAATTCCAAGGGTATACCACGTGCCTGAGACGGTGACGGGCCGATCTGAGTGGTGATCCCGCTGCAAACCCTCTGCAGCAAGGCTTCCAGGTACAGGGATATTGGGGATTGAGGTTCGAATGGTCAATGTGACCGGGTCATAGACAAAATCGTATATCTCCTGTGGAGCGCGTGTCGCCAACCTAGATCGCTGGTCTTCGGCACCTACAGAAGCGGTCTCCTGTCCAGATCCCATTGCTTCCTGTATGCGTTCCTCCCATATGTTTGGATCCGTACTCCGAAGAAGACTTTTCTGTAAGGGTCCGAGGGTGTGATGAATCGAACGATAAAAGGCGGGCATGGATAGGTTAGGCGTGCGCAACTGAAAGAGGAATACAAACATGAAAGGTTGATGAATATAGACAGCGACTTGAACCCTTTCATGGCTCACATTGGGGTGGCTGCCGTCCACGGACGCGGATGCACTCGTCTTTCCCTCGCCTCGAGTGGTGTCCTCCGTCTCCTTATAATTGGAGGTCGCATCTCCGGAAGGTGCATGCTTCGATGCCGTCAGCTGACTGAAACGCAATGAAGACATTTCGACTGTTAGTGTGCGAAGAAAGATGCGATGTGTCGTCCTGGATGCCAGCGATGATTGTGGAGATGTATCTGCCTTTGGTCTCGCCGTTTCGCCTGGTTCAGATATGTCTAATTCGTTTTCCTCGAACTCCATGTTTTCAAGATCGCCGGACAACCCGATCAAGAACCTCCCCATGGATTGTTCAAGCCGTTGGACGAATGGCGCTTCATCTTCGTCACTGACTTCTGGGGTAGGGTCTACTTGTTGAAGGTCCTCCTCAGGGCGCGCTTGTTCGGCTAGATCGTCGCGCCATACTTGTGGGGCAGGTGCTGGGCTCGACTCGGCCGGTTGAGATGTTGAGTTGAAGCCTTTCGGATTGAGAGTCCAGCTGGAACCATATCCTAGACTCAGATACTTCAACATTTTGTCGGTCCCGAAGAGCGAGCTATCTTCTTGGGCATCCACGGGTTGCTCTTTGTCGCGGTGAACCCCTTCTTGCTCGGCGCTTTTGTCTGCAGATCGGCCGCTTGCGTTGGTAACTGCATCAGCCGAGGATCTCTCCACGACACTGACAAGGGGTGCGGGGATTTTGGGTGACTTGATATTGTTTTCAATCGCTTTTTTGCGTAGCTCGGATCCTGAGCCAAGTGGGGACCGACGTCGCTGGTGTTGTGATCGCCTTTTTCGTTCTGAGTCTCCGATAGGTACGGGCTGTGTCCCCTTGGTGCGAGGTTTCTTTATCTTCCTCCTTTCCCTTGGGCGAGAAGCTGGATTTTCTCCAACGCCATAAGCACTCTCGCCATAGATGAAAATGGATTCCATCCATTGCGAAATGGTAGCAAGGGATCTACGTGAAATGCCTCCGATTCCAGAAAAGATCAGCCCATCTTGATTCCCCGAGCCTTCTGCATTTCCCAACCAGGGGGGCGGGTCTTGATTCGTCCGGGTGTCTTGTGTCGTTTTGTTTGGTTGATTTTCCGTTTCCGTTCCTGTGCCTATCGATGGCGCGTCGCCATAGCGGCCCACGACGAGGTCGAGCAGCCCATCCGTCCGGCTCGCAAACCCTTCCAGCACTTCTCGCTCACCACTTCCCCATCCTTCTTCACCAACCCCGACACCGAGCTCACCGCCTCCAGCCAGTTTGATGCCATCGAAGAGCTCAACGGCCGGATTGCCGTGGAGCAGGACATCCCAGTTCCATATGAATCGGATCCAGTATCGTTCGAGCAGATTGCAGAAGAGATGTCGATTTCCTGCATGCTTTTTCCACAGCTCAGACAAGGAGGGAGCATGATGAAGCAAGAATATCCGGTATGCTTGTATCAGTTGGCTTAGAAGCAGCTGTGCAGGAGCCACCTCACGCGAGGAGTATTCGACCATCTCCGTGGTGGGTGTCTTATATCCCTCTCCTCGATCTTTACCGGAGGCTGCGGCTCGTTGCGTAGTGGAAGGATGTGCGGTAGAGTTGGCTGGTAGTTTGGTGAGCTCAATGGAGGCAAGAATCCACCATTGCGGTTCGAGTTCCTTCAGAACAACGCGTGATTTCTCTGATTCGATTGATTCGAGGGGCACGCCGTTTGAGAAATTTCTGGGAGAAAGGGGAGAATTAGTACGAAATGTGTTGCTTAAACCAGCAGAAATCCCTTGCTGGAGACGTAGGGAAGATAAAAATGGTCTTATTTCACCAGGAGAGTGGAGGACGGGCTCTACATATGTAGGGAATGGAAGCTGCCTACCTACTTTACAAAGTCCACCATTCCCTGGGCCAGACCTACTTGTCGAAGTCGTTCATTCTGCTCATGCTCTTTCTCAGTTGCGGCACCATCGTTCTGCCTCACTTCTCCCGTAGAGCCGTCATGATCTTTGTGCTTTGCGTCATGTCTCTCCTTGCGGCGTCGCTCGTGCTCGGCTTCATATTGTCGTGAGTAGTAAAATACAATCTGGTCGCTGACAGTCTCATCGGTCGTACCAAGAGATGGATTATAAATGGCCAAGTAGGACAATTGAGCAGGAATGACACGCAGACGGTTAATGGACGAGGAGCTGGACATGGTGAGTTCGGTGAAATATTCCTGGTCCAGCAAGGAGTGTGGGCATCATGAAACTTGCTGAGGCTTCCCAAGACCCACAGGAGTCGAACAGTACATAATCAATCCTTCACGATCAAGTATGAAGTCGAGTTAGGTCGGGGCCAACTAGGGAGATATGGTGAATACCCAACACCTTTCGCGTGTCTGTCGCAGACAGGCTGGAGCGTAGGGTCCGTCCGTCGCTCGCCCGCGCGGAGAACGTCACCGATGTCCCTCGGAACGCACGTGAGAGCGAGCTTGGCAGTGGCTGGAGAAGCGGTGGGGAGCACGTGCCACCTTTCTACACCGTGCAGGAGATAAGGCCAAACTTGCATGCTGCCGACTGGTTATGCACGGAGTAGAGTAATCCTGGAACTAATGTTCATACTCGATCAGACTCCTCCGTAAGATCTGGTAAATATCAACCGAGGACAAATCTTGACACCCGTCTGGAAAAATCACGGGAAAGAGTGAAAACAAAACCAATGCCGAGGATATATCGGTAGAATCCCATGATCTGATAGGCGCAATCCCAGAATATATTCGTAGATATCTTTGCAGAGCCGAGAGTGGCATGTCTGATAAAAGACAAGGAGGAGGGAGGTTAAATTAATGCTCATTTGAAAACGGCCTGAAGTAAGAGAACAAACGCCGTGAATGGATTTCCTATCTCGATGACTCGACATTTCACGACTCTGGTAGCCATGATGCTAGAAGTGCCGTCCGAGTTTGCCCATTGATAGTCCCTTTGCAAAATCTTGTATTGCCTCAACCCTCACTCCGTCCTTCACTCGATAAAGAGAAAACTAATGTATCAGTGCAGGAAAAGCACGACGATCAAGCCACCAAACCGGACCACTGCCAGTCGAAGCAACAAGGAAAACTGGCGTTCTTGACTGGGATCTGCACCCCGTGTTGGCGATATCCTGATATATGTTTGCGAGTGGGCAGGTCCGTGTGTGTTATGCTACCCGAAAGACGCATGGGTTCTTTACAAGATCAAGCACTTCTTGCTTTTACCGCTCTTTCGGGTCAATAGGGCAGCACGGGTGGCGCTTTCAAAGACTTCGCGAACTCCCTGGTTTGTCTTGGCTGAGCATTCGAGATATTTGTAGGCACCGATCTTCTTGCGGACTTCCTCGCCCTAAACATACGTGTGTCAGCTTGGTGTCAGTGTGGTTGCGAGGGGTATCAACGCACCTGTTCGGCGGTGACTGGTTTCTGGGAAGTCTTGGCCAGCTCCTCAGTGGTCTTTGGGTCATATCGTAGATCGTTCTTGCATCCGACAAGGATGATGGGAAGACCTTGGCAGAAATGTAGGACTTCAGAAATCCACTATTGAGATCAAACAGTCAGATGACAGCCTAGATAGCTAATCGAGCGGGAAGAGTTCTTGCCTTCTCTTGAACGTTGTCCAGGGAATCAGGAGAGTCGATTGCAAAGCAGATAAGGATGACATGGGAGTCTGGGTAAGAGAGGGGTCGAAGACGATCGTAATCTTCCTGGCCTGCCGTATCCCATAGGGCTAGCTCAACATGTTTTCCATCCACTTCGACATCGGCAACATAGTTTTCAAAGACGGTTGGGACATAGACCTATGGTTCGAGATACAGGTCAGCCACGTGGTTCAGATGTGTCCTTTTTGTTATCGTGTCCATGGGAAGACGTCCACAGGGCTGAAGGGTCGGATGATAGGCGTAGGGGGGGAGTTGCGTACCTCAGGGAACGTGCCCTTGGAGAAGACACTGTTCAAGAAGATCAGTAAACAGAAAGGCAAAAAGGGTTTTGAGGGGGAGATGGGCTCGATGGACTTACATCAACAGACAGGTCTTTCCGCAGGCACCATCACCGACGATGACAAGCTTGCGACGGATCTCAGCCATGGCGGCTGTAGCGGGGAAAGTTAGATGGAGACACTAGAAGGAAGGACAAAGGATGGCGAATGAAGGTAGCGA
>Ga0105239_10003388_pt1 | contig 19552 bp, 18 predicted proteins | sample KBSC44metaG_FD_92761 | JGI IMG/M metagenome (GOLD analysis project Ga0105239, IMG submission 92761) | Corn rhizosphere microbial communities from Kellogg Biological Station, Michigan, USA - KBS C4-4 metaG | ecosystem: Host-associated > Plants > Roots > Rhizosphere > Soil | place: Michigan, USA...
GAGCAGCGAAGCGATCTGGCTCAAGGGCGCCATTACCCGGCTCGACAGGATCGAGCAGGCAACGAGACCGCCGGTCGTGAGATCATGATGCGCAACCATGCCCACACCGACGATGATGATGCCCGCATAGCTCAGCGTTTGCGCGGTGCCGGAAAAGGTCATCGAGATCGTACCGATCAGACGCTGGCGCAGGGAACTGCAGGAATGCCGCTCGACCGCGTCTCGCCAGCGGCCGAGCAGCAACGAACCCGCATTGTTGGCCTTCACCATTTCAAGATCGCCCAGCGTTTCGACGAGCACCGATTGCTTGCTGAGGCCGTCGCCCAGCGCGCGCGCGGACAGCCGGTCCATTGCCGGGTGGGTGAACCAGGCCACCAGGATCACCGCGGGGATCAGCAGCATCGGCACGATCACCACCTTGCCGCCGATCACGCCGATCAGCAGCAGGCTGAGCAGAATGAACGGCACGTCGACGATGGCGGTTAGGGTGGCCGACGCGAAAAAATCGCGCAGCGTCTCCAGCTCGCGCATCAGCCCCGCAATCGCGCCCGCAGGCCGATCGCGCTGATCGAGCCGCAACGTCAGGATGCGGCGGAACAGGCTGTCGCCGATCTCGCGATCGATATCCGCCCCGGCAATATCCACGAAATAGGCGCGCAGCAGCTTGAGCACGAAATCCAGCACCACCACCAGCGCGAGGCCGATTGAAAGCCCGACCAGCGATGCCGTCGCGTTGTTCGGCACGACGCGATCATAGACCGTCATCGAAAACAGCGAGGTGACGAGCCCGAACAGATTGATGATCACCGCGGCCAGCGCGACCCGGACATAGACCGGCCGGTTACGGCGGATCGGCGCCATCAGCCATTCGGAGAAAATCGGCGCCCGTTCCGCGATCATTGCGATCTCCCTGCGGCGCCGCGGCCATCATCGGATGCCAGCTCGAGCGCCTGATCGAGCTTTCCGGATTTCATGAGCAGCGCGAAGCGCGCGACATCGCGCTGAGCCAGCACGCTGATATAGTTGGTGGCGACACCGTAATAGGTTTCCTCGGCATCGAGCAGATCGACGAGGGTGCCGCGCTCGACGCGAAAGCGTTCGGCCTCGACGTCGCGCACGCGGCGCGCGGAGACATAGCTGGAGCGCTGCGCCGCAAGCTGCGCCTCCAGAGCGTCGAGATCGCTCCAGGCGATGGCGGCATCGCGCTCCGCCTCCTCGCGTGTGCGGTCGGCGCGGGCTTCGGCCGCGCGCGCCTGCGCGGACGCCTGATCGGCGCGTGCCGCCAGCCCACCCAGAAAGCGCTGCCGCAGCGAGACCTGCGCGCGCGCGTCATAATCGCTCAAGCCCTCGAACACGCCGTAGCGGCCGAAATTCACGGTCGCGCTGACTTGCGGCAGCATCCGCGCGTGTTGCGATCCGGCGTCGTAGCGGGCCGCCTGCGCCACCATGTCAGCGGCCCGCACCGAAGGCAGCGCCCCCGCCCCCGCCACGGCGGCATCGCGCGTCATCGCCAGTGTCTGCGTTGGTTCGGGACGATGCACCGCGGCCGGCACCGGCAGACCGGAAAGCTCGCCCCAGCGCGCCTGCGCGTCGGCGAGCCTACGCTGAAAATTTGCAAGCTGCGCATTGATCCGGAAGACCGAGGCATCGATCCGAGAGAGATCACCCCGCGCCGAGGTGCCCTGACTGACATGATCCTCGACCGCGCGGCGGATTTGAGCCTGACGCTCCTGAAACGAAGCGGCAAGCTCGGCCTCGCGCTGGAAAAGGTACAGGTCATAATAGGCTTGGATCGCGAGGAACGCGACATTCTGCTCGGTATCGAGCGTCTGTGCCTCGGCCCCCTTGATGCGCGAATTGGCGGCGCGGATCGAGCGCGAGGTTGCGCCGAAATCGAGCAGGGTCTGCGAAGCAGCGACGCTCACATCGGTTCGCCCATCGAGGCGCGATTGTTCGACGATCGTGTTGATATTGTTGCCGAATTGACGAGCGATCGCATGATCGAAATTCAAGCCCGCGTCGATGGTGGGAAACAGGCCCGAGCGCGCGACCCTCCGCCCTGCCCGCGCAGCCTCCTCGTCCGCCCTGGTCTCGGCAAGCGCGGGATGGCGGGCGATGCTGCTGTGGACCATGTCCAGAAATCCGGCGCTGCCGCGGCCATCGCCTTCCAGCGCGAGCACTGCATCGGCGGACCCGGCATCCTCCAGCGGATCGGCGCTGGGTGCAGGAAGCGCGAGCCTTGCATCGCCCGGCACAGCGGCGGGGGCGCAGCAGGGGGGCGTCAGCGAGGCGGTACTCGCCAGTAGAAGCAGCAGCCCGATCATTATCGCCGAACATTGGGAAGCGGGGCCGGCTGCGGTTGCGTTGCTGATGGCGCCATCAGCCGGACCTCGATCGTGCGCCAGAGCGTCGCATAGGCGCGCGCGGCATCGCTGCGCGGCGCGAACGCGCCGAGTGCGGTCTTGTGGTCGCTCATCAGCTCGACCGAATCATTGACCGGAATCACCGGAAAATCGAGATGCTTGGCCAGCAATTGCCGGTGCGACGCCCGGCGCCGGTCGACCATCGTGAAGACCGGCATCAGCACGGCAGCACGGTTGAGCGACTTCTTGAGCTCCGCCGCGAGATCGGCGAGCGCGCGCATCGACATTGCCGAAGGTACCACCGGAACGATGATCAGATCGGCGACGAGCAGCACTTCGTCGTTCAAACCGGACATGCCGGGCGGACAATCGATGATGATCCGGCCATAGGCGCGCTGCGCCTGCTGTACGAGCATGCGGACTCGCCCGCCCGCCGGGCCGACCGACAGCGCGCCGGCCGCCTTGAGCGATCCGTCGGCCGGCAGCAGCGCGAGCTTCGGGGTGGAGGTATGCCTGATAAACTGTTCCATCCCGACCTGAAATGCGAGCGCGACGCCGAAACGCGAGGCAGTCGAACCTTCCGGTGACATCACGAAGGTCGCATTGGCTTGCGGATCGAGATCCCACAGCAATGTCGAATGCTGCGACAGGCGCGCAGATGCCCAGGCGAGATTGACCGCCAAGGTCGTCTTTCCTGCACCCCCGTTACGGCTATAGACCGCGATAACCCCCAAAGGCTCCCCGCCTCCCCCAAGCTTTGAGTCGATGCCCGCTGCTCAGTTCGGATCATGCTGTTGCACGATCATGAAAGGCCGATGACTGATTTGAGACATGCCACGTTGCGGCAGGATTATGGTCAATAAGTTGTAACCAGCGCGCGGCATGCGGCGGCGATGGCAGCTCCCACCCGCCCTCTAGCCGCGCTGATCGTCTTGGCGAGCGCTATGCCGGGCTTCTGCCAAGCCGCGCTCCCGTTCGGCACTAGCGATCATCAGGACGATCGATCGCGTGCGCTCGCCTGCCTCACCAGCGCAATCGTCTATGAGGCTGGCTACGAGCCCGCTGCCGGGCAGGCGGCGGTTGCCGAGGTGATCATGAACCGGCTGCGCAATCCGGCCTTTCCGAAAACGATCTGCGGCGTCGTATTCCAGGGTTCGGCGCGGCGCACCGGCTGCCAGTTCACCTTCGCTTGCGACGGATCGCTGCGCAAGACCTTGCCGCCAGCCTTGGTGGCGCAGGCGCGCGCGGTGGCGGTTTCGGCGCTGAACGGCGAGCTCGCGCCACAGCTTGCGGGTGCAACTCATTATCATGCAAATTCGATCACGCCTTATTGGGCGGCGAGCCTGGTCAAGGTGACGACGATCGGCCACCATATCTTCTACCGCATGCCGGGCGCACCCGAGCTTGTGAGCGCTGCGCGCTATGTCGCCATCGGCGAGCGACTTCCCGAACCGTCGCAATCTCCGGCTGAGGCTGTAAGCGCGCTGCCGCCGCGTGGCAGGCCGTCCTCAAGCCCCGCAAGCGCGCGGCTTGCCTTCACGCCTTGGGGATTGGCGCCGGCGGTTCAGGCCGCGGCGGGAACAGGCGAATCCGCGAGGGCAAAGGAATAGCCGAAGCGGGCAATATCCTCCGCATAAAGCCGTCCGACGATCTCGATCATCTCTTCGTCATGATAGAGCGCGCGATAGCTGGCGCGCCCCGATTGGCGATGGCGCGGCAGATGCTCGGGCGCGGCGATGCGGAGCCGGGCGCAGATCTCCCCGATCGCCTCGTCCAGTTCCTCGAAGCGGAACAGCGCATCGACGATCAGCCCGCCCTGCCGATCCTTCAACCAGAAGGATTGCGGCCAGAAGAACCGCTCCGCCATCACCGTCTGGCGGAACAGGGGATTGCGCAGCTTGCGGACAAAGCCGGCGAAATCGAGTTCGCCGATATGCCGCCGCGCCCAATCCTGCTGCATCGGCCAATCGGTTCCGCTTTTCATGAAATGGAAGGATGACGCGAAGCGATCCCAGGGATTGCGGATCACGCAGAATTTATAGGCGCGCGCGAACAGCTCCGGATCGGCTTCGCGATAGGTGAGCGCCGGCGCGTGCGTATCGAACACCGCCTCGGCGCCCAGCGCATCGAGCATGCTGGTGCCCGCCGTCTTGGGAATATGCACGAAAATCGCCTCGTGTCGCCGGTTCCATTCGGTGAGGATCATACGCTTGCGCAACTGAAGCGACCACCAATGCAGATGATAGCGCTCAAGCTGGCCCAACAGCTTCAGCGGAAGTTTGGGAACCGGCATGCGCGGCGCCGATCAGCCGATCAGCTGGATGTAGGCACCGCCATGCGCATCATCGACCAGCTGGAAGCTGGCGGTGGTGAACGCGCCGGGCAGGTTGATTCCGAAAGCCTTTTGGACGCCGGCGCCATCGGGATCGATGCTGAGCACACCGCCGGCATAGCTGAACGTCGCCGCGGCTGCACTCAACGTGGTGACGTGGATCTTGTCGCCGAGCGCGAAGTCGCTGATCGTATCCCCGGCCAGCTCCGCACGCGTGCCTTCGAAGATGTCAGCACCCGCGCCGCCGGTCAGGCTGTCGATGCCGGCCCCGCCCTTGATCAGATCATCGCTGGCCGATCCAGTGATGGTGTCGTTGCCGCCCAGCCCTTCGATCGCAGTGACACCGACGAGTGAGACGCCAGTGAAATCGAGCAGGTCGGCAGCCGTCGAGCCACTGATCTTGACACCACTGAAGCCGCCCGAATTGATCTCCTCGACGCCTGTGAGCGAGGCAAAATGGAGCACGGTATTGTTGGCGCCCGCGCGGATCACGTCATAGCCGATGCCACCGTCGACCGCATCGGTTCCGGCTGACGAACCGGTCATGGTGATCACATCGTCACCATCGCCAGCGGTCACCACATCGTTGCCCGTGCCGGCATCGATCGTATCGTTGCCGGTGCCGCCGTCGATAGTGTCATTCTGCGTACCACCGAAGATCAGATCGTTGCCATCGCCGCCCACGATATTGTCATAACCCGCGCCACCATCGAGCGTGTCGTTGTTGGCGCCGCCATCGAGACTATCGTCCTGCGCGCCGCCCGAGATATAGTCATTGCCCGCGCCGCCATGCAGATCGTCGAAACCGTTGCCGCCGAGAATGCTGTCGTCGCCATTATTGCCGTTGATGTAATCGTCGCCATTGCCGCCCTGGATGGTGTCGAGGCCGTTGCCGCCGTCCAGGCTGTCGCTGCCATTGCCACCGAAAAGCGAGTCATCGCCGTTCATGCCGAAGATGTTGTCACCCGCTCCGCTGCCATAGATCGTGTCGTTGAGACCGGCGCCGCTGATCGAGGCGATATCGCCATCCTCCATGTGGATGTTACGGAAATCGAGCAGATTCTCCTGCCCGTCGATGCCGACAATCCGGAAGCCGCTCCAGCCGCCCGAGTTGATCTCCTGAATGCTGGTGAGCATGCTGCTGTCCATCACCAGCGTGGCGTTGTTCTGCTTCGCGCTGATCGTATCGTAGCCGGTGCCGCCATTATAGCTGTTGATGCCGGGATTGGCCGCGAAAGTATCGTCTCCCTCGCCGCCGATCAGAATATCGTTGCCGCCATTGCCGTCGATATAATCATTCCCCTTGCCGCCGACGAGGCTGTCATCCCCGGCATCGCCGATGATGGTATCGTCGCCGATCGAGCCGATGATCGTATCGTTTCCGCCAAGGCCCTTGATCGCGGCAAGGTTGGTGAGCGTGATGTTGGTAAAATCGAGGAAATCATCCCCGGTGGTGCCGACAATCCGCGCGTCCGCAAAGGCACCGCCCGAAATCTCCTCGATGCCGCTCAGCGAGGACCAGCTGAAGCGGACGCCATCGGTGGTGGCGAGCAGCATGTCATGGCCGGTGCCGCCATCGATCGCGTCGACGCCGCTGCTGCCGCTCGTATAGAAAATATCGTCGCCGTCGCCGCCGACCAGCGAGTCATTGCCCTGACCGCCATTGATGCTGTCATTGCCGCCAGTGCCGATGATCGTGTCGTCACCCGCGCCGCCGAACACGACGCCGATACCGGTGAGATTGACCGCCGAGAAATCGAACAAATTGGCGTTGGTCGACCCCGCGACCGAGATATTCGCAAAGCCGCCCGAACTGATATTTTCGACGCCGCTGATGGATTCGATGCTGAGCTTCACATTATCGGCCGTCGCCTTCAGCGTATCGATGCCGGCGCCGCCGATGATGATGTCGAAGCCGTCGTTGAGCCCCTGCAGGAAGGTATCGTCGCCTTCGCCCCCATCGAGCACGTCCGCGCCCTTGCCGCCGGTGAAGGTATCGTTGCCGGCAGCACCAGTCAGCGTATCGCTGCCGCCCTTGCCGTTGAAGATCCAGTCGTCATTGTTGGTGGCGGCGAACACGTCCGCGCCAGTAGTGCCATTATATACGTCCGCCAATGCTCGTCCCCCTTCAACATCGCGAGCGCGGGCCGCGATTATAGTTAACGAGCATGGCTAATGGCTGTGTCACAGTAATGACATTTTGATTACGCGATGCAGGCAATATTGACGCGGGTGGCGCTCGCATCATTCACTCATATTCGCGCACCACATATGGTCTTGCCGAAGCGCCGGTCAGTTCGACGATCTCGCGGTGGCGAGAATGGCCGCCGCCCGACGTATAGGCATCCACGACAATCCCGAGCGGCCGTCCGGTAAGATCGACATCGCCGTCAAGCTCGATCGCGGTGCGCTGCCCGTCCAGCTCGCGCTGCCGGTCGATCGCTTCGGGCGAATCCTCGCCGCCCTCGGTCATAACCGCGATCGCAAGCGGATCGGCATGCCGCGGTTCGAAGCTGCCCCCGCCGAAATGCAGCGTTGCAACCTGCTTCAGCTTCTCGACGAGCACGGGATCGAAGCCGCGTACCAGCGCCAGCTCATCGATCGAGAGCGGCGCGCTGTTGCGCGGATGAATGCCCTTGGCCGCATAATAATCGAGCTCCGCGCCGTTGGGCCGGGGATCGTCATCGTCGTCGATCCAGTCGAGGAAGGAATCGGTGACGATCGCGAGCCGCTCGCCGCTGAGGCCAAGCTTCTCGAACAGCAGCTTGGCCTGATCCTCGTCGAGCGCTGCCAGCGGGACCTTGCCGCGCTGGTCCTCGACGCGGATCGCCAGCCGCGCATCGCCGAAACTCATCTGGCGCGTGCGCCCATCGATCGACCAGCGGAAGGCGCGGTTTTCCGTGAGCAAGCCCTGCAGCGCGAGCTGGACGCCCGCTTCGGCCGCCGCATCGGCATGCGCGCGTTCGATCTCGGCATTGGCCTGCATCACACCCGTCTGCATGCCGCCGAGCACAGTCAGGGCGATGGTGGCGAACACCGCAATCGTCGCGATCGCGGCGAGGAGAGCATATCCCTCTTCGCCGCTTTCGGAGGTCACGGAATGCGCCCTTCGGTCCTGAACGGTTCGAGCGTCCTGATCTTGGCGCGCAGCTCCTCGGCAACCGCGCGCCCATCATCGACCGTGCGCAGCACGCGCGGCTTGAGGATGACGAGCAGTTCGGTGCGATCCTGCGTATTGTTATTGTTGCCGAACAGCAGCCCGCCGACGACCGGAATGCGGGAGAGCAACGGCAGCCCGGTCTTTCCGAACGTCTTCGAATCCTTGAACAGCCCGCCCAGCGCGATCACTTGCCCATCCTGAACCGCAATCGAGGTCGAGATCCGGCGCGTGGAGATCACCGGCGAATTGATGCCGGACGTGTTGTTGGTGGAGACGTCGCTGACCTCCTGCGAGATATCGAGCAGGACGAGCCCGCTTCCGTTGACCCGCGGCGTGACCTTCAGGATGACGCCGGTATCGCGATATTCGATCGAATTGACGATCGGCGAATCCGGGTTCTGCACGCTCACCGCCGACTGGCTGGAGATGGGCACCTCATCGCCGACCTGCAGCGCGGCCGTCTGGTTGTTGAGCACGAGCAGCTTGGGCGCAGAGACGACCTTGACGTTGGTCCGCTTCTCAAGCGCGTTGAGGGTGGCGCTGATATCGTTCTGGTTCGAGAAGAAATAGGAGAATCCAGGGAAGATGCGGCCGGGTGCTGCGGTGGTGCCCTCGCCCAGCGCGAAATTGCTGTCGCCGGACTGGAAATTCCATTGGACGCCGAAGCGCAGATCGTTGGTGAGCGAGACTTCCGTGATCGCGGCCTCGATCAGCACCTGATAGGGCAGTACATCGAGCTTGCGCAGCGCTTCCTCGATCACCGCATGTTGGCGCGACGTGCCATAGACGATGATCGCATTATTGGTCTCGTCGCTCGAAATCGTGGCGTCGAGCAGATCGCTGGAGCCATCGGCTGTGGTGGGTGCCGCGCCGCCATCGTTCGGCCTTACATTGGCGGGGCGCTGAGCGTCACGCGTCGCAGTCGCCGTATCGCTGCGGTTGGTACCGGCCGCACCCGGATCGCCCGGTGCGTTAGGCGTAGCGAAAGGATCGCTGTTCGCGCTGCCACCGCCCGCGCTGCCCTTGCCGAAGGCGGCATTCAAGGTGCGGGCGAGATCGCGCGAGCGGCCGTTCTGGACGTTGTAGACGAACAGCCGCCGCTCATTATTCTCACCCTCGCGATCGAGGATCTCGACCCAGCGGCGAACATCATCGAGATATTGGCGCTGCGCACTGATCGCGAGGATACCGTTGAGCTTGTCCATCGCGATCAGTCGGACCAGCCCGCGGGTGGGTGCATCCGGGCCGTTGATGAGCTTTTCCAACTCGGGAACGATCAGCCGGCTGTCGGTCCGCTGCGGAACGAGCAGCGCGAAGGACATGTTGCGCAGCCAGTTCACGTCGAACTGCTTCAATAGTTCGCGCGCGCTGGTCCGCTGGCCGCTGGTGCCGGCGATGACGATGCTGTTGGTGGCGGCATCGACTGACGTGACCGTGCCGGGCACGACCGAATCGAGCAGCTTGCGCATCTCCTCGGCGGCGACGAACTGCAGATTGACGATCTCGGTGCTGTAGCCGACGGCGGTCGAGCCGACGAGCCCGGAGGATTTGGCACTCGCGATCTGCATGATCGAAAAGCCGCCATCCTGCGAGACGAGCGCAAACCCGGCTGCCCTGAACGCATCCTCCAGAAAGGGGATGAGCGAGGATTTCGCGATCGGATGCGGGGTGACCACCGCGACCGGCGCGGTGACGTCCGCCGCAACCGAATAGGGCACGTGCAATATGTCGCCGAGCGTGGCCTTGGCGACGATCCGTGCGTCGGCCGAGGGAAAGTTGAGGCTGATATCGCCGCTTTTCGGGTTGAACTGAACGGTTTGCGGCTGCGTCGGCACCACCGCCTGGCCGCCGACGATTTCCGCCTTAACGGTCGGCTCCGGCCGGAGATCGTCAGCGGCCGGCGCGGGCGCGTTGGCGGCGGCGATCGGCTGGCGCGGCGGGGTTGCGCATCCGCCGATAAGGGCAAGCAGCAGCAGGCTCGGGCGCAGCGCCCGCATTCTCGATGTCATTGCTGTTCTTCTTCTGGTTGATCTTCGCTGGTCGTTTTGCTGCGCGGCGCGGAAGCACCGAACGGAATGAGGGCGCTCCGGCCGGCGCGGACGAAGCGCGCGCCCTCGCCTGTGACCGCCGCGAGTTGCCAGCCATTGAGCATCTGCCCCACGCCCAATGACGCGGCGGTGCCGTCAGCCTTGCGGAGCATGATCTGTGATCGCCCGGCGACCGACGTTGCCCCGGCGAGCTGCGCGCCCGCGAGCATATCGCCATCGCCTTCCCCACCATCGCCGCCACGGCTCCGCGCGGGCGAAAAGATCGGCTGTTGGGAGATGGCGGGCGGGACCGGAACCGCCATCATTCGCGGCGGCGTATAGGGCGCGAGCGTGAGCGAGGCTTCTGAGGCCGGCATCGGCGCGTCGCCGTCGGTCAGCCAGAGCTGAAGCGCAATCATCAACGCGAGCGCAGCCAACAGCGCGGCGGGCAGCACGGTGCCCTCATCGCTACGCGGCGCGGGTATAGGGAATCGCGACATCGATCTTCACATTCATCACATCGAGCTTTCCGCTCTGAAAGGCACGATCGGCCACGATCGTCAGGTTGGTCACCACCAGATAGGGCGGCTGGTTCTGGAGATCGGCGAGCAGCGCGCTCAGCTGATCCAGCGTCAGATCGCCATTGATCGACGCACCAATCCAGCCGGCCCGGGCGGCGCTCTCCTCCATTCCGCGCAGCACCCCGCCGGCGGCCGCGAAGCGATCACCGAGCCGTTCGCGCAGGCGGTCGCTCGCCGCCGCCGGGCTAGGCGCCGCCAGCGCGAAGCGGGAGCGATCGGCGCGCTGCGCCTCCAGCCGCCTGCGCATTAGCGGCATGCTGGCGACAAGCGCGTCGTTGCGCTGATAGGCGGCGACAAGTCGCGCCCGCTCCTCCTTACGCTCGGCAAAACCATCGACCACGGGCGCGAGCAGCAGCTGATAGAACAAGAACAGCAGCAGCATCAGGATGAAGAGCGCAACCAGGCGCTGCTCGCGCAGGCTCAGGCTCGTCATCGCGCGGCCTTCACTGTCGCGGTGACATCGAACGGCTGGCCCGCCGGGATCTCGGCGATCACATCCGAATTGGCCGAACGCACATTGGCAAAGCGCGGATCGCGCCGGAGCGCCGCCAGCACGTCGATTCCCTGCCGCTTATAGCCGGTGAGCCGCACCGTCCGCCCGCTCCAGGCGTAACGTTGGACCCATGCGCCGGACGGCAGCGCCGCGCTGACGCTGCCGAGCGCGCCGAGCGCATCATGGCTGCGCCGCTCCGCAGCGAGCAGATCGGCGTTAAGCTCGAACTGCCGTGCGCGGGTCGCGATGGTGCGCGCGGCGGTCACGGCCGGCGTCTGCCCGTCCACCAGCGCGGCGAGGCGGTCGACCGATTGCTGATCTCGCACGATCAGCAGGACCATATTGAGCAGGAACGCCGCGCCGACCAGGCCCCACCAGAACAAGACCGGTGAGGATCGCGGAGGCAGCAAATCCTGCTCGCGCAGCACCGGCGTGAAATCGTAGCGGATCCCGCCCTCGCTCGCCGGCAGCAACACGACCCGGGTCGGCACGAGCTGCGCCAGGGTAGCCGCGCTGATCGCTCTCGCCGCAAGTTGGCGCGGTAGGATCGCGACGGCGGCTGACGACGCCGCAGAGTCCCCGCCCTGCGCCAGCGGCTGGATCGCGACCAGCGTCTCGTCCGCCGGTAGCGGCATCAACCGTTCGATTTCCAGCTCGACCAGCCGCCGCATGTCGGCAGCGCCGAGACGCGGAACGGTCAAGCTGCGCGTCAGCCCCATCGGCTCGGGGATGGCGAGCACGATGCGTGCATCGGCCTGGGCAGGCTTAGGAACCGGGCGGCCGCCGCGCAGATAGGAGAGATTGCCGGCACCGTCGAACAGCGCAAGCGTCCCTTGCGCGCCGCCGCCGGCACGCCAGCGGGCAGGCACAAGCTCACGGAGCTGGCCGATCCACCAGCGCAACCCACCAAGCGCCCATGAGCGGACGGTGGCCATATCGGCGTTGAGGATAGCGTTGACGTTCACGGCCGCGCCAGCGCCTCGCAGCGGCCGCTGACTTGATCGATCCGGCAGGCGGTGTTGAGCGTGACCTGCGGCCTGATGACGAGATCTGGCCAACTGCGCGCATCGCCGGCGGGAAAGCGCACCCGTATCCGGATCAGCTGCGGCGGCTGCGGCTGATCGAACCAATAGCGCTGCCACACGCCCTTGCCCGTCGCGAAATAGGAGAGCGAAAGCTCGCCGGTGCCGCTGAGTAGCCGGGTCGCGCTCCAGCCGACCAGCCCCGGCGCGCGAATGTCCACATTCTCGGTGAGCGAGGAGGCGGAGAACAGCACCAGATCGCCGGTGGCCATGCGCAACAGCCGATATGCCTGCGTTCCCGCCAGCCCGTTGCGATAGAGCGAGGGCGCATAGAAGCTGAACACATGCTCGTCGCCCTGAATATCCACCACCGGATCGGCGCGATCGGCGCGCGGGATCGCCTGAAGATGCTCGATCCGATCCCGCAGGATGGTCTGTGCCGCGATCACGCTCTCGCTCGCCTGATCGGCGCGCTGCATCCGGCCGGCGAGCTGACGCGCCATGGCGACACCGCCGAGCAGCAAGGTCGCCACCAGCGACAGGATCGCGAGACTGACGAGCAGCTCGATCAGGGTGAACCCCGCCTGGCGCAGGTCCGGCGCTTCCCTCATCGTGTAAGCCGCAGCGTTTCGAGATGCGCCAGCGTGCGCGAGGCACCATCCTGAATGGTGACGGCGACGCGGCTGATCGGCACATCCTGATGCGGCGCGTCGCCGGCGTCGGGGCTGATATCGACATGCCACGCCCAGCCATCGGCGGCGCCCTGTGCCGAGCCTGCCGCAAGCGGGATCGTCACGCCGACTTGCGCCAGCACCGATCGTGCCTCCAGCATCGCCAGCCGTCGGGCCTCGACGTCTGCGGCGCTGCGTTGCGCGTGGGCGATCGTCTGGAAGGTGATGCCGAGCATGGCGGCAACGATCGCGAGCGCGATCACCGCCTCCACCAGGCCGAAGCCCTCCTCATTGCCGCGCGGCGCTAGGGTAGCCATTGCGCGAGCCCGGTCTCGGCAAATATGGCGAGCGTCGCCTGCCCCGAAGGGCCGGAGAGCATGAGCTTGCCTCCCGATGCGCTGCCGTCGGCGAAAAAGGTGAAACCCGCTCGATCGGATGTGGCCCTGATCTTCGGCGGCAGCGTCGAAAACACCGTACCGCCGACGAAGATGTCCGAGCCATCGGGAGCGACGGTCAACGCAACCGGCGTATCGGTGCGGATGGCGCGGGCGCGCGCGGCTGCTACCGCTCCGGCAAGCGCGGTCCGCGCCTCCGCGAAATGCGCGCCATCAAGCATCCCCTCGATCCGCGGGAAGGCCAGGCCGCCAATCAACGCCATGATCGCAACCACGACCAGCGCCTCGATGAGCGTGAAGCCCGCAGGCCGCGTTTGGGATGCCGGATCACCAGTTGCCGACATCCTTGTCTTCCCCGCTGCCGCCTTCAGTGCCGTCTGCCCCGAAGCTGTAGACATCGATTTCGCGATGCTTGCCTGGCACCTGATAATGATAAGGCTTGCCCCACGGATCGTTGAGCGCGGAGGCATCGGACAGATAAGGCCCATTCCAGACCGGCACGCCCGAGGGCGCTTTGACCAGCGCCTCCAGCCCCTCCTGTTCGGTCGGGTAGCGTCCGGCGTCGAGCCGGAAGAGTTCAAGCGAGGCGACGATATTTTTGATCTGGATCGCGGCGGTTTGGCTGCGGGAGCTGCCGAGATAGCTGATGACGCGCGGCGCCACGATCGCGGCAAGCAGGCCGAGAATGGCAAGCACCACGAGCAGCTCGAGCAGTGTGAAGCCGGCCTCGCCCTCGGCTCCTTTGCGCTTGTGCTTTTTGAACCAGATAGGCACATTCATCATTGGGACACCGCAAGATCGTTGAAGCCGAGAAGCGCCGTCATGATCGAGGCGATGATCCCGGCAACCGAGGCGCCGAGGACGATCGTGATCAAAGGCGTGATGATGGCGATCGCCCGCTGCAGCCGGACCTTCACGTCATTGTCCATGACATCGGCAAGCCGGGCCAACATCAGCGGAAGCCGCGAGGTTTCCTCGCCGGTGCGCAGAAAGCCGATGGCGACGCGCGGAAAGACCTTCGTCGCCGCCAACGGCCCGGTCAGCCCCTCGCCCTCCTTCACGCCGTTCGCGACCTTTTCGACCAGATCGCCCATCGCACTGTTACCGATCGAGCGGCGCGCGAGCGCCAGCGCCGAGGGCAGCGGCACCTCGCCATCAAGCAGGACGCTCAGCGTGCGGGCGAAGCGCGCCGTCTCGAAATTCTTCACGAGCGTACCGATCTGCGGCAGCGCGAGGGTCACCTCATCGAGCGCACGGCGCGCGGGCGAACGCGACAGCAAATGCCGCGCGCCGAACAGCAGCGCTACAAAAGCGCCCAGCAACAGCCAGCCATGCTCGCGCAAGGCCCGGCTCGCTGCCATGATCGATCGAGATGAGGATGGAAGCTTGTCCCCGGCGCTGACGAACAGGCTCTCGAACTGCGGCACCACATAAAGCAGCATCATCAGGATCACGCTCGTTGCGAGCGCCAGCAGCATCGCCGGATAGATCATCGACGTGCCGACCAGCCGGCGCAGCTCGTCGGCGGCTTCCAGCGCAGCCGCCAGCCGGGTGAGCGCATCGCCCAATCTGCCATTCGCCTCGCCGGCCTCGGCCATCGCCTGCGCGGTCGGCGGGAACAGCCAGGCGCGGCGCGCCATTGCCTGCGAGAGTGCAACCCCCTCGCGCACCTCCGCCAGCATTGCCGCGAACTGTGCGCGCGCGGCCGCGTCCTCGACATTCTCGATCGCGAGCGCCAGCGCCCGATCGAGCGGCAACCCGGCGTTGAGCAGGACGGCGAGCTCGCCGATCATCCGCCGGGTGGCGGCCCGGATCTTGCCATTGGCCTTGCCCTGTTTGTCGGGCGGACCGGCACCACCCTCGGCGATGTCGATTGGAACGATGCCGGTGCGGCGGATATTGGCGATGGCGTGAACGCGATCGGGTGCCTCGATCCGCCCGGACGAAACCCGCCCTTGCGCGTCCACCGCACGATATTGGAAGGCGGCCACGGCGCCTATCCGCCGCTCGCGACGCGGAGGACTTCCTCGATCGTCGTCAGCCCGGCGGCCGCCTTGCCGACGCCGTCGGCGAGCAGGCTGCGCATGCCGGCGGCTTCGGCCGCCTGGGCGATTTCGCGCGTATCGGCGCGGCGCAGGATGAGCTTGGCGATCTGGTCGTCAACCGTCAGCAGCTCGATCAGCGCGATGCGCCCGCGATAGCCGCTGCCGTTGCAGGCGCCGCAACCCACCGCCCGATGAAAATTGGCGGCATCTGGCATGTTTCCGAACGGCGCAAGCAGTGCCGGATCGGGCGCATAGGGCGCGCGGCAAGCCATGCACAGCCGGCGCACCAGCCGCTGCGCGAGCACCGCGGTCAGCACCGAACTCAGCAGGAATGGCTCCATCTCCATATCGAGCAGCCGCGTGACCGCGCCCGCGGCGGTGTTGGTGTGGAGCGTCGAGAGGATCATGTGGCCGGTGAGCGCGGCCTGGACGGCGATCTGCGCCGTCTCATGGTCACGAATTTCGCCGACCATCATCACATCCGGATCCTGCCGCAGGAAGGAGCGCAAGGCGGCGGCGAAAGTGAACCCGATCCCCGGATTGACCTGCGCCTGGATCACGCCCGGCAGGCGATATTCGATTGGGTCTTCTATGGTGAGGAGTTTAGTGTTGCCACGATTAAGCTCGGCCAGCGCGGCATAGAGGGTGGTGGTCTTGCCGCTGCCGGTCGGCCCGGTGACGAGCACGATGCCGTGGGGCTTGTGCAATGCCTCACGCAGCGGCGCAGCCAGGCGCTCATCGAAGCCGAGCGCGGTGAAATTCAGCGCGAGATTGGACTTGTCGAGAATGCGCATCACGACGCTTTCGCCGTGGATCGAAGGGGCGGTGGCGACGCGCAGATCGATCTCATGGCCGCGCACGGTGATCCGCAATCGCCCGTCCTGGGGCAGCCTGCGTTCGGCGATGTTGAGGCCGGCCATGATCTTGATGCGCGAGACGAAGGGCGAGCGCATCGCTGCGGGCAGTGCGGGCGCGTCCTGCAACACGCCGTCAATCCGCAGCCGGATGGCGAGGCGATCGTCGGTCGGCTCGACGTGAATGTCGGATGCCTGCGCATCAACCGCGCGCGCGATCAGCCGATTGACCGCGCGGATCACCGGCGCATCGCTGACCAGATCCTTCAGCCGATCGAGATCGTCCTCGTCGACAATCGCATCCTGCGCTTCGTCCTGCGCCTGCGGCTGGCCGTAGAGGCGATCGATCGCGGCATCGATGTCGCTCGGCAGCGCGACCGCGAGCTTGAGCGGACGCCCGAACGCGAACCCCATTGCCTCTATCGCAAAAGTGTCAAATGGGTTAGCCAGCGCGACGTTGACCGTCTGCGCGTCCGAAGCGATCGGCACCACATGACGATCGTGCAAAAAGGGGCCGGAAAGCGCACGTCCCTCAACCGCGTTCGCGGGAAAATCCTCAGGCGCAACCAGGGGGAGCGATAGTGCACTAGCAATTCCCGATGCCAGAGCCTGTTCGGAGATGAGGCCGAGCCTCGTTACGACCGATTCAATGGGCTCGTCGGTTTCGTTGTGAACCAGCTCAGCACGCGCCAGCGCTTCGGGTGAAAGCATCCTGCGATCGCGCAGGAGCGCGGTCAGCGAAGTCCATGCAGGCGTGGGCGCGCAATGCTCACCGAAATCGTGGAGCGGGAGCTCGCATGCCGGCTCCGACACCGCCAGTCCCCCTTGCAATTCCATCCTGTCCACGCGGTTCATCTCATCCAGCGAGCATGGCGCAGGATCATGCGCCAGGCGCTCGGCCCGCTGCCGGCATTCCCCGTCGTCATCGATTCCCGCGCCGCCTTTTCGGGCACGGGTTTAAGTTTCGATTACTACATTTCGATGTCAAAACAGGTGTCCAGCGGACCCACAGATTATTTATCTGACATTAACAAATCACAATTTTGTCATCGACCAACCCTAGACGACGGCTCGGGGCAGGAAGACAAAAACGAGTCCTTCCGGTCCTGATTGTAGCTTTAATGAACATTTTTTGTAATCTGTTTGTAACACAACATGAAGACGTCAAGATCTTCATCAAGTCGTTACTTGCACAATCAAAAATAAACCACGATCGTTAATCATAATCTTCGTTGCGATCCAAGGATTTTGGGAGAGAGCATAAACATCGCAGGCTAGAAGAAGGCAATGCCGTTCACAAAAATCCAGTATCGGCGCGGGACAAACGCTCCCCGCGTTCTTTTGAAAGGAAGCACCACCATGAATAGCATGAAAATTCAGCTCCTGGCGGCGGCCGCCGTCGCGGGGCTGGTCGGCGCCAATAGCGCGCAAGCCGCCGGCGCGAATTATCCGTCGGTCGATCTTCAGGGCAATGGCGCCTCGTCGATCGTCGTCGTTCTCAACAAAACCGAGGGCTGCCTCGGCGGTCCGAACAATCCTACGGGCTTTGGCGCCGACGGTTCGACCCAGACCTTCCCGGCGCACAACTATCAGCCGGTCAGCCCCACCACCGGCAATCCGGCCTATGATTGCGCCGTGAAGTCGGTTCAGCCCAACGTTCAATATCATTATGTCTCGACCGGCTCGGGCGGCGGCAAAACCGACTGGTCCAAATTCACCACCTCCGCAATCGTGAACAATCCGTTCACCTACGGCAGCCACATTCAGTATGCCTTCTCGGATTCGGCGATCAGCAGCACCAATCTGAGCGACTATGCGGCCAATGTTCCGGCGAGCGCCGGCGCCGCGATCCAGATCCCGTTCTATGTGCTCCCGATCGCGATCGCCTACGCCCCGGTTTACGGCAAGAAGGACACCGGCAGCGGCTTCCAGAATCTCTCGTTCAACGTGAAGTCGACCTTCGTCGTGAAGGACGGCGCCGGCAACCCAACGGGCGGCCTGCGCATGAAGAAGACCACCTATTGCGCCATCATGAACGGCACGATCACCAACTGGAACGATCCTGCGCTCAAGGCCGACAATGGCGGCATCTCGCTGATGGACGCGAATGACGACACCACCCGCTGGAACACCACCGGCGTTCCGATCAAGCTCGTCGGCCGCAACGACAATTCGGGCACGACCAATCTGTTCACGCGTCACCTCGACGTCGTGTGCGGCGCTGGCCAGATCAAGACCGGCGCGGGCGGCACCGACCAGCTCCCGGCGGGCGCGAAGGGCACGGCCCGCTATGACAAGCAGACCGGCGCGCTGACCACCGGCTCCGAAACCGCCGGCAAGTTCGGCCTCGTCGACGGCAGCGACGGCATCGCCGCGGTTGTCGGCAAGACGATCCCGACTCCCGGCGCCGGGGCGACCACGCTCGGCGGCTGGCTCGGCTATGTCGGCGCTGACTGGGTCGTTCCAGCCACAGTCGGCTCGGGCTCGCCCGCGCTGTTCAGTGCGGCGCTCCAGGCTGGCACGGGAACGTCGTTCAAAACCCCGACCACCGCGAACGCTCAGGCCGCCTTCGGCACCACCTACCTGCCGCCGGAATCCAGCTCGAGCGGCACCTACAATCCTGGCGTGACTGCCAACGGCCACCGCAACAATCCGCTCGATTGGGTGCTGCCGACGACTGCCACGACCAAGCTGGCTAATCCTGCGGCTGGCTATCCGATCGTGGGCACGACCAACGCGCTGCTCTACACCTGCTATGACTCGACTGCGAAGCGTCTGGCGGTTGAAGCGCTGGCCGCGCTCCAGTTCGGCAAGCTGACCAAGGACAGCACCGGCGCCAACATCCCGGCCGCGCTGGTCACCAGCACCGCCAAGGGTTCGGACGGTCAGCCGATCGGGATCCTGCCGCGCAACGGCATCGCGCCGCTGCCGGGCGCGTGGAAGACCGCAATCTGGGAGACCTTCTTCCAGAAGATCACCTCGGGTAACAACCCCTCGAGCCTTGGACTCTGGATCCAGGACAAGATCCCGACCACCCAGGCCCAGATCGACGGCAACCTCGGCAATGGCGAGCTGCTCAGCAACCCGGGCTGCACGTCCGGCCAGGGCGCCTGATCATACTTTAAAAACCGACAGCTCAACTCTGGCCCCGGAGCGATCCGGGGCCTTTTTCTTTGCCCGAATGCCAGCCCCTCAGCGCAGGATCATCCGATCGCCGGCGATGGTGAGGGAAGCGAGCTGCGACAGCCAGTTCTGCCCGAGCAGCGAGACGCCTAAGCCATCGCGCACCACCGCAGCCGAGATCTGGCGACGGCGCACCTGCCCCACGGCGAGATCGTCGATCGTCACCCGCGCCATTTGCGTGCGCCCGTTGGCGGTATCGGCATTGTCCGCAAAATGATCCTCGCCGGGGTTGAGACCGGCGCGCGCCGCATCCTCGGCGGTGAGCACGATCGTCGATGCGCCCGTATCGACGAGGAACCGCACGGGCGCACCGTTGACGATGCCGGTGACGTAGAACAGCCCGTCGCCCGCACGCACGAGCTCACTGCCGCGCTCGGTCTGGCTCGGTCCGATCACCACCCATTGCGATGGCGCGACATCGTTGGC
>Ga0105239_10003390_pt1 | contig 19552 bp, 21 predicted proteins | sample KBSC44metaG_FD_92761 | JGI IMG/M metagenome (GOLD analysis project Ga0105239, IMG submission 92761) | Corn rhizosphere microbial communities from Kellogg Biological Station, Michigan, USA - KBS C4-4 metaG | ecosystem: Host-associated > Plants > Roots > Rhizosphere > Soil | place: Michigan, USA...
CAGTGCAAGGTCAAATGACCTAAAATAAAAAAGCAGTTACAAATGAATGCAACTGCTTGATTTTCAATGTGCCCGGAACAGGAATCGAACCTGCACTACCTTGCGATAACCAGATTTTGAGTCTAGCGCGTCTACCAATTCCGCCATCCGGGCGGCAGGCACCTTCCGTTTTTAACGGGCTGCAAATCTATCAATTCTTTCCTTAATGCGCAACAGGTATTTTTTACGAAAATATTGGTCTTTTATTTTTAGCAGTAATTCTTTTGTATCGGCTTCATTAGTGAATGTCGTAGTGAGTTGTGCAGTAGCATTGTCCCATTGTTCCAGTTGCTCATCAAGGGCTGTGGCTGCCTGTTTGCGTGCAGCTTCATTGTCCGGCTCCATTTCATAGTCGCTGATGGCTTCATTAAGATCCATCATTTCCATTAAAAATGCCGGTGGCAGGTTGTATTTCTCTTCGTCTTCGAGTACGCCGTTCAGTTTCAGAATGTAGGCCATTGTAGCATCGGTATTGCTTAATGTTTTGTAGGCCTCGTTATTCATAGCTGCCATACGTAACACCTCGGCGCGTTTGGCATCATCGGCCTGCGCAAACCTATCGGGGTGGTACTGGCGGCTAAGCTCGTAAAATTTATTTTTTACAGCTGCTGCATCGGGATGAAAGCTGACAGGCAGTGTATATAATTCAAAATAGTTTGTCATGCAAAAAGGATGGGAGCGTTATATTTGTAGCAAATTTACTAAAGATGATTCGCATAGGGCTGATAAGGGAAAGAAAGAAATTGCCGGATGAGCGTGTGGCGTTGACCCCTAAGCAATGTGCGTATATGCAGTCGACCTACCCTAATATACAAATAGTAGTAGAACCCTCTCCCACCCGCTGTTTCCCCGATGCTGACTATGAGAAAGAAGGTATAAAACTATCTGACGACCTTACGGATTGCGATATATTGATGGGCATTAAAGAGGTGCCGCCTGAATATCTCATACCTGATAAAACATACTTTTTCTTTTCGCATACCAAGAAAAAACAGCCTTATAATCAAAAACTGATGCACACGCTTATAGAAAAGCGTATACGCATGATAGATTATGAATGCCTGACACATTCCGATGAGCAGCGCATATTGGGTTTCGGGCTATATGCCGGTATAGTGGGCGCGCACAATGGATTGTATACTTACGGAAAGAAAACAGGGCAGTACGAGCTACCTCGTGCCAATGCGGTAAAAGGTTACCAGGAACTGATACTGGCTTATGAACATGTGAAACTGCCAAAGCTGAAAATTGTTGTAACAGGATCGGGCAAGGTAGCAGCAGGTGTGCTGGATGTGCTCACACAACTGGACATTGAAAGCGTAGAGCCCGCGGATTTTCTTACACATCAATACGAATATCCTGTGTTTACGCACCTCAGAGGCAGCTCTTTGTATGCACGTAAAGACAATGACCTGTTTCACAGGGATGATTTTCATGCGCACCCTGAAGCTTATAAATGCCTGTTTACATCTTACGTAAGTCAGGCCGATATATTGCTGAACGGTATTTACTGGGAGCACAATATTGCACGCTTGTTTGAGAAACAAGACATAAAACGCCGCGACTGGCGGATAAATGTGATATCAGACATAACATGCGATGTAGATGGTTCCGTGCCTATAAACGTGGGCTCATCGACCATTGCAGAGCCTGTGTATGGTATAGACCGTACTACACTGCAACGTGCAGCACCTTACCAGCATACCAATGAAACAATAGATGTTGGCGCTGTAGATAATTTACCTAATGAACTGCCTAAGGATGCATCACAATACTTTGGGGTGCATCTGGAAAAGTACATATTGCCTGAACTGCAGAAAGCACAAAGTGACATACTAAAACGGGCCACCATTTGTGAAAATGGAAAGCTAACCAAGAAGTATGAATACTTGAGCGACTACGCTTATGCGTAATGTAGCGATACATGCGCCATCTTCTCCGCAACGTCATTGTGATTTCGCCTGCGCAGCTGCGGAAGAAGCAATCTAACGTCACAGGTTCATTGGCGGATATTACTACGTGACATGCGTTCCCATGGAATGCTTTGCCTTTTTCAGACGTTACCGCCTTATCTATTTACACTGGTTTGACAATGCGAATATAAACGTGTGCAGTAGCGTGTTAGTTTTACAGCTAATAGAATTGCTATGCAGGTTCGTTATTTCAATTGCTGTTTGCTGGCTGTGTTATGCAGCGCTACTATACTCAGGGCCCAGGATAAAAAGGAGCTCGCCTACCCTGACGAAAAGCATTTTAAAAACCTGCAGCAGCTGACCACCGGTGGCGATAATGCGGAGGCATATTTTGGATTTGATAATGAGCATATCACTTTTCAGCGTACGAACCCTAAGGAGGGTATTATGTGCGATGAGATATTTTACGGTAGCATACCTAAATCTGCAAATGATTCTTTTAAGTACAAATTGGTGAGCACAGGCAGGGGCCGCACAACATGTGCCTACCTGATGCCAGATCACAAACATTTCCTGTATGCATCTACGCATCTGGCAATGGATACATGCCCGCCGGTGCCCGACAGGAGCGTGATAAAAAAGTATGTATGGCCTATCTATGACAGCTATGATATTTTTGTGGCCGACCTTAACGGCAATATTACCAAACGCCTCACCAATACACCGGGCTATGATGCGGAAGGTACAATTTCGCCCAAAGGTGATAAGATAGTGTTTACAAGTATGCGCAATGGTGATATTGATATATACACCATGAACCTTGACGGCACAGACGTAAAGCAGATAACGAATACACTGGGCTATGATGGTGGGGCGTGCTTTTCGCCGGATGGCAAGAAGATAATATGGCGAGCATCGAGGCCGCAGACACCAGACGAGATAAAGGAATATAAAGACCTGCTGCACCAAGGGCTGGTAATGCCCACGCACATGGAGCTGTTTATTGCTAACGCAGATGGTACAGATGCATACCAGATAACGAAGCTGGGCAAGGCCAACTGGGCGCCTGCTTTTACACCCGATGGTAAGAAAATAGTATTCGCATCAGATTATGAGTATGAGCGTGGGTTCCCTTTTAATCTGTACCTGATAAATATTGACGGCACGGGACTGGAGCGCATATCGCACGATGGCAGTTTTGATGCCTTCCCGATGTTCTCACCCGACGGAAAGAAATTCATCTTCAGCTCTAATCGCAACAATGGTGGCGGCCACGATACGAATGTGTTTGTGTGTGATTGGGTGGATTAAATTTAAAGACCCTTCCTCTTTTTAACAATCCCCAATATACGCAAATTGCGCTGCTCCCTTATTTCATGGATTGTATCCTTGTTGTTTCTTGTACGTTGCGTAGTATATATCCCCGATGTACCACTGAAATAGTAAGCTACAAAACAGGCAACTGCAAAGTATAGCGTGTACTCTGCCCCAAATAATTCTACACCCATTATAGTACAAGCGATAGGCGTATTGGTAGCCCCGGCGAATACAGCTATGAAACCCAGTGCAGCGAATATATCTATGGGTGCGCCTGTGTGCATGGCCATAGCATTGCCGAGTGTAGCCCCTATAAAAAATAAGGGTGTCACTTCCCCACCCTTGAAGCCTGTGCTGAGTGTTACTGCAGTAAGTATTATCTTCCATAACCAGCTCCAGTTGGTAGCGCCGCCTGCATGAAAGGCGTTGATTATCGATACACTGCTGTTGTATTGGCCAGTGACACCCAGGCCAATGTAATCAGTAGTGCCGAGCAGATAGCATAAGCCAATAATGATAAGCCCACCGATAATAGGTATCAGCCACTCGGGTTTTATAAGTTTTTTGCTTATGCCTTTAATGCTGTGCGACAGCTCTGCAAAAAAATAGGCAGCCAATCCGAACGCAACACCTGCGAGTACCGTTTTGAGCAAAAGGTAAATGTCGAAATGAAGGAAGGCAGCACCTACTACCGATGTAATGTGATACTGTGTGTGGTGTATGCCCCATGCAGTTGTAGTTATATCGGCAAGAAGGCTGGCAACTAAGCATGGCAGTATAGCTGTGTATCTTACGCGTCCCCTCGTTAACACCTCTATAGCGAATATCGCTCCTGCAGCAGGTGTACCAAATACAGCGCCAAAGCCCGCTGCAATACCCGTCATCAGCAACACAGACATTTCCTTGTCCGATAATTTGAACCGTCTGCCTATCTCTCCTGCCATGCTACCGCCCATCTGCACGGCAGTACCCTCTCGCCCTGCTGAGCCACCGAATAAATGTGTAACGATAGTAGTAAATAACACCAATGGCGTCATCCGGGCTGGCACACCACCTCCCGGTTGGTGTATCTCGTCTATAATAAGGTTGTTACCTGCTTCTGCGTTTTTGCCCCATAGTGTGTAGAGAAAATATATAGCTATACCTGCAACAGGTAGCAGATAGATCAGCCATTCGTGTGCCATTCTATACTTAGTTGCAAAATCAAGCAGCCAGAGAAAAAGGGCCACTAATGAGCCTACGATGCCCGATAATAGCGCCAATAACAAGAGCCACTTCACGAAAGTGCGTAGCATAACAGAAAGATCAGAAATAGAGGAATTACCGCGCATTGGCCTACAATTTAAATTTCAGTAAAATTTATTGTAGGCGCCATCAGCTTTTCAGCGGTTAAATAGGTGGGACACCATCACCTTTAGGGCACAAAGATAATTAATTTTATCTGTCTGCATAGGCCCTTATTGTCTTTATCTATAGAAGTAATCATCGGTTTTTTGAATAATACGCAGTGGTTTGCTAATTTAGCATCCTGTAAAACGTCTTTTTTCGATGATAGATATAAAAGTGCCTACCGTAGGTGAATCAATAAGCGAAGTAACATTGGTGAAGTGGCTGAAGAAGGATGGCGATTATGTGAACCGCGATGAAGTGCTTTGCGAGCTCGAATCTGAGAAAGCAACCTTTGAGCTGAATGCTGAACAGGCAGGCATATTAAAGATAGTAGCGCAAGAGAACGCCACACTGGCCATTGGCGACCTCGCCTGCCAGATAGACGAAACAGCACCTAAGCCCGCAGGCGCACCGGCACCGGCCGCCGAGGCTCCTAAAAAAGAAGATAAACCCGCTGCTGCACCTGCACCGGCCGCCGATAAACCGGCTGCAGCAGCGCCACAAAGCGATAAGAAGGCAACACCGGTAGCACAGGCCATCATGAGCGATAAGCAGGTTAAACCTGATGATGTGAAAGGCAGCGGCACACAAGGCAGGATATTGAAGCAGGACGTGCTGGAAGCCATAGCGCACCCCGGCAAGAAGAGCGGAGACAAGGCTTTTAGCCGCGACGACCGTGTGGAGAAAATGAGCAACCTGCGCAAGACAGTTGCACGCAGGCTGGTAGAAGCAAAGAACAGCACGGCTATGCTCACCACATTTAACGAGGTGGACATGACACGCATCATGGAGATACGCAAGCAATACAAGGATAGCTTTAAAGAGATGCACGGCGTTAACCTCGGGTTTATGTCGTTCTTTGGTAAGGCATGCTGCATAGCGCTGCAGGAGTGGCCTGCGGTAAATGCTTACATAGATGGTGAATCGCTGGTATACCACGATTACTGCGATATATCCATAGCAGTATCTGCGCCTAAGGGGCTGGTAGTACCTGTCATACGCAATGCGGAAAGCATGAGCATGGCCGAGATAGAAATGAAGGTTGCAGAGCTTGCAAAAAAAGCGCGCGATAATAAATTAAGCCCCGATGAAATGTCGGGCGGTACATTTACTATTACCAATGGTGGTGTGTTCGGCTCGCTGATGTCTACGCCTATCATCAATATACCACAGTCGGCTATACTGGGTATGCACAAGATACAAGACAGGCCGATGGCTATAAACGGCAAGGTAGAGATACGCCCTATGATGTATGTGGCGTTGAGCTACGACCACCGTATAATAGATGGTCGCGAGTCGGTTGGTTTCTTGGTTCGTGTAAAGGAATTACTGGAACATCCTGAGTTACTGTTGTTCGGTCAGGACCCGGTAAAGACATTGCTGGAAGGATAATTACAATACTATATCTTATAAAAAGGTTCCGTAACGTTACGGAACCTTTTTCGTTTTAGAAATAATGACAAAACAATAGTCGTTCTGCCTTGCGTTATCGTTCTTTAGTCCCTGTCTTTCTTAGGTGCAAATTTATTTTTGCCTCGTTTTGTACGTACGGCGCCAAGCAAGCCTCGGCGTGCCCCAACGATGATGAATGCTACTACCACAAGCACAGCTATAATTGACCACATTCCCATAATATTAATTTATTTTTCTTATTACTTGATAATAATCGGGCCAATAATACGGGAATGGGGATTATTATATGCTTCTCCCCTTTCACCGTTGCACAAATTCAATTATCTTCGCCCAAATTTTTTTGCTACATGAACTTGCATGAATACCAGGCCAAAGAGCTGTTGAAACGATATAACGTTACCACGCAGGAAGGTATTGCGGTGGAAAAGGCAGATGATGCCGTAAACGCGTACAGGCAGATAGCCACAGAAACAGGATCAAAATTTGCGGTTATAAAGGCGCAGATACACGCTGGTGGCCGCGGTAAAGGCCGTATGATAGAAGTGCCCGATCAAAGCGGCGTATCTGTTGTAAAGAGCGCGGAAGATGTGGAACGCGTAGCAAAGAACATACTGGGCAATACACTCGTTACAATACAGACAGGCCCCGCAGGTAAGAAAGTAAGCAAGATACTTATAGCGCAGGACATGTATTATGATGGCCCTAGCGACCGTAAGGAATTTTACTTATCAATACTGCTCGATCGTGCAAAGAAGCAGAACGTAATAATGTACAGTACCGAAGGTGGTATGGACATTGAAGAAGTAGCGCACAGCACTCCCGATAAAATATACCGCGAGTGGGTACACCCTGCCCTGCCGTTACAGGCTTTCCAGGCACGTAAAATAGCGTTCAACTTCGGTCTTACTGGCGTTGCCTTTAAGAACATGGTTAAGTTCGTAACGAACCTCTATGATGCGTATGTAGGCCTCGACTGCTCTATGCTAGAGATCAATCCGTTATTCAAATCTGCCGACGATAAGATAATAGCTGTTGACTGCAAGATGAATCTTGATGATAACGCACTGATGCGCCATCACGACATCGCAGACATGCGCGATAAGAGCGAAGAAGATCCTACGGAAGTAGAAGCTGGCGAATTTAACCTGAACTATGTAAAGCTCGACGGTAACGTTGGCTGCATGGTAAATGGTGCCGGCCTTGCAATGGCTACTATGGATATGATAAAGCTGGCAGGTGGTGAGCCCGCTAACTTCCTCGACGTAGGCGGTACCGCAAACGCGCAGACAGTAGAAGCAGGTTTCCGCATCATCATGAAAGACCCGCATGTAAAGGCTATACTCATCAACATCTTTGGTGGTATCGTACGTTGCGACCGCGTGGCTGCTGGTGTTATCGAGGCTTACAATAAGATGGGCAATATAAACATACCTATCATTGTGCGCCTGCAGGGTACCAATGCTGAAGCTGCAAAAGAGCTCATCGTAAACTCAGGACTGAAAGTACAGTCTGCCATCCTCCTCAGCGAAGCTGCCGAGTTGGTGCAGAAAGCGATAAACGCAAATTAGTATTCACAACTTTTATAGGAAAGGCCATCGCGGACAGCGGTGGCCTTTTTGTTTGGATTGGTTCTGTTCCTGCTAAGCTCCATACTTCGCATTGCCCTTGTAGGGTAAAATTTTTGTCATTCATGATATATTTCAAATATTGAATTGTAAAAAAAAATTATTAACTATGATTAATGGTATTTATATTGTTACAAAATCACTTGAGTTTTGGCAAAAAATGATAAAGTTTTAATAGATGGAATTGTAGATGAAAGAATCACGCTAAAAATTCCTTCTGAAAAGAGAGACGAAGTCTTTGAATATTTTGCATTTGAGCAAATTCTGAAAGATTACGATCTTTCAGTTGATGAAATAAAAAATGGTACCGTTGATGGACAAGATGATGGAGGTATTGATGGTTTTTACATTTTAGTTAATGGCCATTATTTATCAGATCTTGAGAATTTCAAATGGCCAAAATCTGGGGCAATATTGGAATTGTGGATAATAACTTGTAAGCATCATGATACTTTTAAGCAAGCCCCTTTAGACAATTTAGTCGCAAGTATGGTCGAGCTTCTGGATTTCACGATTGAGGGAACTAACTTAAACGGAGATTACAATGAAAAAGTAATCCGCTTTCGCGAAAATTTGAGATATGCCTATCGCAAAGTTTCACCTAGACTTACAAATTTTTATATCAATTTTGCCTATGCATCCAGGGGTAATACATTGGAACTTGGTAATTCTGTGGTTTCTAGGTCACAACACATTTGTCACGTTGCAAATGATGCGTTTGGAAATTGTAAAACAAAATTTACTTTTTTGGGATCGACGCAATTAGTAGAACTGCAACGAAAAGTACCTAATTTTTCATTAGAGTTGCCATTTATCGAAAGCCTCTCAAGTAATCAAAAATACATTTTGTTGGTAAATCTGAGAGAGTACTTCAATTTCATTCAAGATACAGGTAAATTAAGAAGGTACTTATTTGACTCCAATGTCAGGGACTTCATGGGGCTGAATAGAGTAAACGAGGATATTAGAGATACTTTATCAAATATGCATTCTCCTGATTTTTGGTGGCTGAATAACGGGGTAACGATACTTGCAACAGGGGCTGTCATTATAGGGAAGTCTATTAAGATTGAAGACATTCAAATAGTTAATGGACTGCAAACATCTGAATCAATTTTTAGACATTTTGAATCTGGTGGTGTTGATATAAATAATAGATCGGTACTTGTGAAGGTATTGGTTTCGAATGATGAGAGAGTTAGAGATACAATAATCAGAGCAACAAATAATCAAACTGCAGTTGAACTAGCTTCATTACATGCTACTGATAAGATTCAACGAGATATTGAAGATGTATTAAAACTTAATGATTGGTACTATGAGAGAAGGACAAATTTTTATAAAAATCAAGGCATTTCCCAAGATAAAATTGTTTCTCCATTATACCTGGCATCTGGTTATGTTTCAATGATTCTAAAAGCTGCAGACCAAGCGAGCCGTCTAAAATCGAGGTTCATGAGATCTGAAGAGTCTTACGGAAAAGTGTTTTCAGAATCTGCAGATTTAAATGTATGGCCACAAATTGCATCTATTCTTAAATCTACAGACAGTTTTTTAGAAAGTGTTAGACCAAGTCAACAATTTAAAAATGAGCAATTTCTAAAAGGAAATCGCCAATATTTAAGTTTTCTTACCGTATCGAGACTTCTTGGAAAATTCACATATTCGGTTCGTGATCTAATAAACTTGGATATTTCTAAGTATACAATGACTGAGTTACAAACTACTTGGAATCTTATCCAAAGCTTGCACATTGATGAAAATGTAAAGCCGAAAACTTTAAAAAAGAACTTATTCGGAGTTTGTAGTCTTGGGGCTATTGAGTGGAATATCAAGGGTATTGAACGCATCATTGGAGAGAAAAAACTTGATTTAAAAGATACAAGACTAAGAAATTTTAAAGAATCTAAACTTAGCATGGAGGAATTTGCAATGAAAGTAAATGAAATTTTACCGGAACAGCCTTGGAAGCCAAGAATTCATTTACATGTAATGGAAATTTTAAAATGTACTCAAGCTGAGTATTTCGATGCTGTCAAGTTTCTAATTCATGAAGGCTTAAGATATCGACAAAAAGATGGAGTTGTATATGACACAGATGGAAATGTTATTTCTTTCGATAATGAAAGAGTTGACTCAGAAACTCTTTTATTAAAACCGTATGATAGTGAAAATCCGAATTAATTCTAAAGATAATTTCTGATATGGAATAACCAAATTGGACAAACCGTCTCGCTTCGTCTTAACGTGCGAAAGCATCTCGCTTTCGATACCTATTGGTGCGAGTATTCCGAAACAGGTGACTTGTGCCTACTAATAGGATGTTCTACTCAAGACAGCATCTCCAAATCCTTCAATCACCCCAAATCACGGTTCAAACGACTCACAATTACACGACATCTGGTATATCAGCTTAATCCGTGGTCCATAACCTACTCACTCTCAAAAACCTAACCCCACATATCCACAAAACTCATCTCAAAACCTCCCCAAACCCTTTCCCACAGAACATTTCAGCTACATAAAAATTTGTGCATATATTCTTTTGTACAGAATCATTATCTGTTTCACCTTTGTGGTACGGTGACCTGAAATTCACCCTATCAAAATGGAAAAGCAACTATTACAACAACACGCCTGCGACCTCTTCCTGCATACAAAGCTCACACGCCTGCAGATTGCAGAAACGCTGAACATCGACCGCAAAACACTCTACAACTGGATAAAAGAAGGCAACTGGCTCCAACAACGCTATCTCGACTTGCAAGGCCCCAACAAACTGGCTGTTCAGTACTACCGTCAGTTGGATGCTATCAACACAACCATCGCATCCCGTCCCGATCGCCCCTATCCCACAAAAGAAGAAACAGACATCATCCGTAAACTCAATGCCACCATACAAGGCTACAAAAAGCAGCAGCACATCAGCGATACCCAGCAGGTATTTAAAGCGGTCATCCAGCGTATCAAAGATGAGGATGCCGATACCCGGTTTGCCGGCAAGGTATCAGATTATTTCGATAAGCATATCCGTGCTATTACCGTTCAGGCAGAGCTCGGAGATGACATTAATTTCCAAAAAGAAGACCTCGCATTCGAAGCTGAATATAAAAAAATATGCACCGCCGAAGAAAAAGCAAATGGGGAAAATGGGGAAATTCAAATAGTAGCTCAGGAACCCACAAAAACCTCCACAGACAAGGCTTTAGAACCGGATAGCACAGTAATGTCAGTTCCCCAAAAACAAAAAAACACTATGGAAGAAAGCGAAGAAAAGAATAAAGCTGTCAGCTCACCAAAAGGCGTAGTTGAGCGGTATAATGAATTTATGAATGGCCAGGAATACAGGCATTGGCTATTAGAAAAGCCCCTCCGCCCTACTGGTTAAATGTCACTTACAAAAAACACGTCTTTGCGAGGAGTGTGGAGTTTTGTGCATGGCTGCGACAAAGCAATCTAACGAAACACAATGTTGTTCTTACACGTTACTCCGGTATCGATAGGTTCACATCCATTAGTATAGAGTTAAGTACGCCTTTATCTACACCGCCTTGTTGCGCCATTGCTGCTAATAGGTTTGTCTGGGTTTCCATATGCCTTCTTATGGCTATGGTATGCTCACGCTGTATCGTGGCTATTTCTTCGGTATCGTTCGCTACATTAAGTATTACGACTATCAACTGTGCCATGACCGCGAACATAACTGCCGTGGTAAGAAAGAGCCCGAACAATCCCCACTGGCCTTCAGATACCATAAATACTACAGCAAGCGCTGCAAGCAGTTCTAAACCTGCCAGCACATAAAATATAACTTCAAAGCTTTTCAGCACATCATAGTTACGCCGTTTGGCCAACATAGGTGGTTGCATTGTTTATTTATTTAGGGTTTAAAAATCAAACTCGGTAACGCTGGCATCCTGTAAAATGTGCTCTATAAAAGCATGATGCTTTTTCTCGCTGCCCTTTACCGCCCAGTAGCCCTTTATAATATTGCCCGCTTTATTCTGCGATCTGCTTTTTATCACCAGGCCGAATTTCTCTATCAGGTCTTCGTATTTATGCTGCTCGTGTTCTTCATAGGGATAGGTTATTTTGTATTCGCGTACCTGGTTTATTTTATCAATCACCCTGTCAAAAAACGAAAAGATGAACAGTATCATTATCACTAATGCGCAGCCAAACATAGCCACGAGGTAATACCCCGCTCCAATACATACGCCCAGCGCGGCTGTTACCCATATAGATGCAGCAGTAGTGATACCCGAAGCGCGATTTTCGCCACGAAATATAACACCTGCACCCAGAAAGCCTATACCCACTACCACGTTTGATGCGATACGATCAGGGGAAGTGTGCACGCCTATCAGTTGAGAGAGTATGCCATATAGTGTGGCGCCTACGCATATCAGCATAAGGGTACGGAAGCCCGCCGACTTACTTCTCATCTCTCGCTCTATACCTATGATGCCGCCTATCACTACCGCGAGCACCAGTTTCAGGCACACCTCATAATTTATCTCCATACACTACAAAATAGTCAATCTCTTAGAATAGTACTAACCTCAATGAAAATAAACATCACCATACTCCGGCTTCTTTTCAAATACTGCCTTGGCAAATGTGCAGGTAGCAGATATTTTCAGATGCCGCTCGCGTGCCCACTCTACTGCCGCGGCAACCAGTTTGCCGCCTATTCCATGCCCTTTCAGTTTATCACTCACTTCTGTGTGCGCTATGTTTATGTGCGATGGGCACCATTCGTACACCATCTCTGCAAGCTCTTCATCATTTTCTTTTATAAAAAAACGTCCGTGTTTGCCATCATCTTCGTGCTGTATCTGCATAGTTATATTTTGAGATTGTAAAAATAGAAAAACGTTGGCTATTACAGATCGTTTAGCTTCACAAGGTCGGGAGCGTTGATATAGTTACTGGTATATCGGTATCTTATATTGGCGTTCAAGACAAGTTTAAAGCCCCGCTGATTGGTAGGCGTTACAGGGAAGAAAAACGCACGCAGTTCTATCGTCTCAAATACAAGGTTTTCATTCCTTGCTCTTATCCCCCCACCGAGGCTTGTGTACAGGCTCGATTTGCTGTATGCCCTGTCCTGCGGGGTTATCAGCGACATATCGAAGTACGGGAATGGTGCGAACTGGAAGCCCAGTATTTTATACTTGAGGTAGCATACGGTTTCTAATTGTATGCTCAGGCGCTTCGCTCCTTCCGCGCTGTCTGATAAAAAGCCTCTGATGCCAAAACCATTATCAATGCGTAGCGGCGCATAGGTGACCCTATTATACAAATGCGTATAGCTCACCATTATGTACTGCCTTATCTTGGTGCTATTCACAAAAATGATGCGGCTATATGCTGTAGCTCCTATCAGGAAGCTACCATCCTGCACCTTGTCTTTATATAAGAAGCCGCCGGAACGTAGAAAGAATTGTATGAAATCTCCCCTGTTAGTAGCGATATACCTGAACGCGTTTATACCTGCATACGGGCGTTGCAGGTTAAGCTGTTTGTGCCAGCCGGCGGTCACAGATACGTTGTACCCGTAAGGAAGATCCTCGGTGGTACCAAAGCCATAGATGTATTGTGTCTTGTAATAGTCTTGCCTGAAGAAGGTCAATTGCCCCAGCACTGCTTGCTGGTCGTTGTATATTGGGTCGTAATGATCGCCTACCTGTGTAGGTACATCTGTGAACTTCCGGTCGAAATAACGGATAGAAAAGAAGCGCCGGTCGCGGACATTATTATTCGTTGCAGTGAGTTTATGAATGGCTATGTTGTAACCGGCCCATACATCAAATAGATTGTATTTGTAAGTGAAGAACGTACTATCAGGGGCATTGTAGCTATTATAGCCCGCGTTGTGCGATATGGTGAGTGCACCGGCAAAATGGGAGTATGGCGATACCAATGGACGGCTAAGGCTCACATACTCGCTAAACTCCTCTTCGCGCGTGAACGCGCTGCCATTGAGCGTACTATACCCTACCGATGCATCTATGAATGAATGGAAAACGTTGTCTTTTTTGTACGCGCCACCATAAGCAAAGTTAGGATTACGCGTATAGTCATACAGACCGCTTGCATCGATACGTTGCCCCATCCCACCCATATTCACATCACTCGCATCAATGCGTATATGGTTCAGCCCGTTAGATGCCCCACCTGCGGATATACTAAAGAAGTCTTTAGTGTATACGGTAATATCTACAGAATCGGGGTTATCAACCAGCGTATCTATAACAATACGGGCATCGTGTATATACTCCAGCGTACGCAGGTATCGCTCATTATCGGCCACTTTAAAGGCGTTAAGCGGTGTCTTCTCGTTGATGAAGAGGTTATCTCTCACCACAAAATCCTTTGTTTTGGGGTGCAGGTTATTGGCCACTTTATTGATGAAGCTATGCTGGCGTTCTGTTGTATCTTTTAGGTTTCTATCAAAGCCGAGACTGTTGATATAAATGTGCCGGATTATCTTGCCCTGGTAAGGAAGAAAGGGGTCTTCACTCTTTCCTTTCAGGTATATCTCAGCTTCCGAGGTATCATTGGGGCTTTTCTTTACGGAATTGACTGCCTGCTGAAAGATGTTATTGATGAACTTGTAACGGGAAACACGCATACTGTCAAACCGCATACTATCCAGGCGCGCCACACGCTCTTTTACACCATCAACATGATCTTTGTCCTGTGCAGATGCGCTACCGCAATACAGCAGGGCACACAATACAAAACAAATAATATGATAGTTCTTTATGCTCAATGATATACAGGCTTAAGGAATAATTACCTTAATACAGTGAATGATCTTCAACCGTATTAGTGATGTACAGAAAAAATCGTGCTAAAAATTCACATCAGTGAAAAATACTGTGGTTAGACAAGCCTGTGCTTGATCTTTTCGCTCTTCATGAAGGCATCGTAGTACTTATTATTCCTGTCTGCCAGCTCAAAGCTAAGGTCTGTAATATCCTTTTGCCACTTCTTTTTACCCGCGAAGTCTATCAGTTCATCGACCGATGACGCCCCCATGTGGCCACAGCTTCGTATCTGGGCATACGCCATAAGCGTTGCCATGTCCGCCGCTACCTCCCTAAAGGATGAGAGATCGTCTTTAAAGTCAGCCACAGCCATTTTATCTGCAAGTGGCTGCAGTTCTTTTACCACATACCACTTGTCATCAATTTTTACGGATGATGAGAATGCGGGCGAGTTGAATTGCATGGTATACCCTACTATGTTCACCCTTTCCGCCTCTGTTTTAAAATGTGGCTGCTTTGCCTTTATAAGCCCTTTGTAGCACGATGGGCGTGCTTCCTTTATATCTATGAGGTAGTGCTTGTTCCTGTTCTTGTTATAGCACAATACGCAGTAGCGCTGCAGGCCCAGGCTGCCGGTACCCGCCAGGCGGAATGCAGCATCCTCTAACTGCATATCGGCAAAGTGCTCGTTGTGCTTAAATAACTCTCTTAGTCCCTGAAATACTTGGGTGCGTTTTTCGCGCGACAATGGCATGAAGTGTACACCATCGGGCAATAATACCAGCGCGTTCTTTTTCTTTTCGGTATGTTTTAAAATAAAACTTTGCCTGTTGCGCATACTTACCCGCTCAAAATATGCTTTTAACACCCCATAGGCTACCTCGCTTTCCATCATCAGTGCCTTGCCCGCAAGTATGGTTTTGATGTAGGTATCCATTATTTCTTTCAGTGCCTTAGCTATCTCTTTATCGTCAGCACCCATCTGGCGGATAGCTATTACAATACTGGTAAGGAAACGCGCCACTTCAGGCTCAGGACTGGCGAGTATGGCTTCATCAAAATCATTAAGGTCAAAATACACGAGTCTGTTCTCACCCTTGTACGAGCCGAAGTTTTCCACGTGCAGGTCGCCACACATCCATGTTTTTATTTTAGGCTTGTAATCGTATAGCTTCATAAAATCTGCTGCGAAGAGATGACAAGTACCCCTGAAAAAACGGAACGGGCTTTCGGCCAGCGCCTTCCATTTTATATCATGCAGTTGCGGGGGAATATTGCCATTGTATTCGGCGATACGTTTTATTACAGAAGGCATAGTGATGCGCGTATAGTTCGTTTAAGGTTGTTCAGCTTTCGTCCACTTCGTAGTGCGACCTATAAGGGATATGCCCACATAGCCGCGCACATCGAGCACTGTAGGTGAATATTTTATTTTACAACTGTATGTCTTACCATTTTTAGGATCGTAAATGGTGCCACCTGAATAGCTGTTGTCGCCATCCGCAGAAAAATCCTGCAGTATCAGCAACCCGATCAGCGGGTCGTTTTGTCTTGCCTTGTCGGGATTCTTATCATCGACTTTTGGCTTACCATCTTTTAAAGGTATTGCCAGCCAAGCTATTTTACCGTAGAAGTGGCCATCTTTAGCTTTGTAGATATGTATCTTGGCTGACTTTTCTTCGTTATACCAGTAGCCTTCCAGTTTATCAGTCTGCGCTAATGCATAACTTTTTAAACCAACGAATAAAACAGTGAAAAGCAGTATGCGCAATGAGAATATCCTTGTCATAATGTTTCAATTTTCTATCTAAATGTAGAAAAAATGAATGAAAATGCAGCATTGCTTAGTTGGCATCGGTAATATTGCCCGCCCCGGACACATCCTGCGTAACCTTTGGATGGCCTTTGTAATGAATATTACCCGCGCCACTTATACTCACAGTAAGTTTCTCTTGCGCAGTCACCTCACATTTACCAGATCCCGAAATGTCGGTTTCTGTCTCTATGGTTTGCAAAGGATAAGCGAGTATTTTACCTGAACCACTGATATAGTAAGAGGCAGAATGTACAGAGCCGCCATTGATCTCCAGGTGGCCGGCACCAGAAATGTCAGAAGTAAAGGTCTCTACATTAATGCTGTCTGCAATAGCACTACCCGCTCCTGAAATATCTAATGAAAAATCTTTGCCTGTTAAGTTACCATGCAAATCAGCGTCGGCAGCGCCATCTAATGATAAAGAAGCAAGTGTGGGAAGTGTGATGTCAAGTATCGTTTCGTCTTTTGTATCATCATCTATATCTATGCCGGAAGGGAGATAGACAGACAAAGTACCATTTTCTACCTTCATCTTTATTACAGATAATATGTTGCCATACCCGCTCAATTTTACGGAAGGCGTAGCACCGGCATGCATGGTAATGTTTGCCTTTAGCGGTGCTGATAGTTCTACTTCAGTGAACGTGCCTACATTGCGTAGTTCGGATGACTTCGCCCCGGTGCCTTTTATAACGCGCTCTTTACACGACGAAAGCGATATAATTACTGCGGACAGGCACACAAACGTAAGCAGTTTTTTTTTCATTGGAAGGCAGTTATGATCTTTAAAATTTAGCTATTCTTGTTGTATCTCCACCACACCATTCCCAGGCCACCCATTATTACCAGCGGTATAAACGCCAGGTAGATAATGCCACTGTTTAACCCATTAGCGCTTTTATCGCCCATGCCCGCCGCTGTTTTTGTACATACCGAACATCCCTGGCCCCATATAGCCGGAGCCATAAGTAATGTCATCCCTAATATCAGCAGCGCCTTTTTCATACATTAAAATTACTTAAAAATAAATTAATCCCTTTATCCGCCAATATGCGGTACGTAGTATGGCGATATAAGCAGGTAAACCAATACGCCTGTAATACTAACATACAGCCACAGCGGCCATGTATATTTTGCCAGTTTTTTATGTTTCCCGAATTCGCCGATAAGTGACCTGTATGCGGTAAAAAGAATGAATGGCAGGATGATAGCAGCCAGCGGTATATGTGTGGCAAGGATAAAAAAGTACACATAGCGCATGGTGCCCTCGCCGCCATATTTCGTTTCGCCAGCCATAAGATGGTGGCCTACATAAGACAAAAGAAATAGCGACGACAATGCTATGGCGAATAGCATTATTTTTTTGTGCAGGATAAAGTTTTTGTTTTTCACTGCAATAAGCCCCCATATAAGCAATATAGATACAGTACCGTTTATAATAGCATTAGTCAGCGCCAGGTAGTGTATATTAAAGCCCAGGTCTATTACCAACTTGTACTTAGATATGAACGCCACCAGGGCAAATACTACAAACGATACAGTGAGTATGAGCGCGCGGGCTTTCTTATCATTCTTCTTTAATACAGGAGCTAAAGACATTTTTGGTATTGAGTTTGGTCGTTGTTTATTTCTTTTTCTTACGCTCATTTTCAAATGCGAGCAACACTATATCATCAGCACAGCGCTTTATTTCGGCAGTATCAAAACCATCGTAATAGCCGCGGATATTTCTGTGTTTATCTATCAGCACTATTTTCTCGGTATGTATAAAATCGTCTGCGCCGCCATCGCCCGGTGATGCTGCTACAAACAGCTCATTGCGGGCATAGTTATAAATATCCTTCTTATCACCGGTAAGAAACCACCAGCGGTCATGATCGGCACCATGCTTATCGGCATAACTGCGCAATACAGGGAAAGAATCGTGTTCCGGATTTACCGTAATTGAAATGAATTGAACGGCAGTATCGAGGCTGCTCTCTTTTTTAGGATCGCGTTTAAAGGCCCCCTGCAGCATTGCCATATTACCGGTGAGGCGCGGGCATATCGTAGGACAGTTAACAAAAAAGAAATCGACAACAAGTATCTTATCTTTCAGCGTATTATTAAGCGATACTTTGTGCCCCAGCTGATTTGTAAGCGCTACATCGCCTACGGTATGGAATGTAGTATCATACTCCATCTTGCCGTTAACCTTGCTGCTATCTATCTTATCAGCTATATACCTTTCGGGCAGGTGCAACTTGTTCTTATTTGTCTTTGCGATTACGGTATATACTATCCAAAAGGAAAACGGTAGCAAACATGCTACCGCTAAACCTCCTATAAACTTCTTATTAGATCTTTTATTGCTCATTATTATTATTCCGTTACACTGACCTTACTCTGCTACTATCTTGCCGGTGACATATGATTCATGTGGAGCCAGAAGCTACCATCTGCAAGGAAGGCAATGATGAACCATATAAAGAGCACCAACGGTATCATGACCGTGATCAGGAACCCGCGGAACTCATCGCCAAGGTGCATGAATATGGCAACGATATAACCAGCCTTTAAAAGCGTAAGTGCAAGGAAGAAGAAAGCAACAAGGCCTTTGGGCATCTCGTGGCTGAAGAACATACCCAGTATTACCTCTGCTATAGTGATAGCAAGCAGTATCCAGAATACCTTCCATATTTTCTTTACCTGTGACTTGCTTTCAGGCGACGAAACATCTGTGTGATGCTGTAATACGCCTGAGTACAGCTTAGACTGGTCGCCTTCGTATAAGTGTTGAATGCTATTTTCGTTATGGTGTGTTGACATTGTATAAAATATTGTGTGGTTAGTTTTAAAATCCTTATTCCCGTTTCAGGGTTTTATAATTATAACAGGTAGAAGCAAGTGAATACGAATACCCATACAAGATCTACAAAGTGCCAGTACAAGCCTACCTTCTCTACCATTTCATAATGGCCACGGCGTTGGTAAGTACCATTCACTGTGTTTACCAATACAAGAATGTTAAAGATAACACCGCTGGTAACGTGTGCACCATGGAAACCTGTGATGGTAAAGAAGTAGTTAAAGAAATCGTGTGTAGACTGCATAGCTACAAGTGGCTGCGCATCGAGAATAGCCGCTGCACTACGCTTATCGCCAGCATGCAGGTCAAAGAAATGTTTAAATGACTCTACAGGTGTAGCGGTAAGGTCTGTAAAAGAACCCCACCAGGCACCTTCGCTGTGCAGATGCGTCCACTCCCATGCCTGGCAGCTAAGG
>Ga0105239_10003391_pt1 | contig 19547 bp, 16 predicted proteins | sample KBSC44metaG_FD_92761 | JGI IMG/M metagenome (GOLD analysis project Ga0105239, IMG submission 92761) | Corn rhizosphere microbial communities from Kellogg Biological Station, Michigan, USA - KBS C4-4 metaG | ecosystem: Host-associated > Plants > Roots > Rhizosphere > Soil | place: Michigan, USA...
GAACGGCATCTTCGCTTGGGATCATGTCGACGTCGACGCGCTGAGGCTGCTGCTGTCGGGGACTAGGGGGGAGGGGATCGCAACGATCGTTCGCTCGTTGTGCGAGAACTTCCGCGACATGCGCGACGGGTTTCCGGATCTCATGCTGGAGAAGGACGGCACCGTCTCCTTCATGCAGATCAAGGCCGAAGGCGACGTCATCCGCCGTAATCAACTCACGCGGTTGCGACAACTCGGGAACGCTGGCATTCGTGCGGAAATTGGCCGGGTCGATTACCGCTTCGACCCCGAGCAGGATTACGTCGTGGTCGATGTCGAGACGACGGGCAGTTGGGCGTCAGGCGATCGGATAACGGAAATCGGAGCGGTAAAGATCCGCAACCATCAGGTCGTCGACGAATGGCATTCCCTGTTGAATCCGCAACGCACCATTCCGGCTAGAATAACGCAGATCACGAACATCACGAACGAGATGGTTCGCGATGCGCCGATATTCTCCGAAGTCGCGGACAGCTTCATGCAGTTCATGGGCGACGGTATCTTCGTCGCCCACAACGTCAATTTCGACTACGGTTTCATCAGCTACGAATATGAACGGCTTGAGCGCCGCTTTCGTTTTCCGAAGCTGTGCACCGTCGCAGGAATGCGTCGCCGATATCCGGGGCATAAGTCCTATGGCCTTGGAAAACTCTGCGAGTTCTATGGGATTGAACTCGAAACGCACCACCGGGCCCTGTGCGATGCCCGTGCGACAAGCTTCCTTCTGAATCTCATCAATCAGAAACGTGAAGCAGGCGACGCGTCAGTGCTTGAAGACGCGGCCTAAAGTAGTGGGACCATAAACTTGGAGCGGCCTGCGGAAGTCGCAACGACCGCGATGTTGCCAAAGACCCTTAGCATGTCGTCAGGCAGCCTTGTGGTCTTCACACAAAAAAGGCAGAGGTTCTCTCGATCAGCCAGAACGCCGCCACCGTGCCGATCACGTAGGCCGCGATGACGTCGAGCCGATTGACCGCCCGCTGAATCAGGGCAGGTTTGAAATGAAGCGCCATCGCGGTGCGGAACAAGCCGCCCGCCGTCAGTACCGCAGCCACGAAAGCCAACTGCCCCATCTCGACGCCGAGGTTGAAAAACAGCAGCGCAACGGGGATCGCATGTTGAGGTAATCCCACCTCAGCCAGCGCGCCGGCGAAGCCAAAACCATGTAGCAGCCCGAAACTGAAGGCAACCAACCACGGCAGACGCGCGGTCAGACTTGGCTTTCCGCGGCGTGCATTCAGGATCTCCACGGAAACCAGCATGATGCTCAGTGCTATGGTCGCTTCCACGGGCGGACCCGGCACGTTCACGAAACCCAAGGTCGCCGCGGCAAGCGTAATGCTGTGTGCAATGGTGAAGGCCGTTACGGTGATGGCGACGCGGTGCCAGTCGCGAACCAGCAACACCAGCGCAAGCACAAACAACAAATGATCGAATCCGAACAGAATGTGCTCAACACCCAGCCGCAGATACGTCGCCGCCACTTCTCCCGAGCCGGGCACCGCTTGAATCACGAAAGATGTCTTGGTCGGAGAGAGCCGTTCGGTCTGGATTGCTCCTTCAAGGCTTTCGATCCGAACCAGCACATCCGTCGAGGTTGCCGATAGGCCCTCGATCGATACCGCCTGCCCGGCCAGTCCACCGTCGCGCCGGATCCTGCGGCGTTCGACATAAGCTCCGTCGCCGGAAGACGCGCGCGGCAGCTCTGCGTCCCGAGCGCCATCGGGCAATTTGACGTAGATCGCGAGCCGCAAGTCTTCCCCACGAGCGGGAACCTTGAAAAGCAAATTATAGGTGTCAGAGCTGATCTGACGCATCTCGAGATAGCCAGGCCGAAGTTCGTCCGAGAGCGCGGGATGCGCCAACAGCACCGCCACGAGGGCAAGGATCAGGCGGAAGCCGGTCATCGGCTGGCGGCCTTCGCAGCTTTGTCCTGAGGCGGCTCGATCACGATTTCATAGCGGCCGCGCAGCGAGGCATAGAGCTTTTGGCCGGCCTCCATGCGGCGCGCGTTTGCCCATTCGCGCTGCACCGCGGGCCGAATCACGTCGAGCGGCGGCAGGCCTCCAGGGACCCGTTCGCTGACGAAGATGAAATGCTGCCCGAAGCCGGAAGCGAACGGTCCCTGCCAACGGCCTGTTTCCGTGCCGGATAACTGTTTGGCGACCCCTTCGCCAAAGATGCTCGTCACCTTGCTCGGCGAAACGTCGCGAAACTCTTCGCCAAGCAGGAAAGCATCGCCGAGCGCCGTCGCGTCTACGGCTCCGTCGGCCCGCGCCAGAATGCCCGCAAGCTGCTTGCTGTCGCTCTCGATGGTGTCCGCGCGGCGCGTGATGCTGAGGAATACCTGCCGGAATGTAAGTCGATCCTCGGCCCTGAACCGCTCCGTATTGGAGGCGAGATAGGCCGCAAGCTGCGCGTCGCTCGGCTCGGGTGTGGACATCTCATCTGCGAGAAACTCCATCTTCTGTCGCACGCGGCGGCGAATAATGACGTCGTCCCGGTCCAGGCCCGCAGCTCTGCCCTCGCGGTATAATATCTCGTCCCGGATATAGTCTTCGATCAGGCTCTGCAGTTCCTGTTCGTTCGGCGGCCGCCGCCAGGTGCGCACAAATCCGTCACCGAGGCTGGCGGCTTGCGAGGCGGAAACCACAATCTTCTCGGGCACCTCCACGCCCCGCTTGCCGGCGAACCCGTAGAGCGCGAACAGCACGGCGCCGAGCGCGAGGAACTGGAGCAACGGCTCCCGCAGCAGCCGGACGATCAAGGCGTGTACCAGATAGGCGAGGTATAGGCCCGCTCGGTGGTCGTCATCCTGACTTCAGCCGGCATCTTGACGGCGAAATATTTCGCGTCATAGGCCGTCCAGCGTGGCGTCGGGATTTCGATCACGCGCACATAGTAGAAGGCGCGCAACGCCGGATCGAACTCCGGATCCTTCCAGACCGTGATCATTTCGCCGGCGCCGATGGTGTTGGTCCAGGTCGCGTTGGCGACATCGACGGTGCTTCCGACCGACGTCTTGCTGCGGCCGTCAGCGTCGATCGTGCGTCCCCCGGAAACCGCGACGTCGTAGATCCGCTCCTGCGTCTGGCCGTCTTTTCCGAGCCACCCCTTGATGACCTGGATGCGGTCCAAGTTGGCGCCGATCGGATCCTTTAAGGCGGCGATCAGGAACGAAGGCGATTTTCCGTTCGGGGCAGCGTTCAGGTCCCCGCCCATCGGCACGCCTTTGGTGTAGCCAACCCGCGCCGGCATGCGGTTGTTGGCGTCGGCGGCCTCGAAGTCCCATCCACCGAAAAAGCGCACGACCATCCTCGGACCGGTGGTGGCGTAGGTCTCGCGCCGCTTCATGGCGTCGAAGATCGCCTCGCGGGTGTTTTCGGCGGCCCATACGGCGGCGTAGCCGGCGGCAGTGGTCTCCCAGCCCATGATCACGGCCTTGTCGGTCTTGACGAAGGGATGCGTCGCGCGACCGGCGCTCGGTTCGGAAGACGATGTCTTGCCGAAGAAATTATCCTCCTCGACGGCCGAGAGCCCGGTATGGGTATCGGTGCTGCCGACCAGGCCGAACTTGTAGGGATTAAGGCCAAGCTCGGCTTCCATCTTGAGGCCATTTTTCAGCGCGGAACGGACATACTCGAATTCGAGCATCTCCGGCTTTTTCACCTCGGTCAGATCGAGGTTGCCCTTGTCCCAGCGTTCGTAGTTCGCGAACTCATCGTTGGGTGACAAAAATGGATGGGTCTCGCCGTCGCCCTTCATTTGGGTGACTTCGTAGAGCGGTTCCCAACGCGTCCGGTTCTCGGCATATTCGCGGTCGATCCGCTTGCCGTTGAACGACTCGATGATGGGAAACATCCGGCCGTTGCTGAGGTTGCCGTTGTGCGCCAACGCAAGGATCTCGGCGCCGGTCTTTTCCTCGACCATCGCCATCCATTTCCAGAGATCGCGCGGGTTCGAACTGCCCAGCGGCGGCAGCGTGGTGTAGGGCTCGACGAGGCCGGCCTTGGCTCCGTTGTCCCGCCAAATGATGTTGCGGTGCAGGTTGTTGCCGCCGGCGTTCGAGGTCCACTCGTAGCCGATGAAGGCCGTAAAACGGCCCGGGTCATTGGCCTCTTCCGCCGCCTTGATGGTTTCACGCCAGGCGCTGCGATAGGCCGACGTCCCCGGCGTCGGGAATCCCTTGGGCATCTGCCCCTTGCCGAAGCTGGTGATGATATCAAGGGCGGCCTGCGCGCCCTTCCCGGAATTGATCTCGTCGTACCACTTCCGGCCCTGGGGCGTCGCCAGCAGGCCGGCATCGCCGCCTATCAATTGCGGGAAAAAGCCCATGCCGTCCGAATGGTCCGCCACCACCATGAAGTCCAGCGGCCGCGACAGCTTGGCGCGTTGACCGCTGGAGGCGATGACTTCCTCGCCCTTGGCAAAGCGGTAGGCGTCCTTCGGGCCGAGCCTCGCACCGAACGCGCCGGCGTCCATCGAGTATGCGGTATGCGTGTGCGTGTCGCCGAAATATGGCCGTGTCGGGAAATTGCGACCCGCATACGGCGAATAAGGCGGCTTGGCCGGAAACGCCTTATCGGCGGTCTCCTTGTCAAGCGTGCCGATGTCCGTAGTTTGATCTTCGGCGACAACCGCGGTGGCAAACACAAACGCAGCGCAGACGCCAGCTAGTGCGGTTACGGAAACGTAAGCTGCCCTACCGATCATCATGAGCACTCCTCACCTTCGTCGAATTGAGCCTTCAAGTAATTTCAAGCCGACGCAAGGTCAGGCTTACTCCGAACGGATGGAATCGACACCGCAGGATCGGTTGAAGTCGGAAGTCAGCGTCGGCCGACACGATTGACCGGACCGCCGCGATTCATGGGTCGCCCAGGGGTTACCGCGCGCGCAACGGGTCGAGCCACCAGCCGGACACCGGGTCTTACGACGCAGCCGGCTGGGTAGCTAATATACTGGCAGTAGACCACGGCACGGGCCGGTTCAGTGCCTGCGACCACGCAACCGGCAATCATTAGGGCTGATAGCGAAATTGAGAGCTTCATTTTTTGCATCCTCCTTCGGAACGCCAAATGGTCCCGTTGAGCGGACGCGCTGATCCAGCGAGGGTCAGCACGCTCAGAGGATTGGGCGATAAGATCACGGTCGAACTACTACTGGCAAACGTTTTCGACATGCCGGACGAATTTGGCCAAATGCGCGGTCCGTAGCGAAGAATGCCTGCCGAGCAGGAAAATTGCCAGAATAGAGCCGACCATCATGGCTATTTGGCTGTTGCTTACAGGACTTGCCTAGCCTTACCTGCTGGTTGGGTTTCTGTGGTTTCAAAGCCGTGGGCGTGTGGAGTTTGTTTTGGCAGGCGAACGAATGGAAAGGCGACTGGCTGCAGTTCTGGCCGCCGATGTTGCCGGTTATAGCCTTCTCATGGGGCGGGATGAGGAAGGGACACTCACCCAGCTTAAGGCCTTTCGGACGACGCTCGTAGACCCGGTGATCGCGGCGCATCGAGGTCGGATCGTTAAGACAACAGGAGACGGCATGCTGGTCGAGTTCGCCAGTGCCGTTGACGCTGCGCGCTGCGCTGTGGAGATACAGCGAGGGGTCGCTCTCGAGAACGTCGAAGTGCCCGAACTGGCCAGGATCGAATTTCGCATCGGCATTCACGTCGGTGACATCATCGTCGACGACAATGACATCTTCGGCGATGGCGTGAACATCGCGGCCCGGCTGGAAGGAATCGCTCAGCCTGGAGGCATCTGCATTTCCGATGACGCGCAGCGTCAAATCCGGGGGAAGCTCGACAGCCCTTTTGAAGATATGGGGCCGCAAAACCTGAAAAATATCGCCAAACCGATGCGGGCCTGGCGATTGAGCGTGGACGAGAAGTCAGCAGAGTACCTTTCGGCACAGCGGTCCGGCGGAACAACGCAAACGCTTGCGCTTCCAGACAAGCCCGCGATTGCCGTGCTTCCGTTTCAAAATATGAGCAGCGACCCTGAGCAGGATTATTTCGCCGACGGCATGGTGGAAGACATCATCACAGCGTTATCGCGATACCACGGCCTGTTCGTCATCGCGCGCAACTCAAGCTTCGCCTATAAAGGGCACGCGGTTGACATCAAGCGGGTTGGTCGAGAGCTAGGCGTGCGTTACGTTCTCGAAGGGAGCGTTCGCAAGATCCCCGGTCGGATTCGGGTGACGGGGCAGTTGATCGACGCTTCAACAGGGGCGCATCTTTGGGCCGACCGCTTTGACGGTGCGATGGAAGACATCTTCGATCTCCAAGACGAGATCACGCTGAAGGTAGTCGGCGCAATTGCTCCCAAACTTGAGAACGCCGAAATCGATCGGTCGATGCGAAAGCCGACCGAGAGCCTCGACGGGTACGATTATTACCTGCGGGCAATGGCCAGCTTCCATAAAGCCGGCAGGGAGGACATCAAGGAAGCAGTTCGCCTATTTCATAAAGCCATAGAATTCGACGACGGCTACTCGTCCGCCTACGGAATGGCCGCTTGGTGTTATGCCCGGCGCAAGCTGAACGGTTGGACAGACGACCAACCCGCCGAAACTTTGGATGCCGAGCGGCTCGTCAAACGCGCCATCGAATGCGGCAGCAAGGACGCCGTTGCACTCGCAAGCAGCGGTATCGCAACCGGATATATGTTCGACGACTTCGAGCGCGCCATGTCGCTAATGGACAGAGCCCAAGAATTAAACCCCAACCTCGCCATGGCGTTTCACCTCAGCGGTTGGATTAGGTGCTTTGTCGGCGAGCCCGATCTGGCCATCAAACATCTTGAGCGGGCGGTTCGTCTCAGTCCCTTGGATCCACAGCGCCCAGGAATACTAGCCGCAATAGCCGCCGCGCATTTTGCGGCCGGCCGCTTCGACATCGCCTCGTCCCTTGCGAACAAGGCTATGCTCGAACAATCGGACAACTTCATTGCATCGCTGGTCGCGGCTGCGTCGAACGCGCTCGCCGGTAATTTGGACGCTGCTAAGAGGGCGACGGAGTTAGTGCGTGCGAGTGATCCGAATTTTCGCATCCAGAACGTCAAGTGTCGTCTGCCACACAGGCAGCCCGATGTACTCACGCGATGGGAAGATGCTCTGCGCAAGGCGGGTATGCCGGAATAATCGAAAAGCTGCCGCGACCCCTGGCAGGCGCCTGACGAGCTGCTTGTGCCGTGGAACTCGCGTTGAGCCCAGAATCTTCACCGGCTGGGCCAGAACCGCGATCTCCGCCGCGCCTCATCGGAGAGGCTGGGCCGTCCGTCCGGAGAGCGAAGTCCAAGACCCGCGCTGTCATTTTTCTGACAGCCGGGCCAACTGCGGAGCCAGCCGGGCCTTGGTCAAAGGCTTCTGCAACACCGCGACGGGCCTGATGGACTCGGCTCTCGCCAAGGTCGAGGGATCGGTATTCGCCGTCACGAAAATCGCTTCGATACCGTATCGGGATCGGATCTCTAGCGCAGCGGCGATCCCATCGACAGGCCCAACGAGCCTGATGTCCATCAGTACGACGTCCGGCTGTGCCTCACCCGCGATTTGGATTGCCTGTTCGGCAGATACGGCCGTGCCGACCACTGTATGACCGAGCGATCTGACCTGCTCCTCCGCGTCGAGCGCGATGAAGAATTCGTCCTCGACGATCAGTACCTTCAATTTGTTCTGCTCCACATTCACTCCTGAAGCGGTTCGGGATCGCGGACGATATGACCTGCCGGTATCGTGAGCTCCCAGCGGACGCCCTGCGGCGTGAAGTCCAGCTTGCAAGACCCGTTCAGCGCGCGGGGAACGAGCTCGGTCATCACGCGGTGGCCGAAGCCTTCGCGCCGCTGGTGGGCACGCGGTCCGTCGTGTTCGCTCCACTCGAGCCGGACCGCGCCATCCGCAAGCAGGCTCCATGCGACGACGATCCGCCCTCGGTCCGTCGATAAAGCTCCGTACTTCGAAGCGTTGGTCGCGAGTTCGTGAAGCGCGAAGCCGACGTTCTGGACCGCGGTGGTGTCCAAGAAAACCGGCGACCCTCCGATCTGGGTGCGTGGCTCAGCACCGAACGGTTCGAGGTGGGCGCGGATCAGATCGTGCATCCATGCGCCGCGCCAATGTTTTCGGAGCAGGAGATCCTGCGATTGGGCCAGCCCTTGGATACGCCGGTCGAACTGACCGATGAACGCGTCGACCGTGGCACTTTGGCGGGCGGTCTGGAGAGCCATTCCTTTCACGACGGCAAGCTGGTTTTTTGCGCGGTGAGCCAGTTCGCGCACGAGGAAGTCGGCATGCTGCGCGCGCTCGGTTAAATCCTTCGACGCCTTTTCCAACGTCGCGATGAGCACGTTCGCTTCTGCCAGGGAGGTCCGCACGGGCTGCACGTCCTTCCCTCGGCCGACCGCCGCCGCCGCCAGGATGGCCGTGTCGAGAGGTCGCGCCATGAGCCTGGCGAAGATGTACGCCAATGCGCCGCCCAGGATCAGGGCCATCGTCACCAGCAGAACAGCGAACGAGAGGCTTCTGTTGTAGGGCTCCTGGGCGTGATCACGCGGCACGGTGGCGGACACGAACCAGGGCGCTCTTTCAGACCTGACGGTCGCGCGTAGAACGCGCTCGCCTGCTATGTTGATCGCGGGATAGACGCCGCCACCATGTTTGGTCTGCTCGAACAGCTCCGGAGGCAGAGGCTTGCCGACGTAGTCGTCCTGCTTCTGCGAGCGGGCAAGTATGATTCCGTTGCTGTCGGTGACCCCCGTGAGCCACTGAGGATCCAGCGTGACTTCGCTCAGCACATCCGCGATGAAGGCCGCCTGGAACGACATGATCAGCACATGTCGGATGCGCTTTTGCTCGTCGAAAACCGGCACTTCGACATTGAAGACGGGCAGCCCGTTGATGGATCCCCTGAACAAATTGGAGATCTGCGGCTTCCCGGTGTCGATCACCCGCTGCGCGGTCGCCGGGTCGGACGTCGGCGGCAGATCGGCTCCATAGTCCTTGAGCGTGTCCACGAGCTGACGATAGGAGGTGTCGATGAGAACGATCGCCGCCTTTGCCGGCTTCAGCGCCAGAACCGCTTGATCATGGAATGCGTTCAGATTGCCGGTTCGTAACTCCGATGATGTCGCCAAGGTTTCCAGCGTGACGAGCGCGCGATCAAGCTCCCGATCGACGACGAATCGGAGATTCTGGGCAATCTGCATGACGCGGCGCTCGATCTGGGCTTGCTCGATGGCCGCCATCCTGTTCAGCCCGAAAAACGCGACCGCGAGCAAGGGTAGGACGAGCGCGAGCGCGAACAGAGCAAGGTAGGTCCGCACCCGCTGCGGGCGAGCGGAATAACGTATCGGCGAGGCCTCCATTATGCTGCCACCGCGGCGGACGCTAAGTCCAGTGACCGGAAATTCAAGGTCGGCCGCTCGGACCACCCCGGCCAGTGCGTCGAAAAACAGCCCTGTTGTTGATGCGTTTTCATCATTCCCCCAGGCGGAAGCAGAACGTACGGGCCGGTTTCCGGTTCCAATTTCTGCTGACGCGCTGGGTTTGCTTGGTTAATCTGGCCTTGTTGGGCTGAGGCTCGGGGCTAAGCCGCGGCGGCTCCCACTAGAGCAAGGCCCGCTCTGCGTGCGTTGGGAGGTGGGCTTGCCGTTCCGGATAGTGGGCCGGTCACCGCCGACCTCGAAGGCCTTGCGACCGACATCCTGGAAGCATCCGGCGCGAGGAATGTCGTCTGCGTCGTCGAAGTGGAGCAATGACGAATTCGATCAAGCACGCCTTCTCAGGGCGGTCCAAAGGCACGATCTCGATCAAGCTCGACCGTGAGGCGGAAAAGCTCATCCTCGCGGTGCACGACGATGGAAAAGGTTTCGAAGGCGACTTCTTCGGAGACTGGAACCACGATCATTCGCGCGCTCGCGCAGCAGTTGGAGGCGAATTGGAATGGGAGAGAGGTTCCGGCACCACGGTGCGCCTGGCCGTTCCCTTGTGGGGACAACGGGGGTAGCGAAAACGCTCGGCCAATTCTCTTCGCCGCCGGAGAATTTGCAGCCCCGAGGGGGCGGGACTTTTTGTAAGGACGACGTTAGGCAGACTTCTTCGCGGTCTGGGCGAGGGTCGCCGGCGCTATCTCGGTGAGCCCGTCGATGGTCCTGGTCCCGTTTACTGCGGCATTCAGAAGCTTCCCTGTGATGGCCTTCCTCAGGCCGTGATCGCCCCGGCCCCCATGGGGGAGTGAGCGGCAACCCTCCTCAAGCACCACGACGTCGAAGTTGGCCATGGCGGCGGTCGTCGAGCGGCGTCATGGCTGTCTCCTCCCTAGGTCTTCCGCGAGAGTAATGCGTAAGAGTCGCCGCTGATTCCGACCCAGCGGCGGCTTTTTCGTGCCCGCGGGCGGCTTTTTCCTATCTGGCCCGCATTTCTCCTAAAGTGTTTTTCTGCTCGTGCTTCAGAATGTACCCCGGACCGAGTACAGCACGAGAACAGTGACCGCGAGAAACGCGATACCTTGCCAGATTGGTGGGCAATCGTAACCATTTTTACTGAGCTCATCTCGGAGAAGGCCAGGCTTTAGCTTGGACATTTTGTCCTCAAGTTTAGCCTTAAGAGCGGCAAGATTTTCCTCAAACTTGTGCGGGGCAGATCGGCGACGCTGCATGACTCTACCTCTTGCTTACGGGTCCTAATCCGTAGGGTTTGCAAGTGCGATCCTAATATGCCGATGACCGGTTGTGAGTTCCGCAGTAAACGTGGCTGACCGACATCTTGGACCCGGAGTCGTGCGTCGGGCTATTTTCGTGGCCTCCTAGTTCACGCTAGGCCAAAGACTAAGAGTGAGAGCTACGGGGCAAGGCATTGCGACCTCCGGTGTTCGCGGTGACTTACAACGCGCAACGGACCGTGGTTGCTGAACGACGACCCCTTTGATTGCCCCCGAAATCAAAGGCCCGCCGGTTCACCCCGGCGGGCCTTTTCCGTCACGGAACTTTCGCCCCCAGTCTGGATTATCGCGCCGGGCAGGCCAGGGTGGAGTCGCCACCGGTGCCGTCCTTTTCCAAATCGAGGGAGAACTGAGTATGAAGAAGGCGATTTTTGTCGGTCTTGCGATCCTCGCTGTGTCCACTTCTGGCGCTTTGGCAGCCAAGAAAACGGCGAAGCCGAAGGCACCTGCTGCTGCTGCCGCCACGACCACGAACACGGGGGGCGCAGCTCCGCTCATGATGGGCCAGGTTAGTGCGGCTGACCGCGAGCTGTATGCGAAAAGTCAACGCGAATCCGGCATGAAGAAGTAGAGAGACAAACTGCGCCAGCGCGTAATTGTGCGATGGGCCAAGAAAGTTAGGCCGCCCCAGCTAGGCGGCCTTGTTCATTCCAGAACCTCGTACTCAAAGGCCACGCCCTCGGGCTCGTTTTCCTCGAGCCAAGTGTCCGCCGCAGCGGCATTCGCGAAGACTTTGAGGAGGTCGGGGTCCCCGACCTCCTTGCCAGTGTCTCCGCGACTTCGGCGGGACGACTTGCGACCGCATGCAAGCTGTAATCGCACATGGAGCGCTCCTGCAAAGCTATCTGGCGATTCATGAAACCCTTTTGGATCCATTTGGTTGCTATCTAAAAGCTCCCCGCGGCAAGAAGGGTAAGTCGCAATGGGCAAGCAAGGTAGCCGCAATGAAAGATGCCAGCGATCGATCCCGCATTGTTGGAATTGCCGTTGGGTGCGCCGCGTTATTGGGTGGCATGATGGCAGTTATGGTCGGGACAACCGAAACCGCCACCTTCCACGTGGCGGGCAACGATCCGCCAACGCCTGGCGCCTCCGCTTTGGCCCGGCCACACCAGCCACTCGATCGGGCGCCCGGCGAACCTTTGGCAGTCCCCTTGGCGGGAGAAAGGACGGCGCGTCACGCAGGTTCGTTTGGCCGCCGGCCATAGAAATCCAGGGAACGATCGGAAGCGACGTCAATTGGTTCGTGACACTTACCCAAACAGGAAAGGGTTCGTCCATGAAATACCTGGCTTCCAGCTTTGCACTTGTCCTGCTGGCGACGCCGGCGCTCGCGCAATCGATTGGGGAAAAGACCGGCGTGAATTCAGTCTTGGGCGTCGCTCCGACGACAGCCGACTTCGTCAAGGAGGCCGCGATCAGCGACATGTTTGAAATCCAGTCCAGCCAACTTGCGCAGGAGCGTGGAAATACGTCTGAGAAGCAGTTTGCGGCCACGATGATCAAGGATCATCAAAAGACCTCTGAAGACATCAAGGCGATGATATCAAGCGGTGATCTAAAGGCGGATTTGCCGACAGCGCTCGATAGTTCCCATCAAAGTGCGCTAGACAAATTGAAGTCGCTGAAGGGGTCCGATTTCAGTTCACGCTACGACAGTGACCAGGTAAGCGGCCACAAGGACGCCGTGTCATTGTTCGAGCGCTATGCCAAGGGCGGCGAGAATGCGAAATTGAAGGATTGGGTGGATAAGACTCTTCCTACATTGCGCCACCATCTGGAAATGGCCCAGGATTTGGCTGCGGGCAAGACGGTCGGAAGTCATTAGCGGTTTCGTTTCATCCGTCGGGATTACGGGCGCTCTAGACCCGTAACCCCGACTTGCTGTCGCAGGTCGCATCGGTTCATTTCCTCAAGCCACAGCGATCGGGCCCAGTGGTCTGTGAACGGCATGCGATCGGGCTCGGTGGGCTGGTAGCCCCTTGGGGAAAGAAGGCCTCTCAAGCGTCCTTATTTTGAACGATTGAAGGCCTCTCCGCGAACCGTTAGGTGAAAACATCGCCAACCGCCCGCCGTCGAAAAAAAATGAGAATAAGCTTATGAGTCTTGGCGGCGTGGCCTGCTTGGATATGCTCCAGACGTGCAGTCAAGCGTCGGGGATGCATTTGACATGATAACCAGCGGGAATGATCTGCCCGCCTTCCTCATCTGCCACCGGAACGTCGGTCACAAGCCCCTCGATCAGAGCAGCCTCCCAAACCTCCTTCTCGGTCGCGAAGGGCGTGCCAATCTGCCGATCACCTTCAAACAATGCGTACATCACGCCTCCCGCTCAGAATGCCTTCAAGGTTTTCGAAGGGAGAAACGTTGCCAGGTCCGGGAATACAACGAGGTTCGTAAGCCGGCGTGGGCAAAGCGGCTTACTTCCTCACGTCATCCTGGGTACGTGCGGCTGGCGCACCATCCTTGTCTCGCTTGATGTTGCCCTTGGTCGCGCTCATGCCAGTAGTATCCATCGATCCGTCTTTCCTGGCGCCGTTCGCCATGCCGGGCTTCTCCATGCCCGATTGCGGAGCAGGTCCGCTGTTTTGTGCAATGGCCGAACCGAAGATCAAGGAAAGGAAACCGACAGCGAAAAGTGTCTTCATGGGCTCTCCATTTGAAATCGCGCGCAGGCGGAAACCGGTTTCCCGCCCGCGTATCCGGACTGGGCTTAGCGTGGTCTCTGGCCATTCGCCCCTATGCCGCCATCGTCCGGCATGACTCGGCACAGGCTTCACAGACGGCGACGCACTCATCCATTCCACCGATGCGCCTGCAGTCCTTGGCGCACTCGGTGCAGATTTCCGCACATTCGCCGCAGGCATGCTTGTGGTGGGGCGTCTTGATCAGCATGAAATGGGCTGACGTCCTGCGGCGCAGGCCATCATGAGGCGGAAATGGGCGGGCTCGACATGCTTCCCTCCTGCCTCCAGGCAATGATTCATCGCGGTGGACAGGCAGGTTTTATAGCAGCTCAAGCAAGTCTCAACGCAACGGGTCATTGCCTCGTTCATGATCAGTCTCTTGTCCTCAAAAGGAGTCGCGCTTCAAGCCGCGCGCTTTTTGCGGGTGCGAGCGGCCTTTTTGGCGGATGCGGAGCGCTCCGCGGCGGGCCTACGGGCTGCGGCTTCGCCGCCCAGATGGCCGCCCTTCCGGGAGGGCGAGTGGTCTTCGGCCTTGCCGCGTCCGGAACCACTCTTCTTGCCGCCGTGGGTTTCCTTGTTGACGGTGGCCCAAGCTCTGCGCTCGGCTTCATCTTCGGAGACGCCGCGCTTTTCGTAACCTTGTTCGATATGTTGGGCCATCCGCTTCTGCTTGCCGGTATAACTCGATTTGTCTCCACGGGGCATGGGAACCTCCAATTGCACGCTCGCTTCCCCTTGAACCAGCAGCAAGCCCCGTTGTTCCAAAACTTCGGCCGCGATCGGGAATGTGGTGGAAGTCCAAATCGCCTAAAACACCAAGCGCGGCGGTGCGTCGAGGTCGCGCGGCGCTGGCTTGGCAAAAAGAAATGACTACCCCGGCGACCAGGCATGTGCCGCTGCATCTTGCCGGGAATCGGAATCCCGGCCGAAATCCCATGGTCATTGCAATGCGTCGTTGCAGGGTGCACTTCCTTACAAGCAAATTTTCAGATATTTGCCACAAACCTTGGCGAGATCTCTGCGAATTGTCCTTTTCGAAACTTCAAACATGACCCGACTATCTCTCAATGAATTACATCAACGCTATGTCATAGAGCGCCGTCCGCTCGAGACCAGCCTTGAAGAAGTCTTGCGCGCAGACAGCCGCGCCGGAGCACGCGCTATCCTTGCTTCGATCGCAAAGCGGCGATTTGAAAATCGGTCGGAGGGACAGCGGCTGCGCAAGATGCTTCGCTTCGAAACGCTCCTCTGGGAGAAGGGCCACGATGCCGTGGCAGGCATTGATGAGGCCGGCATGAGCCCGCTAGCGGGGCCTGTCTCAGCTGCCGCGGTTATTCTGAAGCCTGGTACGCGCATCATCGGCATCGACGACTCAAAGAAGTTGGACCCGTCTGCGCGGGAAGCGCTCGCCGAAGAAATCAAGCAAAAGGCGGCGGCCTGGTGTGTCGCCTTCGTCGAAGTCGAGGAAATCGACTCGATAAATATCTACTGGGCGGGACTTCTCGCGATGCGACGGGCTCTTGAAGGGCTGCAGTCAACCCCGCAGCATCTTTTGATCGACGCAAAACGGCTGAAAGAGGTCGCGATTCCGCAGCAGGCAATTATCAAAGGCGACGCCAAGTCGGCCAGCATCGCAGCAGCTTCTATTCTCGCGAAGGTGGCGCGCGATGCGCTGATGCGAGAGCTCGATACCTGTTATCCCGACTACGGTTTTGCGGATCACAAGGGTTATCCCGTGCCCGCGCACTATACCGCGCTTTCCAAACTTGGCGCTTGTGCTGCCCACAGACGCTCGTTTGGCCCTGTGCGTGAGGTCCTTGGGTTGCCGCCGTTGCCACCTTGGCCCTTGCCATCCAAACACGACAGCTGATTGACCGCTGAACACTTATGTCCGCAACCTGGTATGCGCCATCAGCGTCAAGATACGAAGGCCCAAAGCTCTCTGTTCAGGCCTCGACAGCGGTACAGACCGGCTGCTGAAATGCCGGTCAGGCCGCGCGCCTCACAACCTGTGGCTTTCTGAGTCGCGCAATAGCCTCCAGAGGAGATCGCTCGCCTTCGCAATAGTCGGCCCATGCCTTCGATTTTCTCAGAAGCTGGGGCACGGTATGGATCGTATATTCCGCCGGATCCAGACCGTGCCTCACCTGCGGCCACGTAACGGGCATGGAGACGGGCGCGTTAGGCCGGGCGCGGGGCGATAGAGGAGCCACGGCGGTAGAGAACTGGTCGTTCCGAAGGTAGTCGAGGAAGATCTTTCCCGTTCGCTTCGCCTTGCTCATGTTGATGAGATAGCGGTCCGGACTGTCAGCGGCCATTGCGCTGCAGACATCCCGGGCGAACTGCTTCGCCTCGGCCCAGGTCAGCCGCTGGGTCTTTTTCGGACGCGCCAGCGGTGTCACGACATGCAGACCTTTGCCGCCCGTGGTCTTGCAGAAGGAGACGAGGCCGAGCCCCGACAGTCGTTCACGCATTTCCTTCGCAGCCTCGATGACGGCGTCGAAGTTGACATCCGGCGCGGGATCGAGATCGAACACGAGACGGCCGGGAAGGGCCGGGTCACCCGGCTGGTTGTTCCAAGGATGCAGTTCGACGCCCGCACTCTGCGCCACGGCCGCCAGCCCTTCGATCCGATCGATCTGCACATAGGGCTTGCGGTCACCGGACACGGAGACCTCTTCGAGCAGATTGGACCCGCCTTTCATCGAATGCCGCTGGAAGAAGCGTTGTCCGCCGATGCCGTCCGGCGCTCTGATGATCGAGCAGGGGCGTCCCTTCAGGTGGTCCATCATCCATGTGCCGACATCCTCGAAATACCGCGCCAGATCGAGCTTGGTGACGGCGCCCTCGCCCTCGTCGGGCCAGAGCAGCTTATCCGGATGGCTCAGGGGCACTCCCATTACCACGCCATCGTCGGACGAGGTTTTGTTTCGCCTTCTCGCCGGCATCGGTTCTGCGACATCGGTGCTGTCGGAGGGCGCCGGCCGTTCGGCTTCGACCTCTTTCGCAGGCTTGTCCTGACGCAGTCCCTTGAACGCCGCCTGCCGGATCATGCCGGTGCCGGTGAAGCCCGCAAACTCGATCTCGGCCACGAGCTCCGGCTTGAGCCAGTGCACGCCGGCCTTCTTGCGCGGGGCGTTCTTGCCTCCGAACGGGTTCTTCTCCGAGGCGGCGGCCTTGAGCGCCGGCATCAGGCGCGAAACCTTCTCGGCGCCGAATCCCGTTCCGATGTTGCCGACATAGACCAGATGATCGCCGCGGTACACGCCAGCCATCAGCGACCTGAATTGGCTTCCGTTGCTGTTCCATGCACCGATGACCACCTCGTGTCCGGCGCGGCATTTGGCCTTCGTCCAGCTATCGGTGCGCCCCGAGGCGTAGGGGGCGTCCGCCTGCTTCGAGACGATGCCTTCCAGGGACATCCGGCAGGCGGACTTGAGGACGGCGTCGCCTCCGCTCTCGAAGTACTCGACATATCGGATCTGAGTTTGATGCTTGCCATAGGTTTTTTCGACGAGGTTCTTGAGAGTGCTTTTGCGGTCCACGAGAAATCTGCCTCGCAGGTCCTTGCCTTCGAGGAAAAGCAAATCGAATGCGAAGAAGATCAGGTCGTCGGTCTTGCCTTCGGACAACGCGGCCTGCAGGCCCGCAAAGTCCGGAGAGCCGCGATGATCGAGGGCGACGATTTCTCCGTCGATCAGACAATCGGGCAGTTCTCTCGCCGCTCTCGGAATGGCAGACCCGAATTTGGCGGTCCAATCGAGGCCCTTCCGCGTCTTCAGCGTTACGGCTCCGTTCTCGACACGCATCTGGATGCGATAGCCGTCGAACTTGATCTCGTGGACCCAGCCGCCGCCCGTGGGAGGCCGTTCGACCGACGTGCAAAGTTGCGGCGGCACGAAGGCTGGCATGTCTCCGTCGGTCGCGCGCTTCGTCCTGCTCGTTTTCTTGGCCGAGGATCGCTTCGACCGCGCCGCCAACGGCCGAGACCGCTTCTTCGCCGCTGAACCGTTCGAGGCGGCACGATGCGAGGTCCATTCGGCCTTCGCGGATGCCCGCGATCTGTTTCCCGTGATGAACGCTCTCGGACCCCGTCCCTTGCCAGCCGCGATGTCGTCCATCGAGCGACCGGAGGCCACGGAGGCGTCCTCGTCCAGGACCGTGTTCTTCCTTCCCTCGCGCGCGAACGCGTCGCGATGCTTGATCAACAGCCAGTTGGTGCGCTTTTCGCCCTCCCGATTACGCATCCGGGTGAGAATCCAGCCTCCGTGGAGCTTCTCGCCCTCCAAGGTGAAATCCAGCTTGCCCTTGCGGTACGCCTTTTGCGGGTCGTCGCAATTCCAGAATCCGCGATCCCATAGCATCACAGTGCCGCCGCCGTACTGGCCCTTCGGAATGGTGCCCTCGAAGTCGCCGTAGTCCAGAGGATGGTCCTCGACCTCCACCGCGAGCCGCTTGTCGTGGGGGTCGAGCGAGGGGCCCTTCGTCACAGCCCAGGACTTGAAGACCCCGTCGAGTTCCAGCCGCAGGTCGTAGTGCAGATGCGACGCCGCATGCTTCTGGATGACGAAACGGAGACCCTTTGCTTTCCTGACTGCGGCGTCGCCGCTGGGCTCTGCCGTCTTCGAAAAATCCCGTTTGGCACGATATTTAGCGAGCAGTTTCTTCATTCGGCACCTTGCATTCTACAGGAACTGAAAGTTCCCGGGTCCGTTAAAGTTCCTGTCGTCTGGAGGTTCAAAAGATGGCGCCGCGTGCCCTCTGGAAGGGGTCGTTGAAGCTCTCGTTGGTCACCCGTCCGATCGCGCTTCATCCGGCGTCGACAAAGCGGTCAAGGACGCGCGGCCGCATGCGCAAGGCCGCATGAGAAAAGCGTCCGTTCCACTCGCTGTCATGGAGGCGCGGTCGGTCGACGAGATTCCGCAAGGACCGGAGTGGCAGTACGAGCCCAAGTGGGACGGCTTCCGTTGCATCCTCGCGCGGGATGCCAGCGACATCGCGATGGTCTCCAAGAGCGGCCAGGACCTGAAGCGCTATTTTCCGGAGATCGTCGCCGCTGCGCTCGATCTGAACGCGAAAAGCTTCACCCTGGATGGCGAGATCGTCGTGCCGGTCGAGGGCCAGTTCTCGTTCGACGATCTGCTTCAGCGCATCCATCCGGCGGCAAGCCGCGTGAAAAGATTAGCCGCGGAAACACCAGCGTTGTACCTGGCTTTCGATCTTCTGAAGGAGGGCACCAAGGACGTCGCAGCGTGGCCATTGTCCAAGCGCCGGCCACTCCTTGAGGATTTCGCGACGCGTCAATTTCCGGGAACTGCATTTTTCCGCCTCTCGCCCGCCAGCCGCAGGTTGAAGGAGGCAGAGCGCTGGCTCAGATCGGCGGGCGGGGGCAGCGACGGCATAATCGCGAAGCGGCTCGATCTGCCGTATCAGGCCGGCAACCGCGAAGGCATGCAGAAGATAAAGAAGTTCCGAAGCGCCGACTGCGTGATCGGCGGCTTCCGCTACGCCGAGAAGAGGCACGCGGGTCGCCGGCTTGTCGGTTCGATCCTGTTGGGTCTTTACGATGCCGACGGTCTGCTTCATCACGTCGGCTTCTCTTCCGGCATCAAAGCCAAGGACAAAGCCACGCTGACAGACAAGCTCGAGGATGTTGTTCAAAAGAAAAGCTTTACGGGAACCGCGCCGGGCGGTCCCAGCCGGTGGTCCACGAAGCGATCGTCCGAGTGGACCCCAGTGAAGCCGAAATACGTCGTCGAGGTCTCGTATGATCACTTCACCGGAGGACGATTTCGGCACGGTACGTCAATCCTCAGATGGCGGCCAGACAAGCGGCCGGACCAATGCACTATGGATCAGGTAAAGCAGAAGGCGGTCCGCAGGCTTGTGAATAACATTCTACGAATGCCCTAAGGTGAACGTCCCCGAATATCGCGCCCGCGTCGATCGCCTAATGCACGATGCTCGTCAAATCGCACACTGGTCTTGAGTCGCCCTCAATCATGTCCCCCTCTGGCACCGGCCCAAAGGGCTACGAGGCCCGGTCGTCGTGTCGCAGGTACCCGCGGCAATCATCGGATAATTCTGTGTTGCTTAGTTCA
>Ga0105239_10003392_pt1 | contig 19545 bp, 20 predicted proteins | sample KBSC44metaG_FD_92761 | JGI IMG/M metagenome (GOLD analysis project Ga0105239, IMG submission 92761) | Corn rhizosphere microbial communities from Kellogg Biological Station, Michigan, USA - KBS C4-4 metaG | ecosystem: Host-associated > Plants > Roots > Rhizosphere > Soil | place: Michigan, USA...
GTTGAGGATTTACCACAAGCAGACTCTACTGCGGAGTACTAGTAGATTATTGTTGGTCTTGGCGGTTTTGACAAGTTTGCAGGCAGGTTTTCGTTCCTCAACCTTGAGAGGCTAACTTCACAGAACTGTTGGTCATGCTATTCAGCAGAGAGTAGAGCAATTCATGCTAATTCCTGGAAGGACTATGTTGACGTAACTTCACGATCAACATGGCACCTCCCTCCGATCCTACAAACTACACAGACCCCGCGTCAAAATGGCGGCATTCGTTCCCCGACATGCCTATCCGCACCTCTCGTCGATCCCGCGATCCTATTATTTGGGACACCATGCAGCTGGACTATCTAAGATGAAATCCATGGTCGCCTCCATTGACCTTGTCATCGAATGTCGCGACTACCGGACACCAGTTGTCTCTCGAAACCCTTTATTCGAGGCGAACTTGGGCGAGAGACCTCGATTGATTGTCTACACCAAACAAGATCTAGGAAGTACATATTCACCCGAGGATAGGAAAAGGGAGGCCATCATTAAAAAATGGGATGCACCCTCTACCTCATTCTGTACCGATATCAAGTCTCGAACCACCATCAACAAGGTACTTGACTTTGCGCGGGCTCATGCAGATGCTTCACACTCTTTGTTCGGAACTCGACTCATGGTCGTGGGCATGCCTAACGTGGGCAAGTCTTCACTGCTCAATGCGTTGCGCAATGTTAGCCTGGGGAAAAAGAAAGCTGCCAGGACGGGAGATCAACCGGGGGTTACACGGAAGATTGGAACTAGTGTGAAAATCATCGAAGGCAACGACGGACGGGAAGGCGTCTATGTCCTGGATACCCCAGGTGTATTTGTGCCCTACGTACCGGATGCTGAAAGTATGCTCAAACTGGCGCTCTGCGGCAGCGTCAAAGATACTGTCATCCCGCCTACGACCATTGCAGACTATCTCCTCTACCACCTAAATTTGAACGATCCTAACCTCTACCAGCCCTTTAGCGACCCAACAAACGACATCTTCGAAGTCTTAACAGGTCTTGCACAAAAACAAGGACGTCTCAAAAGGGGTGGAGTTCCAGACTTCGAAGCCTCAGCATTACAATTCGTCCAGAAATGGCGAGCCGGTGAGATGGGCCATTTCATTCTGGACAGAGTGACGGAAACATCACTCGCTGAGCGGGCGGAGGAACTGCATCTCTTGGGTGGCAGTATGAACCAGGCACGTAAAGCGGTCAAGCAGCTGCGCAAGGACGCCTATCTGGCAAAAACTTGAGCGAATGCCCTCCTGCATTGTGTCCATCCTATGCATCACTCCGGCTTGGTCACTCAACCAGGTGGTCCCACTGACCGATGGTTGTTCTGCGACATGTCTGCACGAATGATCTCAAGATTGCACTAGAAATATTTCGAGAGACGCGCCGAGGCCCAATGTGAATACTCTGCAGCAGCACAAAATACACAGCTATCCCCTTGCCACAGGTACGCTCGGAAGGCAAATGCAGGAAGTATATGCGATACCGAGCGCGCAGAACACCGATCCAGAATATCCTTCATCTTCAAGTTGTACAACATGATTACTTTTCCCACACGAACCATTCTCTCCACACCAGTGATATCCTCGCAGATGACTCATCCTAAATCTCAATCCCAACCCTTGATGGAAGTGTGACCCATAATCTCCGCCATTCCAAATAATCGGGTACGACGATGATTACCGTTTTGGTTGCCAACCCGAGAGGAAGTGATGGGAAGTGCCTGGTTCAGAATCTGATAAGCCTCAGCGTGGCCAACCATCCCAGCTCTTCCACACGTGAATACACCTAATCTTCAAAGCACAAACAACTCAATGCTTTCTTTCTTGAGCATTTCGTGCTTCGAATTCAGCCGCGCTGCCGAAAGGCAAACGATGATAGCTCAGTCCTGGTTGAATTCGGTTTAGCAAGGAATCCCGAACTTTCAATTTATGGCTCGGATGGACATCATTCCTTCACTGCTTCCATCAAGCAGGATCTCCTTGGACGAGACATCTTGCGCATCACCACACCAAAACAAGCAGTATCCTGGAGTCTATCATATGGACTCCAAGTACGATACTTCGTACATAGAATTCACGAAGACTTCGATGGGATAATGAGCGCAACTCAGTTCGGCACCAAAGTTCTACCAGTCACGTGTGGTCCCGTTGCGTTGCACAATTTCCCTAGCCCTGCCATACCCTCAGCTTGGACCCTAACCGCAGCACTACCATCCCGAGCTCCGAACAAGACCACCAGATCATTCTAATCATTTGCTATCCCCTGCAGCCCAATGAAGGTACAAGGTACAATGTGATTTCGACCGAGTCACGTTCTTGGCTCCATGTGCAGAGTTTGTCGAAATTTGCGGAAACTGCTGTCGGGCTGATCATCTATGCCGGGCAATTCAATCTCACTACCTTGTGTCAGCTTTCGCTGGGTTCCCAAATTTTTCATGGTCCCACTACGCTCGTGGGCGCTCCTTCTTTCCAGTGTAACAGAGTTGACCTTGTCTTCGTCCTCTGCCAACACCTTGCTTCATTTCGACATCTCGTGCTACATCCATCCAGCAAGAGGAGATTTCCCCGGAGAATGGTGTACACAGAGGAGGGTGATGTCGCGGGATTGCAGAGAGGCTTTGCTGATTACAAGGCACTGCTTTCCAATTAGGGTGACGAGACATACATAGCTATTCGAGTGCATGGCTTGGCAAGGAGAATATCTAGCATGCTGTAGGTACTGCATATACGAACTGCTTCAGCGGGATATACACCACTCGTCAAGGTTGTTTTCATTGTTCCAAGAGCTGTCGTTTGTATCCCACCTGTGGCCGGTATGGGTTCTACGGGTGTCAGTCGGGTAGCCACGACCGATGGATCCCAGCGAGGCTCCAGGGCACCAGGTAGCAGAACGAGATAGAAGAGTCTAATTCCCATCGTGACAATTCGTCAAGTGAGCTACACGGAGTCCCGATATTTGTTTTCACCGAGTCAGCAATCATCGCCCTTGCAAAACAGCACGCGATTGGAGAGCCGAGCATCCATCGGGTGATCCGAGTCCAGACGCAACCCCGATACTTCCTTTTCACAACGGACGTCTCATAACGCGACCATCGTGGAGAATTTCAAGTAGGAGAGCCTGACAATCCGGGCGATGACCTGACAAAATCCTTGATCCCCGTCATGCTAAATGTTCACACAGCCAGCTGTCTGTCTGCCTCGCAACTTGATACTGTGGTCTTCCTGCTGAGACCGGAACCTGTGATTCGACTAACTTCGATTCTGAATAGAATACGATAGTTGCTGCCAATCTCCCAAGTCTGATATCACCTGGTGTGGCAGGTGAACGGCGATGAAAGAATGGCATTTCTTGAACCGGTCCATTTCCGATTCATCTTCAACGTCCCAACCCTTCTTTTTCAGGGCACAATCGCCATGGCCGCTAACCCAACTAGAACATGTCTAGCTCAGTCTTCTTCAACCAGGGAAGTTTACGGAATAGACATTCTCACCGACGAGAAAATCGGGTTCGCTTTCTCTCTCGAGTGAGAAGATATCCCCCACGAGAAGCTGGGTTATTGTTCTGTGCAGTGTTTGGCACGACGTTAATGTCTTCCCTCAATCAGAATTGAGAAATTGGCACGATTTACAACTTCTGACCTGAACAATGTTCCAAGACGCTCTTTGTCAATAACCTGTGGGCATGAATACTAATATTATATTGCCCAATGGAAGCGAGAGAGTGTGCAGGGTGTAAGCTGCCTGACTCGAGCTCCACATAAGGCTCCGCCACTTGCCCCAGTCGGAGTAGGTCTTGGCGCACTAGGCCCTATTAGGCTTATCAGGCTCCGGATATCGGACTGCAGGGACTAGTCCTCCTAGTGGACAGGGCTCACTAAGCCTCAAGCCCTGATCAAGAACTCATTGGACCCGAGTCGCCGGGGACTGCAATGATAAGGTTGTTTGGTGGATCACCCTGGCCCGACCAACAGGAGACTTGTGAATGAAGGGCGACATGATCATTCTCAAGACGGATCCGAGGGACTCGTCTGACTATATAGGACTCTAACTAGGCGCTCTCGGGAAGCATTCGAATAGCTCTCCAAGCTAGTTCGAATGCGCCAATATGCCTCGGTCCTTGCAAGATTTGGCGTCGATAGTGATAGACTCTGACGTCTATCATACCACTTTGACACTATTTAGTCAACTCATTATTCCGTCAGAACTTGGGAGCTTGGTGTATCTCTATCGGCGACTGATAAGGGCCACTGAGTGTGGAGATTTGCGACCTGGCTCGCATTGGACACCCAGAGCATGCCCCGACGTTCGGCCGAGGCATTTGCTTTCCCATGGAATGCCCATCGGTGCACCGGTGAAAGAGGAGTGTCCTCCAGTAACGCAAGAGCTCCTCAAAAACTACCTCCATGACACAACCGTCCTGGAACGAGCTCACAAAGCTCCGTTGGCTCCTTGAGTTGTCGTCGGAGATCAAGAACGAGGCTACAATACAAGGCTCTCTACGAAAGCCCAGTCATCAACGCGCTTCTAGCCTGACTTCAGAGGCTCATGTTCGTGGTTGCTACCACAACTGAGGACTGTCTCTCCACAAGGACTTACCCACTTATTACTCAACCCCACAGCACGAGCTGCTACCAGTATGTTGGGTCATCTGCATCACTCCACCCCGCTCGTATCTGTTCTTGGCACTCATGGAGGGAGACACGATCGGATCTGTTCTCTCTTCTCACCGCATCGCCTGCTCGAAGGACCTTTGAACAGCACAATTCCGAATTCCTTCCGAGGCATCATCCTTTGCTTTTTCTTAGATCTGTCTCCCACTAGGATGTATGATCCACATGGTGTCCAATCGCGCCACCCCACGCTATTCAAATGGATACATTTCGGCTTCGCACGCCTGAGCGAAATTCCATTGAGGACTATCACGGCCCTTGATCATGACAGAGCTGTCGAGAGCTTTCCTGTCGAGAACGGGTCGATTGTGCAAAGGGAATACACGCACTACCTTCATGCCGCCCTGATAACCCTCGACTAAAAAGATCCACTCGGACATACTATAAGTGTTGAGCCGTCCTCTTTGACATCGTACCCAAGACTGTAATAAGCTACACTTGAATTTGGGCAGAGCAAGATGTCCCTAATTGTTGCCATCGTATGTCTTTTCGCAGTGGCGGAAGCATCAGTCGTGCTTAGCCTCAATGGCACCCAGTATTTTTCACCAGATATCTTCGCCGCCTCGATAAAGGCCGGAGCATCCGCCCCACTGCCAACTGAACCGACGCCGGCAACAGTTTTCTCTGTCTCGCAAGACGTGATCACGGCAAATTTGTTGGAATCAATGATTGCTCAGTTTTTGAACATTGATGATGTCTTCTCGGAGTCTTTTCTATCCAGTCTCATCTTGTCCACGAAGGGTGATGTGACGATGGCGGATGATGTTGTTCCATACCTCGACGCGATTGGCTGCAATGCTGCCTACTTTGAGAACCAACTGGATGTCCCGAGCGGGCCATATTTCCTGCATCCCTCTGGATCACTTACCAAGGTGTACAGGCTGTACTGGGACTTCAACTTTGCCTTTGCTGAAGCCCTCATACAGACAGACGACGGTCAATTTGTCCACTCTGCCGGCGCGGTACAAGACGATATCACTGGGGCGCTGAGTATACCTGTACCGTCTCGACTATATTTTCCGCCAACTAGCGAAGGTTAGTAAAGACCGTCATGATCTCCCAAGATTTGGACTCTTGCCAATCAATCGTCTGCACTGGCGGTCACTGAAGATATATAGACCTCCCCTTGTCTGGGATCCGAGTCGGTGTGAAAGATATCTACGACTTGAAAGGGGTCAGAACCAGCATCGGATCACGAGCTGTGCGCCAGCTGGTCGCTCCAGCCCCCGATACAGCCCCAGCAATCCAAACCCTTCTTGACCTGGGAGCGGTGGTTGTGGGAAAGACAAAAACGACGTGAGTATATGGGGTACTCGGGATTATCAGAGTCCACGCTGAGATTGCACCAATAGCCAATTTGTGATCGGGGAGTACGTTACGGCGTGAGTCAGACCCAAAGCCAGATTCCAACTGGATGCGAAGGTCCTTCTGACATTCTACAGGGACTTCATAGATCAATTTGGCCCATTCAATCCGCGTGGAGATGGGTACCAGGACCCACAAGTCTCGTCCATAGGCAGTGGGTCTGGAGTTTCATCGTACGAATGGCTTGACATGGGGACAGCCTCTGATAGTCAGTGTACCCACATTCCAATAAGACTTTCGGGCTGAATTTTTTGGTAGCTGGTGGCTCGGTACGCCTTCCTGCGCGAGCATGCGGTCTATTTGGTATGCGAGTAACTACTGCCTCGTTACCACTTGACGGCATTGTGCCTTCATCTAGCGAATTTGACACACCCGGCCTACTCGTCCGCGACGCCAAGCTGCTCCAGACCGCGTACCGCAAATGGCACACGGCGAAAGACTACAAATCCTACCCAAAGCGAATCATACTTCCCACCGAGTTCTGGCCCACCGTCAACGAGACCTCGATGCCCGTTTATGAGACCTTTATCTCCGAGCTATCGAGTTTCCTCGGTGCAAGCGTCGAACACGTCAACACCAACGACTCCTTCATCGCGCATACAGGGCGTGAAGAGGGGCTGACGCAATTTACAGACGCGCTCTACTCGAACATCACCAACTGGGAGGGGTGGTACAAGGTCGGCCTGCCTTTCACCCAGGATTACGAGGCTAAGTTCGGATACCCTCCATACGTCAACCCTGGCGCCAGAGTACGATGGGAGCGAGGCATGGACTTGCCAGAGGAAAGCTATCGCAAAGCTCTGGACCACTTTGCAATCTACCAGGAGTGGTTCCGGAGCGAGATTGTTCCCACGTGTGAGGAGGCGCTGGTGCTCTATCCATGGGGTCCTGGATTTGAGGCGTATCGAGATGTATGTTATTTTTATCCTGCCCTATCATCCTATGCTATCTAAAGGCATGCCTGACTCAGCCCTCTGCAGGAGTACCGTGAGCCGCCGGTGGCTGTGTTCGGTGCCAACTACGCAAGCCAGATGCAGGCTACCTATGCCGCTGTGCCAGATTACTCGGTTCCGATTGGCTCGCGCAAGTATGTCTCGCGCATCACTCAGCGAGAGGAAGAGCTTCCGGTCTCGATCGGGATCATTGCGGGCGCCGGCTGTGATCACATGCTGGCAGATCTCATTGTGGATATGGGTGAATCTGTCGAGGCTTTCAGGACAACGGTGAAGACAGGGCGGACCTTGTGGTGAATCTCATTGCAATAGGCATCTTATCAAACGTGACCTCTTTGAACGAGTGCATAGACATATGAAAAAATCCAATTCAGATGCTAGAATCGAAACCAGCGCGAGTTCCTTTCTGGGTGCTGGCTTGAGCAACGGAGTGACTATTTCACTCTTTCATGGCGTATGTGTCCTTTTTTGAAGTAGTTATTTCCTCAGTTCCGCTAGCTTGTCCTTGCTGGCGCGTGTATACATTGCCATGCATAGTCTTTGGGTGGGCTATTGGTAGCTACTGAGTGTGTACCCAACGAGCCTTGCGCAAGTTTACAGTATCATCAAGCTGGCACGTGAGCTCCGCTACACGCTGTTAGAGAGAGAGAGAACCAGCTGTGTCTCCAAACGGCTGTTCTTTTCCTTTCAACCGTTGACTAGAATTACACGGGTTGAAAATAGGAGCGGAAATGATCCTGCTATTATTACAAAGAATACAGATGATACAAAAACTGCTGAGAAGGTTTTATGAAGAAACTCGTTGTCTCTATTACCCACTCTATCTCTATCCTCAATGGTAGATCGCAACCCTAGCATTCTTAAATTCAGGTCAAATTTGCCTCGCAATAAACGGATTTACATACACGAATCTATCTATGAGGGCTTTCGGGCCGCTATAGTGACCTTTACGAAAACCCTTAGGGTTGGTGAAGGCAATGAAGAGGACGTTTTTCTTGGGCCTGTTCAGAATGCTATGCAATATGAGAAGGTCAAAACGTTCTTCTCTGAGATTGAGAAGGAGAACTGGAAGGTAGCGGTGGGTGGTGGTATTAGTGAAGAGCAGCGCGGCTACTTCATTAATCCAACTATTGTTGATAAGCCGGCGGAAGGCTCTCGGATCGTCACCCAAGAACCATTTGGTCCCATTGTACCCCTGCTTCCTTGGAGTAACGAAGACAACGTAATTATGTGCGCAAACGATACGGAGTCAGGCCTCGGGGCGTCTGTATGGTCTGACGATATGGACGAAGCGAACCGAATCGCGCGGCAATTGGACGCCGGGAGTTTCTGGGTCAACACGCATATCGAGTCGGGTCCCAATGCTCCATTCGGTGGCCCCAAGGAGAGTGGCCTCGGATATGAATAGAGTAGTAAATCCATCCGTCCGCCCAAAAACCTAGCTGTGGCCAGCTTGACGCATCTTTTACTGACGATCTTGCAGTTGGTGGTCTTAGGTCATTTTGCAATGTGCAAACTCTGTTCTTGAAGAAGGCAGTCTGAGTAACGTGAAGGAGGACTGAATTACGACAGGGATACATGTTTATTTGGAAAGCGTAGCTTTGTTGATGTCGCGTTCCATCGGTCTGCATGGCATGGCTTTCAAATGAACAAAAAAGTGGCCCCTGCAGTTGTTATAGACACCATTTACCTCGACGAGGTCTTCAAGAACTACTGTAGGCACTGCGTATACCTCTCACAGTATACATTCACAATCATTTTTGAGATTCGCTCTTATCATGACAGAAACGGAGTGCCGCAGCCTTAGTTCGATCTAGAATAAATTAATGCCGCTCATTTGGAACACGAAAAAAAGGGGCTGAGGGGCGGTTAGTATCACTGAATATGACCCAGCGCCGTTGTATCACTACATGTGATGGCGAGTTTGCAAACCCAATATTGACCAAATGTTCTTTCCATATTATCGCATTTTAAAGGTCCTTCCTCGCCTCAAAGAGCGGATTTCAACATCTGGTGACGCCCTGCATCTCGCTTGGCCCACTGACTGATTATGCTTCTCATGATTTTACCGCTCGGCAGTCGCGGTATAGATTGTACAAACTGAACGCCTCCGGCCAAATGCTTGTGCTTAGCCACTTTGCCACCGACATAGCCTTGTATGTCCCGTTCGGTGAGCCCTTGCGATGCCAAATCTAGCCTTGCCACGACGTATGCGCGAGGATATTAGCTACCGTCGACGACTAAACCTACCACGGCGGCATCCAACATGTCCTCGTGCTGCAAGAGCACAGCGTCAAGCTCAGCAGGAGTAACTTGGAAACCGTAGACTTTGATGATCTCCTTTTTCCTGTCCACAACCCACCAGAGGTCATTTTTGACCAAGACAAGGTCACCGGTCTTCAGCCAACCATCTGTTGTCATATGTAGGCTAAACAAGCATGATAGGGACATCACTGCAAACGACATTGTCTATGACTTGGAGACCGCCTATCGGCGCGGAGTTCTTGTACCGAAACAGGGCCGCATGGAATCTCCCAATCTGACCATAGGAAATGTTGGAGTTGACTGCCCAGGCCCCCAACCTCACGCTCAATGTCACAAAAGCTGTATCAAGCAGAACTCAGACTTGCGTATTTGCCAGTTTTGGCGTCTTGATTCAGCTGGCTGTTTGGACCAGCTCAGGACTCGCTACCTACCACTGGAGGCTTTATAGCGGCCGGGCAATCGAATCATACGGATATCCATTATTTCTCTCTGGTAGGCTCTCGTCATAGTTCTCTATGATTTATCTGACAAGTATCTGGAAACTGAACAATTGGCGACCCAGGTAGCGTTTTGCTAAGCGTTGGCATTATGCTGTGTTCATGTAAGTATCACGCGGTTGACAAGAAATGCCGGACTAAACTTAAAACTACAGACACAATTGAGTCTTCGACTGACGAACTTGATTTTGAACTGGCTAGCCCCTCAGATGCGCTGAAGATAATAAGAATTCAGCGAGCCTGCACTGTCGGCGAGCAATATTACGGCTTGCCTCGATCTGATGTGGCCGTCGCAAAGTGAGAGCCCTGCATTGGACCACCACTGTTGTTGTCCTGGGAGTGACCTTCATCATGACTGGTGTTCTATCTTATGTTCGCAAGGGACTTTCCGCGGTTCCCAACCCAAAACCAATTGACCTGAGAGAGGATGAAGAACTTGGATTGCACTAGATGCCGCTCAGTTGAAAGGATGGGAGATCCTCCACGGCAGGTACCGAGGAAGCACACCGGAGGGTACTATATGTGACCCTGTAGCAATCAAAGTTGGTGACGACTCCAAATCCTACCTGACTACTAAGGTGGTTGAAGTGCAAGAAGAGACGGAGCGACTCGTTTCCTGGAACAGCAATACGGGTATTCTTGCATCCCAATTAGCAGACGCAATTCACGCCACCTTACAGCTTGTCATGGAGCAAGAGGGCGAACTGACTGTGGACGACAATAACTTGAAGGTTTTCATCTATAAATGGTTTGCTATCACAAAATCGAACAATGTGCGGCTTTTGACGGAGAATAGGAACGGTCCGAATGAACCTCCTCCTTCTGAGCGGAGCTTTCAAAGCAGTTACTACAGTTACAATACTTACACTACTTCAAGCAATCGCTCTACTTCCTTTGTTGAGGTTGTGGAGTCGCATGATATACCTGACCGAGATCCTCGCTCTTCAATAAATAGTATTTTCGAGGCCTTGGACGTCCACCGTCGATCTAATCGAGAGCCACTCTCCACTGGTCACGCCCCCGAAGTTGGCGATGGAAAGCCACACTCTACCAGGGGTAGCTCTGAAGTCGCGGACTTCAGAGAGTGGAAACAATGCATTCAACTTGTACTTGAGCGAGGCCATATCAAGTGAAGAATTCTCTAAAATTTAGCAGGAAGAAGATCGTACGGCCTCTCACGTACGGCCAACTTCGGATGAGTCGAGAGCGGAGGGTTTGCCGTCGATTGACAGGACAGAAAGTAGAAGAATAGAACGAAAGAGGAGGCGAGGGAGTAGACTTGGGAGATGAAGCTGACTCTATCCTCTATGGCAAATCTATACCCAGAGATGATGATGCCATGCTTGCGAACTTTCCCAAGTTTCCTGGACTTGGTAAACAAGCCACCAGTCAAGGTCCACAGAATTATTCAGAAAATTTACAGGATCAGAGACAGATTCCGGGAAGCTACGACCCAAGAGTCAATAATGATCTCGCAATTGAAGACAAGGGTGTAACAACAGGGCCACAAGGTGAGCATGGGTTACTTCCCGACCAGTCTGCGAGAGGATATGGTCCGAGCAATGGCCTATGGGTGCTAACTGAAAGAGAGTCATCTATACCACCCAGGGTGAATGAGGATAGGCCAAAGGTAAGTGTCACGGAAGGGGCGGAATTGGAAGAAGAGAAAGACTTGAAGGGAGGCAAGCTCGGGGAAGAAGAAAAGGACCTAGTTCCAAGTCAAAATCTCCATTCAGATGAAGTTACGCCGACTGTCTATGCCGTGTGGATAGAGCAAACGACAGGTGCTCTTTAGGTTCCGTTTCCAGCACCAGATCAGCTGAGAACCCTAGATCTCGACCAAATGCAAATCAAAGTCTCGGGACAGCACCCTGGGGGATTTAGTAAGTACCCTGTGTTTGGGTATGTAGTTGCATCGGCGTCGAGGTGAGTGGTCAGGTGCTGTTCCTACCCGTGGCCCTTGTAAGCAACCCTAATTTTGTCCAGGACCTGGCGTCAAACAGAGATTAGTGCCGAAAAACCTGGCACTCAGAACGATGACAAGAGACTGCCGCACCCCAGTACGTCAGTGATACTGAACAGGTCTGAAGTGGCCTCCAGAGATGTCACCACAGAATCCATGTTGTTTGTAACAGATCTGCCTCGCAGATAGTCATGTAAACTTTACACATAGTCGAAGAGAGCTGCGTAAGAAGTATGGCGCGAGCGTTTAGTGACATAGGGGCCTAGAAACGAGACTGAGCACGGCTGATGGGAAGGATGGGGAGGGTGAGCAGATGCTGAACAGGCTGAGCAGCTCAGGGTGAGGCTGAGCTGAAGTTGAGCCAAGTCACATGATGCGTGAGTAAAGCGGCAGGCCGCGGTCCTAAACGGGTGCCAAGACCAGATCCTTTATCGCCCGCGAATACCAAGATATGATGGTAACCACTGTCATCTTTCAGCTCAATTCTTAAGTCTACCGATAATGCCGCGAAAGACTACCGGCTGCTGGACTTGCCGAGCTCGCAAGAAAAGGTGCGATGGTGCTCACCCGGCCTGCTCATCCTGTACTTTTCGATCCATCATATGCTATGGATACGATACTAAACCCCCGTGGATGGATGGCGCTTCAGTTGAGCGACACATGATGGATCTCATCCAAACACAGATCAAAGAAAGCTATCGGCGAAGACGAACCCGACGTCCCAGGAGCTCGCCTATCAGTCAGGTCTCCCCTTATTGCCAGGATAGCACTTCACACGTTTCCACCAGTACATCTCTCGAATATGCAGCCCCATCGTCACCACACCAACGACGATTCTCTTCCCAGTGGTCTCAGCGAAACACGAGCCTGACAAGAGGAAAATCTCCCCAAGAGATGGCAAATACCACCCCTGAAGATGGTCAGCACAATTCTACAATCGATAACTCTCATCAATCTCCAAATGGTGCAACCGTATATGCATCTCTCAACTGCGACATCGGATCTGAGGCGGCAACCACGTCCCTTGCACTGAGCGAAACTGAAGCCAACCTAGTTATGTACTACTTTGACCATGTGTTCTCGCGCTTTGCACCATGGTTCAAATATTCCGCAGCACACGATGGCCGAGGGTGGCTCCTCAATCTATTTCTGCGCTCTCGACCACTTCTCATGGCCGCCATCTGCATCAGTGCTTGCGATAAAGCACAATTCATCCTGGGCCCACTTAGTCATGTACCTCAGCCCTATCATGCCCTGGAGATGCAGAATTTACAGGCTGTTGCCAGTGTACGCGACCATCTTGACCGGTTGACTCTGAGATCTGGCCCTGGTCAAATGGCAGCTGCCGTCGAAGCTCTGGCGTGTATCATACACCTGATGTTCTTTGAGGTTTGTGGATTTCATAACTTTCCTCGCTATCTTCATCTTCAATTTGTCCTCGTTTGATTACTCCTTGCTGCCTATATGCCATCTCCCTGCACTTTTCACCACTGGCCAACAAGTAATCCGGTCATTTCTTTAGCTATGGATTCCTAGAAAAGGATTGAACTCCCAGAATGATTGGTCAATGCATCTAGACGCTGCCAGTGCTCTCTTAAGCACCCTTGATATGGCTGCAGTACCGTCCGCCACCGAAAACGCCCATGACTGCCCTCCGAATGGCCATGCCACGGGAGTCAATATTCCTGTTCACTTACTTTCCGACGGCGAACGGTCAGCTTTCGAGTTCTTCCTTGGCTTTTACGCGTACACACTGGTGAATGCGACAGCTACTTTCGGTTTGACTCCACAGACTGCAAGCATGATCCATCGGATTCCTTTCATGTTTTCACCTCACCGGAATAAATTCAAATTGCTCCGCGGTTGCGAAGACTGGATAATGCTCACCATTCTCGACATAGTGACTCTCAGGGATTGGAAGGAGAAAGCGCTACAAGCTGGCAGGCTCAGCATCCGAGAATTGAATTCCCGTGCTGCTGTTATTGAGGAGAAGCTCCAAGAAGGAGCTGCACGCAGCAGTCTCCCTGAAGCTTCCCCCATGGCTGAAGATGGCAATAATAGACGGAGGTCGACCACACCCTCTACTCCGCCGACACCGTCGTTGCCTTCTGAAATATTCGAAGAGGAAGTTCGTATGATGACCAGCACTTTTATTCATGGAGCATTGGTATTCCTCAACGTCGTGGTCTCAGGATTCTACCCCAACATTCTTGAGATCAGAACCTCCGTACTCAAAACACTCACGGCACTAGAGTACATGCGCGCTCACTCAGTGGTCAATATTCCTTCTTGGCCGTATTTAGTCGCAGGGTGCTTAGCACAGGAGACAGAATATCCTCGATTCCGTGCGCTCGTCACACCATTCGTGCCAGGAAAAGTACCTTTAGTAATGACTATGTGGTCATTGGAGGTTTTGGAAGAATGCTGGAAGGTCAGAGCCTCTCAACCAGAAGAACAAGAGACCTGCAGCTGGGTCACAGCCATGAGAAATGGCGGCACCCGGTATCTACTGTTGTGACACAGTCATCGAACAACCAATATCAATTAGGAATGTCTCTCTCCAAGCCATAGGTGGAGCTTTGGGATCTTATTACTTGGCGGCTAGAGCTTCAGAGATCAACTCTACAAGACAAATAATCTTTTCTTCTTGGAATCTACGCCCAACTAGTTGCATACCAACAGGAGTTCCGTGTTCCAATTCAGGGTCATCTACAGAGATTATGGTTAGCCATTCGAGATCTGATCGCCCTCTCCGCGAAATAGACTGACATTGCTCCCAGCGCTCCTTATCCTGATCGCTTATCGGTTGATAGTTGGTGTCGCGAACATCAATGTCTTTATCCACTTTGGTGACAGGGAACACAGCCGATGTATAGTCTAGTGTGTTGACCCAAGGCGTATATCCTACTCGATATGTCAGAATGACAGGTGATCATGAGGTCTAACTACAAGACCTACCGGCGGGCATCGGCTTGTCGAAGGCGAATGCCGCTACTGGTGACACTGGGGTCAGAATAGCATCAACTGGTCTCCCTGACTTGGTCAGTTTTGCGGTGCTGTTCCAATAATCCATATATTCCTTCTGATATTGTCGAAGCCTGACGTTGGTATCCCAGATCTGATCGGCTGTCTTTGGCGTTTTCGGCTTCCCATCGTCGCCATAGTATAATTCTGTGACGAACGGCGGGGGCGGTTCTCCTGAAAGTCCGGTGTGATGCCAGATATCCAGGCCTCCGTCGGCAGTGTACGCTTCAAACTTTGAACAAATTAAGCGTATATCCTCGAACATTCATTGGTATCGAACTTACAGCAAATGCCAGTGCAGCCTTATGAGAAGGTGGATCCCAATCTATTACTTCATGGCCCATTGAAGTGACGATTTGAACCACTTTTTCAAACGCCCGCTTGACTGCTGGTTGAGGGTTGAGTTCCCCATCACTGAAGAGCAGGCCAAACGTGAGCTTGCCATCCGGGGGCGCCTGGGTAAACTCCGCCTCTCGCCACGGCAAGTTGACAACCGCTGGGTCGTGAAGCCATGGTTGCTGACTTAGTATGGATTGCATCATCAATTTCAAACTTCCAATCGATGTTGCCATTGGCCCGCAAACCGAAGGGATGCTGTTCTGCCCTGGCATACTGTTGGCCGCGCCCACATAGGGGAGGCGCCCAAATGAAGGTTTAATACCATAGAGTCCATTTAATCCCGAGGGAATTCTTTTTCACACCTAGTCAGCCTTGCCAGATACGATGACGATGTATGATTGAAGAGGACTGCAGCTTACCTGATACTGCCACCGATGTCTGTACCGAACCCAATTGGGCTGCCACGCATACTGATGAGGGCCCCTTCTCCTCCCGAACTCCCACCGCAACTCACCATGCGATTGCTAGGGTTAAGGGTAAAACCAACGATATTGTTGCCTGTTATCCCACTCATAACAGTGTGCGGGAGGCTAGTTTTGCAGTATACTACCGCACCAAGCGCTTTGGCTTCACGCACTAACTCGCTCTCGACGTTCTTCTCCTTTCCAGTGCCCTTGACGCCCTCGAATGTATCAATCCATCCCACATAGCCCATGGTTGTCTCGACATCTTTGACGTGAAATTGGTCCTTGAAACTCACGGGGAGTCCATGGAGTGGGCCGGTGGGGCCATTGCCAGCGGCGAATGCCGAGTCAAGATTTTTCGCATGTTCGATGGCCTGATCGAAGAATATTTCGTGCAGGCAATTAGTCTGTGGAAATAGAAACCACGTATTAGCAAAGGCGCGTCATGCGGTGCTGCAATGCCGCAAATACTAACCAACTGATGAGCCAGTGCTGCTCGATGGCAGAAGGCTGTGACTACTTCTGTTGCTGTCCATTTGCCAGTCGTGGTGTTTTCTGTGATTTTCACGGCGTCACTTTCGGTGATTTCAATCTCCTGCGCAGACAGGAACTGCTGGACGTACGGCCCGGTGACATCCTTTTGAGCCTCAGCCGACGGTATCGGTTCAGGTAGTCGCCATTCTGCTGGGATCTTTGCGAGAGTGGATTCCCTCTTCTTGAGCCCTCGTTCTTGCCAAGTCGAAGCCATGTCCAGTTGTCCTAAACTTGTGTGATCGAGGCACTGCTTGTGAATCCGTCTCTTTTATGCTCTTAAATATGTTGCGAAAGGGTCAAAATTGACAACCGCGGCTACCAGAATATGGTTTCCTACCGAGGGAGTCTCAAAGAGATGCGGATTATGCATTGCAGCTCCCGCTTACCGGTGTAATCATGCCGGCCGGGATCCAGACTATGTTCCTTATCATAGTATCCATGTAAATCGCAAGATTTAGGATATGTGACAAATTGAAATATACTATGGAACGGGAGATTGCATATCAGTAGTATATGGCGTATCAACTCTGAACAGCCTGTTCAAGGCCGATGCGAAGAGGTATATGTCCTAATGAGATAGGCTTAGGTTTTTGAGAGCGAACATCAACCGCGGCTACGACCTCTGGTCCAATAAACTCACGCCCTTGAGCGCCGTTGTCAACGGCGGGTAAAATTAGCGTAGCCTCAATTGATAGTCAACCGCGGCTATGTTGTTCAGAACTCGTTATCAGGTCCCGCAAGAGACAAGGTCTGGAGACCACAGGCGTCCCTTATCTTGGATTCTGTAGAGAGACATACACTATCTTGAATACATGTTGAGACGTATACTATATAAACATGGCCGAGACAAGGAGCAGGAAGACCTCAAATCAAGCAAACAATTTTGTCAGAATCGATTCCTTACAGCCGCGAGCACATCAAAACTATGTCTAGTTATTCAGTTGGGCCTGAGCTGCAGGTCCTCGGCCCTGGGGTGGGATATGGAATCATTGCGGGAATAGGCGCGGTCTTCAGTCTGGTCATGATCCTGACCACCCGCTTCCAGAACCGATATTTTGCCTTTTCAACCAAACAATCGGAAGAGTTCAACACTGCGTCGCGAAGTGTCAAGCCGGGCTTGATTGTCGCAGGGATCGTGTCCGCGTGGACTTGGTCGGCCACTCTTTTGACCAGCTCCACATTCGCCTACGGCTTCGGTATCTCGGGCCCAATGTGGTACGCGGCACTTGGTTCGTCCCAGGTGATTCTGTTCGCATTGCTCTCACTTCGAGTCAAGAGAGACGTTCCCGGGGCACATACATTTCCAGAAATTGTGCTCGCCCGTCATGGTCATGGTGTGTTGTGCCGTCTGGGGGTGTGCCAGCATCAGTAAAGTACTTACATAACTTTAGTGGCGCACGGAATTTTCACTTTCTTCGGTTGGGTGGTAAATATGTGTAAGTGTCCCATCACCTTAATGGGGTGAAGCACGAGAGAATCGCAGACTGACTCCGCCATGAACAGTCGTTGGTGCAACATTGATCCTTGGTGGGTCGCAGGTTCTGGCAGGACTATCTGGGGTCAACGTCTATGCTGCCTGCTTCATCGTGAGAATATCCTTTAAACGAGCTGAAAGAGAGGCTTACATGTCGTTAACACAGATTCCCATCGCTGTGGCAGCATATGTCATCCAAGGAGGTCTTCGCAGTACCTTTGTTGCCGACTATCTCCACACCGTGATCCTTTTTGTGGCTATCTTCATATTTGCCTTCAAGCTCTACACTTCAGACGATTTTGCTGGCAGTCCAGGTCGAGTCTATGATCTATTAGTCGAGGCATCCAAAGCAACTCCGCTCCCGGGAAACCGTCACGGCTCATGGCTGACGTTTCAATCGGAAACGGGTCTCAAATTCGCAGCCTTGATCTTCTTAGGCAGTTTCTCTGTCGTATGGTTGGACCAAGCTTACTGGCAACGCGCGATTGCTTCAAAGCCAGAGACGAGCGTCCAGGCATATCTATTGGGCGGTGTAAGTACAGAGCATCTGCTCGAAGCTATCAACATCACGAGTCCTATCAATCCATACTGACAACAATCTAGCTTGCCTGGTATGGTATACCCTATGCATTTGCTACTGCCATGGGACTAGGTGCCGTCGCATTGACAAGCTCGCCATCATTTCCTACATATCCCAACCCTCTTACATCTGCGCAGGTTGGAGGTGGATTCTCAGCCCCTGCGACAGCGATTGCCTTGATGGGAAAGAATGGTGCCGCGTTGATGCTTTTGTTGCTCTTCATGGCAATTACATCTGCGGCGTCCGCTGAGCTTATCGCCGTCTCTTCGTTGTGGACATTCGACGTTTACAAACTCTACATCAATCCTTCGGCTTCCTCTTCGCAATTGGTCACTCAATCCCACTACGGGATTGTGGTGTATTCCTTGACATTGGCGGCCTTCTGCTGCGGAATGATCTCCAGTGGACTCGATATTACATGGCTGATCACAGCTGGAGGTGTGCTTGTTGGCGGAGGGGGAATCCCGCTTGGGCTCATGGTCATTTTCCCAGGATGGGTTTCAACCACAGCCGCCATTGGAGGCCCCCTGATTGCAACACCTTCCGGACTGATCGCCTGGTTTGTTACTACACACATGAGATCAGGATCGATCACTGCTGTCACAACCGGTGATCTGACCAACTCTTTAGCCGGAAGTGCCACCGCTTGTGGCGCAGGTGCCGTTGCGGTTGTCGTTTTGACCGTCCTCTTCCCATACAAGTACACTTCGATAGATCCCGCACATATAGCCCGTGTCCAGAAGATTCGAGGAACCATGCCTATGCAAGGACAGGAACCTATCAACGAAGTAGGCTTGACTGTGAGTGCGGCAATCATCGAGACAAAAGCTGGAAAATCTGGCGAGCTCGATACCGAGAACGCAGCGACAACCGCAGCGACAATCACTTCCCTCCCAGAAGCAGGGGCTCCGACAGGCAATGAGATTGTTGACTATCTGACCGCCAACCACATCGAGCCTCTGGACTTCAACTCCTATCGTCGAGCCCGACGGCTAGCTTATTGGAGTTGTGCGGTCTTCTTCGTTCTTGCCATTATATTGTTCCCATTCACGTTCTATGGAACGGGGTATATTTTCACCAAAGCCGCATTCACAGGCTGGGTGGTTATGAGTTTAATCTGGGTCTTTTTCAGCGGTTTAGCTTGCATTGTTTGGCCGATTGTCGAAAGCTATCCAACTTTGAGGGATATGACCCAAATGCTCATTCACGACGTGTCGTCTAAGAAGCCGAACACAGCCACGACTGTAGACAATACTCCAGCGGAACTATAGGAACATGAACAGACCTCGGGGGGAAAGATCTGGCTCTTGCGGGTGGGGAAAACGGGTTCGTGTTGTTTGTGCTGTCCCCCTGGCCATCCGTTTGGTTCCAGTTTTCAGTAGA
>Ga0105239_10003393_pt1 | contig 19540 bp, 17 predicted proteins | sample KBSC44metaG_FD_92761 | JGI IMG/M metagenome (GOLD analysis project Ga0105239, IMG submission 92761) | Corn rhizosphere microbial communities from Kellogg Biological Station, Michigan, USA - KBS C4-4 metaG | ecosystem: Host-associated > Plants > Roots > Rhizosphere > Soil | place: Michigan, USA...
AAGTCAGGCGGATTTCGGGCCCGTGGCCTCACCCGACATCCCGACTCTGACAAGGCAAAGGAACTTGTGAAGCTGGGCGCGGAAGTCGTTACTGCAGAATTAGATGACCAGGCGAGCCTCGAGCGTGCCTTCAAGGGTGCGGCGGCCGCCTTCTGCGTCACCAACTTCTGGGAGCACTTCTCGCCCGAGAAGGAATTGGCCCAGGCCACCAATCTGGCCCGCGCCGCGAAGCAGGCCGGCGTGCCGCACGTAATGTGGTCGACGCTGGAAGACACCCGCCGCTGGGTGCCCCTGAGCGACAACCGGATGCCGACGCTCAAGGAGAAGTACAAAGTCCCACATTTCGACGCCAAGGGCGAGGCGGACCAGATCTTCAGCGACCTGGTCCCCGCCACGCTTCTGCTGACCTCGTTCTATTGGGAGAACTTCATCTACTTCGGGGCCGGGCCGAAGCCGGGCCCCGACGGAGTGCTCGCGCTCACGTTCCCCCTCGGAGACAAGAAGCTCCCGGGTATTGGGGTGGAAGACATCGGCAAGTGCGCCTACGGAATCTTCAAGCGCGGGCCGGAGTTTATCGGAAAGAAGGTCGGCATTGCGGGCGAGCACCTGACCGGCGCCCAGATGGCCGCGAAGATGAGCAAGGCCCTGGGACGCGAAGTACGCTATAACGACGTGCCCGCCGATGTGTACCGCAGCTTCGACTTCCCCGGCGCGGACGACCTGGGGAACATGTTCCAGTTCAAGCGCGATTTTCAGGAAGCATTTTGCGGTCCGCGCAGCGTCGAGTTCTCCCGCAGCGTAAACCCTGAGCTCCAGACGTTCGACCAGTGGCTCGCGCGGAACAAGGATAAGATCCCGCTGGACTGAGGGGCCGGACCCGCGCTCAGGTCGCGTGGGCCCAGCGAAGCTCCCGGTAGAACAGCTCGTACTCCAACCGCTCCGACTCGTCGTGCCACGGCGGCTCCGGCTCCCGCGCCGTGGCAAAGGCGACCACCTCCCGCATCACCGCCGGCGCTCGCACGACACCACTGTGCCCCAGCCCGGTAGTGGTGATCAGCTTGGCACCCGGCCACGCGGCCGCGATCCAGGCACCCTCCTCCCAGGGGACCTTCTCGTCGTTTTCGTCGTGCGCGATGAGCAGCGGAACGGTCAATCCACGCGCGACTCGGGGAATGTTGAGATCGCTCCAGCGCATCCTGAGCCGCCGCTCGCTCCGCGCCCGCATCCGCGCCACGACGTCGCTCCGCAAGCCAAACCGTCGAGCAAAGGCGCCTACCCACGCGGCCGGGTCGGCCGGCGGAGCCAGGAGCACGAGTCGCTGAACGCAGAGTCCCCACGAAACCGCCAGCGCCACCGCTGCCGCGCCGAGCGAGTGCCCGATCACGGCCTGCGCGGCGCCTTCCCGCTCGATCACGGCCAGCAGAGCCCGGGCGAACTCGGGGATCGAGCTCATCCCTCCGCCTGAGGCTCCATGGCCGGGCGCGTCGAAGGTGACGACCGAGTAGCCCGCATCGAGCAGCGGCGGGGCGAGCTCGATCAGCCGGCTGCCCCGCGAGCCCCAGCCGTGTACCAGATACACCGCCGGTCCCTGACCCCAGCGCCAGCCCACCACGCGCCGCCGCTCGACCCGCAGCTCGAACCGCTTGGCCCGGGCAAGAAGCGCCTTGGCGGCAGCCGGTGGATCACCCCGCCCGCGCGGCGGCGTGAAGAACAGGCGCTCAGCCGCCCACGCCGCCACCCCGGGCGAAACGGCCTGCAGCGCGCCCAGTCCCATCCGGAGGGCGCTCACCACTGGGCCCCCTCGAGCAGGCGGCGAAACGCCCGCCGCGCCCGCCGCTCGGCCTGGGCATCTGCCAGAAGCCGGGCGTGGAGATGGTACGAGAGCATGACGCCATAGAGGTCCTGCGCGAACTGCTCCGGGTCGGCATCGGCGCGGAACTGACGCGCTTCAACGCCGTAACGGAAGGACCTCGCGACAAGCTCCAGCCACCCGCGTTGAAACGCCACCAGGCAGTCACGCACCGGGCCCGGGCGATCGTCCAGCTCGCTCGAGGCCGCGACGAACACGCACCCGCCCGGCAGCGCTTCAGCTTTTTCCCAGGCTAGCCACCGCTCGAAGAGCGCCCGCATCCGGGGCGCGCCCCGTGGCTTCTTGAGCGCGGGCCGGACTACCTCTTCGGTAAACCGGGCGGCGGCATGCTCCAACACCTGGACCTGGAGGGCTTCCTTGGAGCGGAAATGGGCGAAGAGCCCGCTCTTCGAGAGATGGAGGTCTTCGGCGAGGGCGCCGATGGTGAGGCCGGTGAGTCCGACCTGGCTGGCCAGGCCCGCCGCGTGGGCGAGGATGGCGTGCCGGGTCTCGGTGCCTTTGCTCATGGCCCATAAATAGCACGATCGTTCGTACTGCGCAAGAAGCTCGTTGAGTCCGGATCGGCCAGTGACCGCGGTGGACGCCGTCCCCGGGCTACATAGGTTTACCGCGACCTTCTTCCAGCAGCTGAAAACGCCGCCCTAATGCGCTGGTTCCTCGCGGCAGTTCATCTCCTCGCTCTCGGCGTCGGCCTCGGCGCCGTCTGGGCTCGCGGCCGCGCCTTGCGGGGCGAGCCGGATGTGACCGGACTCCGTCGCGCCTTTGCGGCGGACAACTGGTGGGCTCTCGCGGCGGTGCTCTGGATCGCGAGCGGCCTCGCTCGCGCGTTCGGCGGGTGGGAGAAAGGATCGGCGTACTATCTCCACAACCACTTCTTCTGGGGCAAGATGGCGCTGCTGGGCGTGATCCTCGTTCTGGAGGTCAAGCCCATCGTGACGCTCATGCGCTGGCGAATTCAGGTGAAGCAAGGCCGACAGCCGGACACCCGCGCCGCGCCCGCGCTGGCGACGATCAGCTTTCTGCAAGCAATCCTCGTCATTCTCATGGTGATCTTGGCCACCGGAATGGCTCGCGGCTACGGAGTACCTCATCCGTGACGGCGGCGGCGGCGCAACCTCCGATGCCCGAGACCACGGAGCCCGCCGATCCGTCACTCCCGCTCTGCGAGGTGCTGGAGCGGGAGTACGCCGCGATCACCGGCGAAACCGTCGCGGCGACATACGACTGGCGGTTCACGCCGGAGCAGATTCTCGAGCCCGTGCGCCTCGCGGACCGGCTGCGGGATGCCGAAGACCGCGCGTCGTGGAACCTCGGCCGTGGTGAGCTCGCGGAACTGGTCCAGCGGTTGAAGAAGCTCGGCCCTGACGCGGACCCGGACGTCCTGGGGCAGGTCCTGGCCGACAGCCTCAACCAGGTCCTGTTCCGCCGCGAGCTGTACGACGCCAACACCGAAGATCATTTCGACGGCATCAGATTCCGGTCCCAAACGATGGATCGGATTGTGATCGGGCCAGAGCAGCCGGGCGACTGTGTGATTCGCAACCGGCTCATTCTGGAAGACACATTCTTCGAGCTCGAGAAGGTGTACGACCGTCGTCTGAAGGCCGTATATCGGAAAGTCCACCAGCGGAAGCTTGCCGCTCTGTGCCTGTCCGGCGGCGGCATCCGCAGCGCGACCTTCGCGCTGGGTGTGGTGCAGGGCCTCGCGCGCTACGGGATCCTCGACCATTTCCACTACCTGTCCACCGTCTCGGGCGGGGGCTACCTCGGTGGCTGGCTCAGCGCCTGGATCCGGCACGCCAGCCTGTCGGAGGTCGTGCAGCAGCTGGCGGCACCGACCGTTCGACCGCTCGAGCCGGAGCCCACCCCGATCTGGCATCTGCGAACCTACAGCAACTACCTGAGCCCACGGCTCGGTCTTCTGTCGGCCGACAGCTGGACCCTCGTCGCGACCTATCTTCGCAACCTCATCCTCACCTGGCTCGTGGTCGTGCCGCCGCTGATCGGCGCAGCATCGGCGCCGATCGCGCTCACGACCATGGTGGCGTGGGGTCCCACTCACGGACTGTGGTGGCAGGTGCAACTCGGGCTCACGATCGGGCTGCTGCTTCTCGCAGCGATCTGGGCCGTTCTTGCCATCCGTTACGTGCACCGAAACCGGCCGGTCTCGGCCGCGCCCAGCGAGCGAAGCGCGCTCGACGACGCCAAGCGTGACCAGCGCACCTTTCTTCGAAACTGCTTGTGGCCGCTGGTGGGAAGTGCAGTGATCGCCGTGCTCTGCTGGGCCTGGATCTCCCGACAGGTGGTCACCTGGCCGCGGCCTTTTGTGTTTCCGCTTGCCTTCGCCCTTTGTGGCACCGTAATCCATTGGCTGGGCTGGCGTCTCGGTCGCGCGGGCATGCGGCTCGCGTCGGGCGGCCTGGGCGAGGGCGCGTTCATCGCGGTCGTGGGACTGATGGGTGGCTTGGGCGTGTCCCTCCTGGCGTCCTATGTGCCGCAACTCCTCGAGACCGACCTGGGCTCGGACCTCTACGCGTGGCTGGGCGTCCCTGCCCTGCTCCTGCTGGTTCTGCTCTTCAGTCACATCTACATCGGCTACACCAGCAGAACCCAGGTGGAGGCAGTCCGCGAGTGGTCCGCCCGCTTCAGCGCGTGGCTCCTGATCGTATCGGTGGCGTGGCTCTTCGGTGTCGGACTCATCCTGCTCGGCCCCGAGGCATTTCGGCTGCTGGTGGCGAATCGGGGCGAGCGTGCCGTCCGGATCTGGCAGGCGGTCACCGGCGTGATCGGTGTGCTGTCGGGGGTCATCACCCTGCGTGCAGGAGGCGGTGCGGCCACACCGGCAACCCAGCGTCCCGCCGGGACACCGATGAATCTCCCCCTCATGCTCGCCGCGCCCGTGTTCATCGTCTTTCTCGTCGTGCTGATGGGCTGGGCGAGCCGCTCGCTCATCGGGGCCCTGGAAACGCTGGCAGTCCGGATCCCCGCGGTCGCAAACCTGGGTTGGTTCGCATTCATCCTCATCAGTCTGATTGTGCCCGGCGTGCTCATCTGGTTCGGGGCCTGGACTGCGAAGCGGGTGGACACCAACAAGTTCTCGCTTCACGGGATGTATCGATCCCGGCTGATTCGCGCCTATCTCGGTGCTTCTCGGCCCGCCGGCGAGCGCGACCCGAATCCGTTCACCGGATTCGACAACAAGGACAACGTCTGGTTGAAGGATCTGTGGCCCTTGGAGGCGCCTTTCGTCGAAGCCGAACGGAAACTGTTTCACGTCGTGAACGTGGCCCTCAACCTCGTCGGCGGAGCGAACCTCGCCTGGCAGCAGCGCAAGGCGGAATCCTTCACCTTCAGCCCGCTCCACTGCGGCGCGCACAATCACGGCTACCGTCCGACCCAGCGCGCGAAGGGCGACCCTGTGCGCCGCTACTACGGAGGCCAGGACGGCGCCAGCCTGGGCACGGCGATGACCATCTCGGGCGCCGCGGTGAGTCCCAACATGGGGTACCACTCCTCTACCGTGATCTCGTTTCTCCTCACGCTATTCAACGTCCGCCTGGGCTGGTGGCTGGGCAATCCGGGGCACGCGGGCCGCGAGGTGTACGACCGGTCGTACCCCGACTCTTCGCTCAAGCTGATCATTGATGAAGCCGAGGCACACACCGACAGCAAGCATCCGTACGTGTACCTCTCGGACGGGGGGCATTTCGAGAACCTGGGACTGTACGAGATGGTCATGCGTCGCTGCCACACCATCGTGGTCAGCGACGGCGGCTGCGATCCGGCCGGAGCGTTCGAGGACCTGGGAAACGCTATTCGAAAGATCCGGGTGGACTTCGGGATCCCGATCGAATTTCAGGAAGTGAAGATCTATCCCCGGAATGACGAAGCGGATGTAGCAGCCGGCAAGTACTGCGCGATCGGCAGCATTCGATATTCCTGCGTGGACGACAACGCAGCAGATGGGATCCTGGTCTACATCAAGCCGGCCTTCTACGGGTCGGAGCCCAAGGACGTCTTCAATTACGCTCAGACCAGCAAGACCTTCCCTCACGAGACCACGGCCGACCAGTTCTTCAGCGAATCCCAATTCGAGAGTTACCGCGCGCTGGGCTCGCACGTGGTGGACCAGATACTGGGAAGCTGGTCCCCTGGAGCGGACCCTCAGCTCCCTCCCCTGGCTCGGCTGGTCCGCCGAGCAGTCGACTACGTGGACCGGCCCGCCGTGGCCTGAGCGGAGCCTGGTCCAACCTCACTGCTTCACAAACGCATTCACCAGCGGCTGGACCCAGGCGAAGAGCGCGCTCCGGAGCTCGGGAAACTCCGAGCTGAGCAGCGCGAGCAGCGGCACCACCGCAAAGGTGAAGAGGTTGAGGATGAAGCTCGCGTTCCGTAAGGGTCGGGCAACGTCGCGATGGTGGTGCCCAGCGCAAACGTGTCGGCAGCTGCGGCGCTCGCCGCGGGCCAATGCGCGCCGAAGAAGGCATGTACCAGATCGGCGCCCCGCGGGCTCGGTGGGAGCGGGGGTTCTTTTTGAGGAGGAGCCTGAGGAGCAGCCGCACTGCTGGACTCCGCCGGCGCGGGGCCGGCCGATCGCTGCGATTGGGTCGCGACTGCCGCGACCGCAATCGCAGCCAGACCCAGGGCAGCGACGCGGTTGTCCATCAGGCCCTGCGCAGAGGTGTGGGCCCCGCTTCCAGCGGAGGCAGAGTATGTTGCACCGACGTAACCAGGTTGCGGCGGGAAGCGCGTCCCGGCAAGGGCTCGATTGCGACACGGGAGGTCGAAAATGCGACATCACGACGACGTCCCTCGCGCATTGCTCCATGGCATCATCGTCGAATACCAGGCGCGCTCCTACCATGAGCTCGCGCGACACCTCGGCCAGGACGACGTACGGACCGTGCGTGGGCCCGACGGACGCGAATATCAGATCGAGATCGAAGCGATCTGGGACGACCAGCCCGGCGGTGCGATTCGGGTGGTCGGTGCCATTGACGACGGGTCCTTCAGACCAGGCCTGCCTCTGAGCGAAGACTTCCTGGCGATGCCGGAGGGGAAGTTCATCAGCGAGAGCTAACGACAATGCCTCATGTGACCCAGACCGGCTTGACCATCCGCACACCCACGGCTGACGATGCAGTGCGATTAGCGGCTTTGAGCACGGAGCTCGGCTATCCCGCTGATGCCGCCCGGATCGGCGCACGGCTCGCGCGACTGCTCGACCGCCCCGACCACTGCCTGCGGTTGGCCACGTTGCCGACTGGAGAAACGATCGGATGGATCCATGCCTTCGAGCATTGCGTCCTGGAAGCTGATCCCTGGTGTGAGATCGTGGGCCTGGTGGTGGACGCCAACCACCGCGGCCACGGCGCCGGCCGCACATTGGTCGCCGAGGTGGAACGCTGGGCCCGTGGGCACCATCTCAGGACCCTGAAGGTTCGCAGCAACGTGGTCCGCCCGGAGTCACATCCGTTCTATCAGCGCTTGGGGTTTGAACGCATCAAGACCCAGCACGTGTATCGCAAAGCGCTGGAGTAGGAGGTCCGCTGGCCCACACTGCCGCTCTCGGGTTCCGAATCAAGTCGGGATGGGCGGTGGCCGTCCTCGTCGAGGGTACTGCGGCGTCGCCACGGGTCCTCGACCGTCACATTGTGGAGTTGTCCGACCCCCACGTTCCGGCGGCTCGGCAGCCTTATCACGCGAGCACCGGCGTCTCACGGGAGCCGGATTCACCGGAGCTTCACCGCCTGATCGCCGGCATCGAGTCATTCGCCCGGCACTCGCTACTCAGTCTGATGAACCGCGTTGCGCCACCCGACCGGCGACTGCGCGGCGCCGGCATCGTGGTGGGAAGCGACATCGATCCCGCTCGAATCGGGAACCCGCACGTGCGCGCCCATGCGAGCGAGGGGCGCCTCTTTCGGAGCGTGGTAGCCAACACCGTCGTCGAGCGCTCGCTTCCCTGCACCATCTTCGTCGAACGCGACCTGCCCAGCACGGCCAGTCGCGTTCTTGGCCACTCCGACGCAGCGCTCACGCGACTTCTCACCGAGTTGGGCCGCCCGCTCGCCGGGTCCTGGCGCCGAGACGACAAGATGGCAACGCTGGCCGCTTGGCTGGTCCTCTCATCGGCCGGCACCGCGGGGCATCGCCACTGAGGCGCAGGGAACCAGGCTCTCGGGCCTTGTGTTGTCCGCATGGTCGCCGGCTACCGGCCGGCTCGGACGGGGACTCCCTGGGGAGGGATCGGTGGACCTACAGCTCGGAGGAAAACGCGCCCTCGTCACCGGATCGACCGCCGGAATAGGGCACGCCATTGCCTCTCTCCTGGCCAGTGAGGGTGCGGCCGTCACGGTGAACGGGAGGACCAAGGCGCGGGTGGACGATGCGGTCCGCTCGATTCGGCAACTGGCGCCGCGAGCGACGGTAACCGGCGTGGCCGCGGACGTGGGTACCAAAGCGGGCTGCGATGAGCTTGCACGAGCCACGCCTGAGGTCGACATCCTCGTGAACAACGTCTCCATCTTCGAGCCCAGGCAGTTCGAGGACATCCCCGACGCAGACTGGATGCAGTTCTTCGAGACCAACGTGATGAGCGGCGTGCGGCTCGCCCGGCACTACCTACCCTACATGCGGCAGGCCAATTGGGGGCGGATCCTCTTCGTCTCCAGCGAATCCGCAGTGCAGATCCCGGTGGAGATGATCCACTATGGCATGACCAAGATGGCGCAGATTGCCGTAGCGCGCGGTCTCGCCGAAGCCACCGCTGGAACCGGGATCACCGTAAACAGTGTGCTGCCTGGGCCCACTCGTTCCGAAGGCGCCGGCGCGTTCCTGGACAAGATGGCCAAGGATCGGGGCGTCGACTTCGCGACCATCGAACGGGAGTTCTTCGAGCAGGTTCGACCCACGTCACTGCTCCAGCGGTTCGAGACGGTCGAGGAGGTCGCCGCGATGGCGGTCTATCTCTGCAGCCCACTTGCGTCGGGTACTACCGGCTCGGCGGTACGGGTGGATGGCGGCGTAGTGCGGGCCGCGGTTTAGCCCTTCACGGCTCCTGCCGTGAGTCCCTGCACGATCTTCCGCTGGAAGACGAGCACCAGGGCCGCAACCGGAGCGGTGGCTACGATCGCGGCGGCGAGAATCTGACCCCAGGGCACCTGGTAGCGGCCGCGGAACAGCGCGATGGCGACCGGCACCGTCTGTCGCTCCGGCCCGAGGGTGAACGACAACGCGAACAGGAACTCGTTCCAGCAATACAGGAACGTGAGGATCGCCGTTGCAGCCAGTCCCGGCAACGCGACCGGTACCACGACTTCCCAGAAAATCCGCAGGCGGCTCGCGCCGTCCACCATGGCCGCCTCCTCCAGCTCGACCGGAAGCTGGCGGAAGAACCCGACCAGCAACCACACGGTGAGGGGCGTCGCGAACGTGAGGTCCGGCAGAATGAGGCCGGGATACGTATTGGTAAGTCTGAGCGCGCGAAGCACGAGGTAGAGCGGCGACACGATCGCGATCTGGGGGAACATGCTCACGGTGAGGATCAACGCGAGCAGCGGTGCCTTCCCCCGGAACCGAAGTCGCGCGAGCGCATACGCGCAAAAGGAACCTACGACCACGCAGAACACGGTCGTGCTGCCGGCGACGATGAGCGAGTTCCGGATCGGGACCCAGAAGCCGCGCTGCTCGAAGAGAGTGCGGTAATGGTCGAGCACGAGCCCGGAGGGCAGCAGGGACGGCTTCTGGAACAGCCTGGCTTCCGGTGTGAAGGACGACACGATCGCCCAGTAGAACGGAAAGGCGCTCGCGAGAATCAGCACGCCGACCGCCACGCCGGCCGCGCTCCACTTGCGCCTGGTCACGCGCGGGCCTCCGTCAGATCGCGGCCGAGCAGTCTGAGATATCCCAGCGCGAGCGCGAATGACACCACAAATGTGATCACCGACAGCGCCGAGCCGTACCCGAATCGCAGATTCTGGAGGAGCGAGTTGAAGGTGTAGAGCGCGATCGGCTCGGTGGACGTTCCCGGCCCACCGCCCGTCAGCACGTAGACCAGGTCGAAGACCCTCACGCTATCGAGGGTTCGGAAAACGAGCGCAACCAGCATCGCGGGCTTGAGCAGCGGGAGGGTCACGTGCCGGAACTGCTGCCAGCTCGACGCGCCGTCGATCCGGGCCGCCTCGTAGAGCGAGGAATCGATGTTCTGCAGGCCGGCGAGCAGTAGCAGCGCCACAAACGGGGTGGTCTTCCAGACGTCGGACACGATCACCGGAACCCAGGCGAGGTCCGGGTGGATGAACCACACGATCGGCTGGCGGATCAGCCCGACTCCGCTCAGTACCGCATTCACGATGCCCGCCTGATCGTCGAAGATGAAACGCCAGAGCAGGGCGGAAACGACGGTGGGAATGGCCCAGGGCACCAGGACGGCCGCCCGTATGACCGTTCGCCCGCGCGTGGCCCGGTTCATCGCCAGCGCGAGTACGAGTCCAAGCCCGAGCTCGAGGGTGACACTCACGGCGGTGAAGAACGCGGTGTGGCCCAGCGCCGCCCAGAAGCGCGGATCGCGAAGCGCCTCCGCGTAGTTCACCGCCCCGATGAACGGGCGGCCCAGCCAGGGCATGCGGAGGTCGTGGAGGTGAACCGACTCCCAGAGGGTCCAGAGCAGCGGGAACAACGCGACGAGAAGGATGGTGGCCAGCGCCGGCGTGACCAGCCACCAGGCGAGCCGTGCTTCTCGCCGCTCCAGGGCGTCGCCGGCGTCAGCGCTGGGCAACCGCGCGTTCTCCCAGGCCTACCCGATTCAGCAACGCCTGCATCTGAGCCGCGGCCGCGGCCAGACCGGGGGCCGGATCATCCTGGCGGGTCAGAACCCGGTGCAGGTGGATCTGGAGAATCTCGGAAAGCTCGGTGTAGACCGGCGTGACCGGACGGGGAACCGCGTGCTCGATGATCTCCCGGGCCTCCGCCACGGGGACCGCGAGTGAGTGGCCGAGGGCAGGATCATCGTACAGCGAGCGCCTGGTCGGAAACTGACCGGTCACGCGCGCCCGTTCGAGCATCTGCTCGGGTCGAGTGAGATAGTCGATCACGGCCCACGCCGCGGCGGGGTGCTCGCTGCGGGCGTTGATCGCAAGCTGGGCGCCGCCCAACGCAGCAGTCGGAGCACCACTCGGCGCCGCCGGCATCGGCGCGACCGCGAACCGCCCGGCGACCTTCGACACGGTGCTGTCACTCATGAGCGGATACGTATAGGGCCAGTTCCGCATGAAGGCAGCATCGCCATTCTGGAACGCAAAGCGCGCTTCCTCTTCGTGCCAGGTGAGCGCGCTGGTCGGAACGATGCCGAACTTGTAGATCGCGTCTCGCATTGCGGTGAGCGCCTGGAGACCGGCCGGTGAGTTCACCACCACCTTGCCGCCGTCCAGGATCTGCCCGCCAAAAGCGCCGAGGTACTCGAGAAACACGGCGACCAGCCCTTCGTAACGGGCGCCCTGCCACACAAGCCCGTAGCGGACACCGCGCGCCTTGGCGCGTTCCGCGTCTTCCACAAGCTCGCCGAGCGAGCTTGGGGGCCGCTCCATGAGATCGGTGCGCCAATAGAGCATGCCCACGTCCACAAACCAGGGAAGCGCGTAGAGTCGCCCCTGCCAACTGTTCGCGGCGACGGTGACGGGAAAGAATGCGCTCTTTTCCGGCGCAAAGCGGTCGAGCGGAAGAATCCAGCCGGCGGCGGCAAACTCCGGCGTCCAGATGGCATCGAGCTGAAGAATGTCGGGCTCGCTCGCCTGGGCATTGAGCCACTGGACATAAAGCTGGTGGCGCTGGTCCGCCGCGTCCGGCGTGTCTCGTTGGGCCACCTGAATATCGGGGTGCTCCTGCATGAAGCGCTGAAGCTGCTGTCGCAGCACCAGGCCTTCGCCGCCCAGCATGCTCCCGGGGAAGGTGACTACGGTGGCGCCAGACGAAGGGGCGTGGCCGCAGCCGCACATGAGCACGAGTCCGAGGAACGCCGCCGACAGTGCGCGATTCATGCCCCAGGCTAATCGGACACCGGGGGGTCCGCCAGCGAGCCCTTTGACCAGCGGGCCGGCCTCGAGAAGATTCAGGCCGCCACCATGGGAAAGCTCCTGGTTCTCTTTGTAACCGCGTTCGTGGACATGGTGGGGCTCGCGATGATCGTGCCCCTCCTGCCCTTCTATGCCACCCAGTTCGGCAGCAGCGCCGCCGTGGTGGGTGTGCTCGTGTCGGCCTTCTCGATCGCTCAGCTCGCCTGCGCCCCGGCCTGGGGTCGCTTTTCCGACCGCTACGGGAGGCGGCCCGCCATTCTCGCCGGGCTCGTCATCACCGCGGTGGCATACGTGATCTTCGGGCTCGCGGCGTCGGTGGGAGCGCTGCTGTTGTCCCGCCTGGTGCAAGGCGCGGGCGGAGGCACCATCGGGGTGGTGCAGGCCTACGTAGCAGACACGTCCACGCCCGAGCAGCGAACCAAAAGCCTGGGCTGGCTGTCCGCCGTCACCAGCTTCGGCGCCGTCGTCGGCCCGGCGTTCGGATCCGTCCTGGTCACGCTGGGCGGGCGGCGTGCGCCGGGGCTCGCCGCTGCCGTTCTCTCCCTCCTGGTCGCTGCCTTCGCGTGGCGTTTCCTCCGCGAATCACAGACGGCGCGGCCGTCCGGAGCTCACCCGACAACGACGCGGACCGGACGAGAGGCCATTGCCTACGTGCTGGCGCGGTGGCACGAGCCCGCCCCGCGATTGATCTGGATCTACGCCGTCGCGATCGGCGCGTTCTATGGGACTATTCAAACCGTACCCCTCCTGCTGCAGCAGCGGTTCAGCATCACCGAGCGAAACATCGGGTACTTCGTGATGTACCTCGGCGGGATGGGCGTCGTGGTGCGGGCGCTCGTGCTGGGACGGGTCGTGGACCGCCTGGGCGAAGCCCGACTCTCCCGGCTTGGGATCCTGCTGCTCGCCGCTGGACTGGTCGCGACCGGGATCGCCCACTCCGGGCCGGTGCTGTTCGTGGGCTTCACCCTCATGCCGCTCGGAACCGCGTTCCTGTTCCCCTGTGTGACGGGTCTGCTCTCCCAGGTCATCTCAGCAAGCGAGCGGGGCCTCTACATGGGGGTTCAACACACCTTCGGGGGCGTCTCGCGGGTCGCTTTTCCGATTGCTGCCGGGATCACGATGGACCGGCTCGGCGTGGGTGTGCCGTTCTGGGTTGCGGGTCTGCTCGTTCTGGCGTGCCTTCCACTCACCGGTGCACTGGGGGGCTATCTGGCCCCGCCGGCCAAGGCTGAAGAGCGTGCTTCGCTCCAGGTTTCCGAGCTTACCGGGGAGTTTCCGATCGAGCCGGCCCCGGGAGGGCCGGAAAAGCTCCCGACCTGACGGCCGATTGGGCCACAACTACCGTGCACCTGTTGATGCCATTTTAGCGGAAGAGGAGGGTCAGAGAACCAGAAACTGCCTCTCCTTGAAGAGACTGTCTCCGGAAATCGGCAAATTCTGCACGATTCAACGAACAACCGCTTGCAAACGAGGGGGCTGAGAGCTACACTTTCGTTCGACGAGCCTCGGCGGGCCGCCGAGTGTCCGTCTCGCCACCCCAACCAGGATCCCGCCACGTGACCCACTTCGCCCCACTCCTCGCGCTCCAGAGCGCGCCTCCTCCGGCCGTGGTGCCGGCGGATACAGCCTGGATGCTGGTGTCTACCGCGCTCGTCCTGTTGATGACGCCTGCGCTCGCGTTCTTCTACGGCGGCCTGGTCCGGTCCAAGAACTCGCTCAATACCATGATGATGAGCTTCGTGGCCCTCGGCGTCGTGGGCGTGACCTGGGCACTCCTGGGGTATAGCCTGGCATTCAGCGAGGGGAATCCGATCATCGGGAGCACGGTCAACGCGCTGCTGGCTGGCGTCGGCACCGAGGCGAAGGGGACCATCCCGCACGTGCTGTTCATGGCGTTCCAGGGCACCTTCGCCATTATCACCGCGGCGCTCATTTCCGGCGCGGTGGTGGAGCGGATGAAATTCGGACCCTACCTGGTGTTCATCGCGCTGTGGACGCTGCTCGTTTACGCGCCGGTGGCGCACTGGGTCTGGGGCGGCGGCTGGCTGATGAGCCGCGGAATCCTCGATTTCGCCGGCGGGACGGTGGTGCACATCAACGCCGGCGTCTCCGCACTGGTGGCCGCGATGGTACTCGGCAACCGCAAGGACTATGGCCGTCAGGCCATCCTGCCGCACAGCGTCCCGCTCACCCTGCTGGGTGCCGGCCTGCTCTGGTTCGGCTGGTTTGGGTTCAATGGTGGGAGCGCCTTGGCCGCGAACGAGCTGGCGGCCGTCGCGTTCACCAACACCTTTCTGGCTCCCATGGCCACGCTGGTGGTCTGGGTGCTGCTCGACTACTTCCGCACCGGCCGCGCCACCGCAGTTGGCGGCGCCACCGGCATCGTCGTCGGTTTGGTCGCCATCACGCCGGCCGCCGGCTACATCAGCCCCGTCAGCGCCCTGCTCCTCGGCGGCATTGCTGCCCTGCCGAGCTATTTCGCGATCGTGCTGCGGTCGCGGACTCGGCTCGACGATTCTCTCGACGTTTTCGCCGGCCACGGGATCGGCGGGTTGACCGGCGCCCTGCTCACCGGCGTGTTCGCCCAGAAGCTTTGGAACTCGGGTGGCAATGACGGCCTGCTCGCCGGAAACCCGGCACAGCTGGGCGTGCAGGCACTCGGTGCAGCGACTTCAGTGGTGTACGCCGGCCTGATGACCTTCGCGATCCTCAAGGCGATGAGCTTCGTGTTTGCGCTGCGGGCGGTGCCCCGCACCGAAGGCGTCGGGATGGACGTGAGCGAGCACGGCGAAGAGGCGTACTCCACGGGCGAGGGCTCGATCCTGGTAATGCAGGAATCCACGACGGGTGCACCCGCGCGCGTCCTCACTCCGCAAACCGCGGCGCGCTGACGCCGGGAGGCCATCATGAAGCTGATCGTCGCCATCATCCGGCCCGACCGCCTGAACGAGGTGCTGGAGGCGCTGTACCGGGCCGAAGTCCGCGGTCTCACGGTCTCACGGGTGCTGGGCCACGGCGGAGAGACCGATCGGGTCGAGACCTACCGCGGCACCACGGTCAAGATGGAGCTGCAGGAGAAGGTGCGGCTCGAGATCGGAGTGTCGGAGCCGTTCGTGTCGATAACTGTCAACGCAATTCTCGGCTCCGCCAGAACCGGGGAGGTCGGGGACGGAAAGGTGTTTGTGCTCGACGTGAACCAGGTGCACCGGATCAGAACCGGAGAGCGGGACGAAGCCGCTGTGACCCCACCCCTGCCGGTCGAGGTCTGAGCCGCTCGTAGTCCACATTTGCGCAGCGCCCCGGTGCGTTCGGCCGGGGCGTTGTCACGTCGTCCACTTGCCAGCCTCGCGCGCTCGCTGCACCATCTCAGCGATGAAACCGCTCGATGGCAAAGTCGCGGTCGTTGCCGGAGCCACTCGGGGTGCGGGTCGAGGAATCGCCTGCATGCTGGGCGAGGCCGGTGCGACGGTGTACTGCACCGGGCGAAGCACGCGAGAGCACTCCGCCACACCCGGTCGCCCGGAGACCATTGACGAGACCGCCGAGATGGTGACGGCACGGGGCGGATCCGGGATTCCGATCCAGGTCGATCACACGATCGAAGAAGAGGTGGCCGCGCTGTTCGAACGGGTCCGGCGCGAACAGGGGCGGCTCGACGTCCTGGTCAATGACGTCTGGGGCGGAGACGACCTTACCGAGTGGGGCAAGCCCTTTTGGGAGCTGACGCAGTCGAAGGGGCACCTGATGCTCGAGCGTTCGGTGCACGCCCACGTCATCACCAGCCGCCATGGCGCCCCCCTCATGGTCGAACGCGGAGACGGCCTGATCGTGGAGATCACCGACGGCGACTTCATGGGCTACCGCGGCAATCTCTTTTACGACCTTTCGAAGATCACTGCCATTCGGTTGGCTTACATCATGGCAGCCGATCTACGCGACCGTGGGGTCACCGCGCTCGCGGTGACGCCCGGATTCCTTCGGTCCGAAGCGATGCTGGAGCGCCTCGGCGTCAGCGAAGCCAACTGGCGGGACGCCATCAAGAAGGATCGGCACTTCGCCGAGTCGGAGACGCCCTATTACGTCGGGCGAGCGGTGGCGGCCTTGGCGGCGGACCCCAACATTCACGCCAAGGCAGGGCAAGTGTGGGCCAGTTGGACGCTGGCCAAGGAGTACGGCTTTCGAGACGTGGACGGCCGTCAGCCCGATTTCGCCGCGTACTTCGACGGCGTGGTTGCTGAGATCCTGCAACGGGGCGGGCCGACGACCGCCGAGGATCGGTTTCTGCTGCAGATCCGGTACTCTCAGATCCAGCTAGACCCAACGCGCGCCGCCGAAGCGGCCCGTGTGGCTCAACTACTCTCGACGCCGGGTTGATCGATCGTTCGCTCCGGCCACCAGCCTCCCCTGCTCCAATCACGCCAACGACGGCAAAGATCCGACCCCGTGTGCGAGCCACGCGGGTCGCTGGGCTAACAAGACCGAGGGCAAGCCTGAGCACTGCAATGGCTAGGATGGTTGATTATCGGACAACCGTGATGTGATAATCGCCCGGCGAGCGGCGACCGTAGTCCTTACCAGCAACCTGCTGGACGGCGACGAAGACCGGCTTACTCTTGTCGGCGACGTTCAGCTGAAACACAGTCCCAGGCACAATCGACCCGACCACCATGACCCGGGTCTCGCCAGTGGCCGGGGCAAAGTTCAGCAACTGGTAGCCGGCGGACGCGGCGATCGACCGGAAGTCTCCGGTCACACTGAATAGCATGGCGCCGGTGTCGTTGAGCGACGACGCTACGCTGACACTGAGAACGCCCGCCACGGGAGTCGCAGCGGCTGGGCCGTTGCCCGGTCCGGTCGAGTCGTTGCCGCCGCATGCCGCCACCGCGATGCTCAGGAACAGCCCTAGTCGGGAGCGAATGCTCATCGACCGCTCCCCCGGCTGGCACGTGCTGACGGTCTCACCGGAGAGGATTGAGTCAGGAGCTGCTGCAGCAACGCGGGGCTCAGAGTGGCGTGGTTGCGGTCCAGATAGGCTAGAAAATCGCCCAGGTCGTACTGTCCATTGTGATTTCCGGCGGCGTCGAGCCCGGCGCTTACTGCGCCGTCGAGCTGGGGGCCGCCCATCAGGGCCTTGGCGGCGTCCACCACGGCAATGACGGCGGCGGACACCGAGAAGGCGGCATTCACGCTGTAGGGACGTCCGCCGGGAACGAGGAGCACGGCGTCGGTGGCTGTCGTATCACCCGACCATCCCAGGAACGTAGCGCCGGTGGATGGGACGGCGCGCAGCGTCACGGTGGTGGTGTCCGGGCGAAATGCGCCGGCATGAACTACCCCAGGGAGTGAGCTCTCGACCGTGCCAGTCCCGGCAAGATTGACCAGCAACAAGAACTCCGTCTCGTACGTCGCCTCAAGCGTGTCCGGCGCGCCCGCGCTTGGGGTCAGCGTGAAGCTCGCGGGCTTCCCGTTGCTCCAGCGGCGAAATGCCGCTCGCTCCGTCGGGTTGAGCAGCAGGCTCGGCGGCGCGGTCACCTGCACCGGCTCGCCGGGAACGAGAATGTCCTCGAATCGATCGCTCGCAATTCCGGCGACGACGAGCGGAACGTCGCTTCGATTCGTATTGATGAGCGAGAGGGGCCGGGATGTCTGCCGCACCCGGATGGACGGCGCTCCAGGCCCGGAAACCGGCTCGAGCCGGTCCAGCATGTAGCCCACGAACGTGCCCTGATTGTCGAACGCATGTGGAGTGGTCTGGGCGGAGAACCGGTTGCGGTTGGCTGAACCGGGAAAGGGATCGCCACCGTCTCCCAGGTTACCACCGCTGAGCACGTCCAGCTGACCGAGTCCGTCCGCCTGGACCAGCTCCACCCCGTGGATGGGGCCCGCGTTCACCCGGTTGCCTGCATTCAAGCCCTGGGCATCGATCTGTGCGTTGTCGATGTGCCAGATCAGCAAGCCCGGACCCATGTTGTAGATCGGGTTGAGCAGCGCGGTGTCACTCTCGAGTCGTTGTCGGTTCTCCAGGAGGAAGTATTCGTCCCGTTGGGACGTCGTAATCGGAACGATGTAGGCGGCGTGCGACTGCGTTATCGGTGGGACCGAGCTCTGGCCGGACGGCAACGGCTGCACATCGATCCAGCCGAGTTGTGAGAGCGACCAGGCTTCCATTCGGGACGGGCTGTCGGGGGACGCATAGTTGCCAGAGCCCATGAGGCCCCAATACCCGATGCCTGCGCTGCTCCCGTCAGTGTCGTACAGGTCCGGCAACCCGAACGCGTGACCGGTCTCGTGCGAGAACGTGCCGATGGGCATGATGCGGCCGGCCGTGCACGCATTGCTCCCGCCCACCGCACTTCCGAGAATGTATTCCTCCACTTTGATCATGCCGCCGTTGTGGGCCGGCGTCCTGGTGGTGTAGGGAACGCCGCCGGTCGTTATCCCCGAAATGACGAACCGGTGGGACCAGAGGTGTGGGTTGCGAGTCGTTCCCTGACAGGCCCCGTCTACGTCGGGGTGCAGGAAGGCGACGAAATCCACGTAGCCATCGTCGTCGCCGGAGTTGGGCACGCCATCGGGACCATCATTGTCGAACTGGCCCCAGTCGGTGCCGGCTCCGTCGGCGGCCGCGAGGGCGGTCAGAAACAACTCCCCCAGCCGAAGCCCGCCATTGGGGCAGATATTGAAGATTCCGATACCGTTGCACCCGTCCTCGTAGTATGTGTTCGGCTGCGGCGCTTGATACCAGCCGAGCACCGTGCCGGTCAGGTTCACTGCCCCGTTCGAGAGCTGCCGATAATACGTCGCGACCGTGTACGGCTTCCCATTGGGCGGAACGGTCCCGAAGAGAGTTTGCTGATAGTTTGCGGCTGGGAACGGTGCACTCGTGTTAGCCGGCTGGATCAGAATTGCCGGGATCTTGAACGTCCCGGATACGACCGTGGCAGTCGCGAGCGTCCGACGACCGGCGTTGAGGGCGGCGAGCTGACCGGATCGTCGCAGCGTGGCTCGATTCTCACGAACGATGGCCGCCCGGCGCCGCCAAGCGCCATTGGAACGAAAGTCTCGGCCCTTGGGCTCGAGCCGCGGGAGGGCGGGTCGCTGCGCAGGACGCTGAGCCTCGAGCCCTGCGGGGCCGGCGAGGGCCGCAAGCAGGGCAGCGCTGAACGCGCCCAGCAACCACGGGGTCCGCGGGACTTTCGTAAGCACCTTTGCGACAATGAATTCGAGGTGGGACCACCCAGTAGCCGTCGAGCAGGCCCAAGTTACGGAGCCGTGCCCACGACCGCCAAGGCCCATTTGCGACGGATGAGGGCCCAATTGCGACAGGAGACGTTCGTCGGTGCCTGAAGTTGACGCCCCGATTCCGAATCACCCTGACGCGCCCCCGCCGGCGGACCGTTCCATGTCACTGGGAGCCGCCTCCCTGCTTGGCCTCGTGCTGGCCGCTCCCTTGCTCGCAGGCCTGGTCGTTCTCCATGCGGGGTTGCACGGAATCGGCGCGGTCGACGCCGCCGTAAGCGCCCTCCTGGGCAACCTTGTAATCGGCCTGCCTGCCCTGGCGTTCGGGATCGTGGTCCACGAGCTGGTCCACGCCTTC
>Ga0105239_10003394_pt1 | contig 19536 bp, 18 predicted proteins | sample KBSC44metaG_FD_92761 | JGI IMG/M metagenome (GOLD analysis project Ga0105239, IMG submission 92761) | Corn rhizosphere microbial communities from Kellogg Biological Station, Michigan, USA - KBS C4-4 metaG | ecosystem: Host-associated > Plants > Roots > Rhizosphere > Soil | place: Michigan, USA...
TCCCGCTCCGTCGTCGACGACGTCGACGACGACCCGGCCGTTGCGCTCGCTCACCGCGATCTCGACGCGCGTCCCGTGCCGCAGCCCGTTGGCGATCAGGTTCGCGAGCACCTGGCGCAGACGTGTCGGATCACCGTGCACGAAGGCTGCGCCGGCGACAGAGACCCGGACGCCCTCGCCCCCGAACGTCGATGCGAGCGCACCGAGGTCGACGCGCTCCCGGCGAAGCGAGACGAGCTCGCTGTCGCCCAGGATCCGCTCGACGTCGCGCGCAGCCGCAAGGGCGAGAAGGAACAGTCGCCTCCGCTCGGCCGGAGGGACCGTCGGCGCCGCCGCGGCGAGCGCGGAGAGCGCCGCAACGGGGCTCCGCAGCTCGTGGGCGACGACCTGCAGGTGCTCGCGGTTGATCCGCGGGTTCGTGGGCCGTGGCTTCAGCCTCGCCCCCCTTCCAGCCGCGACCGGTCGGCGACCGGCGCGAGCGCACGTCGCGCGGCTGCCCGCACGGCGGGCTCCGGGTCGTCGACGTAGCGCGCGGCGACCTCCGCCTCGCCCTCCCCCCCGACGTTCCCGATCGCCACGAGCGCGTTCCGCCGGAGCCAGCGAGGAGCGTTTCTCGGCACGTAGAGCCGCTCGAGCTCCGCCACGAGGTCGTCCCCTTCTCGCTCCAGCCAGTCGACGAGGGAGACGACCGGCTGTGAGCCCTCCGGCAACGGGTCGCCACCGCGTCGCTTCTCGACGCCGCGGTTCCACGGGCACACCTCCTGGCAGATGTCGCAGCCGTAGACGCGATCCTCGAGCGCGTCCATGACGTCCTCCGGCATCTCCCCCGCGGTTTGCGTCCAGTAGGAGAGGCATCGGGTGGCGTCGAGGACGCCGGGCTCGTCCAACGCCCCGGTCGGGCAAGCGTCGATGCAGAGCGTGCAGCTCCCGCAACCCGCGTCGAGCGGCGGCGTCGAATCGAGCTCGACGTCGGTCACCAGGGCTCCGAGCACGACCCACGATCCGTGCGTCCGCGTGATGAGCATCGTGTTCTTGCCGATGAAGCCGACGCCGGACCGCTCGGCTCCCGCCCGGTCGACGTGCTGGTTCGCGTCGACGAGCACGCGGTAGGACCCACCGAGCCGCCGTCCGAGGGCGTCAAGCCGCTCGCGCAGGTCGGCGTAGTGGTCGCTCCACGCGTAGCGCGGCAGGCGACCTTCGCCGGCGGCCGGCTCGGGCGAGCCGACGTAGTAGCACAGTGCCGCGGAGACGACCGTGCGGGCGCCGTCGAGCAGCGTCTCCGGGTGACAGGAGACCTCGGGCTGCGCCATCGTGAAGCGCATCGTCCCGAAGAGGCCCCGGGCTCGCCGCTCGCTGATGTGACGCTCGGTCTCGGTGTACGGCGCGGCGGGCGCCGCGCCGACGACGTCGAGGCCGAGCTCGTCGGCAAGCCTGCGCAGGTCATCGGTCGTCATGCGAGGATCGTGCCATGCTCGCTGCACGGATCCACGAAGACGGAGGGCCGGAGGTGCTCCGGGTCGAGGGGGTCCCCGACCCGGTCGCCGCCCGCGGCCAGGTGCTCGTGAGGCTTCGTGCGGCGTCGCTCAACCACCTCGACATCTGGGTGCGCAAGGGCCTGCCCTCCGTGCCGAAGCCCAGGATCCTCGGTGCCGACGGCGCCGGGGTCGTCGAGGCGCTCGGCGAGGGCGTGGACGGGCTCGAGCCGGGACAACGGGTTGTCTTGAACCCCGGGATGGAGCACGGGGACGCGATCACGGTGATCGGCGAGCACACCGACGGGACGCATGCCGAGCTGATCGCGGTCGACGACGCACAGGTCTTTCCACTCGACGACTCCCTCACCTTCGAGGTCGCCGCGGCCTTCCCGCTCGTCTACGAGACGGCCTACCGAATGCTCGTGACACGCGCCGCCGTGCAGGCGGGCGAATGGGCGCTGATCTGGGGCATCGGCGGCGGCGTCGCGACGGCCGCTTTCGAGATCTGCCGGGCTCTCGGAGTGCGCACCATCGTCACGTCGGGCGACGACGACAAGCTCGCCCGCGCGGTCGAGTGGGGTGCCGACGTCGGGGTCAACCATGCGAAGGGCGACGTCGTCGGTGCCGTGCGCGAGACGACGGGGAAGGGGGTCGACGTCGTCGTCGAGTCGGTCGGAGAGGCGACGTGGGCCCGGTCGCTCGCGGCGGTGCGGCCGACCGGCCGTGTCGTCGTCTGCGGCGCCACGAGCGGACCGAACCCCCCGGCGCAGCTCCACCGCTTCTGGTGGAAGCAGCTTACGGTGCTCGGCTCGAGCATGGGGACGCGCGAGGACTTCCTCGGCGCGTACGACCTCGTCCGCACGGGCCGCGTGGGCGTGCACGTCGATCGGGTCTACGCGCTGTCGGAGATCCGCGCCGCGCACGAGCGGCTCGAGGCGGGCGCGCAGCTGGGGAAGATCGTGCTGGTCATGCCGGACGAGGGATCGTGATCCTCGGTGACTGACCCCGCAGGGGCCTGTCCCCAGCGAGGCGAGGCGTCACGGGGATCAGTCCCCTTGCGGGGACCGACCCCTGGGCCTGAGCTACGGTACGGCCATGATCACGAAGGACGACGTCGTCGAGGCGCTCCACGACGTTGAGGACCCGGAGCTCGGGATGGACATCGTCGAGCTCGGCCTCTACTACGACGCGGAGATCGAGGGCGAGCGGGTGAAGGTCATCCATTCGCTCACGTCGATGGGTTGCCCCGCCGGGCCGATGATCCAGGAGAACATCCACGACGCGGTGGCGGCGCTGCCGGGCGTCGAGCAGGTCGAGGTCGAGCTGACCTTCGACCCCCCGTGGACGCCGGACCGCATGTCGGACGACGCGAAGTTCATCCTCGGGTTCGGGTAGACACCTCGACGGGTGTCTACCCGAAGGAGGCGCGGCTTCAGCCGCGCCTCTGCATTTCTCCTCTGACGGGTGATTTGGTAAGACGTAGCGATGAGCCGGCTCCGCGGAGCCCTCACCGCAGCTCTTCTAGTGGCTTGCGCGCTCACCGCCACCGCGACCGCCACGGCTACCGCCGGCTGCCCGGCCACGGTCTCGGACGGCTTCGGCCCGTTCGGTCGCGGCTCGCCCCCTGTGCGGGCGTCCATCGGGAAGGGACATGTGCTGACGGGCGTGATCCTCTCGTCGCTCGACTGCCGGCCGATCCCCGGCGCCCGGATCGAGCTCTGGCAGTCGAACAGGAAGGGCGGCTACGTCCGGGCGCTGAGCGCGACGGTCCTGGCCGACCGGAACGGGCGCTTCCGGTTCGAGGGCCCGTATCCGGCGTCGTACGAGGGTCGCCCGGCCCACATCCACCTGAGGATCGTGGCCCGGGGCTACGAGCCACTCCTCTCACGCTACGAGCCCCACGGGGCCCGCCGAGGGACCGTGCGCCTCGTGTTGTTGCCGCAAGCGGTGTAACGGATCAGCCGAGGAGCCGCACCTCTTCCCTGCGCTCGCGCGCGAAGAAGTGGATGCCGTCGTCGAAGCGCACCCAGTTGCAGCGCATACACATGATCAGCGAGTGCGTCCTCGCGGAGTCGGCCATGAAGCGGACGCCCCGGAGCAGGTCGCCGTTCGTGACCCCTGTCGCGACGACGATCACGTCGCCCGGAGCGAGGTCCTCCTCCGTGAAGACGTGCGAGATGTCCTCGACGCCGATCTCCCGTGCCGCGTCGATCTGCGTCCGCGTCGTCGGCCAGAGCTGCGCCTGCATGCCGCCGCCGAGGCAGCGCAGAGCGGCGGCGGTGAGCACGGCCTGACGTGTCCCGCCGATCCCGATCGCGAGGTGGTCGTTCGTCCCGCGGATCGCGGCGGAGATCGACGCGGTGACCGTGCCGTCACCGATCAGCTTGATTCGGGTCCCCGCGCTCCGGAGCTCCTCGATCAGGTCGTGATGGCGCGGCCGGTCGAGCACGAGCGCGGTGATGTCGAGCGGCTGGCGCCCGAAGCTCTCGGCGACCTTCTGGACGTTCTCCGCAACCGGTCGGTCGAGGTCGATCACGTCGCGCGCTCGTGGGCCCACGGCGAGCGAACGCATGTACATGTCCGGCAGGCGCCGCAGCGCGCCCTCGGGAGCGACGGCGAGCATCGCCATCGCTCCGACGCCGCCGCGTGCGACGACGGCTCGTCCCTCGATCGGGTCGAGTGCGAGGTCGACGCGCTGGCCGCCCGCGCCAACCGTGCCACCGGGCAGCAGCGTCTCGCCGGTGCGCGCGCCGATGACGACCTCGCCCTCGATGGGCAACTCGTCGAGCGCCGACTTCATCCCGCTTGCCGCGGCGTCCTCCGCCGCCTCCTCGTCCGCCCGTCCGAGCCAGCGAGCCCCGGCGAGCGCCGCCCACTCGGTCGCCCGGGCGTACCGGGTGCAGAGGCAGTCGGCCACGTGCCGACTCTAGTGGCAGCTCACACCCGCGCGAGCTGGTCGGCGGTCGAGAGGACGAGGTCGAGGACTTCGCCCATCGCCTGGTCGAGCGTCGAGTTCATGATCACCGGCACGTCGCACCGCTCCGCCCGCTCGATCAGCGCGCCCTGGATCATGCGGATCTCGGGCATGCCGTCGATGTACTTCTCGAGGGGCCTGAGACCCTCTGTCGCGTGATCGCGGACCCAGAAGTGGCTTCGGTGCAGATCCTCGTCCTCGATCGCGACCAGGCACTGGACGACAATCGCGTTGCCCCGCTCGATGTCCACCATCCCGGGCACCAGGTGGACGCCCTCGAGCACCATCGACCAGCCCTCGGCGAGCGAGCGGTCGATCGCCGCCTCGACGCCGACGAGGACGTTCCGCGTCTGGTCGAGGAAGCCCAGCAACCGCGCGTCGCCGGCCTCGTCCTCTTCCGCCTTCGTGAGCGCGAGCCCCGCCTCGAAGCTCGAATAGTGCACCGACGGCATGAACGCCGGAGAGAAGAAGGCCCGCATCGTCTGCCGGATGAAGTCGGTCGACGTCACACGCGTGATCCCGAGCCTGTGTGCGGCCTCCGTCGCGATCGTGGACTTCCCGGTGCCGGTCGCGCCGCCGACGAGCAGGATGATCGGCACGTCGAGCTGGCGGAGCGCGTGGAGGCGCCGGAGCCGCCGCATCGTGCGCCCGCCCTCGGCCTCGCCGAGCACCTCGGCCGCGAGGTCGGCGAGCCGGTCGAGGTCGACCCGGTCGGTGCCGCGCTCGGTCATGTCCGCGTCGACGCGGCGCGCGAGCTCGTACGCGCGAGTGACCGTGAGACCGGTGGCCGCGAGCGCGCGCGACATCAGGCCCTTCGACCAGGGCGGGCCCTCGTCGCCGCCGAGCGGAAGAGGCGCGAGGTACCGGCGCTCGCTCACTGGACGGCCTCGGAGGCGAAGGACAGAGTCTCCGACGCCAGCCTGTCGAGCTCGACATCGAGGGACGGCTCGCCCGGTAGCGGGACGACGTCGTTCGAGGCGATGACGATCCGCACGCCGCGCCGCGCGGCTTCCTCGGCGACGACGTCGACCGCGGCAGCCTTCAGCTCGACCAGGAAGACATCGGCGTCCGCACCCGCCAGGTCGTCCCGCAACCGGCCCCGGTCGGAGAGGTTGCCCGAGACGGACGTCACCCGCGCGCCGTGGGCCTGCTCGAGGTGCGCCGCGAGCCGATCGTGGTGCGTCGCCGGCGCGGTGCAGAAGAACGCGACACGCTCGCCGGATACGGGCTCGAGCGGGCGCGGCCGGAGCACCGTGCGGACGACCTGCGCCCACGGCCGCAGGTTGCCGCGGAGCGCGCGTACGAGCTCCTCGTGCGGCGCGCCGTTCTCGGCCATCGTCACGACGACGAGGTCGGAGATCCGGGCACGGTAGGCGTTCAGGTAGCCGGCCGCGATCTCGACGGGCTGGGCGGCGGATACGACGAGCAGGCGGCGGGTGGCCGCCACGGGCGGGAGCGCCGCGCCGCTGCCGTCGAGCAGGACGAGCTCGGCGCCGAGACCTGCCGCGATCGACACACCCTCGACGACGTTCGACACGGCGACCGCTCCCGCCAGGCCCCCGCCGCAGCGGCGACAGCCGACCGTGGTCACACCGGCGACGACGGCCGTCTCGAGGTGGTCGGACGCGGCGTGGCGCCCGTCCCGCGACATGTCCAGCAGCGCCTCGACGGTCGGCCTGACGAAGATGACCTCGGGCTCTGGCGGGCCGCCTCTGCCCATCGCGACGACGACGACGCGGCGCGTCAGCGCCAGCCGCTGGGCGACGTGGCCCGTCACAGCCGTCTTGCCGACGCGCTTTCCCGTGCCGATCACGGCGAGCGTCGGGACGTCGACCGCCGTCGCGTCGGGCGGGTCGAAGCGGAAGTCCGGCCCCTCGTAGGGCACACCAAGCGCCAACGTCCTGCTCGCGAGCGCCATGCGTTCGGGCGGTCCCAGCACCGGCTCGTCCGAGAGATCGAGGACGAGGTCCGGAAGATGCCGCTCGATCGCGGCCTCGAGCGACGGCTCCAGCGGAACGCCGTAGCCGGGATCGTCGCCGCGCAGCTTCTCGACCCCGCCGACGAGCACGGCCGCGACGACGAGGTCGTCGATCTCCTCGAGTGCGTCCCTGACGACGGGTGGGTAGTGCTCGCCGTCCACGATGGCGACCACGCGTCTCATCCTCGCGTCGTCACCTCCCGCTCGATCCGGCCCGTGTACTTCTCGTACTCGAACGTCTCGGTGGAGAACTGGATGATCCGCTCCTCGCCGTGGAAGGGGTGTCTCCTCGAGATCGAGACGTGGTTGCCGTGCACCTCGACGACGTTGTAACAGGGCCTGGTGTTCCCCCGGAGGCGCAGAGACGAAACGGTGCCTGTGGTCACGACGAAGAGGTGTTCGAGGCGCCATGCGTACGGCACGTGCTTGTGCCCGGAGAGAACGAGGTGCACGCCCGCCCGGAGCAGGCACTCGATCGCGTCGCCCGCGTCGTATACGACGTTCCGCTCGCGCCCCGTTCCGGGGACGGGCAGCAGGTGGTGGTGGAGGACGAAGATCTTCAGCTTGGCCGGCTCGGCCGAGAACTGCTCCTCGATCCACGCGTAGCGGCCCCGCCCGATCTGCCCGTGGTCGAGGTCCGGCTCGGTCGAGTCGACCGCGACGACGGTCACGCCGTCCTTGCGCAGGACGGACGACCGGCTCCCGAAGAGATCCTCGAAATGGACGTAGCCGACGTTCCGGGCGTCGTGGTTTCCAGGGACCACGACGAACGAGTCGCAGTCGATCTGGTCGAGGTACTGGCGCGCGAGCTGGTACTCGTGCTTGAACCCGAACGTCGTCAGGTCGCCGGAGCAGATCACGATGTCTGGCCTGAGCTCGTTGACCTCCGAGATCGCTCGCTCGAGCAGCGCGGCCTCGAAGTACGGGCCGCCACAGTGCAGGTCGGACAGGTGGGCGATCCGGAACGGGCGTTCGCCGACGGCCATCGGACGCAGTGTACGGCCGCCGTACGGGAACCGACAGTCCGGCGAGTGGACCGGAGCGATTGCGACCGCGAAGGCGGGCGCCTTCAGGCATCTGCCCCCCTCCGTCCGGAATCAGCGGCGCGATTGCGCTTCCGCGGAATCGCGCTCCGCGAGCGAGAACGGGGGCCGTCCGAGCGCCTCGCTACTCTCGAAGCGGTGCCCGAGTCGCCCAGGGAAACCGCCGAGTTCCAGGCATATCGCGGCGCCGAGCCGCCGCGCTTCGTCAACGGCGCCGAGCGCGAGTGCGCGAGGATTCTCGACTGGTACGGAATCCCCTGGGAGTACGAACCGCGGTCGTTCGTGCTCGAGCGCGACGCCGAGGGACGCGTCACGCGAGCGTTCACGCCGGACTTCTACCTCCCGGAGCAGAACCTCTACATCGAGGTCACGGTGATGAAGCAGTCGCTCGTCACCCGCAAGAACCGAAAACTCCGTGAAGTGCGGCGCCTCTACCCGGACGTCAGGGTGAAGCTGTTCTACCGGCGGGACATCGAGCGCCTCGCGCAGCGGTACCGGCTGCGGATCGCATCGTGAGCCGGCGGAGCGCCGCCGAGCGCCTGCGTGCGGATGGGCAGCCGATCGGCGAGGTCTACCTCGAGCGCGAGGAGATCGCCGCGCGGGTGGCCGAGCTCGGCCGGGAGATCGCCGCCGCCTATACGGGACGCATGCCTCTCCTCGTCGCGCCGCTCAAGTCGAGCACCGTGTTCCTCGCCGACCTCTCGCGCGCCCTGGACCTCGACCACGAGATCGACGTGATCGAGCTCGCGCCGTACTCGAGCGGCGGGCCGGGCGGCGGAGTGCGACTTCTCAAGGATCTCGACTGCCCGCTCGAGGGCCGCGACGTCCTGCTCGTCGAGGACGTGGTCGACACCGGGCTGACGCTCGCGTTCCTCACTCGCTGCTTCGCGGAACGTCGGCCCGCGAGCCTCGCGGCCGTGACCCTCCTCGACCGGCCGTATCGCCGCCTCGTCGAGGACATCTCTCTGCGGCACATCGGTTTCACGGTCCCCGACGAGCTCTTCGCAGGCTACGGCCTCGGGCTCGACGAGCGCTGGCGGGCGTTGCCGGACCTCCATGTCGTCGCGGTCGACGAGCTTCCGGCCGCGATCGACGCTGCGTAGACCGGCGTCCGAGCGCTTACAGGTAGCCGAGCGGGTCGACGGCCGAGCCGTTCACGCGCACCTCGAAGTGCACGTGCGGCCCGGTGGAGTTGCCCGTGTTGCCCGAATAGGACACGACCTGGCCCGCAGTCACCGACTGGCCGACGCCGACTCCGAGCGACGAGTTGTGCGCGTAGGCGGTCGAGAGGCCGTTGCCGTGGTCGACCACCACGAGGTTGCCGTAACCGCCCATCCAACCGGCGTAGATGACGGTCCCCGCCCCCGCCGCACGCACGGGCGTGCCCTCTGCGACGGCGATGTCGATGCCCTCGTGCATCCGCCCCCAGCGGAGGCCGAAGCCGCTCGTCACGGGTCCGGAGACGGGCCAGCCGAGCACGCCGCTGCCGGACGGCACGACGACCGGCACAGAGGACGACTGCTGCTGGGCCTGGCGGATGCGCTCCGCGAGCGCGGCGCTCTGCTCCTCGAGGGCGTCGATCTCCGCGAGCGTCGACGCGCGATCGTCGCGGATCGAGGCAAGCGTCGCCGACTTGTCTCTCCTCGCCGCGACGAGGGCATCACGGCTCGCGACGAGCCGGGACACGACATCCTGCTGCTCGCTGGTCGCAGACGCCACCGCTGCTTCGACGTGCGCCGCCTCGACGCGAGCTGCTTTCGTGCGCCGTCTGGCGTCGGCGACGCCGTCGCGGCTCGCCTTGACCCGCGCCGCAATCCGCTCGTCCTGGCGGCCGATCCGGTTCAGAAGGTCGAGGTTGTCGATCAGGTCGGCGAAGCTCGCCGTCCCGAGCACGAACGCCAGCGCGTCCGGGCCGTCGGTCATGTAGAGCTCGCGAACTCGCTGCTCGAGCCGGCTCAGAGCCAATCGGTACTCGCCGCGCAGCCGCCCGAGCCGCTCGGTCTGACGGGCGATCGTGCCGTCGAGCGCTGCAAGGCGCGCGCGGGCCCCGGCGAGCTGTCCCCGCAGAACCGAGAGTCGCGCCTGCTGCGCCCGAACGCCTGCCTCGAGCTCGCGCACCTGTCCTGCAACCGCGCTCAGCTGCTCGGTGAGCACGCCCGCTTTCTGGTCGGCGGCCGCGGCACGGCCGCGCAACGTGTCGATGCGGCCGTCGATCCGCGCCTTGTCGGTGCCCGGATCGCCCGCCGCCGTCCCGGCGACGAGCAGCAGGCAAAGGGTCAACACCCCTGCGGCGGCCGGGCCGAGCCCGGCTCGACGACCCATCAGGCGCTCTTCGCGCTCTCGGTCCGAGTCCCTCCCCGCGGCATCGCACGGACGCGATCCAGCTCTCGGAGCGCCTCTGCCGCGTCGCGCCGCAGAACGCCGACGACGGCGCGGTAGTCCTCGTCGGAGATGCGGCCGGCGCGGTGGTCGGCCTCGAGCTCCTTGAGCGCGGCGAGGGCGCGGTCGCGCGCCTCCTCGGCCTCGAGCCGCTCGCGCTCCGCCGCATCGAGCTCGTGGAGGGCGTCCGAGTCGGGCGTCGGTTCGCGAAGGAAGGGGAGCGCGACCACGACGACGACGGCGACGGCCAGCGCCGCGCCGAGCACGAGCCACAGGCTCACGTCGTGGCGGTGCGCTCCCGGCGCTCACCCACAGTCGCGTACCGCGTGGCGAGGCGCCGCTCCTCGCGCGCGTCGGGCCAGAGCGTGATCACGGAGCCGAGCACGAAGACGAGACCGGCGAGCCAGATGAGGTTGACGAGCGGCTTGACGAAGATGCGGAAGAACACGGTGCCGTCGTCGTTCACCTGCTCGGCGATGACGAAGAGGTCTTCTCCGGTCAACTTGTCTGAGCGGATCCCGACCTCGTTCGAGACCTGTTGCTCCACGCTGTAGGCGTTCTTGCCGGCCTTGATCGTGCCGAGCGAGTCGCCCCCGCGCCTGACGTCCAGGACGGCGCGTATCTCCGTCGCGTTGGCCGCGTCCTTCTCCGTCAGATTGCGGTACGTGAGCGTGTAGCCCCCGACCGCGAGCGACTCTCCACGGGCGAGCTTCCCTTCCACGACCGAGTCGTACGCGCTCGAGCCCGCGACGCCGATCGCGAGCAGGACGACCGACGCGTGGACGACGTACCCGCCGTAGCGGCGACGGTTGCGCCCGACGAGACGGCTGAACGCGGTCGGGACACTCTCACCCGTCAGTGCTCGGCGGGCAGCGGTGCCGCGGGAGAACTCGAGCGCGATCGTCGCGAGGACGAACGCGGAGAACGTGTACGCGATCAGTCCGGGGATCGAGGAGCCGGCCCCGAACGCGATCAGCGCGACGCCGGTCGCGGCCGCGACGGCCGCCGGCCACGCGAAGACCCGCGCCAGCCCTCGCAACGAGGCGCGCCGCCAGGCGACGAGCGGCCCGATCCCCATCAGCAGTAGGAGCGGCAGGCCGAAGATCCGCAGGAAGAAGTCGTAGTAGGGACGGCCGACGACGACCGCTTCGCCGCGCACCGCCTCGGAGACGATCGGCCACGCCGTCCCCCAGAGGATCGTCAGGCAGAGCGCGACGAGGAGCAGGTTGTTGTAGAGAAACGTCGCCTCGCGCGAGACGAGCGACTCGAGGCGGGCCGTCGTGCGGAGTTGCGGGAGCCGCAGCCAGATCATTGTCACGGAAAAGACGACGGCGACCACGATGAAGGCCAGGAACCACGGGCCGATCGCGCTCTGCGTGAAGGAATGGATCGAGCTGACGACGCCGGAGCGGGTCAGGAAGGTGCCGAAGAGCGAGAGGCAGAACGCGAGGCTCACGAGCGTCACGTTCCACACCCGCAACATGCCGCGCTTCTCCTGGATCATCACCGAGTGCAGGTATGCCGTCGCCGCGAGCCACGGCATGAGCGCCGCGTTCTCGACGGGGTCCCACGCGTAGTAGCCGCCCCAGCCGACCTCCTGGTAGGCCCAGTGCGCGCCGAGGAGCTGGCCGACACCGAGCGCGGTCCAGGCCACGATCGTCCACCGCCGCGTCGCGACGATCCAGCGCTCGTCCATCCGCCCGGAGAGCAGCGCCCCCATCGCGAAGGCGAACGGAACCGCGAGGCCGACGTACCCGAGGTAGAGCAGCACCGGGTGCGCCACCATGTACGGGTTCTGGAGACTCGGGTTGAGCCCGTTCCCGTCCGCGGGCGCAGGGATCGTGTCGAAGGGGCTCGAGACTCCGACGAGAAGCCAGCTGAACCCGACGGCGATCCCCCCGAGGACGGGCGTCACCCAGACGACGAGATCACGGGCGCGCTTGCGCGCGAACCACACGGCGAGCGCCGAGTAGCCGGTGAGGACGAGCAGCCAGAGCAGAAGCGACCCCTCCTGCCCGCCCCAGAAGGCGGACAGCTTGTACGCGAACGGCAACGCGCGGCTCGAGTGGCCCGCGACGTACGCGAGCGAGAAGTCGTCGCGGAGGAAACCGGCCACCAGAACGGCGGCGGCGACGAGCGTCGAGAAGAACGACGCGATCAGCGCGTTCCGAGCCGAGAGCGCCAGCCGTCGCCGGCCGAGCGCCGCGGCCGCCGCGCCCGCGACGAGCGCGTAGGCGGACAGCCCGAGGGTGATGACGAGGGCGGCGCGTCCCAGCTCGGCCATCGACCGCTACGTCTTCGCGGCCTGGTACTTCGACGGGCACTTCGTGATCATCGAGCCCGGCTTCGTCACGAAGGTGCCGTCGGCGCGCTGCGTCCCGGTCACGACGACGTCGCGGCCCACACGGAAGAGGTCGGGCACGGAGCCCTTGTAGACCACCGTGACGCGCTGCTTGTTCGCGCCCTTGATGTCCTCGAGCACGAACTTGAGGCCGGCGCCGTGCGCGTCGCCGGTCGGCGTGCCGACCACCCGACCCGCGAGGGAGACCTCGCCGGTCTTCGCCGCGAGCTCGCTCGGCGACACCGACGGCGTCCCTCCGCCCGCGAGCGACGTGTAGAGCAGGAAGACCGCGAGCACCGCCGCGACGGACAGCGCGACAACGAGCCTGGCAGGCGACGAGGACCGTGCCATGACCGACAGTCTAGAGACAAGCCGTCTGGCGCTCGGAGGGTGCCCGACCCCCGCGGCGTTCGGCATGGAAGCGCGCCTCTGCAGGACCACGCTTCACGGGATCAGACACCTTCGGTGCCGACCCCGAGGGGTCTAAGCCTCGGCGGCGTCGCGCTGCCGCCTCGGCACCTCGTACCCGTGGTCGAGGCAGAGCGCTCCCGGCGCGTCCTCGGTCAGCGCGTCGCAGTACCCCTTGCCGTACGCGGCCCGCATGAAGGCCGACACCACTTCGAGGTTCCACTCGGCGATGTCGGCGGCCTCGCGCCAGAGGTCCGTGAGGCGAAGGTCGATGTCGAGCTCGAGGAGGTCGATGCGTGTGGGCTGGGCCATGTCGCGAGGGTACGGGACCGGTCGGACGACATCCCCGGTTTGCAGGGGGTTAGAGTCGCCGGATGGGCCGAGTCAGGGTCGGGTCGGCGCGCATACCCGATCGCGACGCTCCCGAGCGGGCGGTGGAAGTGCTGCTCGAGCGCGGCTACGACGCCTGCGAGATCGACTTCGAGTCCGGCTTCTGGATGGGCTACCCCTGGGCGGAGCGGCTCGGCGAGCTCGCCCGTGAGCACGACCTCGCGCTCTCGGTGCACGCGCCGCTCTTCGGGTGGGTCGGCCATCTCGAGGCGACCGGCCGCAAGTGGTCGTCGGCGCTCGGCGCGCTCGACCGGAGCGCCGGGATCGCCGCCGCGTGCGGCGCCGAGGTCGTCGTGTTCCACCCGGGATTCCTCCTCGGCCGTAGCCGTGAAGACGCGATCGACGCGGTCGTCGAGCAGCTCGCCCTCGTGCGCGAGCGACTGGAGGGGAAGGACCGGGCCGTGCCGTTCGGGATCGAGGTCATGGGGCGCGTCCGCGACCTCGGCTCGCTCGACGACTGCGTCGAGATCAGCCGTCGCGCCGGCTGGGTGCGTCCGGTCGTCGACTTCGCGCACATGCACGCGACGAGCGACGGCGCGTTCGTCGAGCCCGAGCCGTTCCGCGAGGCGCTCGAGCTCGTGGACGGCGCGCTGCCGAGCGGCGCTCCGTTTCACATCCACTTCTCGGACATCGCGTTCGCGAACCGCAACGAGACGAAGCATCTGCCCTACGGCGAGGGCACGCTCCGCGCCGACCCGCTCCGCGTTGCGCTCGACGGCTTCGATCGGCCTGCCACGGTGATCTCGGAATCGCCGGACGAGCGCTCGAGCCAGGCGATCCGGGCGGCGCTCGTCGGGTGAAACGATCAGATGATGGGTGCGGCGCTCTCGGGCTCGAAGCCTCGCCAGCCGCTCCTCGATCGCCGCCGCCTCGTCGTCGCGGCCCCGGTCGCGAAGGAAGCGAGCATAGGCGGCGAGCGGCTCGGGCTCGGAGTTCCGGTAGTCGGTCGCCGCGAGCGAGTCGATCGCGTCGCGGAGCAGGAGCTCCGCCTCGTCGTCGCGCCCCTGGGCGGCCCGGACGAGCCCGAGCACCATGCGGACGTTCGCCCGCGACATCGTGTCCTGCATCCCGACCGTCTCGACGGCAGAGAGCGCCCAGCGCTCGGCCTCCTCGACGTGGCCCTTCGCCAGGACGAGCTCCGCGAGCGTCCGCTGCGCCTCGATCACCTTCGCGCGCTCCTGGAGCGCGAGGAGCGAGCGAACCGCCTCCCGGACGATCTGTTCGGCGCGGTCCGGATCGCCGCCCTGCCAGACGGCGAGGCCTTCGAGTTGCTGCGTCCGGCCGGCGTCGGAGGCCGCGCCGATCTCGTCGAAGAGGTCCCGCGCTGCGTGGAACTCGCGCTCCGCGTCGGCGAAGCGGCTTCGTCGGAGGTGGATCGAGCCACGGATCCGGGCCACCCAGGCGGTCGCCGAGAGGCTCCCGCTCGACTCCGCGAGCGCCGCCGCCGCATCGAGCACCGCGTCGGCCCGCGAGAGCTCGAGTCGCGCGACGTGGGCCGCCGCGAGCTCGCCCAGCGCGAGGCTCTCGAGATCGGGGCGGTTCGCCTCGCGGGCGATCTCGAGCGCCTCGCCGGTGTACCGCTCGACGCCTTCCAGGTCGCCCTCCCACCAGCCGATGCTCGAGAGGAGCGTCAGGGCGTCGGACCGCGCGTCACCCGGGGCGCCGGCGAGCAGGCCGAGCGCCTCGAGACCGAGCGTCCGCCCCTGCTCGACGTCGGCGTGTCGGTTGAGGAGGATCTCCGCGAGCTGGGTGAGCGCCAGCCCTTCGATCGTGCGCTCGCCGGCGGCCCGGGCGAGCGTGCGTACCTCCGCCATCTCGTCCTCCGCCGCGGGGAGCTCCCAGAGCCGCCATGCCGCGCGGGCGGCGTGGAACCGGCGCTCGAGGCTCGGCTCGAGCTCGATCGAGCGGAGCAGCAGCCGGCGGGCCGTTCGGTTCGCCTCGCGGGCGAGCGCTCGGCAGCCGGCCCGCTCGAGCACGTCAGCGGCCTCCGCCCTCAGGTCGGCGGGAACCTGCCCGTCGAGCTCGGCGAGCAGCGCCGCCGCGCGATCGAGGTGGAAGGCCTGGGCCTCGACGAGCTCGTCGGCCGACCGCGACCGCAGCCAGTCGGCGAATGCACGGTGAAGCCGGGCGCGCTCGCCCTTCGCGAGGCCGCTGTAGGCGACGTCGCGGATGAGGATGTGGCGGAAACGGAACGCCGTCTCGCCCGAGATCGTCGAGAGCGGCTCGCGCGTCAGGAGCTGACGGTCGACGAGGTCTTCGAGCGCCGAGTCGACGTCGAGCGCGGGGTCGAGCTCCGCAACCGCGCCGCGCCAGAAGACGCGCCCGACGAGGGCGCCGTGCCGGACGACCGACCGTGAGGCGGGCGGAAGGCGATCGATCCGCGACGCGATCAGCGCCTGGATCGTGTCGGGGATCCGCACGGCGCCCCCGTCGCGGTGCTCGGCGAGCATCCGCACCGTCTCCTCCACGAAGAGAGGGTTTCCCTCGGTCTTCTCGAGCAGCGCGCTCCGCAGCCCGGCGGGCAGCCCCGCGCCGTCGACGAGGCCGTCGACGAGCTGCTCCGCCTCGTCGTCCGCGAGCGGCGGGAGGTCGATCGAGATCGCGCGGCGGCGGCCTCCGCCCCAGCCGGGCCGCGCCTCGAGCAGCTCGGGGCGGGCGAGACAGACGATGAGGACCGGGGCGTCGTCGATGCGGTCGGCGAGGTGCTCGACGAGGTCGAGCAGCGGATCCTCGGCCCAGTGCAGGTCCTCGAAGCCGAGGACGAGCGGCTGGGCCTCGGCGAGGCTCACGGCCCACTCGTGTGCGGCCCAGGCGATCTCCTGCCCGCGGCGGGTCCCGGACACCGTGTCGAGCACGCCCGCGGCGAGCCCGAGGAGGTCGGCGACCGCGTCGCTCGAGCAGGCCTCGCGGAGCTTCTCGAAGGCCTCCTCAGGCGAGTCGTCGGGAGAGATCCCCGCCGCCGACTGCACCATCTCCGCGAGCGGCCGGTACGCGAGGCCTTCTCCGAAGGGCAGCGAGCGCCCCGCGAGCACGGTCGTGCGCTCGAGCCCCGCGAAGAACTCGCGCGCGAGCCGGCTCTTCCCCATTCCGGGATCCCCGAAGATCGTGACGAGATGCGCGCGACGGTCGCGCACGGCACGCGCATACGCGTTCTCGAGCAGCTCGAGCTCCTCCTCGCGGCCGACGTACGGTGCCACGACGTTGAGCGGCCGCCCCATCGGGCGCTCCGTACAGACGACGCGCCTGACCTCGAGCCCCTCGCGGAGGCCCTTCAGACGCTCGCCGTCGTGCAGCTCGGTCACGACGCGGTCGGAGGTGAGGCCGTGGGCCGTCGGGCCGATCAGGATCTCCCCCGGGGCCGCCGTCTGCTGAAGGCGGGCGGCGACGTTGATCGCCTCTCCCGTAGCGAAGGTCGAATCTCCGTCCTCGACGACGAGCTCTCCCGCTTCGATTCCGACCCTCACCGGAAGATCTCCGTCCGCGTTCTCGACGATCGCGACGGCGGCGCGAACTGCCCGCTCCGCGTCGTCCTCGTGCGCGGTCGGGACGCCGAAGACGGCGAGCACCGCGTCGCCGGCGAACTTCTCGACAGTGCCGCCGTAGGCGTCGATCTGCGCCTTGGCACGCTCGAAGAAGCCCGTCACACGCCGCCTGGCGACCTCGGGGTCACTCGAGGAGACGAGGGCCGTGGAGTCGACGAGATCGACGAACAGCGCCGTCGCGAGCTTGCGCTCCATGCCTCGAAGTCTAGGTTCGGGGCCTGTGGTCGGGCGGGCGGTTTACCGCACCGAACCAACTAGCATCCGGCGCGATGCTCGACCCGAAGGTCTTCAAGGCGTACGACGTCCGGGGGATCCACCCGACCGAGCTCGACGAGGACGGCGCCTACCGGATCGGCCGCGCCTACGTCGAGCACTTCGACCCGACGGCGATCGCGGTGGGTCGCGACATGCGCCTCAGCTCTCCCTCGATGGCGGCGGCCGTGATCGAGGGAGCCGCGGACGGCGGCGCGGACGTCCGCGACCTCGGGATGATCGGCACGGAGATGCTCTACTACGCCGTCGGCGAGCAGGGCCTCGACGGCGGCATCGTCGTCACTGCGTCGCACAACCCGAAGGAGTACACGGGCATGAAGATCGTCCGCCGCGGGGCGCTTCCCGTCGGCGGGGACTCCGGGCTCGAGGACGTCCGTCGCGTCGCCGAGGCGGGATTCGGCGAGACGACCCGCCGTGGCGAGGTCCGCCCCGACGACGTCTGGGAGGGCTTCGCGGCCAAGGTCCTTTCGTTCGTCCAGCCCGATGCGATCCGCCCGCTCCGCGTGGTGATCGACGCGGCGAACGGCATGGCGGGGACGATGCTGCCGCCCGTCCTCGCGCGGCTCCCGCAACTCGACGTCGTCCGCTGCTACTTCGAGCCGGACGGCTCGTTCCCGAATCACGAGCCGAACCCGCTGCTCCCCGAGAACCGGGAGTTCATCGTCGAGCGGACGCGCACGGAACGAGCCGACCTCGGCGTCGCGTACGACGGCGACGCCGACCGGTGCTTCTTCGTCGACGACACGGGCGAGTTCGTCCCGGGTGACTTCGTCACGGCGCTCCTCGCCCGCGCGATGCTCGAGAAGGAGCCGGGGGCGAAAGTGATCTACGACGTCCGTGCGAGCTGGGCGGTGCCACGGGCGATCGAGGAGGCGGGCGGCGTCGCGCTCGTGAACCGGGTCGGGCACGCGTTCATCAAGGAACGGATGCGCGAGGTCGACGCGCTCTTCGCCGGGGAGGTGTCCGCGCACTACTACTTCCGCGACTTCTCGCAGGCGGACACGGGCGTCGTGCCGTTCCTCGTGATGCTCGAGCTCCTGTCGCGCGGCGAACGGCCTCTCTCGGAGCTTCTCCAGCCGTTCCGCTCACGGTACTTCCTGACCGGCGAGATCAACACGCCCGTGGCCGACGTCGAGAACAAGCTCCGCGAGCTCGAGGAGCGCTTTGCCGCGCAGGGCGGGCGGATCTCGCATCTCGACGGTGTCTCCGTCGACTTCGACGACTGGCACTTCAACGTCCGCCCCTCCAACACCGAGCCGCTCCTGCGGCTCAACCTCGAGGCGCTCGACGAGGAGACCATGGAGCGGCGGCGCGACGAGGTGCTCGAGCTGATCCGCAGCTGACTCCGCGACGAAAGGACGGGCGTGCCGACACTCCTGCAGTTCGACTTCCCCATGAAGGGCCCGTGGGGCGACGACCTCGCCGAGGCGTTCCGCGATCTGGCGGGAATCATCGAGCGCTCGCCGGGCCTCCGCTGGAAGATCTGGACCGAGAACGAGGACGAGGGCATCGGAGGCGGCATCTACCTCTTCGAGGACGACGAGACCGCGCTGGCCTACCTCGAAGAGCACACCGCGCGCCTCGAAGGGTTCGGCGTGAGCGACATCCGCGCGAAGCTGCTGCACGTGAACGAGCCGCTCACCGAGCTGACCCACGGCCCGGTCTAGAGTGGCGACCGCGCCGGAGCTCGGCCGCGTCACCGACCGGCGGCCGCCGTTCAAGTACTCGGCACTCACGCGTGTCTGGTTCTCGGACACCGACGCCCAGGGAGTCGTCTACTACGGCCGCTACCTCCCGTACTTCGACCACGCGCGCACCGAGTACCACCGTCACCTCGGCAGCCTCGGAGTCGGGGGAGCAGAGTTCGTGATGCGCGCTTCGAGCGTTGACTACCACGCGCCGGCGAGCTTCGACGACCTGCTCGAGTGCTTCGTCCGGGTCAGCCGCCTGGGCCGCACGAGCGCCACCTACGAGTGCGTCGCGGTGCGCCTGCCCGACGAGGTTCTCATGGTCACGGCCACCCAGACGGTCGTGCTCGTCGACCTCGCAACGCGGCGTCCCATCCCGATCCCCGACCCGTCCCGCGAGCCGATCCGCGCCTTCGAGGGCGGCGATCTGGTCGAGTGAGCCCCGAGAGACGCCGTTCTCGATGATGAAGGAGGCCTCGCCCGCGAGAAGCGCGGTCGAGTGGCTCCACCCGCGATCGGCCTTGCGCAGGGTGCGACAGGCCGGCGCGCCCGTCCGGAAGAGCCCGGACGGGCGCGGCGCGGCTTCCCCTCCCCCATACGCCTTGTATTGGCACCCAGTCCGGCCGTCATCCCTCGTTCAAGTGATCCGATCCCCCGAACGGGGTACCACTCACTCGTTCGGTTCGATCCCTCGAACGAGGGACGTGGCTCCTACCGGCCGCGCGTAGCCCGGACGAGCTCGACGGCGTCCTCCCGCTCGAGCTGTCCCTCGACCCGCATCGTGACGCCGTCGCGGTCGACGAGCAGGGTGTTGCCGGCGAGCCAGCCCTGGTCGTCGCGGATCGTCCCGTCCGGCGCGACGAAGAGCACGGCGTGCGGCCCGCCCTCGAGCCAGACCGCGGGATCGCCGTCGACCTCGAACCGGTCGACCGCCGTCGTCCGGCCCACGAGCTTCTTCAGAAGCGCCGGGTCTCCCACACGCCCCGGGAACTGCGTGATCAGGAGGCGCACGTCGTCGCGGTCGCGCCAGATGTAACTGACCCGA
>Ga0105239_10003396_pt1 | contig 19527 bp, 18 predicted proteins | sample KBSC44metaG_FD_92761 | JGI IMG/M metagenome (GOLD analysis project Ga0105239, IMG submission 92761) | Corn rhizosphere microbial communities from Kellogg Biological Station, Michigan, USA - KBS C4-4 metaG | ecosystem: Host-associated > Plants > Roots > Rhizosphere > Soil | place: Michigan, USA...
CATTGGTTATCCAGTTTTTTACGCCGTTCAGCAGGTAATGGTCGCCCATATCAACAGCGGTGGTGCGCTGCGATGTAGCATCAGAACCGGCTTCAGGTTCCGATAAACAAAAGGCGCCTATCTGTGTGCCGCTGGCCAATGGTACCAGGTATTTTTGTTTTTGAAATTCGCTGCCATATTTCTCCAGCCCGTAGCACACCAGTGAGTTATTTACAGAAACCACTACCGATGCCGAGGCGTCAACCTTGGATAGTTCCTCCATAGCCAGCACGTATGATATGGCATCCATGCCGCTGCCACCGTATTGGGGCGATACCATCATGCCTAAAAAGCCAAGCTCGCCCAGCATTTTAACCTGCTCGGCCGGGAATTTCTGGTGCTCATCGCGCTCAATTACACCTGGTTTAAGTTCGTTTTGTGCAAAGTCGCGCGCCGCCTGGCGTATCATTAGCTGTTCTTCGGAAAATTCAAAATGCATGGGCTGGTTATTTTGTGCTGCAAAAATAATATTATGCATGCATAGTAAAAAATATCTGTCAAAAAAAAAGAGAGCCTTTTTGAAGCTCCCTTTCCCCTAATTAATTTAAACTATTGATTAAACCCAAAACAAAGAACAAAAAAACCTCAGCTTGGGCGTCTGAGAATTCAAAAACAATTATTTTTCACAGGTAGATGTTTTATCGTTTTTCACAGATTGTATGCAGGGCTGTTAAATTTATATCAAATGTTAAGCCATAATTGATAAAGAGGGGTATAATCTTAACTTGCCGTGCCAAAACAGATCAAGCGCCCAAAAACAAACAAGCCTCCACCAATAGTTAATATTTTATCTATTGATTTATAGTTAGTTAAGTATGTTAACTAAAGGTACGCGCCGTATGCCGCTCCCAATTAAAAAGCATAAAAAAGCGAGCCGCATGTACAAATTATTCCTGTTAGTTGTGGATGGTAACAAAAATGTTACCTGTTTAAGGCGCTATGTATTAGCACATTGAGGGTTTTCGCATTAAAATCTATTTTTATTTAACGTTTATTTGCTGCGAGATGCCGGCAAGTGTACAATTTAGCGCCTTTTTGCGTCTGCTTGTCTGATATTTCATACACCTGCTGTATTATATTATCTACATAGAACTAAAAAAATGAACAAAAAACCAACAAAACAGACAATATACCCCATTATTGCGGCCGTATTATTCATTACAGCCTGCAATACCAAAACAAAAAATTACGCCGACAACGATATCATATTTAAAAACATGGACACCACGGTTAAACCGGGCGACGACTTTTTTAAATATGCCAACGGCGCCTGGCTCAAAAAAAATCCTATCCCGGCGGCCTATCCGTCGTGGGGTATTGGCAATGTAGTTAACGATGAGCTGCGCGACCGCCTGAAAAAAATTAATGAAGATGCCCTAAACGCAAAAGCCGAAAAAGGCAGCAACACCCAAAAAATTGGCGATTTTTATTTTAGCGGGATGGATACCGTTGGTATCGAAAAGCAGGGCCTCGATCCGCTTAAGGCCGAGATGGATAAAATTGAGCAGGTAAAGGATGTTAACAGCCTGGTTGATGAGTTTGCGCACCTTGCAACCATAGGGGTCGACCAGCCGATAGTGGCGGGTGTTGGCCAGGATGCCAAAAACAGCAGTAAAAATATGCTGCAGCTCTACCAGGGTGGCATTGGCCTGCCCAATCGCGATTATTATTTTAATACCGATGCCCATAGCGTTGAAATCCGAAACGATTACCAGCAAAAGCATTTGCCTATAGTATACAAGCTGTCGGGCTTAAGTTCTGACGCAGCACTTGCAGCAACAAAAAAGACCTATGAGCTGGAGAAGTTTTTAGCCGATAGCAGCCGCAAGCTTGAAGACCTGCGCGATCCGTACAAAAATTACAACAAAATGCCCGTTGCCGGGCTAAGCAAACTGGCACCGGCAATTAACTGGACGGCCACTTTTGATAAAATGGATTTTAAAAATGCGGATACCGTAATTGTTGGTCAGCCAGAGTATTACCGGGCGCTAAACAAGGCATTAACCACCTACAGCATTGCCGACTGGAAAAACTACCTGCGTAAAAACCTGGTTGATGCCTACTCAAGCAGCTTAAGCAAGGCGTTTGATGGCGAAAGCTTCAGGTTTTATGGCACTGTGTTATACGGCAGCAAAGAACAGCTACCCCGCTGGAAACGCGTGCTGGACACCGAAAACGGCTTAATGGGTGAAGTTTTAGGGCAGATATTTGTAAAAGAATACTTCCCCGAAAAAACAAAGGAACGCTATGTAAAGCTGGTCGAGGCCATGCGTGCCAGCTTCAAGGAACATATTGAAAAGCTCGACTGGATGAGCGAACCTACCAAGCAAAAGGCTTACGATAAACTGGCAAAAGTAACCCCAAAGGTTGGCTACCCCGATAAATGGAAAGATTTTTCGACCTTGACTATCGATCGCGGTCCTTACGCCCAAAACGTGATGCGGGCAAATAACTTTTGGCACCGCTTTAACGCCAATAAACTGGGCAAGCCGGTTGACCGCACCGAGTGGGACATCACCCCGCAAACCTACAATGCCTATTACAACCCATCGAACAACGAAATTGTACTGCCTGCTGCACAGTTTTCAATCCCGGGCATAAAGGATGAAGATGTTGACGACGCCGTAGTTTACGGATATGCAGCTGCATCAACCATAGGCCACGAAATGACCCACGGCTTTGACGACCAGGGCCGCCAGTTTGATGCGGCCGGGAACCTTAAAGCCTGGTGGCAGCCGCAGGATTCGGTTAAGTTTACCCAGCGTGCCCAAATGCTCATCAACCAGTTTAATGGCTACACTATTTATGGCCTGCATGTAAACGGCAAGGCCACCCAGGGCGAAAACATTGCCGATTTAGGCGGGATAGTTATAGGCCTCGATGCCTTTAAAAAGACAGAACAGTATAAAGAAGGCAAATCGATAAACGGGTTAACGCCAACGCAAAGGTTCTTCCTGGGTTATGCCTTAGGATGGCTAGGCCAGCAGCGGCAGGAATACCTATCGAGCCAGATACTGACCAACGAGCATGCACCGGGCTTTATGCGGGTAAACGGACCGTTTACTGATGTGCCCGAGTTTTACGAAGCCTTCCACATTAAAAAAGGCGACAAAATGTGGCTCGACCCTGATAAAAGGGTGAAGATTTGGTAGGGAGAAAGTCGGGAAAGACCGAAAAGTCCGAAAGAAGCTGCAACTGTTTTCTCTTTCGGACTTTCGGTCTTTTCGGACTTTACTGACTTTACCGACTTCCGGACTAATCACTATATTTGACTTAAACTGACTCTCCAATGAAAATGATAACTACCAAACCGGTTATTTATTTGGCGGCATTTGCAGCCTTTGCATTGTGCGCATACCAAACCAAAACCATACTTGATAATCCCGACGACCCCATTTATAAAAATGTCGATACCTCAGTTAAGCCTGGCGAAGATTTCTTTTTATACGCCAATGGCACCTGGATAAAAAATAACCCGATCCCACCGGCCTATTCAAGCTGGGGCATTGGTAATATTGTTACCGAAGAGATCCGTAATCGCCTTAAAAAGGTAAACGAGGATGCCATGCAGGCCAATGCACCAAAAGGCACTACCACCCAAAAGCTGGCTGATTTTTATTACACCGGGCTGGATAGTGTAGGAATAGAAAATGCGGCGATGTCGCCTTTGCTGCCGCAGTTGGCGATAATTGAAAAGGCCAAAACCCCTGATGATATTTTAAATACTGCTGCAATTTTAACAACCACAGGCACACGCAATATCATTGGCATGCGGGTGAGCCAGGATGATAAAAACAGCTCGAAAATGATGGTGCAGCTAAACCAAACCGGGCTGGGGCTGCCAAACCGCGACTATTACTATAAAACCGATGCCCGCACCTCCCGCATCCGTGCCGACTATACTGATAAATATTTGCCTACGCTGTTCAAGCTATCCGGCTGGACCGATCAAAAGAGCGTTGCCGCTGCCAAAGGTGCGTTTGCCATTGAGAAATTTTTGGCCGATAGCAGCCGCAAACTGGAAGCCCTGCGCGACCCTTACCATAATTATAATAAGTTGACCATAGCCCAATTAAACAGCCTTACCCCCGGCATAAACTGGAACAATTTGTTTACAGCGCTGGAGCTCAAGCCAGTTGATACCGTAATTGTGGGCCAGCCAGAATACTACCGGGCAGTTGATAAGGCAATACATACTTTTAGTGTTGATGACTGGAAAGCATACCTGCGTTTAAAACTGATTACGGCGAACGCGCCATATCTTAATAACGCTGTTGCCGAAGAAAATTTCCGTTTTACAGGCAAGGTGCTGCGTGGCCAAAAGGAACAGCTGCCGCGCTGGAAGCGGGTGCTGGACACCGAAAACGGCATAATGGGCGAACTGCTGGGCCAGCTGTTTGTAAAGGAATATTTTTCGGAACGGAGCAAAGCACGATACGTTGCCATGGTTGAAGCCATGCGCCAAACCTACCGCGAACATATTGAAAAGCTGGACTGGATGAGCGCCGAAACCAAGCAAAAAGCTATCATTAAGCTAAATGCCATCCACCCAAAAGTGGGCTACCCCGACCAATGGAAAGATTTTTCGACGCTTGATATCGGCCGTGCATCATACGCCACCAACGTAATACAAGCACGACACTGGCAGTACCAGGTAAACATAAACAAACTGGGCAAACCTGTAAACCACCAGGAATGGGGTATGACACCGCAAACCTATAACGCCGGTTACAGCCCATCGAACAATGAGATAACTTTACCGGCGGCGCAGCTGCTGATACCCGGCATAAAAGATGAAGATGTTGATGACGCGGTAGCTTATGGCTATGTAGCAGCCTCGGTTATCGGTCACGAAATAACACATGGCTTTGACGACGAAGGCCGTTTGTTTGATGCAAAAGGGAACCTGAAATCGTGGTGGACACCCGCCGACTCGATTAAGTTTACCCAACGCGCCCAGATGCTCGTTAACCAGTTTAACGGTTACAAAGTATTGGATAGCCTGCACGTAAACGGCAAGGCTACTCTTGGCGAAAACATTGCCGATCTGGGTGGTATTGTATTGGGTATTGATGCATTCAAGAAGACACAGCAATATAAAGAAGGGAAAAAGATTAACGGCTTTACCCCTATGCAGCGTTTCTTTTTAGGCTATGCCTTAAGCTGGCTAGGTCACGAGCGAGATGAGGCACTGGCAAACCAGGTGATAGTTGATGTGCATTCGCCGGCGTACCTGCGGGTAAACGGACCTTTTACCGACGTTCCGGAGTTTTATACGGCCTTCAACATTAAAAAAGGTGATAAGTTATGGCTGGATCCGGATAAAAGGGTGAGGATTTGGTAGGGGGAAGTCCGGAAAGACGGAAAAGTCCGAAAGACGGAAAGGTAGTACCGGTCACGAAAGGTTGGGTGGGAGTTTTGTTGCGTACCGCTCGATAAACCCCTTCAGTATTTCAAGAGTAACACTCCAGTAAAATGCCAGGTGCCTGTATATCTCTTCCGTCGGAAAATTACTGAGCGCGAGCGTTAAAACGGTTTGGTTTCCTTTTGGCTGCAGGCTAAATTCAATTACCGAATAGCTTTCTATTTCATCAGGAAGGTTTGATAATGAGCTTAAATGGCTATAGCTTAACAACTTTTCGGACTCAAATTGCAGCACCCGCCCGGTGTTTTCGAAGGGTATCCCATGCAAATCTCCCCGGATAATTATTGAACTTCCAACCTGCCAGCTGGTTATTATTTCAATTTCCGTTTCAGCCATCCATTTGGGAATTAGTTGGGAATTGGTAAGCGCTTCCCAAACTTTTGCCGGTTTGGCATTTATAATGATGTTATTATTGAATGATGTTTCGGTCATTTTAATAGTTGCGTTTTCAACCGTTTTATTTGTAGCAAAAGTGTGATTTATACTTCAAACAAGCGCCGATTTGCTTTCATCTGCATAAAAACTGATATTGTGGCAACATAATTAAGTAGTACGAGGCATACATTTGCCGAATGCCAGCATCCGAAATGGAAAATCCGACATCCGAACTCATAAAAATTGCAGTTGTAGGACCTGAATCGACAGGCAAATCAACCATGTCGGAATACCTGGCGGCGCACTACAATACCATTTGGGTGCCCGAATATGCACGCGGCTATTGCGAAAAACTAACCGAACCGCCCACCTGGCAGGACGAAATCAATATGTTTTATGGCCAGGTAGCACTGGAGGATGAACTGCGGCCAAAAGCTAACAAACTGCTTATTTGCGATACCACCTTTCTCACCGTAAAAATATGGAGCGAGTACACCTTTGGCAAAGCACCACAGCAAGTGCTTGACGAACTGCCCAAACGCACGTACGACCTTTACCTGCTGCTAAACATCGACATGCCATGGGAAGAAGACCCGTTAAGGGACTTTCCGAACATGCGGGAGCATTTTATGGAGGTGTGGTACAAAGAATTAAATGAATTGAATGCTAAATATGTATTGATTGAAGGAACGGGCACGAAAAGGTATGAAAGGGCTGTGGAAGCTGTGAACGAATTTTTAAGAAATGCGAAATCAATTTAAATGCGAAAATCGGAATGCCAATTGCGGAATGAGTTTAAATGCGAAAGCCGAGGTGCCAATTGCGGAATGAAGTAATGCTCGTTTTTTAATTCCGCACTCCAACTTCCGCATTCCGCAATCAATAAATCCGAAATCGAACATCCGAATTCCGAAATTCTTCCTCTCCCATGCAACGTTCTGGAAACCCTTGCGTCATTTAACGTGCAAGCTGATCAAAAATTGGAAGCCATCTTTATCGACAAGCATTATAACCTGGTGGTTGAATGCAAACAAGGCAGTAAAAAAGCCTGTTATGAGCTTTACAAATTGTATTCTAAAGCGATGTTAAACGTCGCTTTCAGGATAGTGGGGAATATTGCCGAAGCTGAAGATGTTTTACAGGAGGCTTTTGTTGATGCTTTCAGCAAATTGAAAGATTTTCGGCAGGATACCACCTTTGGTTTGTGGCTTAAACAAATTGTGGTGAACCGATCCATTAACCTGCTGCGCAAACGCAAGCTGGATTTGGTTGATCTGGAAGGCGAACAAATAGAAAATATTGCCGGTGAGGAAGCTGAAGATGATGATGAAACACAATACCAGGCGGCAAGGGTTAAAGAGGCAATGAAAGATCTGCCCGAGGGCTACAGGTTAGTAATATCGCTATACCTGCTCGAGGGCTACGACCACGAAGAAATAGGACAAATATTAAACATTTCGGAAAATACCTCGCGAACACAGTTCCTGAGGGCAAAACGAAAGTTATTAGAAATTTTACAACGAAAGGGAATAAAATCATGAGCAAGCGATTAGAGGAATTTATGAAAATGAACAGGGAGGAATTTGACGACCTTGAACCGTCGGCAGATTTGTGGAGCAGGATTGAAAAACACCTGCCACCGCAAGGTGAAGAGTTGAAAAAGAAAGAAGCAAAAACATTTTCGCTGGGCTTTGTGCTGCGTGTTGCGGCTACGGTTATTGTGGTTATGGGTATAGGGTTTGGTTTTTACCTGCATGGCGAGAAGAAAGAAAAGATTGATTTAGCGGCCATTAACCCAATTTATGCACAGCAGCAGGTTCAATATACATCACTTATTCACAGCCAGCGTACCGAGCTGAAGTCGCTTGCCAAAACCGAGCCCGATTTGTATAAGGAGTTTAGCAATGAAATTGCCCAAATGGACTCTACCTACAAACAACTTAACAGCGAGCTGGCCACCAGCCCTAACCAGGAACGTGTTTTACGCGCAATGATACGCAACCTGCAGGTGCAAACACAAGTACTTACGCAGCAGCTGGATGTTATTGAGCAGCTAAACAAAACAAAAAAGGAACAGAACAATGAAACTAAAAGCATATAAGCCCGCGCTGCTGTTAACGGCGCTTTTTATAGGCTGTACTGCTGGGCTTGCCCAAACTATATCTATACAAACAAAGCCATCGTTATCGGTGAGCACAAATTTTGATAATGCTGGTTTCGACCTTAAAATGGATAACCTGGCGCAGAATTTAAAGGCCGACCTGAAAGATTTGGGTAAACATATTTCGGCAACAGTCAATAATATTACATCGAACATAAAGATTGAGGAAAATGAAAGTGATTCCTCTTCTGCAATTAGCCTGAACTTTGGGGACTTGCTTAGCAATCTTAATTTAGAGTTTTCGAAAAATGGTGACGCATCTGAATCAGAAGGGCCAGGTGTAAGAGAGAAAAATTACAGTAAAAGCTACCCGCTTGATGCCAACGACAAAATAAGGCTGAGCAATCAGTATGGAAAAATAACCGTAAATACCTGGAATAAAAGCCAGGTAAGGGTCGACATAGAAATTAAGGCCGAAGCAGGTAGTGAAAGTGATGCGCAACGCCTGATTGATGGGGTACAAATACACGACAACAAAAACGGGGACCAGGTGTCATTTACTACCGACATACAGCATGATGACGACGATGAGAGCTTCTGGAGTTTTTTTAATTTTGGAGGGAAAAACAAAAAACATAAGCTGAATATAAATTATGTTGTTTATATGCCGGCCCAAACCGACTTAAATGTTGAAAGCAGTTATGGTTCAATATTCTTGCCCAGTCTTAATGGAAGGGTCCGGATTGTCGCCTCACAGGGCAGCGTAACAGCGCAAAGCCTGTCGAGCAACTACAACGAAATTGAGGGCAGCTATTGCAGTTTAAAAGTTTCTGCTATGAATGGTGGCAGGCTTGCTTTTTCATACGGCAGCGTTGATGTAGAAGAATGTAATAATATCAGGGCCGATTTAAGCTACGCCTCGTTTAGGTTAGGCAAGCTGAACAACACAGCCGACGTAAATTTAGCGTATGGCGGTGGATTTAAAATAAGGGATGTTTCCAACTCATTTAAAAAGCTGAATATTAACACCTCCTATTCGGATGTATCGTTGGGCATATCACAATCGAGTAATTTCGACTTTGATATTGTAACAAGTTATGGCAGCGGGTTTAAATACAACGACAACAAAGTAACTATAACCGCCAAAAACCCACCAGAAGGAAGTAAGCATGTAAGCATGACACATAGCTATAAAGGTTATGTTGGCAAAGGCAACTCAGATTCGCGTATTGCCATCAACTCAAGCTATGGCGGGGTGAACTTTGAATAGGCAGTAATTTAATAGGCACCAATTTTTACGAATTAAGGCGAATTTCACGAATTGATTTTCTGTATCGTCTTTTCAATTGTCGCCTTATTCGTTTCAGATTTTGCGAGCTTCAATGCCGTTTTTAAATGCCGGATAGCTTTTTTATTATCCACATCGGTATACAGATAACCAAGCAGCGAATAGTACAAATGGCTATCCTCCAGCTTTAGTTTTTCTGCTTCGGCAATGGCTGCGGGTTTGCCATTGGCTTTGGCCAGGGCGTAGGTGCGGTTAAGTGCTGCCATGGGCGAATACTCAATGGTTAGCAACCTGTTGTATAACTGCAAGATGCTCTCCCATTTTTCTGTACTGTCCTCGTGGTGGGTGTGCCACCAGGCAATGCCGGCTTCAATATGATATTTTGTTAGCTGGTTACCCGTGGCCGCTTTATTTAAAAAGAATTTGCCGCGGCCAATCAGTTCAACATCCCAAAGGCTGGTATCCTGGTCGGGATATAAAACCTGTTCGCCATCGGCATTAATGCGGGCGTCAAACCGCGATGCATGGAAACACATCAAAGCCATCATGGCGTTTACCGTCGGTTTGTTGGTTGCCTCGTTTATGGTAAGCAAGTAACACAGGCGCATGGCTTCCACACATAAATCCTTCCTTACACTTGTATTTTGCGAAACCGAATAATAGCCCTCGTTAAACAACAGGTAAAGGGTAGTCAATACATTTTCGAGCCGCTTGTCAATTTCCGAATTCGGAGGGAAAGCAATCTTAACATTATCCTCACGCAGCTTGGTTTTGGCCCGTAGCAGGCGCTTGTTAATGGTTTCTTTATTGCTCAGGAAAGCATTTGCGATTTCTTCGATACCAAAACCGCAAAGGATGCGCAATGAAAGGCCGATCTGTGCTTCGGCCGGGATAGACGGCTGACAAATAGCAAACATCATCTGCAGCTGGCTATCAATAATGTTATTGTCCGACAGGTCGATTTCTATCTCGTGTAATTCTGTATTGCTGTACTGAAGTTCGGTAGTTATTTTCTCGCTGAAAAGCTTGTTCCGGCGCAGGTAGTCGCGGGCTTTGTTTTTGGCAACGGTGTAAAGCCAGGCAGCCGGGTTTTCGGGCAGACCTTTCAGGCCCCAGGTTTCTGATGCCAGCAGGAAGGTATCGCTGGCTATATCTTCCGCAATTTCGATATGCTCAAAACCAAACAGCTTAGCCAGTACAGCTGTAATTTTGCTAAACTCGGTGCGGAATAAATGCGGTATCAGCTCCTGTTGTTTCATCATAAAAAAGGCCCATGCAATAATACAAAGGCCAGGTTAAGTTTGATTTAAAACGGTACAAATTAAATATCGAGTAATGAATATCGAATATCCTACTCCGAAGGTTTCTTCACTTCATCATTCAATGTTCGGCATTCATTATTCGATAGTCGAAGAAATTACATTGGGTTAATTTCGCGAACCTCAACGTTTCCGCCAAATTCAAAAATAGGGCAGCCTTTTGCTAATTCAACGGCTTCCTCCATTGTTTCTACCTTAACAATCGAATAGCCGCCGATTAGTTCTTTAATTTCGGTATAAGGGCCATCGGTAACAACATTGTTTGGCCTTACAACCTTGCCATCTGATGTTAAGCGGTTGCCTGGGCTGCTCAATTTGTTTTGTGCTGCAATGCCGCCAATCCAGTCCATCCATTTTTTTGTTACGGCCTGCATTTCTTCGGGCGAGCCAACTGGCTGGTTTTTGAAGTCGTTCCTGTAAACGAAAAGAAAATCTTTCATGATGTTTAGTTTTTAATGTTTATACCTCAATGACGAACTAGCAACTGCCGATAGGACAAAAAGAAAAAATTTATTTTAAAACATGTTAACTCTACCCTTCCGGGGCCGGTGTTCCTTTCATAGGCCGCTCCACCCTAGGTGGCTACACCCTCCACCACGCGCCAAATATTACATTTTCGCGAACATAAATACGGAATAAGGGTAACCACTACGTGGCAAAAACAGGGTTTGCTTGTTTTGCTACAAAGCGGTAGGCCCTATGGGCCATAAAATCAAAAATGCATAAATCGCACTCAAAAACCTTCGCCTTTTTCCTTTCAGCTTTTCCCTCAATACACCCTGCAAAGCAATCCCTTTAAATACTCTCCTTCCGGAAACGACGAACGAACCGGGTGATCCTCCGGCTGGCAAAGCTGGTTGATAAACTGCACCTGTTTCCCGGCATCAAGCGCAGCCCAGGCCAGCACTTGCTTAAAGGTTTCCATATTCATGGCGCCCGAGCAGGAATAGGTTGCCAGCAGGCCGCCTTTATTCAGTAGTAACATCCCCAACCTGTTCAAATCCTTATACGCCCTTGAAGCTTTATCCAATGCCGACCGTGATGGTGCATACTTTGGCGGATCGAGTACTACAATGTCAAACAGTTCGCCATCCTCCCTCAGTTTGCGGAGTTGTTTATTTACATCGGATGTTATGGTGGTTACTTTACCGGCATCAAAGCCGTTGAGTAACACGTTTTCTTTTAAGGTTTCAACAGCCAGGGCAGAGCTATCCACCGACATAACTGCGGCCGCCTGGTTTTGCAAGGCATTTAGCGTGAAACCACCGGTATAGCTAAAGCAGTCGAGCACTTTTTTGTCTTTGGCATGGGCGGCTACAATTTTGCGGTTGTCGCGCTGATCGCAATAAAAACCCGATTTCTGTCCTTCGGCAATATTGATGTTGTATTTAATGCCGTTTTCAATTACCTCAACCCTATCAGGCGGATGAGTGCCGGCCAGAACTATGTTTTGTGTTTGCAATCCTTCATGACCACGTGACGTAGCATCGCTTTTATCGAAAATGCTTTCAGGTTTCAGTATGCTGTTCAACTCATCTATAATACAAGGCATCATTTTTTCGATACCCGAGGTAAGTACCTGCACCGCCAAATGATTGGCGTATTTATCTACTATTAAACCTGGCATGTAGTCCGATTCACTGAATATTAAACGGCAGGTGTTGTTAACGCCGTCAACCAAAACTTCGCTACGGCTTTCAACGGCTACGGCTACTTTATCTTTAAACCACTGCTCGTTAATTTCAACGGTTTCGTCCCACTCCAGCAAGCGCAGGGCAACACGCGATTGGTCGTTGTAAAAACCATAGGCCATAAATGCGCCTTTGGCATCCATAAGTTTTACCACATCGCCATTGGCAGGCTTGCCCTTCACCTTTTCAATAGCCCCGGAGAATACCCATGGGTGGCGATGCAAAACAGCTTTTTCTTTACCCTTTTTTAATACAACCTCAATCATAGGTGCAAAGGTATTAAATCAGTTGGCAGTTTTGAGTTAGCTGTGGGCAGTAATTAGGTAGCCTCCGTCGCCTTCTTTACCACTTCTTTTTTATTGCGCGATACCGGGATCTCATTACCGTTGAACAAAAGCAGGAAATCGCCATATTCTTTTTTCCAGCTTTTAACAAATTGCTTATTTACCAGGTGAGATTGATGACATCGGATAAACCCGTAATCTTTTAATATCTCTTCGTACTCATAAATCGGTTTGCAAACCAGCAGTTCTTCGCCATCCTGTAAATAAAAGGTGGTATAATTATTTGACGATTCGCAGCGGAAAATCTCGCCGGTTTTAACAAATCTAGTTTCTTTAAGCGTTGTTAGTGCTATTCGCTGCTCATCCCTGTTTTGCTGCCCTTTTAACAAATGGATAAGGTTTTCGAGCTGCAGGTTCTGTGCCTTAAGTTTGCATTTCTTTATCGCCCGGTCAACTGCGTTTTGCAGGTCATTAATATCAATTGGCTTTAGCAAATAATCAATCGCTGCAAAACGCATGGCCTGTATGGCATATTGGTCGTAAGCGGTAACAAATATTACCTCAAAATCATAGATGCTCAATCCCCTTAGCAAATCGAAGCCTGTTTTGCCGGGCATCTGGATATCTAAAAACACAATATCCGGGCTATGTTTCAAAATAATGCCTGCGCCTTCATCTGCATTTAAAGCTGTGTCGCAAACACTAACCTGCGGGCAATAGGTATTTAACAGCCCCTGCAGGTTGGTCAAATTATGCTTTTCGTCGTCAATTAAAACAGCCTTAATACTCATAGAAACCAGTTATTAAAGGTAAGCTCAACATCCGCCCCGGTTGGCTTATTCTTTTTTACTTCGAAATTAATGGATTGGCCTTTTGTAAATTCGTTCAATAGCTTTATACGGTCGTGGGTGAGCTTTAGTCCAAACCCACCCGTATTTGTGTTTCCCAAAAATCCGGGACCGTTATCTTTAATATTTACGATCATGTTATTGTTGAGCCTTGTAAAGTTAACCGCTACTTCGCCTTTTTCCTGCAAAGCCGATATACCGTGCTTTATGGCATTTTCAACCAGCGGCTGCAGCAGCAGCGATGGCACCTCCGTTTCATAAGCATTGATATTTTTATCGATATTAACATGATACGTAAACCCAAAACGCAGCTGCTCAAGTTTTAAGTAGGTTTCTAAAGTTAGTATTTCTTTATCTAACGATGTTTGGTCCTTATTGCTGTTATTTAACGAATCGCGCATCAGCCGGGCAAAATCCGAGAGGTAGCTGTTGGCGCCTTTTATATCCTGTTTGTTTATCAAGCCCTGTATGGAACTTAATGCATTAAAGATAAAATGCGGGTTAAGCTGGGCATAAATGCTTTTCAATTCAAGCTGCAGCTTTGTTTTTTTCGCCAACTCCTTCTCGACATTCTTTTTTTCCTTAACATGCCTTACCAGGAAAAAGACAAAGCCAAGCGAAGCACAGGATAATATCCCGGCTATGATCTTAAACAGCACGGAATCATACCAGGGTGTTTTAACTTCGAACGGATAGGTAGTTACATGCTCACGCTGTGCGGTGTAACGCATTTTTAACAGGTACCGGCCGGGTGCAAGGCTTTTTAGCCAGATGAAATTATTATCAAAATCGTTGAATTTCCATGGAGTGATGGTGTTATCGTTTTTTACCAACTCGTATTCCAATTGCTCTTTGTGGTAAATATCGGCACTGAAATAAAATACCAGGTTATTGTCTTTGGGCGCAACTATTAGTTTCTTTGGCAGGTAGCTAAGTCTATCAATTTGATCGGCCGGATACTTCATCTTCCATTTGCCAATTTCGGCCGCATCCTGCCGGTAGCTCCAGGGATGGGCAAGCCTTTTTAGAAAAAAGTTCAGCTCATCGGGAAGGTAGATCTGGCTGATAGTTGGTTTAACTGGTTGCCATTTTACAACAGCGGCAGCGACAATTTTCCCGGAGCTTTTTAACCGTACATCAACGATCAGCCGGCTACCAATGTTGGCGCTGTAACCGCCCAGGTACGCCATTGGAGGCATACCGGAGGATGATTGAACCATATAATCGGTGAAGTGGCCAGGTTGTTGCCATGGCTCTATTACTGCACCGCTTTCAGTCGTCACCCTGAACTCGTAATTAGTGGCGTTGCTTTTATTTACACCATGCAGAAAAAATTGCGCTTTGGCAGTATCGTAAGTAGTGATGGCAACAAAGTTTAGCGGCCGGTTACGCGTAAATGCGGTATCTCCTTTCAGCGCTTCCGTAAGTGCGGCGCAGCTGCCATCTCCCCAAAATGCGTTGTTAATTTCTTTAATTGCGGAAACTATACCAATATTGCCAGGTTTGTCAGTTAGCCCGATTGGGTAGCTTTGCGAGTATGCGCCCCACATTATTTGTGCATTTGCGGGTTTTGCTAACGCGATGGTTATTATTAACAGCAGGAATATCTTTTTCATTTTGTTTGATTTATACTCAAATGTCTGCTGTTTATAAATGTTATTTGGGGGCGATGTGAATTGGGTGGAGTGCGGTGTGAATTTGGTAGTAAAGCTATCAAAACAACGCCTATTTTGAAATTGCATCACTTCTATTTTGAATTTGCCCGAAAAAATCACCTAACCAGTTGACAATCAACTACAGGACATTTCACAAAAAAGGCATCCACAAACAAATGCAGATGCCTTTAAATTCTTTAAATGCTAGTGATCTACAGCGTAGCCATATCGATCACAAAACGATACCTCACATCGCCTTTTTGCATACGCTCATAAGCAGCTTCGATATCTTTCATATCAATCATTTCAATGTCTGATACAATATTGTGTTCGGCACAATAATCCAGCATTTCCTGGGTTTCGGCTATGCCGCCGATGCCCGAACCGGCAAGACTTTTACGGCCGCCCACCAAACTAAATGCAGCAACCTGGGCTGGCTTTGGAGGAATACCAACACAGATATGCGTGCCATCAGTACGAAGCAGAGACAGGTACATGTTAAAGTCATGCTCAGCAGAAACGGTATCCAGGATAAAATCGAATGTCCCCATCGCGGCTTTTACCTGCGCCTCATCGGTGGTAACCACAAAATGGTGGGCGCCAAGCTTTTTGGCATCCTCCTCTTTTTTAGGCGATGTGCTTAATACCGTAACGTCGGCGCCAAAAGCAACACCAAACTTAACTGCCATGTGGCCAAGGCCGCCAAGGCCAAGCACCGCCAGTTTGTGGCCTTTGCCAACTTTCCAGTGCCTTAACGGCGAGTACGTTGTGATGCCTGCGCACAGCAAAGGAGCAACGGCAGCCAGGTCGAGTTTTTCTGAAACATGCAGCACAAAATCTTCGTGCACAACAATTGTATTTGAATAGCCGCCATAGGTTGGTGTTTTACCGTCCCGCTCCAAACCATTGTAGGTGTAAGTTGAGCCCTTAAGGCAATATTGCTCGAGGTCGTTTTTGCAATTTTCGCATACACGGCACGAGTCGACCATGCAACCGGTACCGGCCAGGTCGCCAACTTTAAATTTTTTAACGTGGTCGCCTACTTTAACAACGCGGCCAACAATTTCGTGGCCGGGCACCATCGGAAATATACCAGGGAACCAGTCGTTACGTATCTGGTGAAGGTCGGAGTGACAAACACCGCAAAATGTAATGTCGAACTGAACGTCGTGTGGCCCTACGTCACGGCGGTCAAAAGTCCAGGGGGCTAAAGGGGTGTGCTCGTTTTGAGCAGCGTAAGCTTTTGTTTTAATCATGGTAAGTTTTTTTTAAGTTAAGCTAATAATCCGGGGCGATTAGGGCTACCCTTATGACAAATATACATGTGTGTTGTTAACATGTATTACCTGCGTAATAAATATTTATAAATTTAGTATATTATTAAGTCTTAAGCCGAAATTCCTAAGTTAGAAGCCGCCTGGCGACTAACGACTTAAGACTGCGGACTACAGACTAATTCGCCTCGACGTATTTTTTAAAATTATCTAAAATAGCCTGCCATCCACCGCGCTGCATCTCAATAGGGTTCTGGCTTTCAGGCACAAATTCTTCCACAACTTCGGTGGTATTATCGTCGCCGCTGAACTCAATTTTAACGGTGCGGCCATCAGCCATTGCGTATTCAATCAGTGCATGCTCTTTCACATTGCTATAAACGCCTTCAAAATCAAAGCTAAAGCTACCATCTTTAGCTGCCATGGTTGTTTTAAATTTTCCGCCGGTTCGGGCGTCGTTATCGGCGTAAGGGGCATGCCAATCATCGGATGCAAAGGCCCATTTGGTAATATGTTCGGGGTTTGTCCAAAACTCCCATACCTTCTCAACGCCCGCGTTGATGGTTGCAGATACTGTTATTGTTTCCATAGGTTAAATTTTTGATGCTGAAATATTCTCTTTCGAAAATAAAAGTAAAATACTGATGAGGGGTAAAAAACTTTAAAATAGCGGGCTTCGTGTTTAGCGCAGGCCTGCGACCTGCGCTGACGGATGCCGCCCCTTTTGGGGCTGGGTGTTTTGTTGTTGTCATCAGATTTTACCCTCATCTTTAAATTGGAGAAGAGTCTCCAAAGCTCAAAAGGGGCGCAACTCACCAGCACAGGTCGCAGGCCTGTGTAAAAAATGAAGCAATATTTCTGTTCCGATTCATACAATTTTACCGTGTGCCGTCGCTTTAATTTTGTATTACAAATTCAAAAAGATATTAACCATGAAAGCAAAACACATTTTTATAACAGGTCAATTATTTGTTACAATGCTATTATCTTTAAATAGCACTGCGCAAAAAGTAAAAGACAATCCTGATTTAGCCGCCGCAAAAAAGGCTATAGCTGCCAGTAACGCTATCTATTTTCAATCATTCGCTAAAAACGACTCCTCTATCTTTATTGATCGCTATGCGGAAGATTGCCTTATCCTGGTGCCTAACGCACCAGCCATAAAAGGGCATAAAGGAGCACTTGAGTTTTTTAAAATGGCGTACACTAAAATAGGTCTGCGTAACGGCAAATTTATTACAACAGATGTGTTTGGCGATGGAAAGGAATACGTTACCGAGCAGGGCATTTGGCAATCGTTCAACGCAGCCGGCGAGATGTTCGACAACGGAAAGTTTTTGGTGCTCTGGAAAAAAACACCAAAAGGCTGGAAAATGTTTCGCGATTCGTTCAGCAGCGATAATAATAAATAAGACATTGCCATTATTAATATAATCCTTACAAATCGTAACTTCACCTTATGGAATTCAGAAACATTCCGCCATCGGATATATTAAAGCCTTATGTAAGGCATTACTATATCTTTGAATCAGACGCCGACGTTGAGTTTGAGGATACCGTTTTTCCGAGCGGCGATATGGAAATGATTTTCAACCTGGGCGAAGGTACGTGGGAGTCGGCAGTAGGTAACGAGTTCGTAAAAACCCCGCAAATAGAACTGTGGGGGCAAATTACAAAACCCCTTGCCATAAAATCAAAAGGCCGGCACACCATGCTGGGTATTAAATTTTTTACGCATTCGGCCGCCTATTTTTTTAATGATGAATTAGGCGTATTTAACGACTGCATTACCGATGTAACCGCCGTGCTCGGCAATCCGGTTAAAGCCCTGCATTTACAACTACTGGATACCCCCGACCTTGATAAACGAATTGAACTGATTGAAATATTTTTGCTGAACAGGTTAATGAAGAACGAAAAAAAATCGTTCAAGGTTGACAAGGTAGCGCATATTTTAACCAGCATCAAAAAGAACCCTTTTGAAAACGACCTTGGCAATATTGCCGTAAAGCATGGTATCAGCTCACGTTACCTGCACAAACTCATTTTCCAAAACACAGGGCTTTCGCCAACGGCATTTACCAAAATAAACCGCTTTCAATACAGCCTTAAGCTTATTGCCAAAAATAAGCAGCCACTAACCGCCATCGCCTATGACAGCGGCTATTTCGACCAGTCCCACTTTATCCGCGATTTTAAATCTTTTACCGGCGTTACGCCTTCGGCGTATCTCGATAACATTACGCCTGTTAATCAATTGCTGCTACAGTAAATAAATGCAGGTCTGACATAAGTTATCACTGAGCACCAAAATAAAGCAGCCTGATAATGAGCATGTTTCACAGCGTTCCAGGTGTTCCGCGTGCAAAAACGGAACGCCAGGTGTCGTTCAGCAGGCACGTTTGGTGCTATCAAAAATGTTATAAAACACCCGTTTTTGTTGGATTGACTTATGGGTTAACTTAAACCATTGGTGATAGGTTAGCTAATGCATTTTCCACTAATTTAAACCTGTTCCGGTTTGTACAATTTTAACTTTTACAGCCTCCATACCTTTGATTTAACAAATCATTAAACAAGGTATATCATGAATTTATTCGAAAAATTTAAACAGTTGCACCATAACCCTGAGCCATTTGTACTCGGCAATATATGGGACGTAAACAGCGCAAAAGTATTTGAAGCCAGTGGGTATAAAGCCATTGGCGTATCAAGCCACGCCATATCAAACGCATGGGGCTATAACGATGGCGAAAACCTGCCGTTCGAAGTATTGCTGCAGGTTGCCAAACGCGTGGTTGAAGTGGTCAACATTCCCTTTACAGTTGATATGGAAGGCGGGTACAGCACCAGCCTTACCGGCATACTTGGCAATATCAGTAAACTGCACGATGCCGGCGTTGTTGGTATAAACCTGGAAGATACTATTCCCGGTGATGACCGTCGGTTTCAGCCCGTAGAGGGCTTTCAAAAAACGCTTTCGGCAATTGCTGATCACATCAGCCGCAACAATTTGCAGCTATTTTTAAACGTGCGCACCGATGGCTTCCTGCTTGGCTTGCCAAACGCGCTTGATGAAACCCTTGCCCGCATTAAAAGCTATGAAAGCACAGGGGCCGAGGGCATTTTTGTGCCATGCATTACTGGCGCAGACGATATCAAGGCTGTAGTAAACGCAGGCAAACTACCCATAAACGTAATGTGCATGCCTGCACTTCCTGGTTTTGA
>Ga0105239_10003399_pt1 | contig 19514 bp, 12 predicted proteins | sample KBSC44metaG_FD_92761 | JGI IMG/M metagenome (GOLD analysis project Ga0105239, IMG submission 92761) | Corn rhizosphere microbial communities from Kellogg Biological Station, Michigan, USA - KBS C4-4 metaG | ecosystem: Host-associated > Plants > Roots > Rhizosphere > Soil | place: Michigan, USA...
CGTCCGAAAACACGTCGCCGATAACCAGCAACCCAGTGTAGCCAGGCCCCGATGTATGTGCGGGGGCTGCGCATACCGCGAAACATTTGGCGATCACCGCCTGCGTCAAACCGGAACCTTCGCCGGTAGCCGGTACGCCGTCTCAGCGCTACCGCGCGCAGCCCCCTGCACAAACATCAGGGGCCTGGCTACACTTGGGTTGTCAACGCCAATTCCGTTTTTCCACCGGTTCGAGGGCGAAGCAATCGGTCAACGCGAGATGTGGGTAATGACAAGGCTGTGCCAGCGTAGGACTTTGCGTCCAACCCTTCGCTGAACCGATAACCCTTTCAGGGTTAGAAGGCAAGTTAGCGCGATAGGTGTCGAGTTCGTGAAGTGCGAGACCTCGGGAATCGCGAGCTCCCGCCAGTGGGTCACCGTCTACAAAACGCTGACGCGATTTTGGAAAAGGCTTGGCCATGGGTAACGTAGGCCATGCTTTCGCATTTGCTTGGTTTGGTCTTTGGCGTGGCCGCTCAGGGCGAACCGCTAATCACGACCGCCTCCCTGCTCCGCGAAGAGAACGACCCAACCTCAATCTCGCGACAACCGAGCCGGCGGTACAAGCAACTCCAAGCGAGCAGCTACGACCGAACCCAGACCGACCCGAGCAACGCCAAAACTTGGTTCAACAACGCCGACTACGGGCAGTTCATCCGCACCGAAGCTCATGGCGACCACAAAGAATGGGTGGTCATGGAGCACCAAGGACCAGGGGCAATCACGCGGATCTGGACCCCCCTCCTGGCGGACAAGAACAAGATGGTCGTACGGTTCTACTTCGACGGTAGCGACCAGCCCACGATCGAGGAAAATTTCAATGATTTCCTCCGCGGCAAAGGCCGGATCAAGCCGCCCTATGCCTTCATCGCCTGGCCGAAAGCTGGCGTCAACGACGGGATCGGGGCCGATATGTACTTCCCGATTCCTTTCGCAAGGGCCTGCAAAATCACCCTGAGCGAGGTTCCGTTCTACTACTCGTTCGACTACCGTACGTACGAGAAGGACGCCCCGGTTATCACGTTCCGCTGGAACGACCTCGCCCGCCTGGACAGCCAACCGTCGCCACACGTGCTCGGCCCCTTCACGCCGTCACGCGCCGATATCCATAAAGAGATGGTCGTGAACCCCCACCTGGCGCTGACCCGAACTCTCCCCGCCGGGGAGAATGCGATCACCGGGATCAGCCTCGATATTGAGAAGGACAGTCCGCCCGAGCGATTGCGCTCGACCATCGTCGAGATCGAATTCGACGGAGAGCGAACCGTCTGGTGCCCCATCGGCGAGTTCTTCGGCTGCGGCATCCACCTGCGTCCGGTGGCCGACAGGTTCCGAAGCGTGGATGCCGAGGGCCACCTTCGCGCCGGGTGGTCGATGCCGTACAAGAAATCGGCGACGATCAACATCATCAACCTCAGCGGAACCCAAGTCCCCATGAAGCTCCGTGTCCAAACCAAACCCCAGGCTTGGGACGAGCGGTCGATGCACTTTCACGCCGAGTGGCACTACCAATACCCCCTCACCACCCAACCCAGAAGCGACTGGAATTACCTAACCGCGACCGGCGACGGGGTTTATGTCGGTGACACCCTAACCGTTATGAACTGGGTCAAGGAGTGGTACGGCGAGGGGGACGAGCGCACCTACGTCGACGGCGAAAAATTCCCTTCACACCTCGGCACCGGAACCGAGGACTACTACGGCTACGCCTGGGGCATGGCCGAGCACTATTCCTCGGCGTTCATGGCGATGCCGTTGCGCGACCATCCGGGCCAAGGAGACTGGCGCGGCTACACCACGACCTCACGCATCCGCGGCCTCGATGCGGTCCCGTTCCGAACGTCGCTAAAGATGGATATGGAGGTCTGGCACTGGGCCAACTGCAACGTCGCCTTCTCCGCCGCCACCTTCTGGTACGCCCGGCCGGGGGCTAAGTCGAATCGAAAGCCGGAACCGGCGATGGCGCTTAGGCCCTTGCCGATGGCGCCTCCTCCTTATTCGATCGCCGGCGCCGTAGAAGGCGAGAACCTCCTCGTCCTCGCCAAGTCAGCCGGCATTCAGATCACCACGCAAGAGGCCGGGCTAACCGAAGGTAAGTGGAGCGGCGACAAGCAGCTATTCATTCAGGCCACCAAGGCCGGCAATTACGTCGACTTCTATTTACCGATCAAGCACGCAGGCCGGCAGCACGTAATCCTTTACGCCACCAAGAGTTTCGACTACGGAGTCATCCAATTCAGCCTCGACGGAGTGACGGGCAAACCGATCGACCTTTGGAGCGCAAAACCACGGGCATCCGGCCCTATCGACTTAGGCGTCTTCGATCTCAAAGGGGACCACGCCGTCTTCCGCGCCCTGGTTAAGGACACCAATCCTAGTTCGACCGGGTCGCGTTATTATTTTGGGCTTGACTGCGTTTCCCCGAAAGTTCTCCCCAAGTAGCGCTTACCAAGGGCTCCAGGTAACTCAATCCAGCGCATCTGGAGGCCCGGATTTTCGGATTGGGAACAGTGATGGCGTACCAGGTTAACGGTACGGCGACGACCCACAGGTCTTTGATGCCTGGGCCGCCGCTCCAGTGTAAGTGTCGGGAGGGTAAGCGTGTAGATAAATCAGTGACGCTACAATATTTGTGAGTGACATTGTGCAGTCTCTAAGCTGACCTTACCAAAATCGTGACTATAATCGAGCCTATGCTCATTGCCGCGCTCTTTGCCGTTGCGCGAGTGCAGACGTCCTCTTCGACTGGATTACCTCTTGGAGTCGATGTCAGCGCTTACGTCACTAACGCTTCCGAATTCAAGTTCACCGAGAACAAAGGTCAGTGGAATCCGCAGGCCAAGTTCCTCGCCCGCTCTCCCGGAATGGACATGTGGGTGACCAATACTGGGATCGCCTACGACTACCAAGAAAGGACGACGGACGATGCCGGCAAAACGCTCGTCAAGCGGTCGCCCGTAATGGTTGACTTCGTCGGCGCAACTGGCCACGGCCGAGCGGAAGGAATTCACGTGCTTCCGGGACTCAACGGCTATTTCGGACGAAAGAAGCTCGCTGGGATTCGGTCCTTCAGCTCCGTAGCGATCAAAGACCTCTACAAGGGAATCGACCTCGTCACCTACTTCGACAAAGATGAGCACCGGCCCCGATACGACCTAATCGTCCATCCCGGCGCAAATGCGGACCAGATCAAGATGCGCTACCGGGGCGCTAAGGACTTGACCGTCGACAAAGACGGCGAACTCAAGTACACGGTTAACGACCACGTCAAAGTGGCGGAGGAGCGGCAGATGGCGTACCAGAAGAACGGCGCCGGCCCCGACTTCCGGTTCCTGCCTCGCCAAGTTTTAAATGCCGATAAGACGGTCAGTTTCGATGTGACCGGCTATAAGCGGGATCGAACTCTTGTCATCGACCCGCTCGTATATTCCACCTTTGTAGGAGGATCGAATGCACTTGGCGACGAGGTCGTTGCCGTAACCGTGGATAACAGCGGCAACCTCTATGTGGCGGGAAATTCCACGTCGAGCGACTTTCCGGATGTCACTCCAGCCCAACCGGCCGGGGTGCCAAGCGCATTCATGCAAAGATACGATTCCAATCATAACTTTGTCGTCGCTATCGGATCGGGCATCACGGAACCTTTCACCGCGAGTGCCGTCGGCTTCGACTCCTCCGGTCTGGGCTATTTGTGCGGCGATAGCACCGCGAATCTCTCGGACAGTAACAGCGTCACCAATGCCAGCGGACATCGTTGTATTTGGGTCGCATCTATTGACGCGAGCGCGAACGTTCCCGTGTTCAGCATCATTCGGTCCGATGCGTCGAGCGAATCCTTTAACCCGGCGATGTCCGTTAGTTCGGCCGGCATAATCACCGTCGCAGGCATCGGCAGTTTCCCGTTTGCTTGTCAGGTATTTACCGACGGAACGGTGCACAGCCTGACTCGCATTTTCAAGGGATCGGCCACTGCGATCAATGGCGTCGCGTTGAGTTCTTCGGAGATCTTCGTCGCCGGTACCAGCACCGATACGACATTGACCGGTTACTCCGGCGCGCAAACGAGTAACGGCAATAACGGTTCCGACCATCCCTACGCCAATGTGTTCGTTAGCAAGACGGCGCTCGGCGGCGCGGCGCCCGATCAGGAAACGTTTGTCGGAGGAATTGGTGCGGCGAGCGCCACCGGGCTCGTTTTGGACAGCGTGGGAAATCCGCTCGTCTCGGGCAATCTCCTTGCCTCTACAAGTCATCAGACGCTAGGCGGCGCGCCCGAGGCCTATACGTTCCCGACGACGGGCGGCGCCTATGACACGTCGGCGGTCGGATCGAACGATGTCGGCTTCGTGGCCAAGGTTTCGTCTGCTCTGACCTCCATACAAGCGGCAACGCTCTATCGCTCCACGGCGGGTCTCCACATCAACTCGCTCCTGCTGCAGGAAGGCAACTTGGCCATCGTCGCGGGCCAACAGACCGGTACGATCCCGTTGACCTGGAACTACTTCTCAGGTCATGAAACGCAGGGCTTCATCGCTCAGCTTTCCAGTAGTTTGTCGACCCTCGGTTACAGCACGTACACGCCAGGTGATGGAACCTCCTTCGTGAACGGCGTTGCCAAAGATAGCTCCGGCAACTATGTCATCGGCGGCTCGACCAATTCATCGTCCTACCCGGTGACCGCCAACGCGCACCAAAAAACGTACCCCGGCGGCGGGACGGACGGGTTCTTTACCGTTATCAATCCGTCGGTAACGACGGGTCTGAACTTCATTCACACGGATCGCGGCGCCGCTCCGTCCCTTACCGGCGGAACTGGCCGCGTCCTCAATGTGACGGTTAATCTGGTCGAGCCGACGGGGTCGAACTTGACCCTCGCATGCGACACGCCGGGTGCCGTCACGATTAACGGCCATGCCGATAGCGCGACGGATACAGTCTCGGACGCGAGCCACGTCTTGACCTACCAGGTGACGGCATTGGACGTCGCCACCGCCACCGTCGTCCACCTGAGCGCCACCTCTGGGGGCCAAACCCTCACGGTCCCGCTCACGATCAAGCCGTTCCTGAAACAGGTCATCGTTCGCTCCGCGACCGTTCCCAGTGGTGGGACCACGACGGCGTACGTCTACCCGAACGAGGTGCCGGTCACCGACCAAACCATAAATATCTCGGCGACTCCGAACGGAGCGGTCACGGCGACTTCGGTCACCATTCTCGGCTCCGCCGGTGGTCACAGCATCAGTGGTCCGACGACCACTACGCTTCAAACTGGTTTGGTAACTACGGATACGACGGTCACCGTTTTGGCGAGTCACGCCGGCAGTCCAGACAGCGTTTCGTCCGCCTTCACCTTGGAGGGAGTCAACGTCTCCGCCATCACTTGCAGCCCCACCACCGTGAATGCCGGTTCCGACGTGCAGGTGACGGTTACTCTGAAGGCGGCGTATCCGACGGACCAGGTCTTTACCCTTGTGAGCTCGAACCCGACGCTTGCCCCGAATGTTAGCGTGACGGTTCCGCACGGGGCTGCCTCCGGTTCGGCAACCGTAACGACGAATCTGGTGTTCGGAACCGGCAGTACCACGTTGCGTTTTGGAGGCATCACCAGCGCGCCGAAGATTTCGGGCGCGGTGACCGTCGTTCTAGCGCACCACTAAGATCTGCTCGCTTCTACTTAGGACAGCCCCTGGAATTTCGGTCTAGGGGGCTGTCTTGGCGTTTGTGGCGTTGAATCACTCGACCAACAGACCATGCGACAACGCGAACTGGACCGCCTGATCGAACGAGATCTTCGCCTTACGCAACTTCGCCATTTGCAAATCCGTCTCGGTCAAATCGGCGCCACGTAAATCGCAACCCCGAAGATCCGTGTCGTGGAGGTTCGTAAGGGAAAAGCTGGCCCCCGTGAGGTCGCACTTCTTAAACGAAGACGCATACAAGTCCGCCCCCGCGAAACTCACCCCGTTCAAATTCATGCCGACGAAAGACTTCTCGCGTAATACGCAATACGAGAAATCGCCGCCCTTAAGGCGAATCCCATCCAGGTTCGCGAAGGTCAAGTCCGACCCGACGAACCGGCAGCCGCTAAAGGCGGAATGGAAAAGCTGCGTCTGCGTGAAATCGCAACTCAAAAAGGAAGTCGAGTGGTGCTCCGAGTTGCTGAGCTGCACTTGGCGGAACGAGCACTCCTCGAACAAACACCCGCGCGTCCGGAGCTCGGAGAGCCGCGCTTGAGAAAAGTTGCAGCGGATGAAATGGCAGTCCTGGAAGACTTCGTCCGGCTCCACGCGGAGCCCTTCGAAAGAGTGATCCTCGTAGCGAAGCTCGTTCCAGGACATGCCCTATTCTGGGCTTATTCTTTGCCGTCGGGCTCGCGAGCTTCCTTCTGAAGCTTCGCGTACTCCTCGGGGCTGAGGGGAGCCGGTGCGCCGGCGGGCCGGCCCGGATCGGGCTCGCCCGTGGTTGAGTTGGCGCTGTCGCTAAAGCCGTCTACCGGCTGGTTCTCATCGGTCGGAATCATGTTTTGCCTCCAAAGCTTGTCCCGGCGTGAAGCCGGGGTCCAGAGCTTACGACATTCCTATCCCTACACGGGTTCAGACTTCGATTAAGGTCGCACTCGGTTCCGCGTTCATGCTGTCGTGGCCGGACTCCGTTACCGCGACGATGTTCTCGATCCGGATACCGAACTCGCCCGCGAAGTACACCCCCGGCTCGATGCTGAAGCAGTTCCCCGGCGCAAGGATCTCCTCGTTCTGCCCGTTGATGTAAGGCGCCTCATGCCCCTGCATCCCGATGCCATGCCCCAACCGATGGAAGAACGCATCCCCCACTCCGGCGCTCTCGATTACGGCGCGAGCCGCCGCATCGACGGATCGAGCCTCGACCCCCGGCCCAGACTGCTTCCGCCCCGCCATATGCGCGCGGAAGACGAGGTCGTACATCTCATGCGCCCGCGGAGAGGCCTTACCGATCGCGATCGTCCGGGTGATGTCGCTCTTATAACCTTGGAGGTCGCACCCGAAGTCGAGGATGACCACGTCGCCATCTTTCAATGGGGTCTCGTCGGTCATATGATGTGGTTCCGCCCCGTTCGCCCCTGCACCGACGATACAGAAGTAAGGTTCGCCGCCCCGCTTAACCATCGCATCGACCAGGAGCTTCTCAACCTGCTTCTCGGTGAGCCCCGCCTTGATCTGCGGCAGGACCTCATCGAATGCGTCATCCGCGATCTTGCCCGCCCGCTTCAATAGGTCAAGCTCATCGGGACCCTTCACACGCATCAAATCGCTAAGGAACGACTCGCCGTCACGGAACAAAGCGGCAACCAGATCGTGCTGAATCTTGAGGAGCATCCGCGCCGGCAACGTAGGGTCGACCGCGATGATCCCACTCTCCAGATCCCAATCCGAAGAAAGGTCGGCGAAGAGAACCATCGGATCCTCGCCATCCTTCCAGGTGCGAACGTCTTCGAACCCCGCACGCCGCGCCTGGCTCTCCGACAGCGCCGGGCAGATCATTCGAACCGCGCCGGTAGGCGAAATGCAGAGCGCCATAAACCGCTCCCCCGCATGCTCTGAGTACCCATGCAAGTACCCCATCGACACCGGATCTTGGGTGATATAAGCATCTACCCCCGCCTCCGCCAGACTCGCCGCCAACCGCGCCACCCGCTCCGAAAACACCGATCCCATGGCCTCAGAGTATAGACCTGATACTGCAGAACTGGAGGCAAGACCGTGCAATCCCGGGCTACCAACATTCTGCGCAGAAGTCTTCATATTTTTTGGGTTAAACCTTCGGAGTTCTTAGCGTAGAGCCTCGACTACGGAGCCGTCCGTCCGCCCAGTACGATTTCGGCGTGGGTGTACTATTGCCCAAAATCGATTGCCAGAACTAACCGAGGTGCTCTGAAACCTAGTAATTATTCCTGCGAAGCGATTCATGCTATATTGGCGGTGTAGTATGCAAATGGGGGTTGTAGAGCTTGAAGAATCTTGGTGAGATCTATGCGGGTGGAACGATAAGTGATGCTGTTCACGGCCAAATACACCTGTCTAGTCTGGAGCGAGCAGTGATCGACGACGCGACATTCCAGCGCCTCCGGAACATTCGGCAACTGGGCCTTGCGTACTTGGTTTATCCCTCTGCAGACTACTCGCGGTTTTCGCATAGTCTGGGAGCTATGAATTCGATGGGTCAGCTAATGGCTTCGCTGTCAGCCAGACACGCAGAAGTAACTTCTACAGTCGTACAAGTTTTCAGAATGGTTGCCTTGCTGCATGATTTGGGGCACTATCCGCTAAGCCATTTGTATGAACAAGCGATTTCGAGATTTACTGGACTAAACAAGGATGCTATCTTTCATCATGAAAAGGCTGGAGCGCTACTTGTGTCATCCAAGATGGCGCCAATCCTGGATAGCTCCTTGTTAAATGAGGAGTTCAAGGAAGAGCTTTCAAATCAGAACCTCGAACCCGTTGAACTTAGTAAGTTTGTTTCCGATGTGATAGGGCACGCTTCTTCGGGAGCTTTGCGTTTTGGCATATATGGTGTCTTAGACAAGCTCTTAAGCGGAGCCGTCGATTGCGATCGGTTAGACTATCTTCTACGCACGTCGGCCGTTTCTGGACTACCCTATGGGGTTGTGGACCTGGACTATCTGGTTTGTAACGTAAAACTTCAGAGCCCGGCCCTTAATGTTATCTTCTCGAAGAAGGCTCAAAATGCGGCTTCCCATGTTCTTGAGGCGAGGGTTTACGACTATCTCAGCACCTCGTACCACAAAACTGTGAAGGCGTTCGAGCATGAGCTTATTGAAGCTATCTCAGTGGAAATGGAGTCTAGCTCGCTTCCGGCTCATGAAGAAAACCTGCGTGAGAGAGCAGATTCGGAAGATTGGCTCCAGTTTGATGATTCTTGCTTGAGATCAACGCTTCAAGCAAGTTTATTAGTCGAAGTCCGGAAAATTTCAAATAGGGTTTTTCATCGAATTCCACGAAAGACTCTCTTTTCAACCACACTTGAGCTTAGTAAGCGTCGTTGGGAAAGTCTAGGAGGGTACAAAACCTTTAAGAAGGCTCTCCAAAGACAGCTCCTCGATGAGAAGAATCGCCCGCCCGTCCCGGGTGATTGGTTTCTCGAGAGCGTAGAAGCTCTTGACGCATCTGACGTTTCTACATTCGTAGAAATGGAAAGCGAAGGATTTCGGCGTTGGCAAAGTGCCTGCGACCAAGACGATTCTAAAAACTTACGCGTTACATCGCAGTTCGCGAAGCTAAGAGACCGGGTCACATTCGTCCTCCACTTCTATCTTTCAAGTGAAGAGGTGCCATTGAGTCCTTATAAGGGTGCCCATGAGCTGGAACTGGAAGGAATTTTATTTGAATGCCTAGACTTGGCGGCGAAGGACGTAGAAAAGTTAGCAGGCTAACTAATTAGCCTGCTTTCCTTGGATTGAATTGAGGGAGAGCAACTTGGAAGAGCAATCTTCCAGAAGTGTAATTCTTTCTGGGCGATCTTTGGATCCAGCAAGCTTCTCGACAAGTTCCCTTTTCCTGGGATTGTTCTCAAGGAATTCAATGGCCGCTTCTGGAGTCATCTGTAGCCTATCCCGCACGTACAGATAAGAAGTCAAGAGCTCCAAGGTTTCGTAGGAAGATAGGTCTGGCGCGTAGCCGGCGCAAACACTTTTGACTTCCTCAAGCACTTCATTTTTTGCTGGAGTTGGCTCACCTGCAAGACTTTGCGCGAGCCGGTCATGCATGTCCTCGGCTAAGGTCGCTGAGTAAGGCCCAAATAGACCCCAGAGAAAGCGGTAGCCGCTCTCATTCCGAGCCATTTGCATTAACAAAACCAGCTTTTGGAACGCAATTCTGCCTTCCTGCTTCGCCAGCCCCTTCTCACCAAGAAGTTCCAGTGCTGAATCTAAAACGCTCATCGCTTTTTCACCGTGCAAACACCCAAATTGGAGCCGCAAGTGACACCCAGAGAAACATTTAGTTTGGCAGATTGAAGTCCCATGGAAATAGTATACATGCGTCTGCTAGTTATTGCTAGGCCTCCGCCGGTCGTGTTCGCGGGCACGTGGCGTGCCGCCAATCCAGTCGGAACCCTGCTCGTTTCGCGCCAGGTTCCAGCTTAAAGACGCGAAGCGACATCAAAAAGCCTCAGAAAGACATGTGAAACACATGTATGCGCGACTTCTCAGGGTGATGCGTCAGGTTGCTCTTGATTGGACAAGTCTTCGGGAGCAGGGGCGTAGGGGGAGCCCCTGCTAAGTTCCATTGCGGACAGCTGGCTCAATATTCCGCGCTCAACGATGTCGTTTTTTGTCAGGCGGCCAGATTCCCAAAATGCGGCATTTTGAAGCCTTCGCGCGAGTTCAGCACTTATCTGAACAGAAAGTGCCTCCTTCTTGTTGTGCCGTCGGCTGACCATATACATGCACAATACATGCTTTTCGGTAAAGTTTTGTAAGATGTCCGCAGGTCCCCGCCCTCGTAGGAAGCGACACCTTTTGTTTTCGTTCTGCGTTTGAGGTTGGAACCACGGGAATAAACGTCCCGCCCCGCGTTTCTCCTAAATCGTCGGCCCGCGAGCCGGCGGCTAAGGAAATGAACGCGATGGAAGACAACCACGAAATTAATCTGCAAGAAGACTCGATCGACCGACGAGGGTTCCTCAAATGTATGGCCTGGGCAGGAACCGGCTTGGTCTTCACCGCGAATGGCGGCGTCCTCAGCTCCCACAGCCTCGGCGACCTCCTCCGGTCCGGGAAAAACAGTGCGGCGGTTCGAGCGATTGCCGCCTCCAGCTTTAACTTCGTCCAGATCAGCGACAGCCACATCGGCTTCAGCAAGGACGCGAATAAGGACGTCATCGGCACGCTCCAAGCCGCGGTCAACCAGATCAACGCAACCGGCTCGAACCCTGAGATCCTTCTTCACACCGGCGACCTCAGCCACCTCTCCAAGGCCGAAGAATTCGACGCGATGGACCAGGTGCTGAAGGGCGTCAAGACCGGCGGCAGCTTCTTCGTCCCCGGCGAGCACGACGTGCTGGAGGACAACGGTAAGAATTACTTCGAGCGGTACGGCAAGCAGAGCAAGGCGGGTGGCTGGTACAGCTTCGACCACAAGGGCTTCCACTTCATCGGCCTCGTCAACGTAATGAATCTCAAGCCGGGCGGCCTCGGCAGCCTCGGTAGCGAGCAGCTCGCATGGTTGGCAAAGGACCTCAAAGGCCTCTCCGCGAGCACCCCGATCGTCGTCTTCGCTCACGTCCCGCTATGGACCGTCTACCCCGAGTGGGGTTGGGGCACCGATGACGGCGCGCAGGCGCTGACCCTCCTCAAGCGGTTCGGCTCGGTCGCGATCCTGAACGGTCACATCCACCAGACGGTGCAGAAGATCGAAGGCAACATGACCTTCCACACCGCGATGTCGACCGCATTCCCGCAGCCGAAGCCAGGTAGCGCGCCCTCGCCCGGACCCATGAAGGTCCCCGCCGATCAGCTCCGCTCCATGCTCGGTCTGACCAGCGTTAGCTACGTCGAAGGCAAGCACGGCCTCGCGATCATCGACTCGACCCTGACCACCCCGTCGGCCAACGGCGAGCCGCTCAAGGTCAACATCGACAACTTCAGCTTCGGTCCGGCGGCTCTCACGGTCGAAAAGGGCACCAGGGTCGTATGGACGAACCGCGACGACATCCCGCACAACGTGGTGGACGCGCAGGGCCGCTTCAAGTCGAAGGTGATGGACACCGGCGATTCGTGGGAGCACACGTTCACGGAAGCAGGTACGTACAGCTACTTCTGCTCGATCCACCCGCACATGACGGGCAAGGTGATCGCCCACTAAAGTTATTTGAAGTTACTGGGCACTTTAGGAGGGCAAATGCGGTAGTGGTATTGGGATCGGTATTGCTGTTTGAGTAGTAGGGGAGACGACAGATTCGAACGCTTGGTATTGCCGCATCTCGATGCGGCATATAACCTCGCGCGCTGGCTTCTTGGGAATGACCAAGACGCTGAAGATGTCGTTCAAGATTCGGCGATCCGGGCGTTCGACGCTCTCAAGACTTTCCGCGGAAACGATGGCAAAGCATGGCTCCTTGCCATCGTCCGCAACTCAAGCTACAACTGCTTAAGGCGTAGGAAGTCGAGCCGGGTTGTCGATTTCGAAATGGAGGATCTCCCCGCCGATCCTCGGTCCGTCGATCCAGAAACCCTGGTCCTGCTGACCCTAACTTCGGATGCCGTGAAAGCGGCCATGGATGAATTGCCCATTGGATATCGGGAAATCGTAGTGTTAAGAGAATTGGAAGGAATGTCTTATAAGGAGATCGCTGAGACGACCGGGATACCGATCGGGACCGTAATGTCCCGATTGTCCCGCGCCCGTCAGCGCCTTCAAGACATGCTTCAGGGCTCCTATGGGGAGGAGACGAAATGACCTGCGAACAGGCGCGCTCCTTGATCGGCAGCTATCTCGATGGCGAAGTGACCGACATCGTGCGCGTCCAGGAGATAGAAAGCCACATCGCCGAGTGCGCGGGGTGTGCGCAAGAGATGAAGTCTCTCCAAGCCCTGAGCTCGGGCCTTCGCCAGCAGGCCCCTTACTTCGAGGCGCCGATGAGCCTGGAGGACCGGATTCGTGCTCGCACCATCGGCAAGCCGGTAGAACGGGAAGAGGTACGACCTCCTCGACGAAAGTGGATTCTTAGCCTTTCGACGTTTGGTGCGACCGCGTTCGCCTGTCTTGCGGCCCTGTTCTTCTTCATGCGCCTTTCGGGCGGGCAGAGCTTGGAGTCGGAGCTCGTGGCGGACCATTTCCGGTCGTTGCAGGCCAACCATCTTTTCGATGTGCCGTCCTCGGACAAGCACACGGTCAAGCCTTGGTTCCAGGGCAAGGTCGACTTCTCGCCCAACGTGCCCGACCTAAAGAACGTAGGCTTTCCGCTACTCGGTGGCCGCCTGGATTATCTGGACCATCGTCCGGTGGCGGCTCTGGTCTATGGGCGGGCCAAGCACGTAATCAACGTGTTCGTCATTCACCGAACCTCGTCAGGGGCGGGGTCGACTTCAGGCGCGGACGGCTACCACCTCGTCCGATGGTTGGATGGCGATCTAGAGTACTGGGCGGTCAGCGACCTTAACCCGTCGGAATTGGACGAGTTCGTCAAGGCCTTTCGCGCCGCCTAGGCTTGCTCGACTTCGCGCGGCTGGCTTCTTCGGTTGAAGCTAATAATGCGCGCGACCGGATGCCCGTCGCGCGTCAGGATGATCTCTTCCCCCTCCTCAACCAACTCGATCAGTTCGTTGAGTTCACTTTGCGCCACGGACAATTCCCTTTCAATCATCTCCTTTCCATAACTCCCCGTTCCTAAGGTCTTACCACTTTGCTCCTTTTCCGGCGAGGGTGGGTTATTCTGCGGGGAATGGAGACTTTCGAACTCCCAAAACTCTCGGCGCCGGCTCACCGGGCATTGGCGGCACACGGCATCGCCTCCTTGAACGACCTCGCTTCGGTGCGGGAGTCCGAGATCAAAAAATGGCACGGTCTTGGTCCGAGCGGGATTCGCATGCTCAAAACGGCGATGACCGAGCACGGTTTGGCTTTCGCCGATGACAAATCCGGCCCCCGGTAGGGGTAGCCCACGCCTCGACCGAACGGGAGATGCCGTGGGACGGCGTTTTGGAGATCGCACAATCCGAAGAACCCTTGCGGCCCATCAACATTCCCCGCGAAGCGAGAGGCAGTATAATATCCCCGGCATTGGCGGATCGTCTAATGGTAGGACAGCGGTTTTTGGTGCCGTCAGTCTAAGTTCGAATCTTAGTCCGCCAGCCACGCTGCTTCTAAATTCAAATCCTGGTATGCCCCAACTAGGATTGAAACTTGGTGCCTATTGAAGGTAGACCCCTTCGTTCACACCGAGGAGGCCACAGGTTCCAATCCTGTACCGCCAACTATTTTTGGTCATAGCATGGCGATTCATTTTGGCTGGTCCGACTCGGCCAAACTCATGGTATAGCCCAATCCACCGTTGCGCCTTCCTAAATGGAATCCCAGCGCCCTCCGCGACCAGCCGGAGGGAAGTCCCGCTTTCAATCTGTGCTTGCAATAAGCGGAATCGACCGAGCGCAAGTTCTCGGGCTTCGTCCGATCAACTTTGCGAGCAAGACAGCGGGCGGTTTCGTCGATTTCGACTTCTTCCGCCTGAGCGATAAGATCATCGCCGTGCCGTGAAAGTTCGCCGCCGAAGGGCTGGCCGCCGAGATCGAGCCTATTCCCGCCTGACGGCTAAGGGAGCGGGGGCACGAGCATGGTCGTGGAGGCTCTTCGTCGGGCCAAAAAGCGAAGGTCACCTCGGGTAGAGTTGACTGTCAACAGGATACGCCTGAATCGCTATTTCTCTCCTCCCGATTTTCGCGCGTCCGCTCGCCGTTCTGGGCTTTTCCTCGCCCTCTTCTACGCTATTCTGATGGCCCGAAGCATCCTCAATCATACGCTGACCACCAAATGATCCTCGCCGCCCTTTTGCTAGCCGTCGATTACCACTCCTGGGCCGTCAGCCCCCCTATGGGCTGGAATAGCTGGGACTGCTTCGGAACCACCATCACCGAAGTCCAAGCGAAAGAGCAAGCCGACGCCATGGCGAAACACCTGAAGCCAAGCGGCTGGAAGCTCTTCACCGTGGACATCGAGTGGTACGAGCCGGGTTCCGAAGGACACGGCTACAAAGAGGGCGCCCCCCTCGCTATGGACGAGTTCAGCCGCCTCGTCCCCGCCACCAACAGATTCCCCTCCGCAACCAATGGAAAAGGGTTCAAGCCTCTGGCCGACCACGTCCACAAGAAAGGGCTAAAGTTCGGCATCCACATCATGCGCGGCATCGCCCGCCAAGCCGTAAACGCCAACACCCCCATCAAAGGCGCGACCGTCCATGCCGCCGACATCGCCGCCAAAAACAGCATCTGCCCCTGGAACCCCGACATGTACGGCGTCGACATGACGAAGCCCGGCGCCCAGGCCTACTACGACTCCCTCTTCGCCATGTACGCCTCCTGGGGCGTCGATTTCGTGAAGGTAGATGACATCTCCCGCGCCTACGACGAAGTCCAAAAAGCCGAAATCGAGGCGATCCGCCGCGCCATCGACAAGACTGGGCGCCCGATCGTGCTGAGCCTCTCGCCCGGAGATACGCCCATCGAACGCGCCGCGCACGTCAACCAACACGCAAACATGTGGCGCATCTCGGACGACTTCTGGGATCGCTGGGAGCCCCTCCAAGGCATGTTCGCGCGACTCGACAAATGGACCCCGTACCGCCTGCCCGGCGCTTGGCCCGACGCCGACATGCTCCCCTTCGGCATCGTGGAGTTCAAGCGCCCCACCCGGTTCACCAAAGACGAGCAAACCCTCTGCATGACCCTCTGGAGCATCGGCCGCTCCCCGCTCATCCTGGGCGCGGACATGACGAAGCTGGACCCATTCACCCTCGACCTCCTCACCAACCCCGAGGTCCTGGCAGTCAACCAATCGAGCACCAAAAACCGGCAGCTCTGGCGAAAAGACAATCTCATCGTCTGGACGGCGGAAGTTCCCGGAAGTGACGACCGCTATGTCGCCCTCTTCAACGCGCCAAACATCAGCATCCCGTACGACCTTTCCAAGGCGCTCTACAAGAGCCCTATCGTCCGCGGAGCCCCTGGCGCCCAAGTGGCCGAAATCTCCACCTCCCTCGGCAAGGCCCGCAAGCTGGTCTTAATGGTCACCGATGGCGGCGACGGCTTCAACAACGATCACGCCGCTTGGCTGCAGCCCACCCTCACCGGCCCCAAAGGGACCCTGAAACTCACCGACCTCAAATGGAACACCGCCGTCGCCGGATGGAGCGAGGTCCGGATGGGCCGCGACGCGGACGGTAAGCCGCTCGAAGTCGAAGGTATCGGAACCCACGCCCCCTCCTTCGTCGAATTCGATATTCCCGAAGGCTACGACACGTTCCACGCAAAGGGCGTCCTGACCGCTGGAAGCATCGGCAGGGGCTCCGTCGAGTTCGCCGTCCTGACGGAAGACGCAAAAATAAACATGCCCGACCGCGGCATCGTATCCGTCACCCTCGCCGACCTCGGCTTTACCGGCGAAGTCCACGTACGCGATCTCTGGAAACGGCAAGACCTCGGCACGTTCACCACCACCTTCGGGCAAAGCATCCCCCTCCACGGCGCAGGCCTCTACCGCATCAGCCCGGTCAAGAAAAAATGATCCTCCCCCTCCTCGCCGCCATCACCGTCACCGGGCCCGCAAAGCCGATCAGCCCCGACCTGTTTGGGATCTTCTTCGAGGACCTGAACTACGCCGCCGACGGCGGGCTCTACTCCGAACTGGTGCAAAACCGCTCCTTCGAGTACACAGCCGCCGGAAACGGAGGCTGGAACAGCCTCACATCCTGGGACCTCATCAAGGAAGACGGCGGAGAGGGCCATGCCACCGTAAGAACCGGGGCGCCCCTCAACGCGAATAACCCCCATTACGTGGCACTGGTCGTGGACAAAGGAAAGGTCGGCCTCCGCAACGAGGGCTTCGACGGGATGGTGCTGCGCAAAGGGTACGCCTACGACTTCTCCCTCTTCACCTGCGCCTTCGCCGGCAAGCCCGGAACGCTGACGATCCGGCTGGAAAGCAAAGACGGGGCCGTGCTGGCCAGCACGACGCTCGCCGCTCCCACCGAGGACTGGACGAAACGCACCGCAACCCTCACGCCGAACGCGGACACCCACGAGGGAAGGCTAGTCGTACTCGCCTCCGGGGCCGGCTCCACGGGCCTAGACATGATCTCCCTCCTTCCGCGCAAGACCTTCATGAACCGGCCCAACGGCCTGCGCCCGGATCTTGCCCAAGCCATCGCCGACCTAAAACCCAAGTTCATCCGCTTCCCCGGCGGATGCATCGTCCACGGCGGCGGGTTTGGGCTTAGCGGGATGTACGACTGGAAAAAGACGGTCGGCCCCGTAGAGGCCCGCCGCGCTCAGCCGAACTCCTGGGGCTACTACCAGTCGGCCGGGATCGGCTATTTCGAGTATTTCCAGTTCTGCGAAGACATCGGAGCAAAGCCCCTCCCCGTCGTCCCCGCCGCCGTCTCCTGCCAAAACACCGATGGCAACTGGGGGAAGGGACAGGAAGCTCTGCCGCTGGCCGAAATGAAGGCGTACATCCAAGACGTCCTCGACCTCGTCGAATACGCCAACGGCCCATCCACCTCGAAGTGGGGCAAGGTGCGCGCCGCCGCCGGACACCCCAAGCCGTTCAACCTGGAATACCTCGCCATCGGCAACGAAGAAGCCATTACCCCCGCCTTCGAATCCCGCTTCAAGATGATCCACGACGCCGTGCACGCGAGGTATCCGAAGCTCAAACTCATCGGCACCGTCGGCCCGTACGCCGGCGGCGAGGACTTCGACAACGGTTGGAAGTTCGCCCGCGCCGAACGGCTGAACTACGTGGACGAGCACTACTACGTCCCGCCCTCTTGGTTCTGGGACAACCTCCATCGCTATGACGGCTACAACCGTGCCGAAGCCAAGGTCTACGCCGGTGAGTACGCCGCCCACGAGGAAAAGAAGGAAAACACCCTCCGCTCCGCCCTGGCCGAAGCCGCCCATCTCACGTCCCTTGAACGGAACGGAGACGTCGTCCAACTCTCCTCCTACGCGCCCCTCCTTGCCAAAGAAGGTCACACCGCGTGGCGTCCCGACCTCATCTACTTCGACAACAAAACCGTCAGCCCCAGCGTGAACTACTACGTGCAGAAATTGTTTATGCACAACGCCGGCGACCGCTACCTGCCCATGAACGTCGAGGGAGGGAACGATCTGGCTAGCTCGATCGTTCAAGATTCGAAGTCGGGAGACGTCATCGTAAAGCTCGTCAGCCGCGCCGGGACCGCGACAAAGACGCGCATCGACCTCTCCTCCATCAACGGCCTCGCCCGAAAGGCAATCCGTACGGTCCTAACCGGCGACCCCCTCGCCCAGAACCTCTTTGGACAGCCTCCCGCCGTCCTTCCCAAGACCGACGAGCTCGAAATCTCCCCGGTTTTCGAGATCGAAGTTCCGCCGTCCTCCCTCACCGTTCTGCGAATGAAGGCGCTTAAGTAAGTCAAGACGATCATCGCTTGCACGCTCGGTTTGCTGATGTCAACCGAGGAGAGCCGTCATTTGCGGCTCCTCAGGGTTAAGACCGTGACCGAGTTTCTCGGAAGGGTCCGCTGGAAAGACGCTTCGATCCCGTCGATCCGGCTCGAGACCGGCGCGATCTTCGTCGGTTCGGCCACCGAATTCATCGCTTTGGGGTCATCGCCCTGGAGCACCGTCATCGTTCCATCGCCGGCGACCGTCCCTCCCTTGAGGTCGAAAGAAACGGGCTGCGGCTTGGACAGCGTGTTCACCAGCTTCAGGTAGATCGCGCCCGTTTTCGTGTCGCGGGTGCAGGATGCAAACAGGCTGGGGAAAGTCCGATTCCGGCTTCCCTGCTGGGTAGGGGCCCCCGAAAGCGCGAGCGGCACCGTCCTATCTCCCAGGCTCCCCGCAAACATCTTCTGAGCGTAGTAGGAGGGCGAGCCGAAGCTGCTAAGTGCGTCGTAGCCGATCAGATTGAGCGGCCATTGGCGCCCGTCGGGATTTATGTTCACCAGAAGCGGGGCGTAGCAGGACATCTCTACGATGTCGGAGTTCCGCTCCATACCTGTCATAAACGCCGCGTCCGCCAGGGCGCACTTCAGGTTGGTAGTCGGCCCGGCGCCGGATCCCGCGTTCCAGGGCGCCACCGTATCGTGGCTCGCCCACTCGCCGATGAAAACCTTGGGTCCCTTTCGGTCGTAGTCGTCGTACTTCGTCGCGTGGCTCAGCATGTCCCAGTACTCCGAGTAGTTGTGCTCGTCCCAGATATCCGGCCGGCGACGCTTGATCGCGAAGCGAGCGCCGTTGTCTCTTCCACTGGTGGAGGAAATAACCCGAAGCTGCGGGTACTTCTTCTTGATCGCGTCGTAGAATTGCACGAATCGCCCCTCATAGGAGCCCGACTCGTCGAAATTGTCCTCGTTGCCCACCTCGACGCACTCCAGAGCAAATGGCGCCGGGTGGCCGTCCTTCGCCCTTCGCGCGCCCCATTTCGTCCGCTTCGCGTCTCCGATGACGTACTCGATCTCGTCGAGGGCGTCCAGTACGAACCCGCTCAGTTCGGGGCCTTCCTTCACGTAATCCTTGTTCAGCGCATAGCCCGCAAAGAGGCCGAGCACCGGCTTCGCGCCTGTATCTTCGCACCACAGAAGGAACTCCATCATTCCTAGGCCGTCCGTCGAGCGGTATCCCCAGGTTCCCTGGTGACCGGGCCGGTCCTCAAGCGGGCCGAGCGTTTCCTTCCAGGGGAAACGGTCCTTGAATTGGTTGCCCTCCAGGTAGTTGCCGC
>Ga0105239_10003400_pt1 | contig 19512 bp, 18 predicted proteins | sample KBSC44metaG_FD_92761 | JGI IMG/M metagenome (GOLD analysis project Ga0105239, IMG submission 92761) | Corn rhizosphere microbial communities from Kellogg Biological Station, Michigan, USA - KBS C4-4 metaG | ecosystem: Host-associated > Plants > Roots > Rhizosphere > Soil | place: Michigan, USA...
ATGCTGATGCATAACTTTGGGGGTGGTCAACCTGGCCGATCAGGTCCTGATACTCTCTTCCCACCCGACCACGGAGGAGGTGGTGGTGGAGGAGGAGGAGGAGGCGGAGGTGGACCAGTGAACTTGGCCGTCGAAGTAGCCTCGTCGGGAGGAGTCCTGGGAGATTCTGATTCCAAGCTTGGATGTGTTGGGCCTGTAGTAACACCGGCGTCGTCACCTTCCTCGGCCGTGTCATCACTATCATCATCAATCTTTTTGACTTTGGCAGTAATCTCCCCAAGTAGGCTGGATTGCTGGTCGGCGGAGATCTTTGGCCTAGAATATTCTACCAGTCTCGGTTTCTCGAAAACCACGTCATCTTCTTCTTCTTCGGATCCCAGATCTTGGTCGGCCTCCTCACTGATTGCAAGAACACCCAGCGCAGCCCTACGGGGGCCCTTCGTAGCATTACTACGATGGACACTGCCCATCACGCTGTTCGTCAGGTGGCGTTGTGTCTTCTCCTGGAAATCAGCATCGATACCTTCATCCATCTGTTCACGGAGTTCTCGCAGTCGGTCAGATGGGCCTGTTTGACCCCAGACCTTGCCTTCGAGCTTGAATTGAGTCTTGGTCCTTTCAAGGTTTCGCTCCAACCGTTCCATCAACTTCTCACGGTCCAAAATGCCTTGCATTTGAGCTGGATCTTGGGCAGCAGGACCTTCCTTGGTAGCTCTCGAGGCCGCCACATCTTGTGCATCCCGCAGCATCAGATAGAGTTCTCTGGTCTCGAGCTCATTCCGTTGCAATTCTTGGGCTCTAATTCTCTGGAGTTCAGCAACCTCAGACTTCAGCGACTCCGCTTGTCTCGACTGCATCTCAATAATACCAGCCTGCTCAGCGATTTGCTTCTGCAACTTCTGAACTAAACCATCAGCCCCAAGAGCGATCTGCGCTGACATTTCATCTCGTTCAGCGATGGCAGCCTCTGCAATCTGCCGAGACTCGGTGGCTTCATCAAAGGCAATTCGGGCTTCGTCGTCGGTATGTAACCTGTCGAGCAAGCTCTGGACTGTGAAATTCAAACTCTGCTTGAGATCCATATCCGGCAGCCTTCTGTCCATGGCCACATAGCTGAGCATAGAGTCCACCAGCTGGAACATTCTTAGTCGTTCCTCTGAGTTGTTCTCACGTAACAAGAGCATATGCTGCATGGCCGAGATGAAGTAATCTTGTGTTCGCGTTCCTTGGACTCTGGACATGATGGCATCTGTGATCTGCATGGGATCCGTCATATCTTTGACCTCTCCTTCGATACTATCGACCATGCTGCTACCTTCACGTTGCAGAAGGTCTTCGTAGTCGATTGCTTCATTTTCGCGAAACTTCGCAATTTGCTTGTCGATCACATCGTATTGGAAAGATTCCATTTTCGTCAGAATGCGCTTGATGCCACAGGCAATAAATTGAGCCCGTATATGACATCTCAGCTGCAAATCTCTCTCAGGAGCATCAACCAACATGTTGATCAATACCAGGGTAGCCACCGCGTATTCCATCAACAGGTTTTCCATGCCAATACCTCCGCTTCGAACCTCTTCGCTCGCACCGACTAAGCTGCCCATCTTACCGCGTCCATCAATAGTGACTTCAACAATTCGCATCCAAGCATCAAATCGGCCATTCTCATTTGCCATGTTCTTGAAATGGTCCATCGATTGGAGCACCTTGAGATGGCCCTGCCCTTGGTCCCAATGGCAGAGGAAAGTGAGCACTTCACTGACCAACTTTCTCGTTGTGAGACGCGGTGATATCAGGCATGTTGCCAAAGCGACAGGTATTTGCTCGTGGGTGAGAGCATCATCCGCTCCATACTTGTTGTTCATCAGGGCTTTTAGACATTTTACAATATCATATTCCCTGTCGAGGTCCTTATCCGTGGTCGAGGAATTATGTGCAGGAGTAGGGCCATTCGCTTGACGACGGTTGATTTTGATCAGGACATTCGTCAAGGCAATTTGTCCTTGCGCCTCAATAAAGATTTTGACCCAACTGATGGGTTGGGTCCGTAGGCTGACACTCAGACTTTGCAGCTGTTTGGAGGTTATAGTGTTATCCACGATTCGCTTCACATACCACTCGGGAGTTCCATCAACATCACGAGAAGTTGGGCCGTCGACAGTACCTGTAGTCCTGGCTTGCTGTCTCCGTTTTTGCTCACCCTGCCACTCGGTCAATCGGTCCTGATGGACAAGCGTCCACTTCTTCGCCGGGGCGTAGGCCATCATCTGACGTTTGGCCTGGTCAGGGAGGTTCTGCCAGCCACGCTTATGCATGAGCTGCAAAAACAACTTCTCGATCTCAGCATCATCCTTTGGTTTCGGAAGGTAAAACCCGGCGGGGGTGAAGGAGGTGGTGGAGGTGAAGGGGGAGGCCTGCTGAGAGGGCCAGCCGGAGTGAGAGCTGATCTTGGAAAATCTCGATTGGGTAGGAGATATAACAGTCATTGAGCCGTCTGAATCCTGGCGAGAAGGCATAGCAGTGCGGGCAGAACTGTCCGAGGAGAAAAGACTGGAGCCTCTCGTGGCAGAGGAAGCGGTTGAGCGGATGCTGGCACCGTCAAAGGACCTTCTTTGGCCGCCACCGCCATAGGAGTCCGTGGTGGATACCGAGTCGTAAGCGTTATGCTGTGGGCCATCTCTGCTGCCGGGTCGCCCCCATTGTTGATATTTTGTACCTCGATCTCCAACTGTACTGGTCGCCATTGTCAGGCCTGACAAGGTTGAACTTGAACTGGGAGTTGGAGTCGAGGTCGAATGTTGAGGGACTGGACGGGGCCCTGTAGGGTGGGATGCGCCATTAGTCGGACCGTTGAAAGCAGGATATTGATGGAAGTCACCCCCTCTTGCTAACTGATGTGGTTGAGGTTCCTTTCGGGCGGGAACATCGCCGTCTCGAGGGAGGTAATCGACGGAGATCGGAGCCTGCGAGCCCGCGGTAGCGGAGTAGGGAATAGAGGTGATGACACCAGCGGTCATAGAAAGACCAGCACTGTCAGGCTCCTGGCCATCGACGGAGGTAACCGATTCTCTTTTTGAATGTCGCGAAGCCCAGGAGCCGCCATTGAGGTTGAGGTTGAGGTTTGCAGGCTCCCCAGAGTTGTCTCGGTGGCGCCTGAAAAAGCCTTTGCCAGTGGACGACTGTCTGGTCGTCTTATCGTTTTGTGTCTGTGTTATGGGGGGCATCCTCGTGTGGGCGCAGGCCAAAGGGCAGGAATCATGTGTATGTAGCTGGATTGCCCCAGAGGGCCAGAGGGGATGCCCACCTCTTTGAGAATCTGCGGTGCCGATGTCACAACTTCAAGCGGTGACGGGTTGCGTGATATCCGTAACTATCCTTGCATGACGGCAAATCGCCCTGATACACCAAGTTTCGAAATCAAGGGTTTGGAGGTGAAAGGATGTGAGGTTCACGTGGTTTGTGGTTTCGTGTTGGGGAGTCGTGGCAGTACCGACCAACGTAGTGGAAGTTGCAGATCAATTGCACTTGCAGTCGGAGTCGGGGCTGCTTAGTCGAGTGTAGATGCAGCTGGTAAACAGACCGACGAGCGCCCCAGCTGAACAAAGAACCGTTTCCGGGTACGTCAGGTTGGGCGAAAATAGTAAGTGGGCGACGCACAGACTTGAAATTGAAAAGAGTTGCAGGCCTCCTCGAAGAAGTGCGAGCACGGAGTATCGTGAATCAGTTCGCAGGTCTGCAGACGACTTGCAGTGGATAAAAGATCAGGAGTCGTGGTTGGTGGTGCCAGAGGGTTTGTTGGAATAGTTAGAGACTAGAGTCTTGATTTGGCCATGGCCTTAGCCCATCCTTTGAGGGTGCATCGTCTAATAAATCGTGGGTGGTCCAGGGGCTACCAAGGAATAGTGCTGCACCGAGTCCTTGTACCTTGATTATGTCGCGTACTTGTAGGGAGCAGCCTTCCCTGAACGAGGCCCCCGAATCCATCTTGTCGAAGCCTTGCGCGTACCACCCGTGCCGCCTAATAATAATAATTGTTAGCACTCTCTGGGACCTCGTCCGTTAGCCACCTGCCACCACCACACCCTTTCAGAGCCTAAGCCTTTAGGTAAAGCGGGATGCCCCCCCCCATTGCCCTGTAAGTCATGCCTAAGCCAATTGCCACGCTGGACCAATTGGCAATCACAGCCTTCTTGTTGCTCTCCTTAGGACGACTTGGGCTCCCATCGTAGATTAACAGTCCACTCACGTTACCCAAAAGCGCCCAGGGAGCCGCTTCTGCTAATTAAGTTTGCTAAGTTGCAACAGGCTTGCCCCCCCCCCGGCACATTTGAACACGTCTTGCAGGCTACTCCTTACTCGGCTTTCTAATGGGCAACTGCCCCCTTGTTTCCCCACGCAATTCAAAGTGCCTGGATCCGGATGCCGTGACTTTTGAAATGTTATTGTTGTTGCAATTCAACATCTGTTCCTGTTCACTACTCGTAGATCCTCCCTCTGGAATAATCGTGCACATATATGAGTACCAACCAGCCTGGCAAGACCCGTCAGAAGCCGTCAGTTCGCGATCAGCACAACTGACAGGCAGTTTAACGAGGACTATATCCCTATTTATTACCGAGAACAAGATTTATTGGCAGTAATGGTGGACGTGCCTCGGGCGCCACGTGATCCCAGTAGGGGGGCAGCACGAGCCACTCTGTCCGCTAAATGACGCCTCGTCCAGCACTGGGCATTCAGAAGGCACCACCCATTCCGTACCTCTCCAATCTGTGCACCTCACCTCTAATTAACTCAAGCCATCCATCACCACTACCAGCCAGATTCGAACTCAATGCCCATCCACTAATAACGAGACATCCACATTTCTACACAGGGAGGAAACTAAATAATTATCTATATCTATCTCCATCTGTCTCCCTCCCCCGCCTGTTCCAACGCCGCCACTATGGCGGCATAATGGCACTCCTCGGCCGCTCTATCCCGGGCACCATCTCGTCGACGACGGAGGAAACACCCCCCGTCACGGTCACCACCAGCACACCCAAGGCCGACAAGATGGCCTCCTCGGGCTTTGCCCACTTCGCAAAGGTATGGAGCCAACAGAGAAAGAGACCCAAAATATCCAAAATATCCAAAACGAAGAGCTCGCTCCCTGACACTAACCACCTGTCCGCGCCCACAGACCATCCTCCTCCCCATGTCCGTCTCGCTGGTTCTCTACCTACTGATCTTCCACGCCCTCCTTCCACTCTACCGGCGCCATCGAGCCCGCTACTCGCAATACCTGCCACTCCAATCAGCGGGCGCGACCATCTCATCACACCTGCCCGAGTTCCTACAGGGCCTGTCACTGCGGGATCGGCTCTCACACATGTTCTTCCAGATCTTCCTGCCGTCGACGTGGGCGCTCCGCAACCGACTCCGGCGGCGGCGGGACAGCGTGGTCAGCGCGGACGGGGAGCTGTTCGACGAGGAGTCCGGCGAGGCCATGGTCGGCTTCGACGTGCAGGAACGGAACCGACGGCGGGACGGCATGGAGCGCCAGGTGTCCAATATGGATGCCGCGACGAGAACGGTCGCCCGCGCCTCCAATGTCCCGGGTATCATTGTTAGACCGCCGCCACCGCCTCTGGAGGAGGTTGATTCCAACCGCCGTCTGAGCCGCGAGCTAGAAGAAGGCTTCCGTGACGATAGTGACGACGAGGGCGGTGACGACTCCCGGCTTATGACCGGGAGACCTACGAACACTGTTCGGCGTTGAGCAGAGCCGACCAGGGCGTAACGTAACGTATATACACATCATATCTCTTTGCCATGGCCCCTCTGGATCATCAATATCACAATGAAAACGACCCATGACACCTCGTTTTCTGGATTGGATGTTCATTTTATATCATCCCTCCAGCCTTGCGATACTAGCACTTTCCTCGGGCTGTAGTTACATAATTAGTGGGAAAGCCGAACCCTGCGTGTGCCATGCATAGTCACACCAATGAGCATGGTGTCCCCTTTTCACCATGCAAAACCCGGTAGTGTGATACCTAAAGACAAGACTCCTCCCCCCCCTCCCAGTCACAGTCACATTGCAAATCGTACGTACTGCATGCATGCCTCGTGCTGCCTGCCGCGCGCCACATACCGGCCAGAGTACATAAGTATTACATAGCACGCACCTCCGCAATCGGAGATGAGATGCCCAGAAGGATGAAAAACAGACGTAGACATACATGGACATATTAGCAGCAGACACCATCTATATGTGCTGGACCGGACTTCGACAGTTTTAGTAATAAATAATAATAATAATAATAATATTAGCTAAATGGAGGTGAAACGGTGGAATGAATGGTGGGAACTCGTTCCAATTTTACATATGTAGTTCCAGGCTGGCACCTAATAATGAGAAGCTGTTGTTGCCACGAGCACACACGAAATACACACAAGTACGGCGGACGGGGTAGGTGTCTAGACAGGGAATTTCACGTTATCAGTCATAAACCCCCATACAGGACGTCGGTACACACGAATTCAAGGGTACGGTGATCACCAGCAAAGATCAGGTGGCCAGAAACCAGTACAAACCAAACACAGAAAACAAAGTGCAAGCAAGCTCAAAATTGGTATTTTTTGGGTTCACAGCTCAAAACAAACGATAGATAAAATCACTAGTGTAGTTAAATCGCAGCCTATATGTACAGTTGGTCCAGTGGCGCCATTTGATTGAAATGGACCTGATCCTCTAAACAGGAAAAAACCCAAATATGCTTGCCCCAGACGGCCGCGAAAAAGGATGGGGGCAGGGGGCATTTTTTCCTCAGCCACGCAAATAAAGCAAGAAAAGGAAATCATATTGCCAGAATTGTTTGGCAAAAAGTGTGTATGGGACCTGGATGTCGTCACACTCGGGAGCTTCGGCCTGTCTGCACTGCGTGTCCCGAAAAAAAGAACGTTATCCCGAAAATCCGTTATTTATGGGATAGATGATTCGTAGCGTTGTCGAGCCCATCATTATGTAGATGTTCGCCTGAGATTCTCTCCAAAAGGCTAAGCTCTCATTCGTCATAAGGCACGTCGATCCCCTCCTTTCAACTCCCAAAGGCCCAAGTGGAAAGCAAGACGCTGGCTTCTTTTTGTTGATTCATCAGCTTCGTCGAATAATCTAGATTTACAGATTTTGCAACATTGAGGGTTGAACAAGTTGACTGGGCGCCATCGAGTGGGACATGGTATGCATGACTAGTGTTGACGGTGGAGGCATCGACATAGCCATCATACCAGAGACACTCGATGGCCTGGTAACTTCATCAGGGGAAGATAGCTCGTCCATCGAACCAAATTCGTTCTCCTCGTTCTCAAGCTCCTCTTCGCTAGTCACCTGGACGGGTTGACCATCTTGTTGAGATTCATGAGTGCGACGATGCCTTGATAATACTCGTTAGCACCTACTCATTGTCATTGTGTAGGGGTTGGTACTCACTGTGCGAGGTTGTCAGATCGCGAGAAGGCCTTGTTGCAATACGGGCACACGTAGGGCCGTTCCTGTGTGTGGGTACGTACATGGCTAGAATCGGATTCCGTCAGTAAGCGCCAAGCGAAATTACCAGGAGGACTACCTACCGCTTCAAGTGTTCAAGGCGCTTGAATAGCCGGCCACAGCTTGGGATTGGGCAAGAGTGTGACTTGTAAGGGACACCGAGCTCCATCATTGTTGCACTTCGTGCTCGTCGGATCGGGCCTGGCCTTTCCAGTCTCACGGCCGGGCTTCCGTGTAAGGATGCGGGATGCATATCGGCCATGAGACTGGGCATAGCTTCAGTCGAAGTCACCATACCAAGAGACTGGGATGGATCCTCTTCCAGGCTTCCCAGCGGTGTCGAATGACGTGAGAAGTCATGTACATGATCTCGGTGAGCAAGAGATGATGGGTAGCTGTGAGCCAGGCCTGGAGGAGATTGCCCAGCAGATTCGTCACCCTCGGCAATTGGCAGCACAGAGCTAGACATCGACCTTCGGAGATCGCTTGGACGTTGAGGAATGTGTGCCTTCATCCCGTGTGTCACTTGAGCCACTGCATTTGCGGCAACGGCATTCATGATGGATGAGGGGATGGAAGATCTGCGTCTACGTGCCTTGTAAGTGGGGGACCCCTCAATTACCGAGTAGACGTTGGCAGGAGGAAATGCTCGTGGAGCAGTGGCATAAGAAGGTCCCGAAAGAGTTGAAGGCGGTAGCGAGGCCATTGGGTTGTAGGCCTGCATGGGTTGCATTTCAGGAATAGCCGAGTAGAGGCCAGTATCCTCGTTGGCAATGTAAGCAGGCTCTGCACCCACGGGGACTTGATGTTGTGGGGGAGTGATGGGCTCGTAGGATAGGCCACGAGTGCTGTAGTCCTCGAAATGGGAGGATACAAACGAAGGAGCAGGCGAATACTCCATGTACGCCGGCATTGATGTATGACGCATGTGCGTTCGGTCATAAGCGAGAGCACTACGATCGAACGCAGCTTGAGAATAGTCTTGCTCTCGAGAGATTGCCACAGTTGACATGGATGTTGGCATGCTTGTTTGCAGGGCCAAGTTGGCGTACATGTGCTGCGAGGGCTCCTGAGATCGAGTCATTTGGGGATGCGGAGGTACCATCTGTGGGGGAGGCATAGAATCTGTAGCGCGCAGGACGGGGGATGTGGATTGAGAATATGCATTTGCATTTGCAGTCGCAAAGGATGAGGAGCTTGCTTGCTGAGCCTTTGTCAATTGCTCGAAGAGTGACTGTGAAGAGTCAAACTCGAATGACAAGGCCGGCTCTGCCACAGCTTTGGTGGTTGCCTCTTGATTCATCTTCTCACGCTTGAGATCTCTCTCCAGGGCATCGAGGAACAGACGGTCATGAGGAACGCTGTACCAGTAGAAGACTTTTTGCTTCTTCTGCGTGCGAATGCAGTTGTTTTTGTATAGGAAATCCAAGAAGGGGCTCTTGGGCTCCTCCAGCGATGCATCTGTGCCTGATTTCAGGTTGCGCAGGTCGGAGAAAATGCCTTCCTCGAACTTCTTGGGGTTCTTTACTGGGCGACCAAAGGCTTGAAAGCGAAAGGACAAACATCTGACAATGTCGGTACCAGAAACGTGGAAGAGGTTGTTCCATAAAACGCAGGAAACATATTCGCCAGTGGGGAGGAGAAATCTTCGGATTAGCGAATCTGGGCTCCAGTCGACGGGTGCGGATATGAGAAAGTATTTGAGGTTGTCGACCTGTTGCAGGGCGACTTGCGCATCCTGCGGCAAGCTCTGTTGAGCCTCGTTGGAGAGCATGAATGTCTCTGGCTTCTGAGGTTGTGCCATGGGAGCACCACTAGAGGGATACATTGTAGGAGGAGAATCAGTCGACACAGTCGACGACGACGGTTGCAGTGGGGATGTTCGCAAGCTTCACAGGGTATAGTGACTCTTGAATTATTGCATACAGACAGTGAAGCAAATTGCACTGTCTTGGATTTAGATCTTCCTTCAACAACAGTGAAGGTGGTGTGATTGTGCAGGCAGATAAGGGCACGACACAGAGGCAGGGGCAAGACTGCGAATGTGAAGGTAGTTGAGCCAGAAAACCGTGAAAACGGGCGAGGTTGTTGATGTGTATAGCGAATGTAGTGGTGATGTAAATGGAGTCGGTGCGAGAGACCAGCTTTCGCGAACGTCCAGACGTGGTGAAGCTCCTGTCTCGAGTGGAGGGAAGCGAGAACAGGTGAAACGAAAGTGGATATAGAGAGAAACTAGTCTCTCAAAAAGATCCTCGAGGGCAACGCCGAGGATGAGGAAGTGAAAGTCGACGGGGAGGGAGGAAGGTGGTGAGGAGGGAGCTTGAGCAACAAACAGATACAGATGAAACAGATGAGATGGGGGAGGGGGAGGATGGGAAGATGTACAAAAAGTCGAGAGGTGAGACCGGACCAGCGAGGGAAGCGAGGGAAGAGTCGAAGAAGGGCGACTTTTAGATTTGACGGGCCTTTTGGCTTGGGGACATGGAGGGACTAGGAGGCTCGGAGGCTAGGAGGCTAAGGAGGTTAGGGAGGGCGAGGAGTCGAGGAGTCTAAGTTAGCAGCCCAGGAGCCTAGCACTTCGCGAGGAGCGTAGCCTAGTACGGAGTACAGTAGGACCACGAGCCGACAAGCCATTACCATTACTATTAGCACTGGACTCCAGGGCTACCAGGTACCCAGTGGGGTACTGTATGTACCATCCCTTCCAGTCGACCTGCTCCGTACTCGTACAGGAGTCAGAGTAGGACCAGCAGCGAAAGCCCGGCAAAAGCCTGGCCAGGACCCAGGGCCCCTCTGGTTCTGTGTTCTCCTCGTGCAGTGATATGGTAGAACTTAGGGGACAACCCTTAGCACGACGGCTAATGACTTGGGGCGAGTGCCAGTCACTGAATGTCGTCGGTTCGGTGGGCATGCAAGCGTCTACTAAGGTCACCATGGACATGGATGGACATGGGGTCCCAGTTGACCAGAGTGAGTCCAAGTAACATTACTCGGCAGACCGTGGGTAGCCTGGGTTGCTGGATGCCCAGTCACCACGAGCTGCCAAAGGCGAATGCCCAATGGCCATGGTTTGTGCCTGGATTGGGATCTTCGCCCGTGAGGGTTTGGGGACATCTGCTGGGTTTGGTTGGCTCACTTTGGGGAACAGGGACCCTTGGAGCCGCTTTTGCCGCTTACTCGTCCGTTCCCTCTCGACCCCTGTGGATAGAGCAGCTTCGGGCATAGCCGCCTTGTTAGCTTCTTGTCCTCCAGCTACACCCTCCCCACTTTGCAACTCAGTCTACTTAGAAAAGAAAATGGGTACGATGCTCTCCACTGGACACGATTTCCCAGGTGTGACCGACAAAATGTTGGAGCCCTCGTCCCCCCAAAAGCTGTGGGCCCCCGGGTGTGCCGCTGGACTGTGGACAGCTGTGGACGGTGGGCCTCGGGCACCCAAATCCACCCCCCACAGTTGTGCTCCGTACTGGACCTGCCTTGGACCCAACCCTGGACTGCCTGGACTGCCTGGACTGCCTGGACAGGGCTCCTTTGCTCGGGAACACCTAAATCCGGGCGAGGATGCCATCACATTCCCACCAGATCGATATATGATCGCATCTTGATACACTATCTGCCTCTGATGGCTGTATACCGTCCGGGTGTGGAATAGTGATTCAACGACGTATTGCGCGTCACCCTAGGCTTCACTTGACCCTTCGGGAGTTCTTGTAGTCTTGTTGGCACAGTCGGCGACCGACTTCTTCACCCAGCACGGACAAGATCAGCCGGACTGCTCGTGCCTCTGCTAACCGAGACAAGCAATGGCATTTCGGGAGACTTAGCACTGCGCAGTAGAATTTGTTGATGTTGTGGTAGGGTTCCAAGGATGGAAACGGCAAGGTTCGTTTGGCTCTTGGAAACGAGAGGGCGTGAAGGCACGATGAGAAATCTACTACTACTCCTCGTACGGAGCCCTCTATCCTAGGGTGTGACTCCACAGCCACTGGCAGAGACAGATTGCTATTTTGATCCGCTTCCCACGCCCTCTCGCCCTGTTGGGTTTATGCTTTTGGCGAGGACAGGACAGATGCTCTGCTCTCAGAGTCTCCACGGTCGGCGTGCCGCTGAAAAGATGCAGTAGCTCGGTGGCAGGCTGGATGAAACGAGTGGCTAAGAACGGACGGGACGGATGGACGAATAGGTGACCCCAGCCATTGATGGCGGTTGTGTTTGATCGCTGGGCTGCATTGACTCCCGGCCTTGGGCGATGGGCTGCCCACCCTGGCGCCAAAATGCCACCCACCAAACCCAGTAAACACAGGCCAGCCGCTTGTGGAATTTAGAAACGCCTTTCAAACAGGCGCCGCAAGTGCAACCTTGGTTTCATCCTACCACCTGGCAGAATGCCAAAATCCCACTAAACCGCGTCCAGCAGGTTCTACGACAGACTGGCAAACTGCACCTGGTCTTCGCACACCAGAGAGATGGGATCCCTGCCTTGACTTCCAAGGTTCCAGAGGTTATCGGGGACTCCTGCAGTACGGAGCACGAGTGAAGCTGCCCTTTCGCCTTTCGCCTTTCGCCTTTCGCCTTCCGCCCTCTCCTCTCTCCTCCCATCCTCCTCCACGAGCGAATTTGACCAAACGGTTGCGGTGCCTCCGTACGGAGTAACAAGTACTATTAGTGCCTATGATCACGGAGGACGGAGTACGGAGCACCCTGACTGCTGGGAGTGCTCGTATCGACCTCGAGAGTCACCCAAGAGTCACCTAGGAGTGTCCAGTGTCCACTGTGATCTCTTCTCCCCAGGCGAAATGCAGCTACGAGTATGTGACTAAGGGAGTCCATCCTCTGAACGAACATGGGTTTACCCCTTTCTTCCCACTCTGCACCTCTGCATTTGCCATTTGCCATTTGCCAATCACCAGGATCGTTCTCCGAATGTCTTGAGTCTTGACACCATCGGGCCCGCTTTTGCATAAGCGTGATTGTTGACACTCAATCGATCAATTGCCATGCAGGTGTAGCTTTTTCAACCTGCTCAATGGAGAGCCACATGACGTGAAGTTTCTTGCTGCAAAGATCCCTACGAGTATTATCTGTCTGCCCAGACGTGGAACGTGGTATCCTTCCGACCACACCCACGCGTTCTAGATGACTGAACGCCCCTGGGAGCCCTGGAGAGAAAAGGGGAATTACTCATCTGCCCGGTGTGATTGGTATGGATCAATGGGCATCGCAGGCAAATGAGCATCGCCGCACACGTGAAAGGCCAACTCTTCCCAGAATGGTAAGCGTCTAGGCTCTCCCAGCTGAATGGGGTCTGTACGAGATATTAGGGCAATACAGATTCTTCCTCGACCTTGGCCTTTGACTCTCACAGGCTTACACTATGGCTCATACTTACTGACCGATCCTTCTCCGTTTCCTTTTCCCTCTTCCCTGCAACTCGAAGTCAGCAAACAACCCCCACAAGCAGGTGGATTTCGTAAAATTCCCTCTGGAAACGTCCTCGCTCTGGATTCGCCTCTTTTAGGTTGTAACCTTTACGACGACGACCCCATCGGAGCCTCGCTAGCAAGGGTACATTCATCAGAGCGGTGCTGGACTTCAGACTGGCGCGCTCGCTTATACAGAGGGTTTCAGATCAAGTCAATAAGTGAGGGGCGACCTAACTGGGACCGTGCTGCCTTAGTTGCCCCGTGCCGTTGTGCGTGATGGCCGATTTAGCGGTGAATCGTGCCCTATCTCCAGAATCTGACTGCACGCGCCACTCTGCAAGGTCTACCAAGATGGCGCTACGTTTCAGGTTTATTCTCCTTTTGCAACCACATTGGCCACTCGAGGTTTGATTTTGACACCCTACCAAACTCTACCAGTCGTCGCTGCACCTCATTCTGCGTTTTTATTTCTCCGTCAATCACGTCGGGGCTGAAAGACGCACATCATCGGTGCATAATCCTGATGATGTGCTTGGCTATGCTCGAGGGCTCCTTTCAGCCGCATACTCTCCCAAAGGATTTATAGGCTCGAGGCGAGTCTACGAGTCATCCGTAGGTTACACCGGCTGAGGTCACTGTCCAGCAAAAGCCCATCGAGGAATCCTCCTGAACGTTCAACCTGGGTGTTGTTCTCAAAGAATTCGATCGGAGCTCCAGAGGTTTGAAACAATCTCGACGTATTACCGCCTAAGTTTGCTCGACTTGGCCAAGTGGCGTAATCGCAGCGAGCAAAGGACGGCCCTTGCGAATCTCGGCAACAACCCATGCCGCTCAGAGAGACACAGGGTCATGTCGGAGAGATACAAAAGAAGCCAATTTCTATGATACACCTTCTCTTCTGAGAGTCTCGGTGAGCTAAGCCACCACGGATACGCCAAATCCGTCGATCGTGAAACCGTTGTGATGGAGTCGACTTTTGGATGCCCGGTTGCCATTTACCCTCGGAGGTGGTTGCCCTACCGCAGTAGATCCAAGGCTGAAGCAATGGTGTAACGCGGAAGAGCATTCTTACCCGACCCAAGTTGAACTTCTCGAGGCGAGGGGGATTGTTTCATGTTGGGGCTTTCTCGGCCTTTTAGACTCTCTCGACATCACCTTGTCCATGACAACTGTTCCCTTTTTGCAGTCGCAATTGACTAAGCATCCGTAGATTGACTTCACCGGCCAAAAGTTAGCAAGCATGATGCTAAGCTACGCAACTCAGCTCATCTTCTCACTACATTGCCAGGCAGTCTACTCCGTACCCTTCTCAACATCGCATAATCACCGTGAACCCTGAAACACGTTCCTGTCCCCTCACTCCACACATGACCGGAAGACCTAAAAAGAGGAGGGATATTGGTCCGAAGTCATAGGCAGTATACACTCTATGCCTGGATGATGCTTGTCAGTCCTCCAAGAGCATATTCTCCTCATGCACGTGCAGAGGAATGTTACTGCACCACATGGTCCATGGATTCCTAACTTTCTTTCACACCGTGGCATAACCACACGAGGAGGAAGAGAAGGTTTCGGAGAATATGTCAATATGGGAGCTGGATCTATTCTGTTCTTCAGAAGTCCCAAAGGTTTGATGTGCTCGGAGATTTTGTCGAGGGCATCAACAAACCCCCCGGTTGGTTTCATGCCCGCAGTTTTTTACCCCAAGTCGATCATCCGTTTGTGGTGATCATCATCCTCATCATCCTCGGCGACTTGCCTTCTTTCGTCGCTTCCCTGACTGACCTGATCCCTGTATGTCCAGCACATCGTGCCTGCTGAGCTTCAGGGTCCCTCCTCGGAACCTTCCCACGGCCGGGACATCGACAGCACGCTCCCGGCGAACTCCGCTTGATTTGCCTCTGCTTTTCCCTGTTATGCTTGAACTACCGTTGCTGCTGCTGGCCTTTTCCAGGATGATTCCATTCTCCTTGGCCTCCTTTCTCCGTAGGGCCTGCCGAGAGGCGGCCTTGGCCGCGATGCCCCGTCGGTGCGACAGCGGCATCTTTTCCTGCGTGAACAGTGACTCCTTCGATCCCAGCGACTGTATCCGCATATCAACGGCTTTGTGCCGGTGGGAACCTACCACCGCCGACGCTTTGGCCTGCTCCAGTAGATGAGACTCCCTCAGCAATCTTTGCAGATCCAGATCATGCTTGAGATTTCGAGCCTCAGATTCGTCATCCTCTGCTTGCTCGGCCCGCTTCCCGGGAATAACGCCTCTTCTAGTATGTTCGTTCTGACTCGGTGGTTTCGAAGTCTTTTGGGCAGCAGATCAATGTTAGCATCCCGAGGGGGGGCAGGTTCTGGGGAGAAGAAAACTCACCATGAACTGCTTGTACCGTAGCCTCTGCAGCTCCACGCTGTCGGGATCGTCATCATCGTCATCTCGGTGAACTGATGCCTCTTTGTGTTCAACGACCTGAACTTCAGGCGTTTGCTCCCCTGCATCCGAAAGTCCCTCCCAATCCGACTCCTCTGCGTCGGACTGAGAGGACAGTCCCTCGAGTTCTTTATCATCTTGAGGGACCTCGTTCTCAACGTCTGGCAACGGCTCAAATGCAGCCTCGAAGTGGCGACGGAATACATCCTGATCCCGGACGGATGAATCATCTAGGCCACCGTTCTGGTCCTCTTGAGCATCACGCGCTGTTTGGTGCGATGCCACCGCAAACTCTCTTTTCCGTTTGCCTATCATACTAGATTCTCTTCCCCTTCTTTCCCCCGTGCGCGATCTGTTCTTTTCCACGGCGGAACTGTCCAACTTGAAGTAGACGCGAGTAAGACCACGATAAAGTCTACTCGATTTGGTCCCCGTAATGTCTAGGAATTGGAAGTGACTGAAGGCACAGTCCGTAGTTTCCTTAAGTTTGATGCCAAGCCAAACAAAAACTGCTTGCCTTGGATCCAGATCGGTATTAAAACATTGCCTCTTTGAACTCTTCTAGCCATTTTGGTCACTGACTCTACCTTTTCAGGTTAGCATGCATATTTTAGAGCGAGATTTGTACTCTATTTTAGGACTAGTCAGAAAGCCTCGCTCTCGCCCCTCCAGCAATGTCTTATCAATTTTCTGTCCAGCAACTCATTCCATTTTACTCCCTGAAGGTGGGATTTTTTATGAGAAAACATACCCAAAGTGTATCTCGTCTTATTGTTTCTTTATCGTCAATCATCCACCTTCTCTCAACAATAAAACTATTGAGATGTATGGCCAGCGGTTTTAGTTCATGCAGATTTCTTACTTTTGAGATTAAATATTCGAGGATTTGGAGGGTGTCTATAATGAGGGTCAGAGATTGGCAAATGCTCTCAACACAAAGTCTAAAATGCTCTTAGAGGGTAGATAATAACGGCCCCTTATATTAGTCTCACTTACATCGTACGTGAGTACTTTACTTGTGGACATTACATCTTCGTAGTATATGTTTAGGTGTGTACCTCATCGAGGACCAGAATTTACAGGCAATCCAGAGTCAGTGAAAGAGGACAGCTGTTAGATCTTCCGAAATCAACCAAGGAGTCGTCGGCGTTCGGAGACGGTGCATCTTGACAGTACTTCGGCGGTAAGGGGAATGGATCCTCAATGATCCGAAGATACTCATCAAATGCAGCATCGGGGCCATTGTCGGTGGTTAATTAAGTCTGCAGCTCACCGAGATTGCTGGAACGCTGCTTTGCGCATGCCCTTGAAGCTGCTTTCATGCCATGGCTCATCCATGAAGCACACTACCTTCGCCGTCCTACAAACGGAGCTAATTGGCGAAACAAGAATGCGGCCATGGGAAAGGTTCACACTTGTGCTTACCTAGAACGACGGAAAGGTGCCAGTTCACTGTATTTATAGAAGCTTAGGCTGTTGACCCAGAGCTTCATCGTGATGATATCTCCAGAAGCCACGCCACTAGGGCCGAGAAACTCCATGGATTTCGTTGTCGGGACTTGAGGATTGCGTGATCGTCTCAAATCAGAGTCTGTCCCGCTATGTGTGGCGGAACAGCGTGGGATGTGGTTGCAGTCGTTGAAGATTGTGAGAATGAGGAAGTCACATCGTTTCGGACGCTCCCATCCCTGACTTCGTTCCAATCGTCTTCCCGTGGCTTGATGGGATTTCCACTCGTCGTCGGCGTGCTAACTCGTGACGGTGACAATAGGCACTGCGGTTTGACCGTACGACTCCGTGGATTGACAGCATTTGAGTCGGTGTCTTCGTCCAGGGGAACTGCAGTCTCAGTGGGAGAGAAACTTGTTCCGCAGGTGGACAAGGAATGTGAGCTCGCAGCGATCAGACAACTAACTCGTACGAGGCCACACTTGCTATTTAAATGTGAGATCTGAGGGAAATTGCTCGCTTGCAGTGTAGAGAAGCCGACTCGCTAGAGTCTCAGGACTCTGACGAGCCAAGCTTGTTTGATTTAGATTTTCGTTCGCTTGGCGATGGTTTCTTGTTTCCCTTCATCTACCGTGCCAAAGGGGTGGGTGTATGGCGAGATCCCCTGCCCAAGTGGAAGCCACAATCTCGAGCAGAATTGTAATGTCGTCGAGCCGCGGTTCTCGGAAAATCATGCTTATTTGACTGTAAATCTACTACCTGCACATGGTTCTAAGCAAAGGCTGAGGAGCTTTTGGGCGGGACGGTCTCGGGTCAAACCGAACAAATCCATCCGCCTCTTGGCCTTGGAATAAAAGCTACTGCATGTTTCATCTCCAGCCCGGCGTTGTATAAGAGGCTCCCATTCGCTGTCCGTGAAATATTCAGAAGAAACACGAGGTTGAGCGAGTTGTCTCTCAGCAGCTGGAGATATAGTTGTTTGAGCTGATCGCCAGATGAAAAGGAAAGAAAGATATCCCGACATCGGCTGGACAAGTGCCAGAGGCCGCCAAGAGTGCAATGCGTCTGACAAAAGGATTGAGAATAGTCTCCGTCTGACAGCGTGTTGCTGAAGCAATTTCCACACTGCATGACTCTGAACCACACGTCACGAGCGATATCACCTTGTCCAATCTTCAAATTACACAAGAATTCCTCCCACCGATAGAATATCAAAATGACCATTCGATATTTGCATGTGTCCTAACTAGTATTATTACCTCGCTTCATTTGCCTCAAACCCAACATACACTCTTTTCCAACTCGCTCAGTCATAATGACGAAGTTTCGGCCATGCATTGACCTCCATGCAGGCCAGGTCAAACAAATCGTCGGAGGTACATTGAGCACGACGGAGTCAGAATTAAAAACCAACTACATCTCCAAACACCCTGCAGGATACTTCGCGACGCTTTACTGTGATGCGAACCTCCTGGGTGCGCATGTCATCATGTTAGGTCCTGGTAACGACGCCGCAGCCAAAGAGGCATTAGCAGCTTGGCCGGGCCATTTACAGGTAGGAGGTGGCATCACTGATGTCAACGCAAAGGAATGGATTGCTGCAGGAGCTGAAAGGGTACGTTCGGGCCTCTACATGTGCCCCTTCTTTACCCTGTCAAGTGATATGCGTTCCTAAGTCCGCCGCGCGGTAGGTCATCATCACTTCATTTCTGTTCCCTAATGGCCACTTCTCCTTGGAACGACTTCAATCGGTGTTGTCAGCGCTGGACAATGATAAATCCAAGCTTGTGATCGATCTCAGCTGCAGGCGGAAAGGCGACACGTGGTTCGTGGCAATGAACAAGTGGCAGAGTCTAACGGACATGGAAGTGAATAAAGGTGCGTAAATAGCTTTCATTGCCAAACAGCCTCAGTTCCACCCTGCTGATCGTCTCTACAGAGAGCATCGAGCTCCTTGAGCCATACTGCGCTGAATTTCTGATCCACTCCGCCGATAATGAGGGACTTCAACAAGGCATTGATACCGACCTCGTGACCAAATTATCCCAATGGTGCAGCATACCAGTTACCTATGCCGGCGGAGCCCGAAATGTGGAAGATCTCGACTTGGTCAAGTCTTGTAGCGGTGGGAAAGTTGACCTGACGATCGGCAGTGCTTTGGATGTTTTTGGTGGTTCTGGTGCAAAATTCGAAGACTGCGTGAAGTGGAACTCGCAGCTTGGAAGCTGAATGTCGAGGTATGTCGCGCCACTCCTTCGCCTGTTGGTTTCATAGCTCAACCACTCAACGTGACAGCGCCGCTTGCTCAACAATGTTGGTTCTCCATCAATTATTACCGCGATCCGGATTGCTCTGGAGATTTCACACCTCCTCCCGTACAATCTTCCCACCACGCGGTGACGGCTTTGTCATGATCTGTTCGAGTCTCCGGATCCCACGGTCCTGTCACATTGCCCCAATGACAATCTACCTTTCGTCGATACCCCAGTCTCACTTTCGCTACAAACAGGCCATCTTGTCCCTTCTCAATAACATAGCCTCCATCGACGTCTCCAACAAACTCTGTTCTGTTCGCTATTATTTGACTTCTTCCCCATACGCACCAACGAACAACCTTCTTCATGCCCTGCATATTCCACCTACGCCGCTCCTGCATCAATTTACTCGCGTTTTTGATGTCCCGG
>Ga0105239_10003402_pt1 | contig 19504 bp, 16 predicted proteins | sample KBSC44metaG_FD_92761 | JGI IMG/M metagenome (GOLD analysis project Ga0105239, IMG submission 92761) | Corn rhizosphere microbial communities from Kellogg Biological Station, Michigan, USA - KBS C4-4 metaG | ecosystem: Host-associated > Plants > Roots > Rhizosphere > Soil | place: Michigan, USA...
GATTACAGCCGACTTGGCCGACGATGTTTTTGTTGAGCGCTCTGGCCTGGCAAGGAGTGGATTTGGTCAACCAACAACTGATGGAAAACAAAATATGGTCGGAGATTCGGTCTCATCAAAATGAATATGATGAGTTTGTTCGTTATGATTTTCGCTTTCACGATATTCGTGAGCGTCTTGAAAATAGTGAAATCACCAATGATGAGGCGAGACTGCAAAGCTACTGGCGCAAAATGGCGAATGATAAATACTACTCATCGCGAGATCAGACGGTTGAGCCAAGTGACCTGAATGCGCAAAAGGTTTACTTAAATTTCTTTACCGATCTCAAGAAAGTTGTCGAGCAAGGAATCGGACCAGCACCAGGATTTCTTGTTCCAGCTACAGCTCTCGGCCCACTTCGGGATGATCAGGTCTTACAGCTGGTTGAGGTGAATCATCGTCTATTTGATCAATACCAAATTATTGTTGAGATGGTGCATGACTCCGGTGTGTTTCGGGATTTGCTTAGAAATGCAGAAGTCGCGCGGCAGATCGAGCGACAGATGACCGATCCGTTTTATCAGAAGGTTCTGCAGTTGAAAAATAGTGGCGTCATTTCGATCAATGAGGCTCAGCTAATTTTACAAGAAGATGCATTTTGGCAGGCGAGATTTGCAGAATGGAAAATTGTCGGCGTGACGAAGCTGAAAGTGTCCGTTGATCAGCAAATCACCGCGACGCCACTGACATTGCAGGATGTTCGGTCGGAAATCCTACAGGCGCAAGAAACAATCCAGCCGTCATCATGAACCACGCGAGAGAGTCCAAACACCGATGCCGTTTTGCAACGGGTGAACGTTGCCTGTCTGCAAATTGATGTTGGAGCTGCGATTGATAAGAATTCTCTCTGGCTCGATTGGAATTTGTTCGGATGACGTCGCAGACTTAAATTTCGAGACGATTTGCAATTCAAACTGAATATTTTGTGGCAGACAGCCGTGAACCTGCATCTGAGCAGATAAGGCGATGGTGGCTTCGTTGATGAGTTTCCCACTCACGCGAGTTTCATAGCTGTGACTGTACTCGGGAATTTCAATTTTTTGTGTCGGTTCCCAATTGTATTCGCGGCTGCCCTCGAGCCACATCATTTCTTGATCTGGAATTCCTTCGCAGTGTGCAGCTTCTAGAATTTCAAGCCAATGGACTTGATGGGCATCATGACTGGGTGAAAGGATTCTTGTCCAGTTGACGATCAATTCGTCAAAATCAGAAAACTCAGTGAGTGGATTGGCGACCGAGGCGAGCTCGGTACTGAAAAAATGGCGAGGCCCGTGATCAAAGGTGAAACACGCCGCCAGCAAGCCGAGTAAGATCCATTTTCTCATCGACATATATTATAGGAAATCAGAAGAACGAGCTTTTCGCAACCCCCGCAATTTGCGGCGCCGACGTCTAGAAGTTCGACATCCAGATCACGTAAAACCGTTTCAGTCGCCTTCTGGCACTGGAATAAAACCTGCTTTTTAAGTGTTATTCTATGTCGACGACTAAACCTCAACGAGCGATTCGTTGGTTTATTTTGGCCCTTATGCTTGCCAGCGCGCCGGCCCTCGGTGAGGGTGTACTTGATTCCGCATTGGGACTCGTCGGTCTTGCGCCCAGTAAGGATTCGGACTGCCAAAAGTATCTCGATATGGCAGAGGACTCGGCCACGAGTGCATTAGGTGGTCGCGCGATCAAATGGGGCAATCTCCTTTTCGATAGTTTTGCTCAACGTTTTGTTCATCATACGATTTCTTCTCTCGAAGCAGGCGACAGTCTCGTCACCGGTGGTTTGGCCGGCCATTTTCTAGGTACGCGCAAAGTTCCAGATATGACCACCGAAGCAAATCGTGTGCTCACTCTAGTTTTGAAAAACCGCGCTTTGAGCGAGAGATTCGCGTTTCAGCTTCGCCGTTTAGGTCTTTTGCCGCACGATTCGAAGCATTTTGATTTTTCGAAGTTCTGGATTCTTTCTCGTAATGAAGCTTTGAATCTTGAACTGCCAGCGTTTGATGGTGTGGCGATCGAAGACCCGACGGTCAGAGAATATTTGCAGGGACTGTTGGAGAAATCCCAGAAAGATGGTCAAACGTCAGCGCGGCTCTCGGCTGAGAACGAAGCTTCGCGAGAAGAGATGTTAACCGCGATGTTGGTGTCTGCGTTGGACGAATTGGATCCAGCTGGACAAGAAAAGAAATGGTCGCTCAAGTCACTCGATATGGCGTTGGTTGAGGTCGGCCAATTGCAAAACGCGAATAGGTTAACACCGGATTCGTTCGATGACGTGTTTAACAAATTGATCGCAACGGCTAATTTCGAGTTTCGCACCTACAAGATTCCCGATTGGGCAAGAAAGTTGATCGACGGCACCCCTTACGTTGCGACGGCTTTTAAGGTGTATGACCTCGCGAAAAATTTCTTCTCGTCATCACAAACAATTAAGAACTTGAAGAATGCTCGACGCGAAATCGGCAAGGAAGATATTTACCACCGTCGTATGGCAAAGACTTTAAGAATTCGTTTCGGCAGCCGCGATGTTCGTGATCTCAAACAAGTCGCGCAGCAATTCATTCTGAAATATGCTCAACAACAAAGAAACTTGTCGGTTTATTCAGACGAATTTGCGAAAGACTTTTTGTCCGCTTATCCAGTTAAAGATTACTTTGAAAGTTACTACTCAAGTGAACAATTGCCTTACGACGCGCGCGTTGGTGATTCATTCGTGAGCTATCATCCCGAAATTCAGAAGATCCTTTATAAGGCGGCCAATTTTTTCTCAATCCTACGTGAAGACCTTTCGGTATTTCCGGATCTGCCGCCGGCTCAGCTGAGAGCGCTGCATGAACAAATGGCTTTGGATCTTTCTTTAGTATTACCGGGTGGCGAACTGAATCTTGATCAAATTGATCTCGTGCTGACTTCGTTCGAAACGACGGCACTGGGCAAGGCTCGTAATCCACTGATTGATTCCATTGCCGACGATTTTAAAATTGACGACGAAGTCGGAAGCTACAATCACAATCGTCGAGCATTGTTCCTTCTCCATCACTACCGTTTGTTATCGTACTCATTTTCGAGATTAAGTCCTGCACATCAGAAATTTATCAACGAGATCATGGATCATAACTATCAATCCAGCTTACAAGAATTGTTAAGCCTTGAGGCGCCGGCTTCGAGTTTTGAATTGCTTCATCATTTAGATGCCGCTCACTTAAATTTTTTATTTTATCAGCATCTATTGTCAGAATCGAAAGAGAGCCATCACAACATAACGATTGCGCCTCGAGTACTTGAGCGCTGGTTGCAGTTGAAGGCATTGCTCGTCAACGACACTCGCGCCGACGTGAGTGTCCAAAGCGCCTATGAGTCTTATAGTCAATGGTTGGCGTTGGATACGGGCCTCGACCTCAATAATGAATGGGATCACGTCGTTTTGCGAGTTTCTGCTCTCATGAGGCTACCGTCGTCACTGGTTCCTGAGTTGGCCGAGTGGATGCGAGCGATGCCGGATGACGAAAAATCACTGTTCTTGTTTTTCTTGCGGCGCCAATCGGTTTTTGCGAGTCGTGCCGCCGACTTATTCAGGATGATCTTGATGGCTGATGGACAGCAAAATCGCTCACCCGAAGATTCAATGCTCAGATATTTAGATCTGTTGAATAACATTTTTAAAATGATTCAAGCTGAGCGCGATCACTTCGCTCGCATTGAAGATGTCTTAGGAACAGTGAATCTGTTTTTTAAGCCCTTGATTGAACAGTTGCAGCAAGAAGACCTATCGAAGGTAAATCTGAGTCAGCTGAAGTTGGAACTGAAACACTATTCTTATGGCTACGTCGTTCGCGCAAAGTAATTAACGAATGACACAAGCCAAATCTTTAAACTCAACGATCTGATCTCGCTGGTACACCGTGGTACGTTTAGGCGCACGGAAAGCGAGCGTGGCATGAAAGGCTTGATTACGAACTGTTCCACAGGTCGTGCAGATATTGAGCTGAAAGCGAGCGAGTGCAGCTCGGTAAACCAGTGAGCCACCACTTCGGCGAACGATCGGCGGCAGTCGACGAACAAAATAGCTGTAGGTTTCGCGACCATCGGCCACCGTCACGCGACCACGCATCTTGCCACTGGGTTGTGTGACGACTTCGAGAGATTTAAATCCAGGTTGGCGCCCATTTTCAGTGCAAGTCACAATGACGACATCGTCGGAAGCGGCGAACACTGAAAGCGAAGTGAAGAAAATAAGAGTAAGAAACGCGTTTTTCATCTCGCACAAGATGAAAGATTTTAACTCGAAAATCAAGACACGCTTCGACTGGTTATAACTATTTCAGCGGCGAATTCATCGTTTCAAATGACGGCGGGCCGAATGCGTTGTCTAAGCTCTTTCTCAGCGTCACAAAATGCCCGCTACCGTATACAATCGCCACGCGCTTATATTTCTCAAGCATCTGTTGCAAAAGTTTGAGCGTGTAGCGATCGCGGATGTCTCCCGTCGCAGAAGAAATTCTTTGCGTGATGAGAGTTCCTTCGGCAAATGGGGTGACCTCTTCGTTCTTTATGTCCACGGAAAGATCATGTCCCATTTTCGTTTTATACCAAACTCGAATGTCTTTAAGACTGGGGCAGGGATTGAGAGAAAATTCTTTGCAGTAGATAGAAATGAACTTCGGAACATTTCGCTCAAGCAATCCGACCGTATCTTGCTTCTCGCGAACCCACTGAGGAATTTGGCGAACAACGTAAAAGCCCAACACGTCGAGCGCACTGTATCCTTTCTTTTTGAGTTCTTCGAAAATATCGCGATGATCCGGTTCGCCACCAAAAAATGGAAGCTTCTTGGAGTCGGCGCGAATAATTGCAAGTGCCGCTTCGCCACCAAGAATGAAGTCGCCGCGATAACCGTCTTTTGCAAGCTTCAGAAACCAAGCCGGGCTTTCGCCTTTCGAGTGAGGGAATGGTTCGACGAGAAGCGCGTCAAACTTGTGAGTGAAGAACAGGCGATTCACCAATTTCAGCGTTGGACTGCTGATATCACTGCTGTGGGTTGCTGCGAGGTAGTAGAGCTCATAGGCACCCTGTTTATAATTTGCCAATGTTGGTTGGTCGCCGGGATATTCGCTGTCCAAACTCTGTGTCCACTTGCGAATCAAATTAGGGTCTAGTTTTAATTCGGCAAACGTCGGCAACGAAAATAGAAACAAAGCAAAAACGAGAAGGCGGTGAATCATGCTTTGATTACAGCGCAATTTGGTCGGATTCTATAGTCCAGCATAGAGCTCAATTGAGCCGTCTTCCGGGGGGAATTCCTATGAAAATTAACGTCAATGGCAAAGAAGTCACTGTCGACGTCGATGGTGCCACGCCACTCTTATGGGTGATTCGTGATGAACTCAACTATACGGGTACAAAATATGGTTGTGGCAAAGCGCTTTGTGGCGCGTGCACCGTTCATATGGATGGACAGCCCATTCGTTCGTGCTCAATGCCAGTGAGTGCGATGGAAGGGAAGAAAATCACCACCATCGAAGGTCTAGGTACCGACAAAGTGGGGCAAGCGGTGATGGCTGCGTGGCAAGAACATTCCGTTCCGCAATGTGGTTACTGTCAATCGGGTCAGGTGATGTCAGCGGTGGCGCTCCTTCGCGATAAACCGAAACCGACTGACGCCGACATCAATAGTGCGATGAGTGGAAACATTTGTCGTTGTGGCACTTATGAACAGATTCGTGAAGCCATTCATATGGCCAGCAAACACATCACGAAAGGTTAAGCATCATGGAAAAAGAAAATCTATCACGTCGTGAATTTTTAGTTGGATCAGCCGTCACACTCACAGGTCTCGTTGTTTCATTTCATATTCCAATGAAAATGAATGAAGCATTGGCAGCGGAAGCACCGAAGCCAATTAGCTATCCGCCGAATGCGTTTGTTCGTATCGCACCCGATAACAACATCACCATCGTCATCAATCGATTGGAGATGGGGCAGGGAGTGAACACTTCTCTCGCACAATGTATCGCTGAAGAGCTTGAGTGCCCATGGGAAAAAGTTTATTCGGTCGCATCGAGCACCGATACGATCTACAACGCGCCAGGAATGCCATTCATCATGACGGGTGGCTCGACATCCGTAAAAGGATCGTTTGATCAGTATCGCAAAATCGGCGCTTGTATGCGTGAAATGCTTAAAACGGCTGCTGCGAAAAAATGGGGTGTGCCGGTCGCCGAAGTGAAAGCGGAACATGGATTCATCGTTCATAAAAAACACGGCAAACTGAACTACGGTGAATTGGCCGAAGCGGCGAACAAGTTTCCTCTTCCAGAAAATCCACCAATGAAAGACGTCAAAGATTTTAAAATTATAGGCAAGTCGATGAAACGTGTGGATGCCGCTGATAAATCAACGGGTAAAGCGGTGTTTGGTTTGGACGTGCGCATTCCAGGAATGCTCTACGCCGTTGTCTCAAAACCTCCTGTTGCCGATGCGAAATTGAAATCGTTTGATAAAAAAGCGGCGATGGCGATTCCGGGTGTCGTTGATGTGGTGAAATTTTCCGATCGAGTCGCAGTACTTGCAAAAAACACGCACTCGGCTCGCAAGGGTGAAAAAGCGCTGGCGACGACGTGGGATCTCGGTAAGTACGCGGGGCTTTCAACCGACGCAATCATGCAGCAATATCATGAAGCCGCAAAAGGCAAAGGCGCCGTCGCAGACAATCGCGGTGACGTTGACGGCATGATGGCGAAAGCGGCCAAGAAAATGACTTTCGATTACGAATTTCCATATCTTGCTCACGCCCCAATGGAGCCGATGAATTGCACCATCAACTATGATGGCAAGACTTGCGAAATTTGGTCAGGTCACCAAATGCCGGGCCTTGATCTGATGGCTGCATCGACGCAGTTGGGATTGCCGCCGGATAAAATCACCGTTCACACGACATACGCGGGTGGAAGTTTTGGTCGACGTGCGAACAAAATGAGTGACTACGTCGTCGAGGCTTGTGATCTCGCGAAAGAAGTAAAGAAGCCACTCAAAGTTGTATGGACGCGTGAAAGCGACATGCGTGGTGGTTATTATCGCCCAATGTATCTGCATCAGGTGACAGTGGGCTTTGATGATAAAAATCATTTGCTCGCTTGGGATCACCACATCGTCGGTCAAGGCATTATGGCAGGATCGCCATTTGAAAAGATGATGATGAAAAATGGCATCGATCCAACAGTGGTCGAAGGTGTGGCGGAGTCGCCATATGAACTCGCCAACTTTCGCGCGCAACAGAGTCTGACGCAAGGACCGATCACCACTTTGTGGTGGCGTTCTGTAGGACATACGCACACGGCCTATGCGATGGAAACGATGATTGATGAGATCGCGGAACACATGGGCAAAGATCCGTTGGAATTCCGTATGGCGCTTCTTAAAAAATCACCACGTCATCTCGCGGTGCTTGAGTTGCTGAAAAAAGAAACGAACTGGGGACACGCGAAACCACCAAAAGGTCGCGCATGGGGACTTGCAATTCATGAATCGTTTAGCTCTGTCGTCGGTCACGTCGTTGAAGTGTCAATGGAAAATGGCCAACCAAAAGTGCATCGCGTTTGGAGTGCTGCGCATGTTGGGCAAGTTGTGAATCCAGCTGGCGCCACAACGCAGGTTGAAGGCGCAATTGTTTACGGCTTGTCGGCGGCTCTCTATGGGCAGATCGAAGTGAAAGACGGGCGGATCGTGCAAAGTAACTTTGACGACTATCCAGTTCTTCGGATGCAGGATATGCCGAAAGTTTCGGTGCATTTTGTGAAGTCATCGGATCATCCAACTGGCTTGGGTGAGCCGGGTCTTCCACCAGTTGCACCAGCAGTTGCCAATGCGGTTTATCGTTTGACGAAAAAACGTGTTCGCTCATTACCGTTCACTAAAGGTTTGAAGGCGTAATGCAGTTCGCTTGTCTACTTTTGGCGGCTGGACGATCTCGACGCATGCAAGGGCCGAACAAGCTCTTACTCAATGTCGGAGAGATGTCGCTGGTTCGCCGAACGGCAAGCGAAATTTTTAAATCCAGTTTTTCAAATAGAATCGCCGTCACGGGATATGACGGCGATTCTATTTTGAGCGAGCTTCAGGATTTACCATTCGAGATAATTCACAATCCAAATCACCTTTCGGGTATGCATAGTTCGATTCGCGCTGGATTGTTGGCGTTGCATGATGACGTCGATGCATTTTTTGTTTGTCTCGGTGATCAACCTTATTTTCATTTTTCCGTTCTCGAAACGATGATGAATGCGTTTGCAACTTTGGGAAATCGCAAACAAATCTGCTATCCATCCTACAACGGTCACCGCGGTCAGCCGGTTTTGATCGGTGCGGATCACATTTCTGAAATTTTAGCGCACGAAGACGGTGACCATGGTTGCCAATATTTGTTTCAGCGTTATCCTAATTATGTGAGGGCGATTGAGATCGCAGACCCGAGAATGGGTTTTGATATTGATCAGCCGCAAGATTATCAGAAGTATTTAGAAAGTTTGTCGCATGGTTAAAGATCCAATTGAAGATTTTCACGCGATGGCAATGAAGCTTCGCTCAGAGAGCGAGCCGTTTATCGTTGCGACGGTGGTTGAAGTGCATGGTTCTTCTTCGGCGCTGACAGGTTCGAAAGCGATTTTTGATTCCACCGGAAAAAACGTTCTTGGTTGGGTGGGAGGCGGTTGCGCCGAAAGATTTGTCGGCGAACAGGCGGTCGAAGCTTTGAACCAAGGGCAAACACGAATTATCACAGCTGACCTCGACGACGAGATTTTTGGACTTGGTGTCGCGTGTGGCGGCAAAATGAATTTATTTTTGGAGCCCGTGTTGCCGCAGGAATTGGTTCGGGTTCCGGCGAGCGAGAAATTTGCTTCGCAAATTCAAACGCTCGGCCAATTCTATGGTTGGAATTTGCAAACAGACACGGGTCTGGTACCGCCAGCTTCGATGGCCGACGTGTTACTAGAGCTCAGTGAGACGATCGCACAAAATCGCGATCGCTCAGGTCGTTCGCTGCGCGACGTGAAAGATCTGCCGGTGGCGTTCAAGGCGCCGACAAATGAGGTCTCTCGTCAGGTTACGATTTTGGGTCGCTCGCGAATTACCGAAGCATTGGCGCGCCATTTTATTTTGCTCGATTACGATATTCGCGCAGTTGGACCGGCTGTAAAAACCGAAGATTATCCGGCAAAAGTGCAATGCCAATGTTTGGATGAAGGTTACGGTGAAATCGAATTTCGCAAAAATGAAATTGTCATTGTGGCAACTCATACAACCCAGGATCCCCATATCGTTGAAAAAGCGATCGCAGCTGAAGCGGGATGGGTTGCAATGGTGGGAAGTCGCAAACGAGCACTGGAAGTCTTAGATCATTTGCAATGGCTCGAACGCCAAGAGATTTCAGAACCGCTCTTCGTGCCAGCGGGTCTCGACATTGCCGCCCGCAACCCCGATGAAATCGCACTCAGCATTGTCAGCGAAATTCTACAGTTCCAACAAGGACAAGCGTGAATTTAGAAGAATCGCGGCAAATTCTATTGCAGCATTCGCGTTCGAAAAAGAACGGCATTTTTCCGCCGGAGGCGAATCTCGAAGGAAAACTCGTCAATCCAATCTGCGGCGATGCGATTCATCTGAAATTGCAGACGCAAAACCAGCAAATTCTTGCAGGCGGATTTTCCGCACAGGCCTGTGCGATCTGTACAGCGTCAGCCTCGGTGCTATGTGAGGCGCTTTCAGGCCACTCGGTAGAGTCAGCGCTCGAACTCACAAAGAGTTTCGAATCGGCACTGCTCGAATCACCAGACACCACATGGCCTCAAGCCCTCTCGGCCTTAAAATGCTTCGAGCATCTCAGAGTCAATCCCACGCGCAAAGCCTGCGCGCTCTTGCCGTTTACAGCGTTGCGATCGATGTTGAAAAAGATCCTCTAGGTAGACCTCTTTCCAGCCTCTACTTCTCTAAAAGTTTCAGCGCTTCTTTTTTAACACTTTTAATTCTTTCAGGATCTCCCGACAAACGCGCCACTTGTTGTGCGCCGTAAGCCAACGTAACAACCAACTCCGCGAGAGTTTTTGTCGGCAAGTTTTTGTGAAAGATATTTTTCTTTTGTCCTTCAGCGACGATCGATTCGACCCATCGGCGGCGCTCGTCAGCAAGGTCGGCCAAAGATTTTTGAATGGATTTTGGTAGCGAGTTGTAGTCCCCGGTGAACGCATTGACCGGACAGTACTTAAAGCCTTCGCAGGCAAAATTATAAAAACGATCAAACCAGGCGTTCAGTTTTTGATCCGGCTCAAATTCTTTAATCGTGTCGAACCAAGCGGCTGAGGTTTGACGATAGTCTTCCAGTAACTGCAGGGCGAAGTCTTCTTTCGTTTCAAAATGCACGTACAAGCTTTGTTTTCTCAGGCCCAACTTTTCGGCCAGGTCTTGAAAACTAAATCCATTGAAACCAAAGGTTTGTAAGAGAACGCGGCCTTCTTTGATCGCGTTCGCACGGGTCATGCCATGGACAGCCATCGTTGAGATCCTTTCAATTCAGCTTGCATCCTACCACTAGGTAGGATTAACCTGCCTGTAGGTAGTATTATGCTACCAAAAGGTGCGTTTTGGCAAGTTGGAGTAAGAGGATGACTAAATTCACGTTTCTACTGGCTTTTCTTTTTAGCTGGCAGAGTTATGCCGCTGAAAAGCTGACTTTAACTCAAGCGGTGACGGAGGCTTTGGGCGAATCACCGATCGTGGCCAGAGCCGAAGCGGAGAAAGATCTCGCGGATTGGCAAAAAGTGAGCGCGCTCTCAGGCGTACTGCCGAATGTTTCAATTTTTGCGACTCATTACTTCTCAACTCAATACGAAACTCTGCCATTCACGGCTGGAGCTATTTCTGCCGATGTGCCGATTGCTTTTCCACGCACATCCTACGGCGTGGACATGCATTGGACATTGTTTGATGGCTTCGCCAATATCAATCAGACTCGTGCAGCGAATTTAGAATCACGAGCTGCAAGTGCCTCCGATGACCGTAAACATTTTGAAGTCCGTAAAAAAATCGAACTTCAATACTATGCCGTTCTCGCCGCGATCGAATTGCGTGAAGTGGCGCTTCGGAACCTAGAAACGATTCAAGACAGTTTATCGATCGCAGAAGCGCGGGTGCGAAATGGTGTCTCGACTGCACCCGATGTACTTCGTGTACAAGTGCAAAAGACGGAAGCGGAAGCCGAAGTCCAACGCTCGGCTGACGCGATCGTGATTCAACGACAAAAGCTAAGACAGTCGATGGGACTTTCCGCAGATGATCGCGATATCGAGGGAAAACTCCCAGAACCTACAGATCACGAGTCGATCTTGCATTTAAATTTTACCGGCGTTGAAGGTCGCGACGACATCCGCGCTCTGGAACTTCGCGCAGACGCCAGCCATCTACAAAAAAGTGCGGGCATTGGCGCCTTAGTGCCTTCGATTGAACTCGCGGGAAGACTCGAAAACTACGACAATACGGACTACGCGTTGTCGGGATCGGGAAGCACTTTTCGCTCAGCTTATGGTGTCGGCCTCGTTGCAAAATGGACGATCTTAGAACCGTCGACAATCGCGAAGCCCGGCATTGCGGCTGCTGAACATGCCATCACAGAAAGTCAGCGCAAAGAAGCCGTGCTCAACGCACCCACAGATTTTGAGCTTTGGAAGCGACGTTATCTTTATTCGTCTAATCTTTATCAAGCGCGCTTAGGCGACATTAAACGCGCCGACGAAAGTCTTCGCATCATCAATCTCTCATTCAAACAAGGCCGACGAATCATCAACGAGGTCTTAGATGCCGAAGTCGATCTGTTTCGCGCTCGAGCGGGCGCTGTGCAATCGCAGTTTGAAGCCATTGAAGCTCGCAACCAACTGGAATTAGTAATTGGAAAGGATCTCAAATGAATCAGCGGGGAAAAATTGCGGTCGGTGTTTTAGCCGGAGTTGTTTTAGTCGGTCTTATTTATCTGGTTTTTTTCGCTGGAGTCGAATCCACCGACGACGCGCAAGTGGGTGGTCACGTCGCGATCCTCTCAACGAAGGTTCCGGGTCTTGTGACCCAAGTTCTCATCGATGAAAATTACAAAGTTCATAAGGGCGATGTGCTCGCGAAGATTGATCCGCGCGATTACATCAATGCCCGCGATCAATTGAAATCCGAACTTGCGTCGGCGGAGGCAAAGTTCGTCCGAGCACAAAAAGATTTTAAGCGCGATCAGAACCTCGTAAAAGAGCACGCGATTCCGATTCAAGAAATGGACGCTTCGCAAAGTCAGTTCGACGAAGCCAAGGCGAAAGTGGAATCGATTCGCGCCCAACTCAATCAAGCCGAACTGAACCTTGAATTCACCAATATTCGTGCGCCCGACGACGGAACCATTGGCAAGAAATCAGTTGAACCTGGAATGGTCGTCTCGACGACACAACCGTTAATGTCCTTTGTTGCGGCTCACGATCCTTGGGTCACGGCGAACTTTAAAGAAACGCAAGTTCGAAAAATGCGGCTTGGGGATCGCGTTCGCGTTTCGATCGATTCCATCGGCGGAAAAGAATTCGAAGGACGAATCGAAAGTTTTTCGCCTGGTACGGGCTCAACATTTGCGCTGATTCCACCCGACAATGCGACCGGCAATTTTACAAAAATTGTCCAACGACTACCAGTACGTGTGCATCTTTCGCCCGAATCGATGAAGGGATTTGAAGAGAGAATTGTGCCGGGTCTTTCGGCTGACGTGAAAGTGTATGTGCAGTGATTTATGATTGAAGCCAAAGCATCCAAAGAAAAATGGCTGGCCGTATTTGGCGCCATCATTGGTGCCTTCATGGCGTTGCTAGATATCTCGATTACCAATTCCTCACTTCAGGATATTCAAGGCGGATTGAGTGCGAGTCTCGACGAAGGCGCGTGGATCTCTACGGCGTACTTGGTTTCTGAAATCGTTGTCATTCCGTTGACGGGTTGGTTGAGCAGTATCTTCTCGCTTAAGAAATTCATGGTTTGGAACGCGATTTTTTTCGTGATCGCTTCGATGCTTTGTGGATTCGCTTGGGATTTGCCATCGATGATCGTGTTTCGTTTTTTGCAGGGTTGCTCAGGTGGAGTTTTGATTCCGCTTTGCATGACGATTATCATGACTTATTTGCCAAAAGGCCAACAACCGCTTGGCCTCGCTCTTTTTGGGATTGCGACGACATTTGCGCCATCGATTGGCCCCACTGTTGGCGGCTGGCTGACGATTAACTTTTCATGGCCATTAATTTTTTACGTCAACCTAGTTCCTGGAATTGCACTCGTGTACTTGCTCGCAAAATATCTCGAACCGACACCGACACAGTTAGACAAACTAAGAGGCGGTGATTATTTCGGAATCGTGTTGATGAGTGTGTTTTTATCGTCGCTAACGGTTGTATTAGAAGAAGGTCAGCGCAAGGACTGGCTCGGCAACGATCTGATCAAGTGGCTTTCGGTAACCGCTGTTATTACGTTTGTGACTTTTCTTTATCACGAGCTGACGACGAAGAATCCATTTGTGAATTTGCGACTCTATGGCCGATGGAATTTCGGCATCTCAACCGTCATCATGGCGATCTTTGGCTTCGGAGCTTACGGTTCGATTTTTCTGCTACCGGTTTTTCTATCGCGTGTCGAAAACTACAATGCGCTCGATATTGGGCGCATCATTATGTGGTCGGGGATTCCACAACTTCTCGTGCTCCCGTTCGTGCCAAAACTCACCAAGAAATATGACAATCGGATCTTAGCCGGCATTGGTCTTTCGGCGTTCGGTATCAGCACGCTGATGAATTCAACCCTCACCCATGATTGGGGTTATGATCAGTTTTTCTGGTCACAGATCGTGCGCGCGGTGGGGCAGCCTTTCATCATCACGAACATCACGTCGCTTGCGTACGTTGATATCGAACTCGCCGAGATGGGATCGGCGTCTGGTCTCTTCAATATGATGCGAAATCTTGGTGGCTCAGTCGGCATCGGCCTACTTGGCACCATGCTTGTTGATCGCTACCATCTGCATTTCACGCGCATGGCGGAGTCGGTGAGTGTGTACTCGCTTCCGCTTCAAGAGCAACTCGCCAAACGAGCGCAATACTTGGGAAATCATTCGATGCAAAGTGGAGTGAAGCAATCGGTGGCGACCATCTATGGTGGCATCAATCGCGAGGCCAACGTCATGGCCTTTGGTGATGCGTTCTTAGTTATGAGCTGTGTTTTCTTTATCGCCGTGGCGTTGTTGTTCCTGATGAAGAAACCAAAACCGGGAGCTGCCGTCCCGGTCACCGATCATTGAAAAGATTGGAATTAACATCATAGGCCACGCGTAGTAGCTTTGCGCTCATGAAAATAAAAGCTGCTGTTGCGTGGGGCCCAAAGCTTCCGCTCTCTATTGAAGAAGTTGATCTCGAAGGTCCAAAAGCCGGCGAGGTTCTGGTTAAAATCGTAGCAACCGGTGTTTGTCACACGGATGCGTTCACTCTTTCTGGCGCGGATCCCGAAGGTTTATTCCCGGTGATCCTCGGTCACGAGGGTGGAGGAATCGTTGAAGAAGTTGGTGCCGGTGTCACGACTTTGAAAAAAGGCGATCACGTCATTCCGCTTTACACACCTGAATGCGGCGAGTGCAAATTCTGTAAATCGGGCAAAACCAATCTCTGCGTTAAGATTCGTGCAACTCAAGGCAAAGGCCTGATGCCTGACGGAACATCACGCTTTTCAAAAGATGGCAAAATGATCCATCACTACATGGGTTGCTCGACTTTTGCGGAGTACACGGTTGTACCCGAAATCGCGTTGGCAAAAGTGAATCCTGAAGCGCCTCTCGATAAAGTATGTTTACTCGGTTGCGGTGTTACAACTGGAATCGGTGCGGTTTTGAATACCGCCAAAGTAGAAAAGGGATCTTCAGTCGCCGTATTTGGTTTGGGCGGAATTGGTCTCTCAGTCATTCAAGGTGCGAAGATGGCCGGTGCCTCTCGCATTATCGGTGTCGACATCAATGACGCCAAAAAAGAAATGGCAATGAGCATGGGTGCCACCGAATTCGTGAATCCAAAAAAATTCGACAAGCCTATTCAACAAGTGATCGTTGAAATGACCGAATGGGGAGTCGATTACTCATTCGAATGTGTTGGTAACGTTCAACTCATGCGCGCAGCACTTGAATGTGCGCATCGCGGATGGGGACAATCGATTGTCATTGGTGTCGCGGGAAGCGGCCAAGAAATCTCGACTCGTCCATTTCAACTCGTCACGGGCCGGGTCTGGAAAGGCTCTGCATTTGGTGGCGTCAAAGGACGAACGGAGTTACCTGGATACGTGAACAAATACATGTCAGGTGAAATCAACATCGACGACATGGTGACATTTCAGTTGCCGCTCGAAGAAATCAACAAAGCGTTTGATTACATGCACGAAGGGAAATCGATCCGTAGCGTGATCGTAATGTAGCCATGAAAGTTTTAAAGTCGCACAAGACATTTGGTGGAACGACACAGTTTTGGGAACACGATTCGACCGAAACTAAAACGAAAATGAAGTTCGCCACGTTCACTCCATCGAAGCCACCAAAGGGCGCGCTGATTTTTTTGGCGGGCCTGACGTGCACGGATGAGAATTTTATTACGAAAGCCGGTGCGCAACGTTCACTCGAAGCCGCTGGTTTGATGGTGATTTGCCCGGATACGTCACCTCGGGGGCTTGCGCTTCCGCATGAACACGAAGCCTATGATTTTGGTTCGGGTGCAGGTTTCTACGTCGATGCGACGACTGAAGGATATCGCGATCACTACCGCATGTATTCGTATGTGACAAAAGAGTTGTACACGATCATTCAACAGCAATTCAGTATCCCAGCACATAAAATTTCAGTCTGTGGTCATTCGATGGGTGGCCACGGGGCTTTAATTATGGCGTTACGTGAGCCAAAGAAATTTCGTTCGGTCTCCGCATTTGCGCCAATCGTGAATCCGACGCGAGCACCATGGGGCGAGAAAGCGTTTACGGGTTATTTAGGTAAATCGCGTGAAGCTTGGTCGGAGTACGACGCGACCGAACTGATCCGTTCGGGTCGGCATGCTTCATCAAAGATTTTGATTGATCAAGGATTGAGTGACGAGTTCTTAGAAAAACAATTGCTCACGAAAAACTTCGAAACCGTCTGTCGCGAGGCGGGTCAGGCCTCCTCAATCAACATGCGCGAAGGTTACGATCACAGCTATTATTTTATCTCGACGTTCATTGCCGAGCACATCGAGTTTCACGCGTCGAACATGTAATCATTCGGCTGATCGCTTGAACTGAAAGTACGGGCTGGTACTTCCGCTGGCCGAGGGCTTGAACTGAAAGTATGGGCTGCGACTTCCACCCTCGAAATCGATCGTGCGAGGCCGTCCATTGTAATCGAAAAACTGGTAGGGAACGACGCGTGCGCTGCGACTGGAGCTTCGCTTGCGCGGCGATTTTTTTGGTTGAGGCGGCGGTGCAGATTCATCGCTCTCCGGAGCAGACTGTATAGAAGGGGGATAAAAATCATACGTTTCCGTGATCCTATAAGTCTTAGTGTTGGTTCCCGCGCTCTCACATGCGTAGATTCGTTGACCAGCCTTTAACGCTCGATAGCGTCGATAGCTTTCGCACATCAACGGGTCCTGACCGGGACCCATCGGCCAGATCGCCATACTCCGCGAAAGCATGAATTCTTTCGAAAAGCCTTCATATGTAAACTTGTGCGATTTTATCTGATTCGCAGAGGCGGGCACATTGAGATCATAGCAAACTCCAGCATCCGTCTCCGTCGAACACAAAAATCCTGTCACTTTGTCATAAAAAGTGACAGAGGCATTCAAAGAGAGAGCCGGGTGTTCGAACAAACGTGATGTGACGGCCGGAAAATCACAATTCATTTTACCAGCAGTTTCAATGCACAAAGCGCGACCAATTCGTATCGGAAATTTGCTTTGAGTGAGAGGAATTGCACTCTCGACGTCCCCTAAGGTTTGGAGCTTGTCATCGAGACGGACACAACGAAAACTAGCACCCGATTGTGCATCCGGATCGTCAAAGTCTGGATTGCCGTTAGCTAATAACCGATTCGAGATATAGCAAAGAACTTTCTCCTCACTAAAATAATCGACGTAACCGACTCGACGTTTGCCACCGAAGTCGCCATCGAAATAAATTTTCTTCGTTACGGATTGATATCCGTCACTGTCATTAAACGTTTTTTTCTTTTTCACGCCCCAGACTTCGACCAAGAGGTCAATCTGAGGATCATTCTGTGAAGTTATGGCAATCTGATCTGAACCCTCAGGGATATAAGAAACTGACGTAGAATCATGATCAAGTGCCAAAGCGTTTTGTCCTTCAATGATAAAACTGCGGCAGATGAATCCGTAATCGTCACTCGCGGCGCAAAGTCCGTTGTGTATTTTAGTGAGAGCCCATTTCCACGGGTCCACGAGTGCAGAACCAAAACCTTCGAACAAATCTCGTGTTTGAGCGTCTTGGACTACGCCCGTCGTATGATCCACCACATTTAGATTGAGACCGCTATCGGGAAGTCCTGGAATTTTCTGACATGAAACGCCCTTCGTACCGACACTACAGCCGAAGTTCATGAAGAAATCGACGCCCGCCTTTTTCCCTTTGAAGGTAATGTCTTGATCCACTTTCACGTTGGTCGCGACGCCGGCGACGATCGCATACTGACCGGCCCGAGGGATGTAGCCCAAAAGTCGATCGCCCGAGTTTTCACAATGAAGCGTGGCCAACACTGTGTATTCTGACCATTGTAAAGGCGAACCAAACATTGAGTCGCCTGGTGGCCGACCGTAAGTGCCCTCGCATTTATCAATCTCAAGGCCGCCGTCGCTCGTTGGATTTCCGATCCAACAATAAAGATCGCCTTTAAGGCCTTGTGAACAAACGGTCATTGAACGAGAGCTCGGATCCGGCAAAATCACAAGTTGAAAGCCATCGCGAGTTTCCATTGGAAAATCGAAATGCTTTCCATTTAATTTTTTCCAGCATCGAAATTTTCCGGATTTGCGAACACGGCAACCGTAAGTTGATTCTTCAATGACTTTCGAGCCTGCAATTTCCCACGCATCTCCGTGGCCATCTGGTTCATTTCCCTTTAACCAATCCAAAACATCGTGCAAAAACGGTTCATAGACTCGCAACGCCACATTTTCGCTAAATACTTTTCCCGCATCGGGGCGGGCTTGAATTTCTTTTAATACATTAGCGGCTGTTTTGATTGTTTTGAGAGAATCGCCAGCTTGAGCAATCGCCAACGCTAATACGGGTTGGAGACTCACGATTTGATCTTTCGCTTCTTTACCAACAGCATATGAAGTTGCGCCACGATAGATCGCAGCAAGTGCTTCCAATACAAGTCGTAAGTTTTTGCCCGTTAGCGCAAAGTCGAGCAGCTCAGCATTTTGTCCCGCCAGCTCTTCGGACTCTTTTAAGTCTTTGCAAGATTGTTTGGCGGCTTCACTGGTGATGCGACAAACGACAAGTTTCAAAAGATGAGCGCGAAGAATGGTGGTCTCGTCGTCAATTGCGAGACTTGCTTTCAAACTATGAACAAAATCCTTACGATCTTGTGTCAGTGAACCTTCGATATGAGTCGTATCAATTTGCGCGCGGCAAATCGAACTGACACCCAATATTGCTAGCATTACCCACTTTAGAAAATTCATAAGTTTTTTACCTCAGTTATTGCTTGGGTAGGGTAGCTCACTCGGAAGCGACTGCCCTTCGAAGGTCGCCCCTCTAGGTGCGTTAGGATAGGGGACGGCCGTTTGACTCTTAAAATTGAAGAAAGCTCGGGTTGCCGTACGCCGTGGTTGAAAGAAGTCTGCCATTCCCCCGCTTTTACGTCTCGATTTTGGCTTTTTCGCTGGCGCAGGAGTCGGCGCTGGCTGCGCGACCCTCGCAGGCGAAGCCTTTTCGAACACCTCTTTGAGGCGATAGACTTTTGCGTCGGTGCCTGCTGTTTCGCAAACATCAATTGCGTCTTCATCCGGATTGCCGTCATAGATCGAACACAGCCATGGGTCAGTACCTGTAACGACCGTGCGAACCTGAAATCCGCGGGTCGCGGCAAGCTCTTTCGAAAATGCCTTGTACATATAGCGAACAGATTTCGGCGAACTTGGAACTGGGGTCTTGAGATCATAGCAAACGATCGAATCTGATTCGGCGGAACAGAGGTATCCATTTACGTCGTCAATGAATGAACTCAATTTGTTTATCGACAACACTGGATGCTCAAAGACTCGTTTCGACAGAGCTGGGAAGTCACAAACCATTTGATCGCCGTTTACGATACACATCGCGCGACCAATTCTTTGCGGTGCAATTTTGGTGTTGAGCGGAATGGTGCTCTCGATGTCGTTTA
>Ga0105239_10003403_pt1 | contig 19503 bp, 17 predicted proteins | sample KBSC44metaG_FD_92761 | JGI IMG/M metagenome (GOLD analysis project Ga0105239, IMG submission 92761) | Corn rhizosphere microbial communities from Kellogg Biological Station, Michigan, USA - KBS C4-4 metaG | ecosystem: Host-associated > Plants > Roots > Rhizosphere > Soil | place: Michigan, USA...
AAATCCTCCCCGGTTGGGAGGACTTTAAAAAATCGAACGCCACCGCAGCTAAAGTCTCCCCTACCGGGGGAGATTTAGAGGGGGCAACATACGCGAATGCCCTTAGGTTAACGGGTATGGTATTGGATACGCCCTCGTCGTTTATATGATGTTAAGGACGTGTCTTAAAGACGCAATTCTTATCTTCCTGATTAAAAAGGGTGTATGTGATACATCCCTGCAAAAAATCTGAAAATAATTTTCACAAATGGCTTGATATTTGACTGGATAATATATATTTGACTTTCAAGAGAATTTGTTATATGGTTACGATTATTACAGACGGCGTTAAGGTATCAGTAGACACTATCTACCAGCCCGAGTATTCTAACCCGGCAAATGACCATTTTATGTTTGCTTACAAAGTGAAGATAGAAAACATGGGGAATTACGCGGTTAGGCTGTTGGGAAGGCACTGGTACATTTTTGATTCGAACGGTGCGAAGCGTGAAGTTGAGGGTGAAGGAGTGGTTGGTCAGCAGCCGGTTATAGAGCCGGGGATGACTCACGAATATGTATCGGGCTGTAATTTAAAAACCGATATGGGCAGCATGAAAGGCGAGTACCACATGACCCGGCTGATAGACAATCAGCCGTTTAATGTGCAAATACCCGAATTTTACCTAATAGCCCCTTACCGTATGAATTAATTTCGCTCAACATAATATTAAAGCAAACCCCGGCCCTTCTCAAAGCCGGGGTTTTTGTTTGTGGACTATAATGTGTAGGATTAAAGGATTTTAGGATACTTGTCCTACGCGTTTTTTAAAATCGAATAATCCTCAAATCAGGCAAATCATGGTTCTACCTATGATGCTCCGGCCTAGCTGCGGGCCTCGGCGCTGCTGCACGTGGCTCCGGCGCACGCTGTGGCTGCACGCGCGGCGCTGCTGCACGTGGTTCCGGGGTAGTACGCCTGTTTTCAGCACTCGGTCTGGCAGCGCGGGGCTCAGGGACTCTTCTCTCCGGTGTTACTCTTGTTTTTGCCGCTACGGCGGGCCTTACCTCATTGGGTGTTACATGCGTCTTCGCCGAAACCCTTTCCCTGGCGGAGGCCCGATCGACGGCCTGACGTTCCGTTGTTGGTTTTGCAGTGTGAGAACGTGCGTCTTTCCTGTTAGCAGTTGTTCTTGCGGCGGGTGACGGGCGTTCATTCGTTTTAGCAAATGATGCACGGTCTTTATGTGCGCTTTCCTGGTGCGATGTCTGGGCTGCTGTCGGCGCAATGTGGCGTTGCTGCATAGCTGCACGCTCTTGCGGCCTTGGCCTTGCCTGTACGCCGCCTCTGCCTCCGTTAAAGCTGCGGCGGTCGTTATTGTTTACAACTACGGTTCGGTTTATGTACGTGTTGTGGATGACGGTTTTATTAACCCGCACCACGGCAGTGTTGTAGCTAAACCGGTTATTCTCCCAGCGGCCGCCATAGTAACCGTGACCAGTATAACCATAACCATAGTTAATACCGCCGTAAAAACCTACGCTTGGTCCCCAGTAGCCGGCGTGGAAACCATAACGACCGCCAACGTAACCCCAATAAGCCGGTGTCCAATACAGGCCGGGGTTTGGAGGGGCCACCCATACGCCGGGTACCCAGTAATAACCGTCAGCATCGTCGTAAGCCCAATAGCCCGGCTGCCAGATATAGCCATCAGCAGGAGGTTCGGGCATTTCGTAAACCCGGAGCGGCGGTGGCGGCGTGCCCACACTAATACTTACGCTAACCTGCGCATTTGATTTCGGTATGTATGCGCATACCGCGCATAAAATGATGAGTGTTTTTAAGAACGTTTTCATAGGGGTAATTATTTAATTAATAAACTGTTCATACTTAATAGCATGCTTGTTAACTACAGATTGGGTACAATAATGTTTGTGTTATTTAGCATGAGAACAGGAAATAGCCTTAAACCGTCAACCTGGCTTTTTCATAGCGATGGGTTTAGACCTCGCGTGTTCGAAACATTTCTGCGCCTGCCATTTCACGATGGGCGATGCCCAACGCTGGTAGATTGGGGCCCTTTCAGGGTTTGGAATTTTAGTTCGAAATATTCTTTTGTTCCCCGAGGGGCATACATCTGTTAGCGTAGTGCCGCCCTACGTCACCAGGATCGGTTTCGAACACGCGCGGTCTAAACCCATCGCTATTACCTGGGGCTTATATTTACTTATGCATAGTTTTGAAAAAACTGCAGCGGGGGGTTACAGGTGTAAAGGCCTTTATTTTATAATATTTTGAATATCAATAAATTACCATTGTACCGGGTTTACAGTGTAAACCCGTATGTAAACCCCCAAAGAAAGCACTGACTATCAGTATGTTGTAAAATACCAAAAATGTATATCGCTGATAATCAGTGTATTTAGTAATGTTCAGGGTGTTCCGTGCGGAAAAATGAAACACTTTGTCGGTTGGACTATGCGAAACTCAGGTTAATTTAATGGTGCGTAGTGGTATCCTTTTTTAGTTCCTGCTGTGCTTTTTGCACCTTCTTTTCATCCCGCAGGTGTTTGTCTGCTTGTCTTAATTGTTTATTGATGCGTGCAGCTTTTGTTGATGAAACTTTCCGCACAACCGGTTTCCGCTTTTTATAAACTGTATGCTTCACGGTGTCGGTTTGCGGTTGTTCGCCAATAGCTAAATTTATATCGGTTGCGGCCTGTAGCGCAGGCGCTATTTCTATAGTAAGGCCAAGCAGCATTATTATTATCAAAAACTTTTTCATGTTGTGTTAATTGGTAAGTAATAGACAATCAGACGGTAATAATGTTTGGTGGGGCTATAATGCAAACAGGCTTTGTGCCCGGTTATCTATTTAAAGGCTATTACTGTTATCTTTAAATCATTATGAAAAACATTGCACGCCTGCATTTTGTACTGTTCGCTTTATCGTCCGCCGCCCTGGCATCGCCAAAAAACAAAGCGCTTATTTTTTTTAAGGCCGATAACCCTAATATCCGTTATGTTGGCCGTGTTGATTTTTCGGACAAGCTAAAGCCGCGGATATGGGCGCCGGGTGTTTATATACAGGCTAAATTTAGAGGCACGCAATGCGAGATTATTTTAAACGATGAAGCGCTTGGCGGCAATAACCTGAACTACCTGGAGATCGTTATCGACGGCGACAAGCTGCAGCGCATACAAACTACCGGCAAACAAAATATAATAAAAGTGCCCGGTGGCCTTGCCGATACGGAACACACTTTACTCATTTGTAAAGACACCGAATCCAATATCGGCTATATCGATTTTATCGGCATAAACTGCGAGAAATTGCTGCCACTGCCGCCGCAGCCCAAACGGAAAATAGAATGCTTTGGCGATTCCATTACCAGCGGAACAGGCATGGATATGTCGGTTATCCCTTGTGATAAAGGGCAATGGTACGATCAGCACAATGCCTATATGAGCTACGGCCCGCGCGCCGCCCGCAACCTTAACGCCGACTGGCAGCTTACCTCGCTGGCGGGTATCGGATTAACCCATAGCTGCTGCAATCTAAAAGTGGTACTGCCGCAAATAGTAGATAAAGTTTTTATTTATGCCGATTCTATTGCCTGGAATTTTAAGAATTATCAGCCGGATGTGGTAACCATTTGCATTGGCCAGAATGACGGGCCACAGGATTCCACCTTGTTTTGCAGCACTTATGTAAAGCTGTTAACCAGCATGCGGCAGCATTATCCTAAGGCTGATATCATTTGCCTCACCAGCCCCATGGCTGATGAAACTTTACTTCCGGTTTTGAAACGCTATCTTACCGGTATTACTGCTTATATGAATGCACACGGCGACCGAAAGGTCTCGAAATATTTCTTTTCGAAACAATACCACAACGGCTGCGGCGGGCACCCGGATATTGATGAACATAAGCTGATAGCAGATGAGCTGACGACGTATATTAAACAGCTTAAAGGATGGTAGCTTGGGGTTCGAAACAAACTTTTGCACATTGTTTTCGCGATGGCCACCGCCCTGCGTCACCAGGACAGGTTGGAAACCATAAAACTTTACATTCTCTCCACAACCGCTTGCGTAATTTTGTGTTTTAACATTTACTATGAGCACAAATAATATAAGGCTAAGCGTGTTGGACCAATCGCCGGTACGCAAGGGCGTTACTGCAGAGCAGGCGGTTCAGGAAACCATCGCGTTAGCAAAATATACAGACGAATTAGGTTACACCCGGTTTTGGATTTCCGAACACCACAACACCGGCGCATTGGCCGGATCCACGCCGGAAGTGTTGCTGGCTTACCTGGCATCGCAAACCAAAAATATTCGCATAGGTTCGGGCGGAATTATGATGCCTAACCATAGTGCGCTAAAGGTGGCCGAAAACTTCAGGATGCTGGAAGCGCTGGCACCGGGCAGGGTTGACCTGGGCATGGGGCGCGCGCCGGGTACCGACCGGCTTACTGCCTCGGTGCTCAATCCATCCAACCAATTCCGCGAGCAGGATTTTATAGAGCAGCTTTACGATTTACGAAATTATTTCCATGATACGGGTGAGCCGGGTACACCAGTGGGGAAAATACGCGCTATTCCGCAGGTGAAGACTGTACCTGATATGTGGCTGCTAAGCTCCAGCGGACAAAGTGGTTTGTTTGCCGCACATTTCGGTATGGGGCTTTCGTTTGCACATTTTATTAACCCATTTGGCGGGCCGGAGGCGGTTAAGCTTTACCGCGAACGTTTTGCGCCGTCGGAAGATATGGCGCACGAACAAGCCAGCGTTGCAATCTTCGTTTTTTGTTCGGAAGACGAAGAAAAAATACGGCAGCACCAGGAGCTGATGGATTATCGCTTTACCCAGTTTGAGAAAGGCGGCGGCATAAAACCGGTGAGCTATGAAGATATAAAAGATGTTGAATATACCGACCATGAGCTGGAACGCATCCGTTATAACCGTGCCCGCGTAATAACCGGCAAGCCCGGCGAAATAAAGCTTAAACTCAAATGGCTGGCCGAAGATTACAAGGTAGACGAGATTATAGCCGTAACAATAACCGAAGACTTTGAAGACCGGCTAACCAGCTACCGTTTATTGGCAGAACAATTCGGACTGGCAGGTAACAGCTAAGGTAAAGCGGTCAGCTGCATTTTTACATTTATTTTTTAATTGCATATTTCAAAACCTTTTGCCTTAAAGCTCGTTGAAAATGTCGGGATAATTGTTTTATATTACACTAAATAATTTCCGCCATGAAGACTATTGACAAGTCCGTTGAGGTATTGAATGACCTTATCGAAATAAATAACGACCGCATGGCCGGCTTTGCCCAGGCAGCAAAGGAACTCGGCGAAAAAGACCTTGATTTACGCACCTTGTTTATGGAATTGCGTACCGACAGTCGCGAGAATGTGCATGAGCTTGGCCGCTCTATCCATAAATGCGGCGGCGCGGTAGAAATGGCTATGAGCGGTCGCGGCGCCCTGCACCGCATGTGGCTCGACCTAAAATCCACCGTCACCGGCAGCGACCGCAAAAGCATTTTGCGGGAATGTGAAAGAGGTGAAGACGCTATTAAAAAAGCTTACGAATCTGCACTTTTGCCCGAAAGTGGCCTTGGTCCGGAATATATTGAAATTGTAAAACGGCAGCAGCAGGCCATTGTGGCCTCGCACAACCAGGTGAAAGCATTGCGCGATGCGGAAAAAAACGGCTGACCCAAAAGAGCGGAGGATACACAGATGATGCAACGCCAATAGCTTATTGAGGTTGTAATTAAATATCCCGCGTATGTTTTCTAAAACAATTTCCGATTTCATTTTTTATATAAAAACCCCCATTAAGATAGTATACGTATATTTAGTAAAAGCCTCCTGATTATTTAATCGTATCTTTGCGGCTCAATTAAGAAAAATAATTCTACAACCAATACATTCGACTCGTGATTATCCTTATATTTTTTCTTGCTCATTGGTTTCTATCGCTGTTTTTCCAGACTTTTTTCCTGCATAGGTACGCATCGCACAAAATGTTCAGTACCCATAAAATTAACGAGCGTATATTTCATTTGTTAACATTTATCTGCCAGGGTTCGTCTTACTTAAATCCGCGTGCTTATGCCATTATGCATCGCGAACACCATGCCTACAGCGACACAGAGAAGGACCCGCATTCGCCTTATTTTTTTAAGGATGTTTTCCAAATGATGTGGCGCACTGCCCAAAGCTACAAACTTTACGAAAAGCGGCTAAAGGAACCTGACGCGCAATTTAAAGGCAATTATCCCGAATGGCGCATACTGGATTACTGGGGTTCAACTTATACCTCGCGCATCTTATTCAGTATTTTTTACGTAATGTTCTATATATTTTTTGCAACCCATTGGTGGATGTTTTTATTGCTGCCCATACATTTCCTGATGGGCCCTATACACGGTGCAATTGTAAACTGGTGCGGCCATAAATATGGTTACGCTAATTTCGATAACGGCGACAAATCAAAAAACTCGACTCCTTTCGATTTCTTTATGCTGGGCGAATTGTTTCAGAACAATCACCACAAGCGCCCCAACAACGCAAACTTTGCCGCCAAATGGTTTGAATTCGATCCGGTATACCCGATTATGAAGGTAATGCACTGGATAAGGCTGATAAAGTTGCGGGAAGCGTATTTGTAAGTATGAACCTCGAATAAGCAGATTTTTATAAGCAAAATGGCCTGGCGTAAACTGTCAGGCCATTTTGCTTTTGGTATGAGCCGGAACCGGGATGAAGCGAATTTTACAGATTCCTGTAAAGTGAAAAAGGGCTGCCCCGAAGCATATTTGAGGCAGCCTTTTTGGTTTTATTTACCGGCTCTTTATAGATAATACGCTGCAATCAATCAGGCAGCTGGAAATAACGTTTTACCGCTTCCAAATCATTCAGATTAACATGGCGCTGTGCTGCGCCTAACAGCTGACCTGCAGGTACAATAACATACCTGTATTGCAGGAGAGTTGAAAGGGGTATAGCATTTGAATTATCAAGGGTGAACCGGGTTATAATAATGTGGCTTAGCCGCGGGAGGAAACTCATTGTGTTGGCTTTGCCTCCGGCATTACTGGTATAAGGCAACGGAAACACACCTGCGCCGAAATTAAAATAAATCAGGATGGCAGCCTTATCGAGGTAATTTTGTGAAAGCACGGGGGCGGCAACATCTGCCAGCTTCAACGCCGAATTGTCGATAGTGCTGTCTCTAAAGTTCGTGGCCTAAGCCCAGCCCGAGTAATATATGCTTTTGCTTCCCGGCGTGGCAACGCTTACAGGTGAACCCCAGCCAGATGATGTTTTGGGTCCGTACAATAAATATGCTGAGTTATCAAGGTAAAGGTCGCCCACATTACCCAGTGTAGCACTTGGGGCGCCGCTGCCGTTAAGCATCTGGCCACCACCTGAAGCATTAGCGGCTACGCTCATGGCCACTCCGCCTCCCCAGCTGGTTTTAGTTTTCGGCCCGTATAGCGTGCCGGAGGCAAGGTTTAAGTAGTAATCGCCAGTTGTACCCAGCGTTGTTGATGGGCTTGCCGAACCGCTATAGATCAGGCTGCCGTTGGCGCCTTTAAGCGGACCGCCGGCAGCAATCAATTGAGTTTTGTTTTCTTTTTTACACGAGATGATAACCGATAACAAAATAGCGCCCACTAATAACGGGGTGATTTTTAATTTCATAGGCGGTGTATGAGTGATGAGAAATATAGGTAATTTGTTGTAAATGTACGACAAAGAACTGTATAAGCTTATACCCTAATCATGTGATTTTATATGATTTGTTAAAAAATATTTCACTGAAGATGACTTTTCAGCCCATTAGCCGGAACCAGGATTTTTCAAAAGCTGTTCGCTCTTTAAGGCATTCAGGAAGGCTTCGCCGTTAAACTGATTTCAGAGATTAAAATAGATTGTGTTAGAGACAACGGCGGATACAGGCGACGCTCTGATTTTATGGATTAGAACAGATTTCTGTTAAATGCAAAAGGCCTGACGTTAATCGTCAGGCCTTTTGCTTATAGTCAACTCAATCCGTAAAAATTCCTTAAATCCGCTTAATCCCGGTTGGCTTTAGCCATATCGATTACGGCCTGGTTTAGCCTTACATACTCCTCGTCGTTGGTAGCTTTTGCAAGTTCTACGCCCTTTTGCGCGGCTTTAATAGCGGTGGCTTTGTCGCCGGTCTTCAGACGGATGCGGGCTTCCCATAGCCTGAACCATGGGCTTTCTGGCTCAACCTTTTCTGCTTCCAGCGCCCAGCCCAGCGCCTTTTTCATGTCCTTATTATTTTCGTAATAATACTGTATGGCATTAAAGTAATAGGGCTTACGGTCGCCTTTCATCAGTTGATCAATATTGGCTGTTATTTTAGCATCGTCGTCGGTATTAAGCTTAATGTAAACCGAGGTATGGTCCCAAACTAAATGCAGATCGGCGGAATGCGTGGTTACATCAGCAAACTGGATGGTAAAGCTTTCGCGCATTTCGGCACGGTAACCCGGCTTCACTTTTACCCGCAGAATATCATCGGCTTGTTTATAGCTATATGCTCCCCACTGCTTGGCAGTTTTGTTGAGGATAATGGTCCATTGATCTTTCTCGGGGATGGTAAATAATGAGTAGGTACCCGCTTTCACGCTGTGTCCCTCAAAAAGCACATTTTCGGTAAAGTTGATGATGGTAGCAGCATTAGCTCCTGTGCGCCACACCTGGCCGTAAGGATTTATCCCGCCAAATATTACGCGCCCCTTTACGCTGGGCCTTGAATAGGTTATGGTAATTTTTCCGAGACCGAAATCCTGTATGATGGTTTGTGTGGGGCTGGCTTCCGGAATACGGGGGGCCTGGGCTTCAGCCTTAAAACAAGCTGCGCCAAGCAGCAATGCACATACAAATGCGTAACACTTTGTCATATCAATAAATTATTATTTGCGTCAGTTAACAGCACGTTTAAGAATTGGAATAATAGGCCAGGATAATTGGGGTCAGAAAATCCTGCGTAAAGTTAAATAAACGGTTTAAACTTATATATCGTGTAAGCAGTTTATCTATTTTTAATAATTAAGACTAAGGATAATATAAAAGGTAAAGTCTGTAAAAAAATAAAAGCCCCCCACACTTGCTGCGGGGGACTTTCAACCTAAACCTTATCACAATTGAACTGGTGAGTGCCAGTCCCAATGTTATTTAATCAATCGGCGTGCCAACCATGAGCATACCGCAATATTTTTCTTAAAAATTACTGCATTTCCTATTAAGCAAACACCCGGAAACCTAAAATGTGTACCAAACAGTAAATACTGTGTTTTATTTTTTAGACACTAATTTGTCTGAATTCTTGCGGCGCAGGTATTTGTCGAATAAAAACAGTCCTAAAACCACATCGAAAAACATAAAACCCTCAACCATTGGTTTAGAGATTTGCGTGTTCACCTGCGGTAATTTAACATTAACCGTTACTTTTGACACTATGTCAGGAACACCTGCTGACGAAATGTCCATTTGCGTTAGGGTATATATGATAAAACCAGTAAGGCCTATCAAAAAAAACAGCATGATACCCATAATTATACGCTTGTTTACCTTTGTTTTCAATGGCACCATTGCCTCTTCAGTGCGGATGGCCTCAATTACGTTATAAGTAAATGCCATTGGCGGCTCGTCCATCTCTATGGCCGCGAATTCTTTATCAAGCGCCAGCAGTTCCTGGTATTTTAAGCGAACGGATTCGTCGCTTGCTATCAGCCTGCTAATAACGGTTTGCTCGTCTGCCGGGCAGGTTCCGTCAATATAGCTCCAAAGTTTTTCCTCAATATTATTCATATCAGCTCCTTTGCTTCATGTTTTAAATTGCGCTCCAGCTTCTCTTTTAAACGCTGGCGCGCCCTGAATAATTTTACCTTTACCGTATTTGCCTCCATCCCCAGCGCCTGCCCAATTTCTTCAAGCGACTGCTCGCCTTTATAAAACAGCGTAATGATGGCCGCATCATCCGGCAAAAGTTGTTCAATAGCCTGGTTCAGGTAAAACGAGCGTGATTTATTCTCGGCATTGTTTACATCATAAAACGATGCCTGGCTTTCTACCTGTATAAAAGTACCTTCGTCATCTATCGAGTCGGTATCTATCCGCTTTTTCCGCAGAAAAGTCATCGCGGTTGTATATACAATACTATACAGCCACGTGGTAAACTTCGACTGCCCCTGGAACGATGCCAGCGACCGGTAGGTTTTTACAAAGCAATCCTGCGCTATTTCCTCAGCATCCTCACGGCTTTTTGCATAACGCATGGCCAGCGTAAATACAAATCGCTGGTGGCGCCTTACCAAATCAGCATACGCCGACTGGTTGCCCGCCAGCACCTGTTCAATCAATTCGATATCGGAAAGCTTGCTTTGCATCTACTAATACCCCTCTGACTACACGTTTCGGTTACAGGTTACAGCTTTTTGTAAAGATAGTTGTATTAGTTGTAGGAAGTTGTAGAGGTTGTAAATGTTGTAGTAGTTGTAAAGGTTACAGTAGTTATATGTATGAACATTCTTAACAACTACTACAACATTTACAACCTCTACAACTGCTTTAACTAACCAATACAACTAATTCAACTAACACCCTTGCTATCCATCATATAATAATTATTTTTGCAGCATAACATTTTCTGTATCATGAAACATAAAGAAGAAGAAAAAAATATCGATTCGTTATATTACCTTATCGGCTTACTGTCGGGCCTTGCCACCGGTGTTATAATCGATAAATCGATTATATTAATCCCTGTATTAGGCGTTGTGGGCTTACTTTTGGCCGGCTTTTTCCTGAATGTTTTTGTAAGGGGCCGTGGCAGCAAAGCCTGATCCTGAACTCCCCTCATTTATACGTAGCTGGAACCAGTTCTACGGCATTGTGGCCGGCTGGATGGTTTTGCTAATCCTTATTTTCTCGTTCATTACCCTTTATTTTGAATGAGCTTAACCGACTGGATAGTTCTTGGCGTTACGCTGCTTACCATCATCACCTACGGGATATGGAAAAGCGGCAGCAATAAGAATATTGACCAGTTTTTAATGGGCGGCCGTTCCCTCAAGTGGTACCACGTAGGGCTTTCTGTTATGGCCACGCAGGCCAGTGCTATTACTTTCTTATCCGCTCCGGGCCAGGCCTATTCTGATGGAATGCGATTTGTCCAGTTTTATTTAGGCCTCCCGCTGGCCATGATTGTGCTGTGCATAACGTTCGTCCCCATCTTTCACAAACTGAAAGTATACACCGCCTACGAGTTTTTGGAAAACCGCTTCGACCTGAAAACACGGGCGCTTACTTCTTTTTTATTTTTAATACAGCGCGGCCTTTCCACCGGCATCACCATTTACGCGCCCTCAATTATATTATCAACCATACTTAATATCAATACAGTTTATACCACGCTGTTTATTGGGGGATTGGTAATATTCTATACCGTTTACGGCGGCACAAAGGCGGTGTCGTACACGCAGACACTGCAAATGAGCATCATCTTCCTGGGAATGTTTTTTGCCGGGGTGCTGGTAGTCCACCTGTTGCCCGATGGCGTTGGCTTTGTTAAAGCCGTAAAGCTTGCCGGAAAAATGGGCAAAATGAACGTGGTGGATTGGAAATTCGACCCTAATAACCGTTATAACATCTGGAGCGGACTTGTCGGCGGCTTCTTTTTGCAATTGTCCTATTTCGGCACCGACCAAAGCCAGGTGGGCCGTTACCTTACGGGGAGTTCAGTAGGCCAAAGCCGGATGGGCTTAATTATGAACGGCCTGCTAAAAATCCCCATGCAGTTTTTAATCCTGCTGATTGGCATCCTGGTTTTTGCCTTCTACCAGTTTAACCGTGCGCCTATGTTTTTTAACCGTTACGAGGTGGAACAGGTGAAACAAAGCAGCTACGCCGGGCAATACAACCAACTGGAAAATCAGTATAACGCCGCCTTCCGGGATCGAAAAAACAAAACCGACGATTTAATTAAAGCCTTCGACAGCCAAAACCCGGAACAGGTTGCCCATGCTAAGGACGCGTTGAAGCTTGCCGACAAGCAATCAGCCAATATCCGCACAGAAGCGATCGGTGTAATGAAAAAGAACAACGCCAAAGCCAACGGGGACGACACCAACTATGTATTCCTCAACTTTGTTACGCATTACCTGCCACGCGGACTGATTGGGCTATTGGTAGCAATCGTATTCCTTGCATCAATGGGCTCTACCGCAAGCGCTTTAAACTCACTGGCATCAACCAGTGTAGTTGATATTTATAAACGCATCATCAACCCCAATGCCAACGAGCAGAATTATTTGCTTGCATCGCGTTTAGCTACAGTGTTTTGGGGTGTGGTTTGTGTGGGCATGGCGCTTTACGCCAGCCAGGTAGGCAACCTGCTGGAGTATGTAAATAAGCTCGGCTCATTTATCTATGGCACTATACTCGGTGTATTTGTAGTGGCGTTTTATTTTAAAAAGATAAGAGGGAATGCTGTATTTATTGCGGCGATTATAACAGAAGCCATTATTATTTACCTGGGTGCCACCGATAAAGTAGCCTACCTGTGGCTGAATGCGATTGGCTGCATTTTGGTGATTGTGATAGCGGCGGCGGTAAATCCGCTGATGCCGGAACGAAAAGCAGGATTAGGGGATTGAAGAATTTTATATTGGACGCTTAAAGCCCACGCACTAAAATGAAAACTTTTGTGTTTAATAGAGAGTTGCTGTATCTTTATTAAACATGGCGAAATCACTGCTGCTGATGCTTTTTTTTACCTCCGCGTGTTTAACCCTTAAATACCAGGCTCAAAAAGTATGGCTGTTTTCGAAAACGACGTACATGGGTAATGCGCCTGCAGACAGGGACGGGAAAGCACTTAACGCCTACTCAGAAACGCTGTCATGCTTTCTCGAAACCGGCAGCAATAGCGAAAACCCCGAATGGCAAACCGCCTGGTACAAAGGCGTAAAATATGCGGTGAATGTTTTGCAGGTAAACCAGGACTCCGTTATTATCGGCCGGGCAAAAAATGCCGGGAATATTATCGCGATCAAACCTGGCCGGGGAATGAAACTTATTCAATTACAGCTCACCGCACAAGGCGACTTTAAAACACCAAAAGCTGCCAGCTTTGTATTAGAGGGTGTTTTAAACAAAAAAACAGTTTACTTAACGTCAGATAAGCCGCCGGTTGAGCTGGCCCCGGTTTTAGCGCAATAGCAATACCCCTGAAGAGAAAAACCATTCTCTATATTGAAGAGAATGGTTTCCTGTTGCACCTTTCAGTAATTAAATATGTGTCCCTGAAAAATTTAACGGTATCAATAGTTTGATGCTGAGGTTTCTCCCCATGTTATATACGCCCACTCTGCCGGTAGTATAATTTACAGGCAGGTATTTAAAGCGGCTCATATAATCGATATAAGCAGTGTTAAAAATATTATTGCAGATGATATACAAGCTGCATATTGTTTTCCCTTTGGATACAATATCGCCGCCGGCGCCGGCATTAAACAATACGTAGCCTTTGGTTGCCGACGATGCGGCTGCGTACTCGTATGGGGTTAATTCGGTATTTAACCCATTATAAATGGCATACTGCCGGTACACATCGTTTTGCTGGAAGCAAGTTAACATTCCTGCCTTAAAATACGCATTTTTTATATGGCTGCCTATTTTGCTGACCGGAAATTTCAGGTCGGCGGTGATCCGGGTTGGTGGTACAAACGGCAGGTATTTGGTTGAGTCAGGGGAATTAAGTAAATGCCCGTACACGTAGCTAAAAGTGGTGTTCAGCTCAACCCATGATATTGACGAAGGGTGTACGTTAAAAGCAATCTCTCCGCCATATAATTGCGCACTGCCATTGGAGTATTTATACACAGGGGCCGCGCCTAAACCAACAGCATTTAGTGAGTTGTTTATTGAATCGGCACCCATTGCATCTTTAAGGCCCCTGGCATAAATGAAATTGCTGATGTGATTATTGAATAAATCGATCTCGAAATCTACATCCTTTGAATTTACACCGAAAGCGATATCTTCTTCCAGGCTGGTCTCAGGTTTAATATCATGATCGCCTATTTCGTAAACCACGGTACCATCGTGCACGCCGTTTGCTGCAGCTTCAGCAACGTTTGGTGCGCGCCAGCCTCTTGATAAATTGGCTTTTACAAATACGTCTTTCGTAAAATTGTAGGCGCCGCCCAGGCTAAAAGATATCCCGTTGAAATGGGATTTAAATCCCTGGAACTCATGAAACGAGTTTTCGGTATTTGGCGCTGCCGGAGCCTGGGTGGTAGAGTCGACCCAATGGTCGAGTCCGTTGAATGTTCGTGTATCGTACCGTATACCGCCACTCAGGTTAAGGTTCCCGATTTTTTTATTGGCGATAGCGAATGCGCCGATTTCAAAAAAGTTATAATTCGGTATCAGCAAAAGCGTTCCAAGGCTTTTCGAGGATTGGTAAACCCCGTTTACGCCTGCGCTATAAGTAAAAGTACCTTCCTCCGAAGATATGTAACGCATATCATAGGTAGCAGCGTTGGAACTGTAATATATATCCGACACATCAGGGATAGTCGGGTCGTTATTTTCCTGACGCTGGTTTTTTTGCCACGAAAAAATCCCTTTAATGCGACCGCTGCCCGCTGCTATATTATTGTCCCATACAACCTTGGTATGACGTATTTTTTGGTTGATAACAAAAGGAGTGTAGGTAACTTGTTCCTGGTGCGTTGGTAGTACATAAGTAGGCTCGCCACCATTTAGGTCGGGATACGAAACGGGCCTTACCATTTTGCCGCTGACCGAATCCCTGGTACCATCCACTATGCCGGTGCGCAAATCAAAATAGCTTGCATGCAGCTGCGAGTAACCCCATTTGCGATGGATGCCAACAGTTGCATCCGCATTAAAATTGCTGAATTGCGAATTTAAAACATATCCGTCATACTTGTTGTGGTAAGCATGCGCCACTGTATTATCTACCCTTGCGCTCCAGGCAATTCCATTTTTTGTGCCCGCCAGGTGGAACATGTTATTTATAAGCCCGTTATTGGTTTGATAGTTAAACAGAACGTCGCCCTTTGTCTGGCCTTCGGGCAATGGAGCCTCCGGTATAAGGTTTATAACACCTGCAATGGCATCTGAGCCATAAGCCAGCGAGCCGGGACCTTTTAAAATTTCGTAACGGTTTACAGCGTTGCCGTCAGCCTCGATACCAAATTCGTCAAACCAGGCCTGGTCAACCTGTTGCACGCCATCGTTAATGGTGAGTACCCGGTTATATCCCAGTCCGCGGATAACAGGTTTTGAAATACTCTGCCCATTTGTCATGCCCGAAACGCCGGGTGTTTTGGCAATTGCATCGATTACGTTGGTCGACGAATTTTGAAGGAGATAAGTATTACTTACTGTGGTTAAAGGGATAGGTGTTTTTTGTTTGTCGGTTGCAGAGCTAACGCCTGTTACAACTACTTCATTCAGTACGGTTGCAGATGCGCCGAGCTCATAATCCTTTTTAACATCACTACTTATATCAATGGTTTCGATGTGGGTGGCATATCCTACCATGCTCACCTCTAATAAATAAGCGGCGCGATTAATGTTTTTTATATGATAGTTGCCGAGCGAGTCGGATATGGCCGAAATATTAAGTTCGGGAATACGCACGGTGGCGCCGGCGAGGCTTGAATGATTTTTGCTATCCCTTATTTTACCGCTGATTGAAACCTGGGCCTCGGCGAGAGAATGAACCGTTAAGAATAGAAAAAGTAATAAGATATATTTAATGACAACAGGGGTATGTTTCATTGCTAAAAGTTTAGTAAGAAGTGCATTAATAACATTAAGATAAAAAAAGCTTGCATGCAGAAATTAGGCAGCAGCGCCTGGAAAACCAGCCGCCGGAAAGCTAAATGCATGAAAACAATCAGGAAGCTAGGTGTTCCGGTGGGGGAGCGTAAATATCTCCAAACACGGAGTTGTATGACAGATCGTTTTTTAATACCGCGGTCCTGGTTAAAAGGCTTATGGAAAAGCAAACCGGGGAGAGGTTTTTGTTTACTGCGAAATATTTGGCGGCGTAAGGGTTGATATTCTTTCCTGGAAGCGATTTTTCTGTGGAATTATTTTTTTCGGAGTTCGCCAGGTTTTGTACAAACTCGTCCTCATCTTCGTCGGCATAAGCGTAATATAGCACTTTGCCCTTGCTTACGCAGGTCTTCACAATATCGTACATTTTCCCGCCGGCGAGTATTTCGTCATCATCAACTAACGTAAATGCTTTATTACCCGATGAAAATACGATAAGCTTTGTACGGGTGGTTTCACCAGCGCGCGCTGCAAATTCGGCCTTTATTTTACAGATTTGAATTCCGGCCCAATAAAACAATGGCTCGCCGAATGAGTAATACCCAATTAGCGCAATTAAAAATATGGAAAAGGCTTTTTTGATAAAAATTGTGATTAACAGCATTTAAATGTAGTACTATGTTTTTGAAATTCGGCGCGTTTAACATTTATTTCCCTTTTATCCCCGAGCCCCGCAGCAAAATAGCTGGGTGTAATTTTTTTTGCCTATGGAATGAATTGTGTATTGTCATCGTTTTTATAATCATTCTAAATATTAAAAAGGATGTGTTTTAATATTTAATATGTATGTATATTTAAACGGAAAATCAACCTGGTCCTAATACTAGAGATTAAAACACAGCTTTTTAGCAGTAAGCGATTTCCAATATCGCTGCGCCTGTTAGCCGAATAATCACAATTAATACCCCGTATCATGAAAACACTTTACTTAAAAGCATTTGGTAAAATTTTAGCGATTTTGCTTTTTGGTGCATTTATTCAAAACGCCGCTGCCGAAAGCCGGGCGGTTTTATTAAAAGAACTGCTGCTAAATAATAGCCATGTCGGCGTGACTGATACCCCGCGGCAAATTTCAAAATCTAAAAAAGTAATTGTAAATGTCGACCGTGACAGGGATAAAGACAAAGACCGTGGCAAGGATAAAGATAAAAAACATCCCGAAGATGGCCTGGATGATGATATAAGCGGGCGCCAGGATCAGGAAACGGCCAGAACGAGAGACCTGTCGATAAATGCTGTGCCCACTGAAAGGCTGATACAAGCCAGGAGAATTAAAGACAGGTTAGTTTCGCAGCGCGCAAACCTGCTTAAATCAGCAAATGCGCCGGGTGCAGTTGCGCCAACTGCATCGGTAAGTGATATTGCCTGGAATGAAAGAGGCCCAAATAACGTGGGTGGCCGTACCAGGGCCTTGATATTTGATATTGGGGACGCTGCTAACGGATATAAAAAAGTATTTGCCGGTGGTGTGGGTGGCGGCCTGTGGGTTACCAATGATATTACTGCCTCTCCAGTGACGTGGAATAAAATAAATGATTTTTTTGAAAACATCGCCATCAGTTGCATTGCGCAAAATCCGGTAAATCCACAAATAATTTACGCAGGTACTGGCGAGGGCTATTATAACGGCGATGCCATACAGGGCCTGGGCGTTTGGAAAAGCACCGATGGCGGCGCAACCTGGACAAGGCTGATCAGCACTTCGTTTTATACCAATATAAATGCAATTACGGTGGATAAAAATGGCAGTATATATTTAGCTGCAAGGGATTTTGGTATAATGAAATCGGCAGATGGCGGCTCTACCTGGAGCACGGCAATTTCAACTACCGGAGCTGCCGATGTTCAATTAGCAGCCAATGGCGATGTTTATGCCAGTGACGGCGTTTTTAGCGCAGGGCATATATATGTTTCTGATTTTGCAGTTAACGGCGCGTCAACCGGCAACGCCGGTACTTGGGCTAACATAACGCCAGGTACTTCGGGTATTATTACACCGGCAACTACTGCCTGGTGGCGTATAAAACTTGCCTGCGCCCCCGGAGACGCCAATACGGTTTATGCTTTATTTGAAGGCACAAACACTTATGATCTGACGTCATTTCAGCGATACAACAAGGCTACCAACACCTGGACGGTTAAGACGGTACCAACCGGGAGCACATTTAATAATGGCCAGGCATGGTATTCAATTGCTGCAGCCGTAGATCCCACCAATGCTAATGTTGTATACGCAGGCAGTCTGGATGGAGGAAGGTCAACCGATGGCGGCACTACCTGGACGGTTGTAACGCAATGGTATGTAGGCGAAGTAGGCGGGTTAAATGCCGACCAATATGTGCATGCCGACCATCACGCCTATGCATATGCTCCGGGCTCGGCAACAAGGTTTTTGATGGGAACCGATGGCGGCATTTCTTATACAGCCACAGCTACTGCCGCTCATCCTTCATTTCTCGATAAAAACAATGGGTATAACGTTACTCAGTTTTATTCCGTTGCGTTGCATCCAACCAATGCTAATTATGCACTGGCCGGCGCTCAGGACAACGGCACCCAGCAATTTAGTTCGGCCGGCGTTAATGCGACAGCACAGGCAACAGGAGGTGACGGCGGTAATACCTTTATCGATCAAAATAACGGCAATATCCAGTTAACTTCGTATGTCTATAATAACTTCTGGGTGTCAACCGATAATGGGGCAACATTCGTGGAGCACTTTTTCTCAAATACAGGGTCATTTATAAACCCGTCTGATTATGATTCCGGCACAAAAAATTTGTACTCGGGCTATGCAAGCGGTGGTTACTTCCGGTGGAACAATATCTCGGCAGGTACCAGCACATCGGTAGTAGCCGTTTCTGCTTTTAACGGTGCGAATATTACAGCAGTTACAGTTGCACCAATAACCGCTAACAGGGTGTATTTTGGATTAGATAACGGCACAGTGGCTGTTGTTAATAATGCAAATACCGGCACAAGCATTGCCGGTTCTGTTTTATCGCCCAATACTTCAGGGAATGGATCCGTTTCTTGTATTGCGGTAGACCCGGCTTCCGAAGACCATATTATGGTTACCTATTTCAATTATGGATTTCCAAGTATTTATGAAACAAAAAATGCAACGGCGCCTTCACCGGTTTGGACCCTTGTTGAAGGCAACCTGCCCGATATGCCGGTTCGCTGGGCTATGTTTTACCCAGGTGCTACAACCAAGGCAATAATAGCTACTGAATTGGGGGTATGGTCGACTGATTTGCTCAACGGTACTTCCACAGTTTGGTCACCTACAAACTCAGGGCTGGCAAATGTTGAGGTTGATATGTTAAAGTTCCGCGCGTCAGACCGAACACTGGCTGCAGCTACACACGGGCGCGGACTATTCACCACTACACTGCCCGTTATAGCGCCTATAGCAACATTATCAAACTTTGTATTAAGCGCCGGAACGCTAAACCCGGCATTTGCACCGGCAACAACAGGTTATACAGCTATTGTTCCCAATGCAACATCTTCCATCAAAGTAACGCCAACGGTAACCGATGCAAATGCCACCATAAAGGTAAATGGCACTACGGTAGCTTCAGGCAGCG
>Ga0105239_10003404_pt1 | contig 19503 bp, 25 predicted proteins | sample KBSC44metaG_FD_92761 | JGI IMG/M metagenome (GOLD analysis project Ga0105239, IMG submission 92761) | Corn rhizosphere microbial communities from Kellogg Biological Station, Michigan, USA - KBS C4-4 metaG | ecosystem: Host-associated > Plants > Roots > Rhizosphere > Soil | place: Michigan, USA...
GCTTCAGCAAGCCCAGCAGGATCAGAAAGACAGCCAGACCGTCAGACAGGCATTTCAGGAAAACAATGGCGATCTGGATAAAACAATTTCCACGGCAGCCAAGCGGGGCGTTTCTCCTAAAACTCTAGTTCAATTACAACAGCACGCGCTTGATGTAAAGACCAAGACGGCTACACTGACTAAAGATCAACTCGCCAACCTTTCTCAGCAGAATGACAATGCCGCTGGATTGATTCATCCGATCATTGACGCACCGCCAGACAAACAGGCCGAACTTTATGCGCAAGCACGTCAAAAAGCTTTAGAGAATCCGCAGGCTTACGGAATCACCGATCCATCACAGATCCCAGAGCAGTTTCCCGGCGCAGAGGCTTTAAAAACCCAGATTGCGATGCACAAGGGAGGAAAACAGCAGGCAGAAGAAGCGATAAAACAGCGCGAGGTTTCCGCTCAGGAATTAAGGGCCAAAAATACTGGTGGCCCGGACATGGCGGTATTCAATGCGCTGCAAAATGGACAACAGCCGGGCGCTCCTCCGCCAACTCCACAAGCTCAAGCTCCGACTCAGGCTCCAATCAATCCACCAGCTACAGGGCAAGATGCGCAAGCTCCAGCCGCGCAGGACAATCCGGTTAATCCACCCGCAACCGGACAGCCTGCACAGCCTAACGCTATGCAGACCTCAATGGACGCGGCCAGAGCAGCGTTTACAGCTAAACAGCAGCCTGCGCAGCCACCTGTAAATACTCCTGCGCCTTTGTCGCCAGTGGATGCTTACCAAAAACTGCAAGCGATGAAGCAGGATGCTAAGCCGGAGAAAACCGATTCGGTCGATCAGCAAGGTTTAGTTGACTTCATAAAGAAAAATCCCGGCAAAGGAGCTTCTGATTACCTTGCATGGAAAGCGCGGCAAGCCCCATTAGCACGAATCAGCATTGAAGGCGCTGGGGCCACTGTTCCGGCTGCCCCCAAGGATTCCGAAGGTACTCCGCTCACAGGCAATGATTTACTAAAAACTTTCGGCGCAACAGCCTCCGTTGTTAAATCCATAGCGGAAGGCCGTCAACCCATGCCATCAGGATTTGCGCTGAAATCTCCCTATTGGAACAAAGTCATGCAGCAGGTCTATCAATATGACCCTGATTTCAGCACGCAGAGAGCAGAAATACGCAAGGCATTTACGACCGGGCCGGATGGAAAGAACATTGGCAGCTTAAACACTGCGACTGTCCATCTTGACAATTTGGGAGAGGCAGCAAAAGCCCTCGACAATGGAAGTTTCAGGCCGGGGAACGCGGCTTACAACGCTGTTTCAAAGATGTTTGGCTCCAATGCTCCCACAGATTTTGACAGCTTAAAATCCGCCGTTGCCGGTGAAATGGCCAATGCCATGAAAGGTAATGCGACTGATATTGAAATCCGCACGATTGGGCATACGCTCGACCGCGCAAGCTCACCAAAACAGCTTGCGGGAGTGGTGAATGATTTTCTGCACTTGAATGCGCAGAAATTGAATACCTATCAGGAACGCTACAGCCAGCAGATTCCAGGCGATACAACATACAGTCCGGTTCTGCCTTCAGCGGCAAAAGTATTTGAGAAGCATGGTATCGGTACGGGAGCAGCCGCGCCCAGCGGAGCAGCAAAGAAGCCAATTACTTCCGGCGGCTTTGATTGGAACGCTCACCCCAAAGTTCAATAAATGGCAGACGGAACAGCAACACAAAATCCGATAGATACAGCCCCAATATTTGCTCCTGATGGCTCAGTGCGCCAAATCCCTTATCAGCAATTGCGCGATGCTCTGGATAATGGAGGGAAACTGGCTGTACAGATGAAAGCTCCGAATGGAGATGTGCATTATGTTCCGCACGATCAGATAGGCGCAGCGGCCCAAGCTGGCGGCAAGGTCAACAGCGAGCAAGGGACAATTGCCGAACCGAAACCAGCAGAAGGATTCTGGCATTCCCTTGGATCAGTTTTAGGATTGACACCGGAAGCTGCGCAAGAATCACAACAGCGCTATCAGGCAGCCGGAGGAGATTTTAAGGCGGCAATGAAAATGTCCTTAGATGCCGCCTCTCCGCATCCCATAGCGATGGCCAAGAGCGCAGCAAGTGCGACAGGAAATGAGTTTTCTAAAGGCATTGAAGAAGGAAAGCTGTCCGCCGATGCCCTGAAACAAGGCGACATAAAAGGATTCTTGGCTCATCAAATCGGGCAACTTGGACACGCTGGGGCTACGTTGGCCGCTCCTGTAATGGGCGAGAATCTTTCTAAAGCCGGGGAACAATTAGGCGAGGGAAACATCAAAGGTGGACTTGGAACCGTCACAGGATTGATTGCCCCAGTTGTGGCTGGGGAACTGGTGAGCGGCAAAAAATCAGTTCCCCGCTCTACTCTTTCCAGAACCTTAAAGCCATCCGACCCGGTTGAATTTCATGCTGCGGAACAATCAGCTATTCCAAAAATCAATGCTGCTGCACAGGACTTAGGCCAGCCGATCAAAACAGCGGACGATGCTATTGCGGCCATTCGCCAAGCAAAACAGAATGCACTTTTGGACGCGCACGAAGCCGCTGGGCCGGGAAAGACGATTGCTGACCTACCGCCAGATCAATTGAAAGCCCTGCAAAGCGATATGGGAGCACTGGACACGCTCCATCAACACATAAAAGCAGCACAGGAAGCCGCTGCGGAAACAAAACCACAGCCGACACGCACGGAAGCCGCTGGGCAGATTCTAAAAGGTGGGGCCAAGGTAGCTGCTGGGGTAGCGGTAGACGCGGTAGCGCCGGGATTGGGCCATGCCGCTGGGGTTTTAGGGTTATTCAAAGGAACTCCAGAGGTAATCAGCGGGGTTAAAGACCTATTTGCAAAACGAGCGCTTACCACAGAAAGCCTTGATGCAGCAGTCCAACACACTTTTGGCAGTATAGAGCCTGTCCAGCGCTCCGGGGCCGTGTCTGCCGATGTACCGTCAAAGGCTCCGTATCAGCCCGTAGCAGGCGATTTAAGCGTGCAGCATGAGGGTAATATTGCGCCACCAAGACAACCTCATGGCGATGTAACCATAACCCCAGATGAAGAACCAGCCCCACCAGAGCAAACAAAGCCACCCTATGAGCCTTATGCCGGCGACAGGACGGTAACCGGGACAGGAACGGAACCGCCACCCCCAATCAAGCAGCCGCTCAAGGCCAGTGAGCCAGCAGCGCAGACCGCCGAAGTCTTAAAGAAGGCCGGAGTCCAGAAAGCGCTTAAAGATGCTGGCGTTGCCGCGCCTTCAGCCACAGTGAGGCAGATACGACCGGGGATAGAAGTAGGGCCAACACTTACGCCACGGATGGATTTGACGTTCTATGGCGATAAGACGGGTGAAGGTGCAAGTTTGATGCAGTTGACCCGCTACAACATCAACGAATTAAGAGCTATGGCAGTACAGCGCGGATTGGATGTTTCTCCAAAAGAAACACATCTCCAGCTTATTGAAAAGATCCATGATGATTTAAGCCCAGCAGAAATAAAAGAATTCAACGATGCGGCGGCGGAACGGGGAAGATTTAGCCCGCAAGCCAAAACGAAGCGCGGAAAGTTAGCCACAGCACAGGCCGCAGCAGATTCTCCAATACCATCCCCCGACAGGCGAACTAATCTCGATCTTCGCCAAGCAATCGAACAGATGTCACCAGAGGATCAAGTTAAAGCCATTTACCAGAGCGATAAAACCGGCCTGCCCAATAAACGCGCTTTTGAGTGGGCAGAAAACACACGCGGGCCTGCAAAAGCAATCGGTATGAGTGATGCTGATGGACTCAAGGCCATGAATGACACACATGGTTATGCTGCTGGCGATGCGCTATTGAAAGCCAAGGCAGATGCGCTCAAGGAAGCGGGGCTTGAAGTATTCCATGACAAGGGCGATGAGTTCCTTTTTCGCGGGGATTCGCCTGAAGACATAGCAGCAAAGCTGGATAAAGCTAAAGACATCCTGCAAAACAAGGTCATTGAATTTAAGGATTCACAGGGCAATGTCCGGCACTTTTCGGGCGCTCAATTCAGCTATGGCACTGGGTCTGATTTATCGACGGCGGAAGCAGCACTCAAGGCAAATAAGTCCGGCAGAAAAGCCTCTGGTGCAGCAGCCGGACGCGGCGAAATGGGAAGCATCAAAGAGGTCAAGCCATGATGGTAAAATGGTGACTCAATGAAGCGGCGGAAAATCGGAACATTTGAGGACTTATTGGCCCTCGACCCAAAGGAATGGAAATTCAGCCGTGTGCTTTCTTCTGACGAATCGCGCAAAGCGATAGAAGACTCCAAAAAGCCTCTCAGCCTCCGCGAATCTTACGACAACGCAAGAGCTGATTTCGAAGCCATGAGAGCAGAGCACAACAAGAAAAAAGTTCAGTAACAATCCCCTAAAATCCAAAGCTTTTATCTCTAGGAGAAATGAATGTCCTTTGAGCTGTTTCCTGTTTTGCAATGGCTAGACAATAACGGCAACCCGCTTGCCGCTGGCCTGATTTCAACTTTCATTGCAGGCACAAACACGCCTCAAGCGACCTATACCGATTCGACAGGTGGAACGCCTCAAGCGAATCCCGTTGTTTTAGACTCAGCCGGACGCGCACAAATCTGGTTTGCTCCTGCATCGTACAAGCTGGTTTTAAAGACTGCTTCTGGAGTCACGTTGATGACAATTGATAACGTGAGTCTGGATAATCTTGCCGCCACTATTTCGAGCCTGAGCATGACAGGCAATCTCATCATGCAGATGCCGACGCTTGCAACTTCAGGGGCAAATCAAAGCAGCAATGTTTATAGTCTTCAGGGCACGTACTGGAATGGAGCTGCGTCGGCAACGGACACTTGGCAATTTCAAAATGTTATAGGAGTTGGGACAAATCCGACTTCCACGCTCAAGATAACGCATAATGGTAGCTCTGGCCTAGCTTCTGTCAACTTCCCTTCTGGGGCAGTATTCCCCAATCCAACATTTAGCGGAACCGTAAAATCATCCAATTTCAATTCTGTTCTCTGGGTTGATGGAGTCACATATATGACCGTCATGGCAGCTTATGCCGATCTTCCTGCAACTGGTGGAACAGTCATGGTGCCGCCGAATTATCTGGAGAACGTAGCCGCTCCGTGGGTGCTCAATAAACCGTATTCAGTTATTGAGTTCACTGGCCCAGCCACGCTTAACTTTGGTTCCAATGCGATCACGGTTAGTGTTGGCATTCCCGGTATATGCATAAAGTCCGATATCCCATGGGGATCATTTGTTCTGTCCCTCGGAACGGGGGTTGAATTTAACTATACCGGATCAGGGACATTCATAACCGTTGGCGCAAGCTCTGCCGATACCTACGGTTTTCGAATGAATGATATTTGCGTTTTCACTAATAATGCGGGATCTGCTGCTGTGGGAGTCGATCTTATTCGCTGTCCAAGTTATGAACTGCGCTCATTGCGGTTTATTGGCCCCGGCGGAGCAGTCACACAGCAAGCAGTCATTCTTGATGGAACTGGAAATTTTACAGGCGGCATTATCTACGCCCCGAATATCACCGGATATTTCAAAGGCATTCAGTTAACCGGATCAGGAGTAAACGCAGGGAACGCTAATGAAATAATTGGCGGTTCCATCGCTTCGCCTGCCAATGGAACAAGTCTGGGAATTGATTTTCAGGCGCAGAGCGGCGGTAATGTTGTTTATGGAACCGATATCGAAGGCCATGCGGTTGGATATAACCTTGGCGGAACATCACAGGGCAATTTGATTTTTGGGAGAACGGAAACCTGCACAAGCGGCTGTACTCTTGGGGCAAGCACGATAAGCAACGAAGTCCACCTGATAAATACCAATGACCCCGTTACCGACTCCGGCACAAACAATCTGGTTTTCGTTTTTGGAAGCACGATACGCGGGGCCAAATTATCCGTGGCGCAAGTCGATTTAACCGGACAGACCGCTGCTATCGGTACAACGACTCTTTACGCAGTCCCAGCAAGCGGGCAGTACAGGCTTTCGTGGAACTCCAAGGTGACTACGGCGGCTGGGACATCATCAACGCTTGGGCCACTTACAATTGTCTATACCGATCCTGACGGAAACGCTGTCACGATAACGGCTGGAGCATTGCAGATTGGAGGCACAGTTAACACAACAGTAACAACAAACAGCATCACGACTGCGGTATTGCAGGGAATCCCGCTAGTCCTTAACTGCAAGGCCGGAACTAACATTACTTATGCAATGGCCTACGCCTCAAATGCGGCTAACGCCATGGCCTACAATCTGCATATCAGGCTTGAACCCGTTCTGTAAGTGGTTGAGATAGACGCACACAAACGGAATCAGCCACAGGAACCGCAGATAGGTGAGAGTGGTATCGCCAAACTCAAATCCGAGCGTGACCAAAAACAGAAGCCAAAAATCAGAACGGTTTTTTAGATTCGATTTCAGGAACAGAAAGTAAAGGCCGTAAATCAGGATGAGTAACGGCAAAGAGCCGCGCAACAGATATTCCAGAGGGCCGGAATCGCCAAATGCAATATCGCCTCTGATGCTTGCGCCGACTGGATTGAATGGATGCGCTTTCAGGTATTGAATTGCAGGGTACATGGTTCCATCAAGCGCATAGCGACCGCTCAAACCTGATTCTTTATTCTCTAACATTGACGCGGCGATTTCTTGCAGCGGGACAAAGTTTAAGCCCACAAAAAGCAGGTAGCAGGTAGCTACCATTGTTAACGCGAATCGTCTTTGCGTTTTCCAGAGTACGTAAAACATTTGCAATGATCCAAGCAAAAACAGGGCAATTCCGGTCACTGAAAACATGCCGAGAACTAGAAGCAGGTAGCCGAATGAGAGCCAGAAATAAATCTTTTTCTGCTTCACCTGAAATGCTCTCAGGTTCATATAGAAAAACAAATAGAGCATGAATCCGGCTATGGAGTGAGTGTAAAAAGTGATAACTGGTTTGTGGGCAGAGAGCATTCTCTCGGCAACAAAATCAGAATCAATGTAAGCGTAATGGGAGCCGATGAAATTCTGCACTGCTTCAACTCCAAACATCATCCCAAAGCCTAAAGCGATGTTGAACACGTTGGCCCACATGAACAGCTTTTCAGTACGTGGTGAGATCGCAAGACTTTTGACTCTCAGTAGCAGCACAATCGAGAGGACGTAGTACGGGAGCAATGCCCAGAGCGTGAGCGTGGTAAATCCGCTGGTGACAGTAAAGAGAAGAATTAAGGATGGGATGCACATGGCAATCGGAAATAATATGCGCGAAGCGTGATTGCCTTTCCATATTGTCCACGTTGCCAAGCAAGCGCAGAGAGCGTAATCAACCCCCATAAGCGGCTTGGAGAATTCACCGCTGATAGATGTTGGCAGGTAAAGGCCGAACAGCAGGAAAAGCAAGACGATCATTTTCTAGTCACTCGGAAATCATCGTTCGCTGTTAACCGCAGATGTCGGAAGCACAATGATAATAACGCCTGTCATCGTACCGAGGCCGCTCACGTTGCTGAATCTCCTGTGCTTTTTGCCGTAATGACCAACCGTTTATCGCGGCCAGAGTCATCAAGGATATGAATGTGGTCTCCGACATGGCCATCATTCTCGAAGCGCAACTTCGTATGACCATTAAGTGTGATGTCCAATGTGCTGTGGGTACGCGCTGTATAGGTGATTCCATCCTCAAGCTTGAATGAATAAAACGTCTGATTTGCATCTGGGCAATGGCGGCACCATGCATTGACAGTGGACGTTTTAACCAGAGTGGATTGCACCCATTCTCCAGTTTGAGCATATACCGGCAGGCATAGCAGTAAAACGAGCAGAGCTTTCATAGCGCAAGCATCATCCTCTTATTCTTCATAAAACGCAATCGCCCACGTTTCGCCGTAACTAACTGATAAACCAAGGAGAACACCATGAACATACTTTTGATTATCGCCGCTCTTGTCTGCTTTTTGATTGGCGCATTCGGTGAGCCTTACTTACCCCGCGTTCGTGTCGGCTGGCTTGGACTCGCGTTCTACATGATCTATCTGCTTCTCGTTATGCTCGGCGGCCATCGCTAAGAAGTTACCAATGCTCCCCCATGACTCCAACCCATAAAACACAAAAGTGTCCCAGTTGTCATGGGTACGGACGGGTAAAACTCTGTCCTAAATGCAACGGCTGCGGTGAAATCACAATCGCCGTAGACGGAAAGCCAACCAATAAACCAAAGAAAGCGAAAGGACATCATGCCTGAAATTACTGTTGATTCTTTACTCACTGATTTAGTTGCCGGAAGATTGGCTCCAACCGTTTTGAGTGGTCTGCACAATCTGCCACGTTCGCCGCTGGTTTCAGGTTCAAAGGTGGGCCGCGATCAGGAGTTAATTGGCTCTTGGGGAGATGCTGGGGGAACGCTAGCGAATACCAATCCGGGGGCCTCAAATAAACCGCACGGCACAGCCAAATGGACACCTTCGCCTTCTGGCACGCGGCTTGACTTTAAGCCTGCTGCCTCGTGGGATAACGTCTACATGTACACAAAGCTTCCATTTCCCGCCGTGGTTCCGACTCATCTTGTGGACATTCGCCGTGTGCAAATGACGGCCTCTGATTTAGCAGGAGCGCAATGCCTTGAATCGGATTTTCAAATCACAGTGAACGGCAAAGTTCACAACATGGGATGGCAGCTCAATTTCGCGGAAAGGCTTGTGCGGTATTTCGATTACAACCATAAGAAATGGATTCCTGTGGCAACTCCTATTCCGCTGCCAGACATGACTAAGCCAGTTGACTTTGTGGCAGAATTCAAAATCGACGATGCCAGCACTACGCATGTCGCTCTTTCGCTAAACGGTGTGCGCTATGTCATCGGCGTAAGTCAGCCAGCAACCGTGTCCAATGGCGGCAACAAATTCACAACTGCTGTTCAACTCGATTCAATGAAAAGTGCTGTTCCCCTTGGCGTGACGGTGCTCGATTTACAGGCGCGGTATTTGTAAATGCCGGATAGAGAGACAGCCAGAGGTACGAGCGGTTGGACAGTGGCGACTCTTTACGTCCATTTCGCCTCTCTCATGGAGGCATCTGAAAAGAAGAATCAGCAGCAATTTGCAGACGCGGATAAAGCTGTACAGGCCGCGCTCTCAGCAGCAGAGAAGGCAGTCAATAAAGCAGAAGTTAACGCTTCAAACTGGCGTGAAAACGCTAACGAATGGCGTGCTGCAATGAGTGACCGCGAGAGAAACTTTGCGCCGATTCAAAGACTCGAAGCCCTTGAGCACCGCGTAGACGTGAAAGAAGGAACTGGAGCCGGGCTCAAGCAGGGCTGGGGATTACTGGTAGGAATTGCGGGATTCATTCTGGTTTTAATAAGTATTTTTATGGCACTGAAACGGTAGAATTCTTATAACGCACTTTTAAACGAAGTGAACACGCCCGGTAGCAAACCCTGACAGCTTGCCACCGAGCTAACGAAATCAGACATGGGGTTAACATGCCCGAAATTCGCTGCGCGGAATCCTACAGCCCGCGTTCTCTTTCTGCAACAGCATCCCCGTCTGAATGGAAATCCAAAACAAAGCATGGGAAAGCCCGCTCAGGGTGAATCTGTGAGAAGGATTTCAATAGGCGGGGAGGAAAGGAATGTTTCACTATGTCATGGACATTGTTCGCGATCTGGCTGGGAGCGCGATTGTTGTTCTTTTCGGTGTGCTGCTTAAGCGTTTATTGGCTGAGCACGATGCCAAGAAACAGGCCGAAAAAGATTGGCGCGAAAGAGTTGATAACGCCATCCTTGGAATCGAACGCCGTCGCCATCCCCGAAATCCATCGCAGGGGAAAACAAACGGTATACATAGCGACGATAGCGCTAATCGCGGGGATGGGCCTCGGATACGAAGGCAGAAGCCTCCAGATGACGAGTAGCGTCAAGAGCCTCCCTGAGACGCTTATTCTTGCCGTCAATCCCGATGGCAGTTACCGAATGCTGGCAAGCGATGGAAGGAAATTTGACACTACTTTCTGCCATGGCAAGGACGATCTTTTGCCGGGAAACAAGCTTAAGGAATTCAAATTTGAGCAGCGAGTGGGTTGCAAAAATATTCGCGGATATGGCCTCGGCTATGTGGCCTATACCGATCACGGAGTTAGACGCACTTATCCTGTCCCAATGGAGGTAGCAGATGTCAGATGATCCGATTCCCGTCCCGAAGCCGTGGAAAGAAGGCGACCCCAAACCACAACCAAAACCGCCAGCCCCCGGCGACCCTAAATACGTACCGCCGAAAACTAAACCGTAATCATGGCCAATTTTGCTGAATCACTTGCACTAATTTTACGCAATGAGGGCGGTTACGCAAATGACTCTGCTGATCTTGGTGGAGAAACTTTTCGCGGAATCGCCCGTAATTTTCATCCTGAATGGCCGGGATGGAAGCTAGTAGATGCTGGCCAACGCGAAGGGCCGGAACTCGATAAGGAAGTATCCGATTTCTACCGTGCTGAGTTTTGGAAATTCGATGACATCACTAATCAGGAACTCGCCAACAAATTGATGGATCAGGCAGTAAATCGCGGGCTTGGATCAGCGGTGAAACTATTGCAGCACGTTCTAGGACTGACAGAGGACGGAGTATTTGGGCCTCAGACGTTGGCAGCAGCAAACGCAGCGGTGAATCTGACAAGCAAATTGAGAGTGGCGAGTGTGCTGAGACGTTTTCAGAGAATCAAGCAAGACCCGAGCCAAGCTAAGTTTTTAGAGAGTTGGGTTGTCAGGGATGCGGAATGAAAAAGCCTAACCGCCTCATAGCCTGAAGATCTTTACTGGCAGTAGCTTTCCCCGGCCTCTATCTTCTTCTGCCTTGCTGCCATATGGAAAACATATTTCAACCAGCTTCTTGTTTGGAAAAACCATAGTCCAGCGTTGGCCCGCAATGTCCCACCATGCCCAATAAGAATCGGGCATATCTTGGCCTTGCGATACCTCAACCTCAACGATTGGATTTGGGAGGCGTTCATCCATACACATACGCACTTGCATCTGCGAGGGAAAGAAATCCCAGAGCGTGGCCTTATCGGAAGTCCGCCATTCTTGGCAGAATAGGCGCGTCGGTTTAGTTAGCATCAATTCTTCCATTTACATCCCCTAATACCTTATACATCCAATCAGGCAAGCACCAGAGACATAGCCAAGAAGCCCTAGCTAACTTCAGTTATTCGTTTTACAGCGCGGTACACATTCCTAGCCTCTTCAATCGTTCTGATTTCGCCAGTGTGGTAATGCTTCACTCCGAGGGCCTCTACGAGTTGCGCATACAATTTGCCGCGTTTGATCTTCCCCGTTTTCCAGAGCGGATCAAGCAGAGCGTGAATTTTCTTGCGCGCATCCCGCAATTCCTTTGTCGGAATATTGCCCAGTGGGCGTCTGCGATCTTTGGTTTTGTGATGGCAGCCAACGTGATTACCGCAACCGTCACATTTCCAAAAGGGCAGGCTGTGAAGGTCTGGCCGATGAGGATATATCTCTGCTCCGCTGGTTAGGCGCGCATCAACATCCTTCTGGCATCCGCAGCAGTAAATCTTCATTGCCCCCCCTTCCCCCTGAGCCCCACCATGGAACCCCACCCCCATCACGCACCCCCGGCCTTCCTAGAACTCGTTTGTTGGCAAGGATGGTGCTGGCTTAACTGATTCCCGAGGCGGCATACCACAATTATCTTTAGCTGGTTCACCGCCCCACCTAACCGCCGTCTCGTATGCCCACTTAACGGCTTTGCGCACACAGCGATCACACGCAACAGTATCGCCGTACTTCTGAAACGTGCGCCCTGGCTCTTGACATCTACGCCTCAGGCAGATAGCGCATTGAACGTGATTACACTTTTTCTTTTCTCCCTCAATCGGAGAATCGTATTCGCTCGGGTCTTCAAATGGAACTAAGCTCATTTGTTCTTCTCTCTTATCTGGGGGCAAAATTTACTTTCCGCCTGTGATTGTTTTCCAACAGTCCGCGCCCATCAATTCTTCGCCGCCCTCTGTTACGAGCCATGTATTCCAATCGACCGTTACACGCACGGACTTGGTGGCATCCTTGATCGGCTTCTGGCAGCGGACGCAATAAGCCACACCTTCGGGCGCATCCTTCCGAAAGTCGGGGTCTAAATTGAATGCGCGGCAACCGCATGAAGGCTCCAGCAGTTCCATGCCATGATCCCGTAAGCAATTCCCATGCTTGCAGCGCGGCAAAGGGTGATGCTTTTCGACAAATCTAACCGCATCGGCCAGCCTGCGAATTGATTCTTTTTCTGAAGTCATTTTTTCTCTCTTATCTGGGGGACGAGCCCCGCAAATTATCCAACCATCGGAGCGTCTGGGTGAACTGGGCATGGTTCATTTTCGTGCTGGTGCCAATGCCCCGAATGTGAATCTTCGCCGCAAGTGTAGTAGCAAGTGCAATCTGCCGAAGTCATAGTATTTTGCGTTACGTGTAAATCTTGAGTTGCCATAAATTCCCTCTTCTGTTCTGGGGGACGAGCCCCTGGTCACCCTTGGTTCTGTGCATCCTTAACTACCAGCCCGATCTTGTAACGGTATGCCATTCGTGATCAGCTTTTTAAGCTGCTTGATGTCAGCGGCAAACAATTCGTCACGTTCCAACTCATCTAAATCAACCTGTCGATTCCATACTGTTACTCGACATGCGAATTTGCATATTGCAGGAAAGTGTCTGATTATGCGCCACGCGAAGAGCGGCAAGAAAGCCAACTTCCAAATCCTCATCAGCACACACTCACTTTCTCGGCATCCTGAATCTTCTGCCCCAAGCTCTTGCGGAACTCGGGCAGCTTAACTTTTCTCAGCGGCCCACAAATCCAAACTCCATAAGCAATGATCTGCCCTACTGGATACCAGTGGCGCATCGTCTCTGCCGAAAACCAGCCAACCGTAAAGAACACATCAGTTCCCACCATGGCCAAGAATCCAGCGGTAATCCACTTCCACTCATTGGATAGCTTGCTTCCCCGTCCTACCCATGCCACAAACACGATAAGCAGAAGAATGGTATCGACAATGCACTCTGCGGCTAGCAGTCGCTCTTTCAGTGTCTCGCCCTGAAACGCGAATACCACAACAAAAGCCATCGTGAAAAATGACATCAGGGCTGCGGAGATGATGGCCTGAGACTTGTTCCTGCCCTCAACAAACATCCCGCAGATAGCACAGCCTAGCCAGATCAGCATTAACTCTTTGGCATAGAACTGGCCCCATGCTGCCCAAAAGTAAATCCACGCTGGCGGGAGGATGCCTACGAGCGCATAGGCTGCAATATCGGTTAGCGCGGTAAAGGACAGGATGACAGAGAGAAGCGGGGAGCGCTTGCGATAAATGAACGCTCCCCAAGACTCAAGCAGAATTGAGACCATCCACGCGGAGAAGATGGCCGTCATTGCGAAACCTCTAGGGGCAGAGAATGTCTGGCGGATGCGGAACACAGCGCGGAATGTCTTTGTGCGCTGGCTTGATTGGAAGAACGGATGATTGCTGTTTGATGTGGACGGTTTTCGGCGCTCGACAAATCGCCAAAGAAGCAACGGATATAACGGCAATAATTGCAAATAAGCGTAATGCTTTGTTTAACATAAGACCCCCTGAAGGGAATCTTATGCTCGGATTGTGATGTTGTCATCATGATTCTTGATCCTCTAAAGTTTGCCTCACATATTCAGGCAGGGATGCCCATTGCAAATCCCGATATTTAGCGGCAGCAGCTTTGGTAAATCCGGCTTTCCAAATCCAGTCCGAGCGATCCTCTGGAGTGCGCTTGTTCCATATTTCTTCCAAGGTCGGCATTTCTAATCCCCTTTCCCTCTCTCTTGGGCCTCACCGGGCCGTCACTCAACAATCCACGAATCATGGTCTACCACTACCAGTTGCACATTCTCGCCCGTTTCAGCCTTGCATTTTGGGCAGAGTTTAGGTTGGCCGTCATCTTTCAGCGCCCACTTATGGTTATCGTTCTTCGGACATTCAAAAATGCGTTTCACCATTGCTTCTAATCCCCTTTCCCGGCAGCGGCGGATTTTGCTGGCAGGTGGAAATAGCCATCATTGCAGATGCTCCCGAACTTATCCCGCAGATTCCACAGGCTGCGGAACTTACCTGCAACCGTCCACCAAATTGTGTTACCGCAATGTGAGCATTTCATCTTTTCCGTTTTACCCTCTGGCATCACTGGCCTCCCCCGGCTCACCAATTTCCACCAGCAGTGTCAGCCTCGCCAAATGTGCAAGGCCCACACATGCCTGTTTCTGGAACCGTAGGCACTGCCCCGCAAACTTCGCAAGGAGTATTCCAGTCAGGCTCCGAATCAATCTCTTTAGGTTTATTTTTCGCCATTGTTTGTCTCTCCCCTTACGTCGATCCCCGCTGGTTAACTTTTTCCTTCTTCCGCGATAGCCTGAACTTTGAGCAGCGGCAATTATCATCGTGCGCTCCAGGCTCGTCATTGATCTTGGCTTGCTCCCGCTCTGCCACGGAAAGAGAGTAGTACAGGCAATCTGCTGGACTGCCGGCACCATGCCTGCCAAGCGTATGCCCACAAACGCACAACCTGTCAAGGTTGCCATCAAAAGCGTACTTCCCGTCATGCTCACGTTTTTGAATACGATCAACCATCCCATCTTCCTTCCTTCCGCTTCCGGCGTGGGGCCGCGTTAAACTTGTTCGACAGCCTCTACCGACTGTGCGCCATCATCCTCAATTTTGATGTCCCTGGCCTCTTGTTCGCTTTCGGCCCAGATCACATCCTCTTGCTTGCTGCCATCAAAGGCCGTGAATTTAACTTTGAAGTTCGCCATTCTCATCCTCTTTTCCTTTTCGCTTTGCGGCGTGGGGTTACGGGCCGCTACAATTTTGCTTTGATTCTTGCCAGCGTGCCATACAGCACAGGGATGCTGGTCACGGCTTGAGGGTCTTTCTTTTCCAGTATGTCCCTCACATCATCGCCTACGCCTGAATAGATCATCTCCAGAATGCGGCGAAACTCTCTGCGCTCGGCGTGCAATTGCTCGATATATTCGTCCTTGCTGATTTGGGGCAGAGTTTCAGCGATGCGCTTCATATCGCCATGAAACCGCTCTACATCTTCTTTTGTCCGTTCGATTGCCATCTTCATTTCCTCCGTTTTTTAGTCTTGCGTGGGGTTCCGGGCTTGGGGCCGCGCTTCTGCTTTCTGGGCGTGTTCCATAGCATTGATTTACAGCGTGGGCAACGCTTCGGGTCTTCGTCGCCTTCTGCCAGCCACACCGTAGGCTTGGCAGGAGTTGAGCAACGCAGGCATTGACACACGATACGGCCAAAAACCTTCTTTGTAGGGGTCATGCCCACAGATTGTACAGGCTGCGTCATGTTTAAAATAATCTTCCTTCCCTTAGGGCCGACATTGCCAGTTCCGATGTCTCAAAGATTCGATTGGACGGATGCTCCTCTCTATCATCCGAAGCATTAACCAATATCCAGCGCTCGGAAGGGTCTGAATCCGGGGACAACTGCCACGGTGTCCATTGTTTTTCATATACTGCCAGCCATCTCTTGGCCTGCTGTTCCTGCGTTTCGGTGCTACTGTTCACGAACTCCATAACTCTTTTGCGGCCAAGATACCCGTACCAGTTATCCCATGCGTTCTGTCTAATGCGTGCTTTCATGGCTGCTCCTTAACTGTCCCAATAGTACAATTATTATCGGAGCATGTCAACAGCGAAGAAAAATATATTTGTCCCATTAGGACAGTTTGTGTAATAATCCTCCCCGTCCTCGGCATTCATACTTCTTATCCGCCGGGACGGTCGCAAATAACCCTTATTTATTTACGGAGAAGCGAAAAATGCAGCAATCATTAGAAAACTCTAATTATTCAATTGGGCGCAGATTTCCACAGAAAAGTGAAATTAATTACACTTCTGAACCTTCAACTCTGCTATGTTCGCGAAACGCGGTATGTAATGTATCGAACATACGCGAATCTATTCAATCTGGCCAACCTAGCCGTCTCGCCGTACCCCAATTCGGGGCATTTCGACCCGATGACTTCAGTACCAGAGCTGACAAATTACGGAGCGAAAGTATGTTGGAAGGCGCACGGCTTTCTGATATGTCCTTTGCGGAAGCAAGCAAAATCTGGTTGGAACATAAACGCATTTACAACCGTGAAAGCACGATCCTCTGCTATTCCGATTACATCGCTAGGCTGGAAAAATCCTTCGGCCCCATTCCATTGAAAGACATTCATATCGGGCATATTCAGGAATATCAGCGGGTCTACCGCAAGCACTACCACCCGGCCAGCGTGAACCATGACATCAATACGTTGTCTCAGATTCTAAGGAAAGCAGGACTGTGGGCTGCCATTGCGGAGCACTACAGACCGCTGCCCTTGCCAGAGGTTGATCCGCCAAAGGTGATGAGTGAGACGGAAGAGGATCGCTTCTTTGAGTTTGCCGCTAAAAACCCGGAATGGTGGCTTGCGTATTGGGTGGCCAGTTTAACGAACAATTCCACGGCCAGCGGGAAAGAATTGCGCATGTTGCAGCTTGGCTCAATTGATATGGATTCCGAGCCGCCATCCTTCCGCGTGCCGAAGAACATGAAAAACCCCAACCGCCCTAGAGACATTCCCTTAAACGAGCGCGGGGCGGCAATCATGGAACAGTTAATTAATCGGGCTAAATCCCTTGGCAGCACGCGCCAAGATCACTACCTTTTTCCACTTAGGATAAAGCGTAATCTCTTCGATCCGACAAGGCCAGCCTCAGAGAGCTGGATAAAATATCGATGGAAGCTGCTGGTAGATGCCGCAAGGCGCACATGTATGCACTGTGCAAAAGGCAGGCAGGAATGCCAATGTCAGACATTTTCCCCGATTCTCACTTTCAAATTGAAGCCGCACAATCTCAGGCACCAGATCATTACAAAGCTTTTAGAGGGTGGTACTCCGATTGAAACTGTGCGCCATATTGCAGGGCATGGGGTTGACAGTGTGGCGACCCGTATCTATTCCCATGGTCGCATGGCAGTTATGGCCAGAGCCCTGGAAACGATCAACATAAATCGCAAGAAACCGCAGCCCGATTTTCCACAAAAGAAGGGAAAAGGGGTAAGCGCATGAAAACAATGGAAATAAAAAATCAAAGAAATCTATTGACTTTGCAAGCTTGTAAGCGTACAAGTGTGGACATGGCAAAAAGGTTCCTAACGGTAGATGAGGTTGTTTCCCTGATGGAAAAGCAGCGCGGTTCACGAACACTGAGGGAGTACGCTGCCGAACTCGGGGTTACTAACCAATTCCTCTGTGACATTTTTAAACGTCGCCGGAATCCCGGCGAAACCGTTCTTGCCAAGATGGGCCTTACACAGCGCGTCGTTTACGAAAAGACCGCTTAAACATTTTGAACCTGCGGAATTCCGCACAACCAGCCGAACGGCTTATGATGGAATGAGCGTTCGAGCGGCAGACGGGCCTGTAGCTCAACGGTTAGAGCAGCAGACTCATAATCTACCGTCCGAATCTTCACCCCACTTATAAGCCGTTCGACTACCACCTGAAGGGTAGTCGATGGACAGCAAGCACAATTCCTCGCAATCGAACGACAGACTATATCCGTCTGCCAGACGTAAAAAGGGAACCCAAAACCTTTGTGCTGTGGGCGATAAAATAGCCGTCCTGTTCTGCCCCGCCGCGAACGGAAAAGTATTTGGCGTATCCATCGACAAAGAGGACTTAGAGCGCGTTCGCTCTCGCGCATTCTGGCGCATAACCAACGTCAAGGGCAAGCGCGGATTTCTGCTTTACTGCATTGGCGGCGGCGGCAATAGCGGCCCCTTTGTATACCTTCATCGCTTCGTTATGGGAGCGACATCGGCAGAGATTATTGACCACCTGCACCATAGAACCTTAGACAACCGCAAATCAGAGCTTCGCCGCACGGACTACAGCGGCAACGGAATGAATAAGCGGCTCGGACTGGCCAGCGATAACCATACCAAGCTCAGGGGAGTATATCGGCTTCCGCATGGACGATTCAGGGCCATGGTTCACAAGAACAAACATTTAGGAGTTTTTGACACGCCAGAAGAAGCGAGTGCCGTAGTGCGGGATTTTCTTACCGCTAATGACGCTCTACACACTTAACCGTAAACCAAGGGTGCGCAGTTCTTTCAGCGATAGCGCACCCCTCAACCACCTGAGGGCGCAATGGCAAAACCTAAGAAAATTCAGTTTGAACTTATTCCACCCGATGAAAACTTAGAGCCGTACAAGCTACTTGGCGAAGTCCGCGACAAGTGGCATGACGACCTGATAACCGCAAAAATCGCCCTCGCATGGCGCAAGGCGTTAAAGCCGGACGTTGACGGCCATCTTGTTCTTGGAAAATGCGTTAAGGCATCTGACCTTCAGCGCGAACTCGTGGAATGGGATTTCGTAATTCTGCTCAATCAGGAAGTTTGGCGGGATATTGAATTCACCGCAGACAAAAAGATTGCACTCTTAGACCATGAGCTTTGCCATGCCACGCAAGCCCTCGACAAAGACCTTGAGCCGAAGTACGACACTAAGGGCCGTAGAGTTTGGCGTGTCCGCAAACATGACATCGAAGAATTCCAAGCGGTAGTCAGCCGTCACGGAACCTACAAGCGCGATCTTGAGAGATTCGCGGAAGCCCTTCTGCAAAAGCGCAAAACTCCTCTACTCAACCAAACGGATTCCGCGCTGCCGACAGGAGCACTCAAGGCAGTTAAAAACCTCGTAAAAGATGTCGGCAACGGCGGCATTGATTCGATTTCGTTTCAGGTAAACGGCGAAAAGCCAGTGGTAATCGACAAGGAAGCGGCCCAGAGAATCACCAAAAACGTAGACCGCGAGATTTCGCGCAGAGCGCATTAACCCATAACCGGGGGTGAGCAATTCGGCCCCAACACTCAGAGGAAGCGATGAAACACACAGAGCGCAATCCAGAAATCAGGCAAGCCGGAAAAGAGCTTCCGCTATTCGAGCAGAGCTTCTACAAGTTTGAGCAGCAGGCCATTGCTCACGGAGTTGAAGGGGCGCAACTTCGTGAGGAGGTGCCTATGCGGGACGAATCGCAGAAGTCTTCAGGTCTAGAACTGGAGCAGGTTGCGGCGAAAAGCGTCCCACCAAGAAACATCAGTGGTGCCAACGAATTTGAAACCGAAAACACCTGGAATCGCACGATTCGGCGGGGTGGAGGGGAAACCCAAAGAAGCTCCGCCGATAAAGCGCACGCACGCAAAACGGACAGGCCCACCAGCCATCAGGCAGCGGCCAGCGTAAGCCTAACCAATCTGGGTAGGACGCGAGACGCAATTCTCGGGCTGCTTAAAAACTATGGCCCACAGACAGACGAAGGAATTGCTGCGCTTTACTCGCTGGCCTATCACGAACGTAAGCCATTGCCAAAGGTTTCACC
>Ga0105239_10003406_pt1 | contig 19501 bp, 10 predicted proteins | sample KBSC44metaG_FD_92761 | JGI IMG/M metagenome (GOLD analysis project Ga0105239, IMG submission 92761) | Corn rhizosphere microbial communities from Kellogg Biological Station, Michigan, USA - KBS C4-4 metaG | ecosystem: Host-associated > Plants > Roots > Rhizosphere > Soil | place: Michigan, USA...
CTGGAGGCGGATGGGGAGTGCCTAGCTCGTCCGCTGCTACCGCGACCACCACTGCTAAAAGTGGTGGTGCTGGAGGTGGATATCCTGGAATCACCCCTAACGGTGACTCCTGGGGTCTGACTTATTCTCCATACACCGCTCAAGGTGGCTGCAAGGATGCCGGTACTGTTGCCAAGGATCTTGCCATCATCGCTGCAAAGGGTTTTACCACTGTGCGTGTGTACAGCACTGACTGTAGCACCCTGGAAAACATCGGCAAGTCTGCTCGTGACAACGGATTGAAGCTCATCCTCGGTGTCTGGGTCTCTTCCACTGGTATCGGCGCCGCCAAGGGTCAAGTTGATGACATTGTCAATTGGGGACAGTGGGATCTCGTTGAGCTGATTGTTGTTGGTAACGAGGTCATCTTCAACAACATTGCCTCTGCCGGTGATCTTGCCGGATTCATCTCCAGCAGCACATGGGCATTCAAGGCCGCAGGCTATACTGGACCCGTCACCACCACTGAGCCTCTCTCCGTCTGGGAGGACCAGGGAAATGCCGCTGCTTTGGGTGGTGTCATCGATGTTATTGGTGCTAACTTGTATGCTTTCTTCAACGCCCAAATCTCTGCTGACAAGGCCGGTCAATTCATCCAAGCCCAGATCAACATCCTCAACGGATTGTTCTCCGGCAAGCCCATCTATGTCTTGGAGTCTGGATGGCCCCACGCCGGTAACGCCAACGGAGCTGCCGTGCCCAGCCCTGAGAACCAGGCTATCGCCCTCAAGGGTATCCAAGCCGCTGTTGGTGCTCAAGTTGTTTTCTTGAGCTACGAGGATGAGCCATGGAAGGAGCCAGGTCAATTTGGTGTCGAGCAATTCTGGGGTTGTGCCGGTGTTTTCTAGACGCATTACCGAGTTCGTAGACAATGAATAGGTGAATTGGTGGAGCACTCACAGGTTGAACGAACATCTTCGAAACTTGATTTTAAAGGTCGAGAATTCGGGGACGACTGAGCAAAGAACGGAATACACAGGCTCATGTTTGTGATCGATCATCGTGTGAAAGTGAAAGCAAGAGCATTTACGATGGTTTTTTTTGTTGATAGTTTTTTCCCTCCAATTTCGTGTACAGTGTTTAAACATACCTACCTGCCTTGCTAGTATTGATTGTTATTGCTTTTGCCTTTGCTTTGACCTTTTTCGCTTCAGACGTCGGTGTTACCAACCTGGTCGAGGTGTTACCCTGTATTTAATTCGGGTGGGCTACAAGGAGTACTCATCAACCTTGTCGAGATGGAAGGCACTCGTGGCATCTTCAACGTCGCCCCAACCTACCTTGGACCACTGATAAACATCACGTGTGCAACGCATGTGAAAAACCAACCGTATCAACTCCAAGCATCGATGAATCAATCAATGCCTTCGGCTTCATCACATCCCAATCCCTTCCAGCGCTTTCGTTCGGACAAGTTCAAAACCGACCTAATCAGGGCTGATGGTGCGAGGTGTTCCTCTTCTCCTGATCCTACTTGACCACCATTTTATCAGACCAATTCCTCTCCTTCACAATATCATGCCACGTCAGATTGAGCAATCAGTCCCCGGCCGCCGGATACCAACCCTTGAGCCAAATCAGCGGACGGCAATTGTCAACTTCACTGGTTCCGATTGGCCACTCTTTGCGTCTTCTGACGAGATATATCTCTCATCTCTGCGCCATCATGCCCAACCTGGACAGCCATCCCGCATTTGGTGCTCAGGCCCATGACCCAATATCCGAATCATGGTAGCGGCCCATACAGAACATATCTCTCAGCCGGTCATCTGCATTCTCACTGAATCGATCGACTGTTTCCCCAGATTTGATCGTAACCGACCTACAGAACTTCCACTACTCGTGGCACTAACTGTTGCTGCAGAATCCAAGAACCAGTTATCTGGTCAAAAGTTAATGCCATGCATCAATCACACATATCAACTAATGCTTGTTGGGCGTGATGAAAAGGCAACCTTGCAGACAAGAAAAGGCATCCACTAATGCATGAGGGTCCACGCTTGATGGATGAATCGAATAAGTGTTGTTCTTTGCATTGCCACAGAAGTGGCTTCCTTCTGATACATATAAACTGGTCATTCTCATCAGCAAAACATCTGGTCGCAAGATGTTGACTTGATCATCCTTTTATGTTCAATCCACAATGCGGACGATTCCGCTCCCCCCTCCCCCTGTCATCACCACTTCAGCTCCACCGGACACGGAGTACATGACTCGTTGGGCTCAGTCGGCTTGGTGACCTCTCATGGCTCACTGACTCGGAGCGTTGGTCAAGAAGGACTGCAACCCATGGTTGCAATTGATAATTATTGAACGCAAACGAACGACCGGACCTTTCGTCCGATAGCAAACCCCCACCTCATACCCCCCCAGAGGATGCCGACAATTGCCGCAGAGCCTCATCCTCGGGAAAATTCGAAGTCTGGATCAGGGATTGCTGGTCCTTGCCTATCAAGCTCTAGTCCAAAATGCTATCCCGTGTTTTCGACGGGATGTGGCTCCTACCAATTCGGAAACGGGAAAGCCTTTCCTTGAATGCATCGCTGCCATCCCTACCAACCCAGTCAGCTTGGATAAGTCGGACCGTTTGCTCGTCCACCATCGGCTCCAAGCTGCGGTACATGGTAGGTGTTGTCGGCCGCAAGTCATGTCATCCCTTGTCTCAAGGTCACAACCTGTACTAGCAGAGCCCCCTGACAAGGTGTCGTTTGCGTTGAGACTTAACTAAGTCTACCGTCTATCGCTTGAACAGGGAACACAACCTCTTACTCAGATTAGTCCGAAGGTACTGATCAATGGATGTTTATTGAAGCCCAAACGTGGCACAAACATCGAATCCTCTGGCGTGGAAAACCTGTTCAGCCTGCGTTTAGGCGCTAGAGCTGAGTTTTCATGTCCCCCAATTTGCTGTTTCTCCGGCGGCAGTATGCACATGGAGGTGTGCTTGCATGTGCCAAGTACGAATTCAATTCGGCGCAAGGTGCCGGCGCAAGATCTCCCTGTTCGAACTGTAGTTCTTCGGCTTTTCCTGGATCGACCGGGTGCAACCTTTATTATCTCCACGGTCGGCGTGGTGTGAGGACTGTTTTCCCTTTCCCTTTGCTACTCTCTCTGGAGGATAAAGAGTAGACTGTTTGCATTAGCTCTCGCTCCCAATCAACATGATTGCACCCGCCTGCCCCTTTTCCCTACGGGTCTCCCATCTTGAACACGAGGATGACCCAAAGGACGCCTCATACATGGCTGGGGGAAGTCATTGGCGTCCACCATTGCGCAGCAATTGTTTCAGGATACGGTCCACGACCGGCTGGTATATCTGGGATCCCGGTCGATACCCTGCTGACTCGGGCATGTTCCGTTTACGTAGACCAAGTGAAGCAGAGGAATCACAAAGGAGGATACATAGGGTTGGAACCATGTTCTGGGATCCTTACGCCCACAACTACCTTCACATACCTCTGGACGTCACGAAAAATGATGTCGATAGTTCAGAGAACTATTGGCAATATCCTAGCTTCGGATTCCGTCAGTCGACCGGGCAAGATGTTATTGCAGTAATCAGACACTTTGGCGAGTATAAACAGCTTCCTCGTCCTGGTCCAGAGTCATGGTTCGAGAAACTGCTCCCCATTGTGTTCCATCCCCCGATCGATCCTCCATCACCACCTTTCAGCAAGCTTGCAGGAGAACTGGACATTTTGATAGCACTGATTGCCTTTTCCACCACGCCGCAGAACACTCCCCAGGCAGTCGATTGCTTATTCAGGCCGGATCCAAGGACGACACGATTCAACCCTGATTGGGATCTCCCTATCAATCGTCGTAAGGCTGGCTTCCATCAGTTTAGATTATTCTGATGATGCTGATGGTGTTTCCAGGACTCGAGCGAAAAGGGTTGGTAGTCGAAATCGGATATGATCCCGCAACCACCACGCCCAAGCTTCTAACTGACTGGGAATGTGGTGAATATGGCGAGATTTTTAGTTGAGAAGCAAATATGTTATCACATGGAGCAAGTCAGCTCAATACGTGAAGAAGGGAAAGATGGAAGGTGCAGGACATGGTGGGCAATCAACAAGCAAACATGGTTCACAAATACAGTGGAATGCTGAAGCCCCACTCGCATACTGCGACATATGAGGCTACTTTCCAATCGTTTGCAGGCCTTCATATCTCGAATGATTGCTGATCTCAGGGTTAATTTTGACATGATGCTGCTCAGCCTGAGTGCTGTGGCATTCACTTTGTTGAATGCGAGGCACTTGGGAGTCTCATGTTGGGCAAACTATCATTATGGTCCGAGAGAGGACCGGCAGGCTACCGTTGCACGGATATGCTTGGTGAATTACGTGGATGCTTGCACTTATTATACACAGCAAGCTGCTGGATACAGTCGTTTTGAAGTGCGCTGGACTGAGTAGACTTGGCTACCGAGTGGTCCGCAGTGGGACTTGATTCTTGGCCATGTTTTTGTTTGGCATCTCCATCGCGATATTTAACACACTTTAGTGATGAGCATCAGTGAATATGACCACAATTCAAAGGACGCCAGGACCTATACTCGGTGCCGATCTGAATGATTTGTGCTCTGCATCTCAGCAGGCGAGCAAGATCTATTGGCAGGCAAGGCTCTAACAGCCGAGTAAGCTCGCACGGAGGTGTAGTTAATTAACTGCTTGGGACGTCTCTGATAGGGGTGAATTTGTGAAACTCACCCAGCGAAGCGGGAGGAACAGGCGGAACACGCACGCCTCGGCCCCCAGGCGGATATGCCCATCTTCATCCACAAGTGCCAACCTTGTACATACATACCCTTTACTGGTAGTTTTCGTGGTGTGGATGGATGGACATGCCCACGAAAACTACTGGTAGAATGGTCAAGATTCCCCCCCGTACAATCGCCACCTATTCGAATCCTCACCCATCGCCACTTCACAAGTCCATTCAACGAGACCAACACGAGGCATTTCTCCGAGTCACTCACCTATATTCACTGTTCTCCGACGGGGATCGATGGGACGGACACCCATGGAGGGGATCGAGGGTTATTGGGCGGCGGTTAGAGAATTTGTTGATAGGCGCCGCCACGGCCCCAAGGGTCTGCCTCGGGCCTTCTTGGCGTTGCCTCACCAAGAATTAAGGGTCTCCCTGCCGAGAAGTGCTATGGACCATTATAATATGAGTGAGTGTCTGGAGGGAATACAGAGTACGCAGTACGGAATACTCTAGCCTAGATGCTTAGGGGCATTAGGGGCCGAAGGAGTGCCTAACCTATAACTAACTTGAGCATTAGCATGCCTAACCTATAACTAACTTGAACATTAGCATGCCTAACAGCCTAACTAAAGGAGCCTGTTGGCAGGAAGGAGCCCCCTCGGTCAAAGCCTTGGGATGGATGCACGTGCTTCTCTATCTTCGCTTCAACCTCATCCCCTTCATACAACCAACGGAATAATAGCATTCATCATCATCATCATCATCATCATCTCCTCAATCCAATCCCCTGTCTTCCATCCATCTTCTTCTCCATCGGATCCAGATTCGCTTATCCAAATAGATCCCAGCATCCGACCTCCTGATTCTGATCTCAGGCTAATGGCGTTGTATCGCCTATGAGCTCCGTGATCCCAAGTGTCTCATGTACCGTCGCAGACCAGAGCCCCAAACGGGCACCACGATGTTTCATGACACTGTGAAATCTACTGTACTACTCACGGTCTACCCAAATGCTCAGTACGGGGTGATGAACATGTCGCTTTTGCAAGGGACCGGCCACTGTCAAACACCACAATCGCACATCACACCCGCCTTCCCTGCAATGGCTCCCACCTCGTTGACATTGCACTCGGCTCAGGGGATCAACTGCGCACACTGATAAGTATTTCCACTCCCTTGCAAGTCCGTGTGTATATCTCCTTCTTCATCAGACCACTTCAATCCTTCATTTGTGCCCTTCCCTCATACCACCTGACTTGCCCTTTCTTCCCAGCCTTCACCACAGCCTCCACAGTACCAAGTAGTTAATCCACTTGTCTCTCTCTTTTCGAAGTCGCAAGCTGCCCTCAGCCTCGCGCCCCATTTTCGCCTTGACCAATGTGGGCACCCGGCACTATCACACGCTCACAAACCGCACACAGCATGTCAGGCTCCGTCTCGTCCTTCCGGAGTCGAGGCTCCAGCTACGCCGAAAGCACCTCAGGTACCAGCCCTGACGATGTCATCTACGAACAAGACACCTGGGCCCCCAGAAAGCCCCAGGTACATCGGATCAGCCTGGATCGCCGAGACTCCATGTCTACCGACAATGGCTCACATTCTGGTTCGACGTTGCCGCCAGACGAGGTGGCCGAGGAGGAGATGGAACTGAAGACCCCTCGCGCAGTCCGAGAGAAGTTGGCCTTCGCCGGTGCCAGAAAACAGACATTGAGCCCCATTGCCTATGGAGAGGTCACATCCTCCTCCACCTTCTCGCCTTCACCAAATGGGGCAGTGTTTAACCAAGCGGGTGGGGGCTCCATGACAGACCTCCTTCAAACACTTCTCTCCAGAGTATCCACACTCGAAAGCCGCCAGCCAACCGTGATGGCGGATGAACACTCTTCCCTGCAGACCCGCTTTCGAGAGCTCGAGAAGGATCACAAGTCTCGCACCCAGGAGTACCTGGATCTGCTGACCCTGCGCAATGGCGACCTCGAGAACCTGATCAAGGTTCGAGATCTCCTCGCCAAGGAACGCCGGGCGCACGATGAATTGAAACTACTGCGCGACGAGGATCTTCGTAACGTCATCGATCTCCGTGAGAAGCTCGCCAGCGCAACTTGGGCTTCCAGCCGGCCTTCCATGGGCTCGTCGAGCCCAGGTGGCCAAGGACACTATCACTCGACCTCTGGTGCCAAGCTGAGCATGAAGCAGAGCGACTACCTCTGGCAGGTAGCACGCACAGCGGCAATGGAGCAGCGAGTTCTGGAGCTCGAGAGCGCGAACAAGGACCTCCAAACGAAGCTTCAATCCGGCCTATCCATGTCGGGCTCATCCTCATCACAGATGGTACTGGCGACCTCCAGTCTCGCCATGATGCCCACTGCAACGGCGGCCATGCACGCTGGCGCTGGCGCTGCTGACCCCCACTTCATCTCCCGCATCGAGACCATGTTTGAGGACAGTCTTCGGCAGCGCGAGAAGGCAGCCACTAAGATGCAATCCCTGAGAAGCGAGAAGGACACCCTCGTGAAGGAGGTTGCTTCGCTAGAGGACCGCAATGCGCAGCTCGAGGCTCTCGTTGAGAGGTTACAGCGGAACATGAGGGTATGAGCTGATGGGGAAGTTGCAGGGATTTGCTATGAGTGATTTCAAATCGTTTCTCTTGTGGATCTAGATAGCTGGCCAGCAAGCGCTGTTTGGAAGGCCTACAGCAGCATATGACGGCGTTATGAACATTTTTTATATATACCAAGTACAGGGTACAAGTCGATCTACAACGGATTGACCAGGGAAGGCCCATTTTAGGCCAAAGAAATGCGAGGAGAGTTTGCTTATATACATACGGAGTGCATACCCTTGGGAGACCTTGCTCAAAATAGAGATATAGACAGTGAGCAGGCAGCTTATGTATACCCCAAAAGTACGTTGAAGAATAGGACTCATATACAGTGTAGATTCTGAAAGAACGAGTCCCATGATCAACAGATATGCTGATCCATCCTCTGCAATCCTGTGTTTAGAGAGCCAATAGGTGAATAAATTTTGTACTCCGTACTATGCATAACTAGCATACATAGATACATCCTTTGAAGAGAAAGTTAAGAAACCTAATTTCATCTGACATCAACATATCATTGCCCCTTGTGAAACCCGTGCGTGCCTCGTCCTACTAAAGTAGGACAGGACAGTCAGAAAAGGTCCGAAACTGTGACTTGTGGTCACCTGTCAAATATATATATATTTGGATTTTTCCCAAAACAAATCAAAATCAAAATCCCATCCGCGCCCTCTAAACTTCAGAATGCAATGCGTTCAATCCAGTCAGCCTCGTGGTGGATAATGGATTTGGTAAAGTATGTACTCCGTATATTGTCATTGTCGTCATTGATATCCAGATTCCACTCATGTTAATTTTTCCCCCAATGATCGATCGATCGTAGCCATGTATTAGCCCCCCACCCTTTCTCACCCACCCATCGGCGCTATGGCAAAAAAGGTCGGTAATGGTAATAGTAATTTAGTGTTGGAATGAAAAAAAGAATCTTCGAGCGACGAGGACGTTGTACATAGTTAGAAGAGATATAATCCATCCGATCGATCATGCCGTGCCGTGCCGTGCCGCGCTCGTGCCGCGTTGGAGAGGGGAGCAAGTAATGAAGCGTCAAGGGGGCAGGCAAGCAAGCGTCTCTGCGCTTTCCTCGCGCCGTTCTCACTTCGGGCGAGCACAATCAAGATGATCTAACTCCCGCTCCCGCTCCCACTCTCACCAGCTTAATTCGAAGGCGGAAACACCTTCCTCAACAACGAAGCCTCATTCTTCTTCTTGTCTTTCCCACCCCTTCCAGGCGGCGGCGCGAACTCCGTTCGTATCGCCGGCAGGTTCAGTCGCGCAGCAGCAGGCTGCGACATTTCCGGCCCTACGCTGCCGTCACGCTGGAGCGGCCGCTGAGCATACAGGTTCGCGCCGATCAGCGGCTGGGCCGTCATGGGCGTGATGGGGATGGGGCTCGCGTCACGGCCGTCGGCGTACTCGTCGGCGTCGGCGCCGGAGGTCTGTTGCGTGTCGTGGATGCTCGCGCGGTACGCCTGTGCATTATGCCAGTGCGCGTTCTGCTGCACCTGCACGACCGACGGTGTCATCTCGCGCGCCACCATCGCGTACCCGGCGGACATGACGCTGCTGGGCGAGTTCGCCGAGTGGGGATCGGTTGCGGGATCATGCTGCACGTACCCCCGCGGCAGGCCGTCGTTGAACGCGAAGGCGAAGTCCGCCATTTCCGCGCTGTCGCTGCGGTGCCGCTCGTCGACGTTGACGCTTGGGTCGCTGCGGTTCTTGAGCCGGTCGTACGAGTCCCTCGACGAGCCGAACGAGCTTGGGCTGCCTTTCACCTTGGAGGAGAAGATCCTCCCCGCCGCGCCTGTGCCGCCGCCGATCGGGACGTTCCCTCCCTCGACGAATTTGCCCTTGGTGGCAAGCCGTTCTTGGCTGCGTCGCATCCGCATCTGTGCGTATTTGCGGAACGCCCACCAGACGAGGAACGTCAGCCCGATGCCACCGATGACGCCGCCGACGATCGCGCCGGCCATCCCGGAGGCTTGGAAGCTCGAGATGTTGGTTGCGGGTGCGGGTGTGGGCTGGGTGTCTTCACACAGCGTGCGAGTCATCACGTAGGGCCCGTGTGGGAGGGCCGAGGCTAGGTAGAACTTCGGGTCGGGCTTTGCGTCGTAGTTGACCATCATGTAGATGTGGGTGAAGAATGCCGAGCCGAGAAGTGCTGGGGCGCTGGTAGAGGAGGCATTGCCGCCGCTTCCTGCGTCAGAGGCAGTCGCGGAAAACGGTGAGTTGTTGGAGACGTTCTTCAGCCATTCTGGCTCGAAAGTGATGTTCAGACCTGAAGCAAGCGTCACTGTCAAGCTCGAGTTGAAGCCGTCAGGGAGTTGGTATCTCTCATCCCTAGCTGTTGCACCGGTCTCGTCGGCAAATTTGTCGAGAACCGCCCCTGGAAGGTTGATCTCGTACTGATGGGTGGTGAGGTACGCTTCGAAATCTCGATCAAGGAGGTTCGTCTCGTCGCCATCGTTGTTGGTGAGCGTCATTTGCGAGATCGTCACGGAGAAGGGTGAGTCGAGTGCGGCTGCACTGGGTACACCAATGGAATAGTTGTGGACGTCGCCCTCGAATCTGCCAGAGTCATAGCCTCCCAAGGTCAGCGAGCCGTTGATCAGTCCGTTTCCTTCCTTGTAGTAGGTGCCCATGTATAACCCATACGAGCGGGTGGTGATCAATCCCAATTCCAAGCTGCGGTTGAGAATCGTGGACGAGGGCCCTAGACCGACCAGGCCTGCAGGTCCAAACCATGGTGTCGAGGCTGATGAGTAATTGGAAAGAACTGACACGGCAAAGTCGGGCACGGGAGTATGATTAGCTGGCGAGGGATCAAAGTAGTGGACGAACAAATTGAAGGTGTCGATGGCATACTCGGCAAGGGTGGCGGGGATGGAGCTGGTATTGGCATCGAGACTCTGATATGATGAGGTAGATCGGTAGTCTTCGGATTGCGCTGGATCGTAGAATCCGTGGGAAAATTCGAGGCAGTCCTCGAATGGACTTCCTGTACAGTAGTCTAAACTGGCGACGGTTGTCTCATTGTTTGACAATGACGGCCATTGCGAGAGATTTTGCGATGGTGTTCCAATCCCCGTGAACAGGCCATACTGAAGGCCGGTGCCACTGTCTACTCGGCGATCGTGGAAGTCGAGGTATATAGGGGTTTGCGAGCAACTGTCCTGGGCGACTACAGCAGAGGAAAGCAAGAGGACAGATCCTAGAATAATGCGAGCCATGGTCTCAGACCTGGCGATGGATGTACGAAATCAATGGAAGATAGGTGGTTTAGATGTCAGGCCCTAATATCATAGGATTAAAGAAAAGCCACGAGAGACAAAAGAGAAAGTGGCCAAAGGGGATATCAAACCAGGACCTAGGAGCTAACGACTAGGAAAGCGAAATCTGGAAGATCATGCGATGAAGAGACGTAGTATCTCAGGGATCATACAAGCGCCTTCTTCATTCAACCTTTCGACGGTGGTCAGCCTGGCCGGCGAAGCGCATTGCCTCAGAATTGCTGAGACGGAACGAGACTCTAGATGATGAGAGGCGGCCTTCGGGCGCATTACGAGGTGGCGCCAGGGTCTGGGACAGCTTGCAAGTTGCAGCATTATGGAGATGGGCCGCGATTAGCAACCCAGGCGACTCTGTGTTGAGAATGACCAGGCCTGCCGAATGAATATTGATAGTTCACTGGGTTGATACTAAGATGGTCGGTCGACCAAGAGGTCGGGCCTGACCCGACGATCTTTTCTTGTCAGTTGGTCTGTATGTAAATATAGCTTGTAACCAGCTTGGCGCCAGAAGCGGCCCAATTGCAGGCCACTTTGGCGGCTGACGGGCCCTCCGCTCCCGATGGTTACGTCGGATCATCAGCTTGGGATTCGTCAACTTTGCGTTGTGCGAGAAGTAGCCTAGAATACCGCGCAGTGTTGGTATTATACATAGCCACCCAACGGGGCTTGGAATGCCTGTTCGGACTCACAAATTCAAAAATCGCCGCGCTTCTCCTTGTAGCCCTAGCTAGCACACGAATTTCCAAGAGTGTTTTGATTATTTCATCCCCGAGGATTTGTATTAAATCTATCCAAGTTCGTCCACCAAATTGCTCAAGGGAATCAATCAGCAAAAGTGAATTTCTCTTTGCCTGAGCCCTGCTCAACTTTTGGGTTTCTTCCGCACCAATGAAGCAGAGAGAGTGTTGATAGGAGTGACCGGAGAATCTTGCTCATCCGCTGGAGCGCCTACTTTTGCATTTACCTCATCCGCTTTCCTCTTCTTGCGAAGGTTTGTGAGTACATTGATTGGTTGTGATGTTGAGTTTTCGGGTCCTGTTTGCGGAGCTTGGCCCAAGATGAACTCGCCACGTATAGAGTACCCAAATGCGGATGCCTTGGATATCTCCAAGGTTTTTTGGATCCAACCACGGGTATGTTCTGCTGCCAGTTCTTCCCCGGCAAAGTCGGTCTGTAATAAATACTCCAGGAGAGTATCGTACTGCTCCGATTCGACCACAATTTCTCCGCGCGTCACTTCAACCACGTCACGCTCGTTTGTAGACGGTGGTGCAATCGCTGAGTCGACAGGTTGTGCCCCAGTGAGCCCATTCTTCCAGGATTTCTCCGGATCATCCCGCTGAGGTGGGTGTGGGCGGGAGGATGGAGGTGAACTTGCAACTGCATTTATGCCCACGTGTTCTTCCGGAGGAAATTGGGTCTCTGTCCTCGTAACACCACTGTCAGGCTCTTGAAAGGAGCTCTCTGGCGTAATCAATTGTGGCTTAGCAAAATTCGGCGTCTGACCATTTTTCTCAAGATTGCCGAGAGACCTGTGGTCTGTTTGACCGGGTGAGAAGACCACCCAGACAAACCCAACCAATCTTCCGGCAGAGCATTCCTGTCGGTAGGACATCATTTCCCAAAAGTCGCGGAGGGATCTGACACTCCTCCATTGGCCTTGCTCGTTGGTGAACTCGTTATCTAGATCATCGAGAAATCGAGATTTGGGATCGTCAGGTAGGCGAGGTATGAGATACCTGGGAGCTTTGGACGTATCGGCAACAAGAAGCTCCACGGGGTATGAGCTGAACCATTTTGGGTCTGTGGGAGGATCCGACCTGCTTGAAGGGGGAAAGAAGGCCTTTGTTTCTCCTTGATCGCATCCAGGGACGACGAGATGTGCGCTGATTTTCAAGTCAGGCGTAGAACGACCCTCATATTGTCGTAGAGTCCTATCCAAAACGCGATTCCACCACCTGATTAACTGTCGATCGTCCAAGACATGTTTGGTCGGGTTCTCGATACTGCCCGGAAACAAATATTGATTCTGAGCTCGAGCAAAAAGAGAAAGAACCACCCTAGACCTGGACAACCGAGGTTCCAGCAGGAAATTAATGAAAGTGGAAGTGACTGTAGAAATAAGAGAAGGTTCCTTCTTGGGAGAATGCAAGAAAGAAGAAAAGCCAGAGGAGTCGGCTTTTGAAACAAAGATGAAGGTCAGAGAGGAAGTGGTGAAGATGAGGATCTCTAGAGCAAAAACCAGAATTTGCTTTTTGGAAGTATGTTGATCCTCTAGGGAAGAAATAGCGAGGAAGTGAGACTCGCAAGTTGTGGCCTCGTCTGGCTGAGTGGGTAAGGGAGAGAACAAGGCTGAGGAGGGCCCAGGCTTGGTAGAGATGTGGAAGCAGCTGAAACTGACACCACCTGGCACGGCAGCAGCCAGCCTTTTGGGCAGTGGTGCCCGGTCACTGGGCTCACTCGACTCGCTCGTCCCAGTGGTGGCCACGGGAGGCATTTGTCGCATTCGTTAATTTGTTTTTGAGGGTCGTACTCCTTCCCGTGTCGGTGGCAAAGTCGCGACAGTAACCGCGTTTGAACCACGGTCCACGGTCCACGGGATACTCAATATTACGAGATACGATTTCCGAGTACGGCCCCGCCACGGGGGGGAGACGGTAAGGTGAAGTGCGGTAAGGCAAGGTGAGGTGATGTGATGAAACGGTGAGGTTGGGGGGCGTTGAGTCAAGTCGAAATTGGTAACACCAGGAATGTGCGTGATTCCACTGGAGTTTCTAGCCGGTGAGCGATTCTAATCAGATCCAGTGTCATCCAGATGCCAGTTGGAGTGATGATGGGGAAGCAGGAATATTCGGTAGAAGCAAACAGGGTTCCAGGATTCCAGGATGCTACGGGGGCCAATCTTTAGTCGCTTTCTCGAGCAACAGACACCGGGTCTCGATTAGGCTTAGTTCGCTTCACGCTGGGTATATCAGCCAATCCTAAGGCGTGCCTGGCGGATCTGCGCTAGGAACCTCGCACGTCCACTGCGAACCCATCACTAACAACTCCTCGTATGCAGCCTCAAAGCCCAACCATAATATCCGGGCACCGGTCAGGTTTCCCCTCTATGCATGGCGGGATTGACGACCTCTGTCCGTCCTTTCCAGCCTGATCTTGACCCCCCCGGTCCACAGCCTCTTCATATATATCTATCTGGCTAGTCCTCGACTCCGTCCCCCTTCTCGACGTCTCTTACTGAAAGGGGGTTGAGCATACATCACGGACCAGCCGCCGTCTATCGCTTTGGTTCGACAATGGAAGGCTACTCATCTGGGCACATCCGCAATGATTACAACATCGCTCCCCAGTCCAAGATAGACATCAACTTGTGCTTTCGAGGTCCGCGGCCCAGGGAAGGCAACTGCAATTCTCTAGGCGACCTGAACTATTCAGATGTCCAACCTATCGGTGCACCACTGTGGCTGCAGCCAGGCCCGTGGCTGAACCAATGCTCTTCTCTCACACCAGTGTCACTCATTGAAGACGACGATATGCCCGATGCCGTTCAAAGGTTACTCCGCAAGCATGAACAGAACATCATCTGTGGAGAGATGGAATCCGAAATGCCAATGCAGGATGCATTGGATTTGGAACGCCAACCGACCTTCTCTTTTGAACCACCAGGAGCTACCCTAGCCAATCAGCCAAGGCGAAATGATTCCATGGCTTCAGTGGAGATCAAGGCAGAGCCTGACTCGGAACAATTAATGCCTTCACAGCCCTTGCGCTTGTCGCGCACGCGAAGAGGGCCAAAGACCGAGTACAGCGATGCGACAATGAAAGACTTTCAGCAACACCTGGGAGTAATTGATCTTCGGAATGAACTCCATAGTTGGCCCTACCAATCAAGCCATGTTAATGTTGCCGACGTTCAATACCGACGGCAATTGATGCTGCTGGAACAGCAGAATGTTGCCCGTTTGCAAAGCTGGAGAGCACAGCAGCGTCAATAACAGTCATTTAGGATAGAAATGGTCGGCCGGCGTACGGAAGCCCAAAGAATATGGACGGGTTAGTTGAGCCTGACGTGGGAGACAGATCGAGCATATGAGCATGAGTATACGAATGAGCATATGTAGTCGGTCCTGCCACATGCAGTTTAATGATAAGATACACACATGTCGCAATGAAGATTCAATTTATCAGAGACCGCGCCGACCAAGAGAAGTGATGAAACACACATGGTTGATATCGAGAGCCGATCGCACATCAGGAGTTCGGCAAACCTTCCATGTTATGTCAATCTTGGCATCACCTCAACATCGAGGTTCGTTCCGACTCCCCTTGCATTGGGTGCCAGGGTCGACATTTCTCGAACATCCTCGCCTGTTTGTGTTTGTCCTTCTTCCTCTCATCCGAATCCTCTTTCACGCCATACTACAGTACAGTATTGTACCTGTCCGTTTGCTTGTCTCCATGACAGACCATTGCCCATACTTATGTGAACAACTGACAACCCGTGGTCAAGACCCAAAACTCAAGAACAAACGGCATCCGATCGCAGCCCACGCTCCGATCACTTGCACGAAACCGTTCTCTGATTGATACATGAGTAGACCTCTACTGTCTCAATTACCTTCATCATGCTGTAGCTGATCACCAGGCCATTGTTTGTTTCCTACTTTTCTTGCTAATCCATCATGTCTGCGTGCAGTGCCGAGGAGAATTCTCCTTCGTCGTCTACATTAGACAAGAATGATCCTGTTGTCGACAGTGACGCACCAGTCTCAGCCCCAGTCCCAGTCCCAGCCGAGACCCAAGACCAGGCCAAAGATGGAGAAGACGGAGAAATCAGCGACCATGATACAACACACACAACATCTCGTAGCCCCTCAGTGCAAGATGAAGATCAAGACCAAAAACATCAGATAGACCCTCCACCGTTACCGAAAGAAGCACCCCCCGGACAAGCGCGACCAGAGGACGATGGGTGGAGTGCAATGTGGGATGATCAAGCGCAGGCATTCTATTTCTTCAATAGATTTACCAATGTTTCCCAATGGGAGAACCCCCGAATACCCGCAGCGGCGCAATCTGCTCAACCCGGAGTAACGCAGTCAGGAAACTCAGGATCCGCACCGGCAACACGACTAGGCGGCTATGACCCTTCAATCCACGGTGACTACGATCCCAATGCCGACTATGCCAAAGTATACGAAACAGACCCCTCGGAAGGCACAATGGCTGGTGCAGGCGCCGGCACTCACTCAACAGGGCCAGACGATTATGCTGCAACGGCCAGCTTCAATCGCTTTACAGGGAAATGGCAGCGGAGTGATCTTAACCCCGAGAACTTCAGCGATGAACAAAAGAGTCGAAGGCAGATGAATGCATTTTTCGATGTGGATTCAGCTGCTAATAGCCATGATGGGCGAAGTCTTCGAGCTGAACGTGCAAATAAGAAGCTGAGCAAGGCGGAGTTGAAGGCTTTCAAGGAGAAGCGGAGAGAGAGGAAGGAAGAGAAACGGAGAGCGTGGCTGAGGGATTGAATATAAGTACCCAAGATGATGATGCATGATGGCTCGATGATAATGTTGTATAACATATATGGATGGTAGTTGATTAGTTCAACATCCTGAATATTCGTAGTACTATTTGCTCAGTGTGGGCGTGTAGAGCATATCACCAAGCGTGAAGGTGGTTGGATGGTTGACATGGAAATTGACACTTTGTGCAAAAAAATCCCCCATCTCAATCTCAATCCCACCACCCACCTCCCATTTCCACCTTCATTCCTCCCACTCTCCTTTTTCAATCAGTGTAATTTGACTTCGCCATGATACACACATGTTCACCGAAGTCATCGCGGTGGTCTGCATCGCCTGGTTTGTCTTCATAGCCTGCGTCTGTGCAATTGGCGACTTCTATCTGTACATTTCCTTCCCCAACACGGTTACCTTGTGCTGACCAGAAAATCAAGCTTTCGTTACTACCGATCAAACCCTCCTCGTGCCGCTGTTCTCTCAAAGCCTAAGACTGGCATTCCCCATGTTTCGGTGATCCGTCCTTGCAAAGGGCGAGAACCCTATCTCTACGAATGTCTCGCGTCCACGTTCTACCAAGACTACCCTCGAGACAAGATCACCGTCTACTTTTGCATCTCATCTCGCTCTGATGCTGCGTACCCTGTCTTGCAGAAAGTCGCTCGGGACTACGGCGACCATCATGACTGCCGAATTTTCATTGAAGAGGAGGACGATCTGGAGCCAGCACTGAGTCATTTGAGGGCACAATTAGGGCCCAATCCCAAAATCAGGAACATGAGCAGAGCCTATCGTGAGGCCAAGGGTGATTTGATTTGGATCATCGATTGTAATATCTGGGTGGGACAAGGTATTTGTGGACGCATGGTTGACAAACTTTGTGGAATTACCTCCCAAGGACGCATGGCAACGCCTTATAAACTCGTCCACAATCTCCCCATATCCGTCGACGTTGACCCTGACTCGAGTAGCGAGTCGACCGCTGAGGTTACCGCCTCCTACGATGATACTTCTACAACCCCGCTCCTCACAGGGAAACCTTCCACTCGAATCCGCAAAATCACCCAATATGGTGGACGATTGGAAGAACTTTTCCTCTCTTCCTCACACGCCAAGATGTACGTGGCCATCAACACAGTCGCCGTGGCGCCATGCATTGTAGGGAAGTCCAACATGTTCCGGAAGTCCCATCTGGATTACCTCACATCACGACTAGCAGCGGCCGAAGCCAAATCCCAAAACCGACCAAGCAACCTAGCTTCCACCATGATCCAAGCAAGGACTGGGATAGACTACTTCTCTCAGAACATCTGCGAAGATCACCTTATCGGCGACTTGCTGTGGAAATCACCACTTCCGACGATTTTCCCCTCAAAAATGCGCAACCATGGCCTCGTCTACGGTGACTTTGCCATCCAGCCCGTTGCTGGTATGACTGTTGGAAACTATGTAGCCCGGCGAGTGCGGTGGCTCCGCGTGCGCAAGTTCACGGTGCCCGTCGCGACTCTTGTTGAACCAGGTACCGAGAGTTTTCTTTGCAGTCTCTACGGAGCATGGGGTGCTACAACCAGCAGTTACACGCGAGATACCTTTGGAGATACCTGGGCCTGGTTCGCATTCTGGTGGGTTGTCGCCATTTTTGTTTGGGCTAGTGTCGACTGGACTGTATATCTGCTCCTTCATTCTGGCAAGACAGTGGAAGTAGATCCTTCCAACGACGATGATAGCAGTGCAAGAATGAGCGATGGCGGCGAGGACATCAGAGTCCCCGACTTTGCAAAACCTCTCAGCCCAAACAGATACTCCCGCCGACCATTCACAACGTGGCTGGTGTCATGGCTCGGTCGCGAAGCACTCGCGTTTCCTATATGGACCTGGGCCATCTGGGGCGGCGTGAGTGTTACCTGGCGTGACAGGCGCTTTTGGGTCGGTATGGACATGAAGGTGCACGAGATACCCGACACGGAAGGGATGACGATACGACAGATGAATGGCCATGCTCTCCCACCAACCGGTGCTGGGAGGGGGAGTAATACAATCAGGACCTCAGAAGAATCAGCGGTAAATGGGACAACGAGCGTAAATGGTAAGAAGAAGAGAAGGACAGATTAGCTAGCCGCCGTCACGACCTGCCTGGTACTGCATCATTGGGCTCACAAAGCCACAGGTCTTGCTTGGTTGAGGGAAAAGAAATATCCTGGGGTGGAAGTCTTCTTCGGGGATCAGAAAGACGGCCTCAGTACTACCATCCAGCAAGAACAGAGGCCGATAAGCCTTGAATTTCCAAGTAAGGCCGGCCCCCGAGCTCGTGATCCACAGTTCCTAGCTTTTTGCTCTGAAAGGATGAACGTGACAATCCAGAGCATTATGCAAGCATCCAAGTTGCAGTCATGATCCTGTCCATTGCCTCGATGCGAATTCTGGGGTATATCCCATGTCTAACCCTGTAGTGCCTTAGTTCTCAGCCCGATCTAAACGATGAGATGACACAGGCCTTCTCCACAAGGGCGTGCTGGTGTTCGTGATGGAATTTCCAAAATCAGTATCCACGAAAGCCGATCGATCCCATCCCTATACCTTATCCATGCTCCGGGCTACAGTAGGCACTATACATACCCCTGTAGGTCAGCCGCCCTCGTTCCTGATTCCCGTTCATAATACGGAGTACTCTCCTCGGTATCACCGATTCACTCGTTGATAGGACCTGCGGCTCGGATCTGCATAGAACGGCGTACCTAGGTAGATCCTGTATGTCGGTGGATGAAGGTTCGATACCGAAAAGTGAGTCATGGCCTACGAAATGCATACACCATATCGTGGTACATAGGATTAAAATATGTCGTGGATGGACACCTTTGAGGGACTTCAGGCAAAGGAAAGTCACCCAATCTAACACCTGCCCAGGGAGGTAGGTCAAATGCGCACTCCATTAGCTAGCTATCAGCTAGCTACTACCGATAATTACCTGCGGAGCTACTCCGTATTTCAAAATCTGACTATAAACTTTTTACGTAATAAGGCTGTGCTCTACTCTATCCCCTGAGATCTACCCCGCCGCCCGCGCTCATCGCTACTTGATACTTAAATAGTTCTTGCTGGCATTCTAACCGGTTAGCGCACTCGAGTTAGTCCCGATCGCCCGTCTTCAGCTGGCAGCCTGAAAAGAGGAACGAGCACTGTGAATCTTTAGACCAAGGGCCTAAGCCTGACTACGGAGGTGTGCATCAAAAGTTGTGACCGCACTACTTTTCTACCAAGGCGCTAATACTATCTAGTTCCTTGGCATGCTGACTAGAAGCGACTCCACCAAAATCTCTATGGCAACGCCTCGC